>Ga0172379_10001268_pt1 | contig 52272 bp, 45 predicted proteins | sample GrowelOW334metaG_FD_119756 | JGI IMG/M metagenome (GOLD analysis project Ga0172379, IMG submission 119756) | Groundwater microbial communities from an aquifer near a municipal landfill in Southern Ontario, Canada - Groundwater well OW334 metaG | ecosystem: Environmental > Aquatic > Deep... | reverse complement strand
ATAATAAATTTCCTGTACCCCCTGATATTCTACCTTAAATTTTTTTAATTCCAACAATTTTTCTAAATCCAGCGGTTGAGTCGCGTCATGTTTAATAAATTCAAAATCCGGGTTAATCAACAAATGTTCAATATTTTGTTCGTGGCCGGTTAAAAAATTATCCACGCAAATTACCTTATTTTCTTTAATCAATTCATCACATAAATGCGAGCCCAAAAAACCAGCGCCACCAAAAATTAAAATATTCTTTTTATCAAAAATAGGAGAAATCGCCATATTTTTAAATTAATTTAACCTAACTTATTGCTTAAATTATAACAATTTTTTTCAAATAAATCAATCTATTGAGCAGTTTGGCTGGTCAGAATTAAACAATCACCTCACGATGGACTGATTCCTCTTCTTGGTCCAGGGGATAGTAATAAACAATACCAATTCCGTCCCCGTCAGTTTCACAATGAATAAGAGGCATTCGGCCTTCTAAAAGACTAGAACCGCTACACACTGTATAACCACGAATATCCAAATGTTGGCCAGTTTCCTTAAAATATTTCAGGCCATGTAAAAGTCGTTCATTTAAAGTTTCGGTGGCGATTTTTCGTTCTTTGACTTGCTTAACAGATAAACCTTTTAACTCCTCATCGGCCTCTTGATGATTACGCACCCAAAAAGCATAAGGAGTCGCCGTGGTGCGATCAGAAATAAACCCATCAATATAAGAAATAGACTCCCAGGCCGGGTAACAAAGCTTTTTAGTTTTAGCAAACAATTTTTTATTAGTAAGGCCCTGCGCCATAATTATTAACCGGTCAAAGCCTTCTCGTTTTTCAGGAATTACTACTTTAGAAAAATCACACTTCAAGCCAAAAACTTCTTGATAGAATTCCTGCCAATCAATCTTGGCTAATTTCTCTTTAAGTTCTTTAAGTTCCAATTCTAATTTTATTTTAATATCTCTAACTAAAACTAAATCCTCTGGCTTATCATGACTTAGACTTTGGGCTTTAGCTATTTCCAAATCAAACTGTTGTTTAAGCGCTTTGAGTGATTCTAGTTTAGTGGTAAGTTTGGGGCAAAGTTGTGGCATATTTTTATTAATTAATTTTTACCAAAAACCCAATAACGACTAAGACCAAAATTCCAAAAAGTCACCAAGACAACCGCGAAACCTTTAGCAATTAAATCGTACCAACCGGCGTAAGAAACCAAGCAGTACAAAATTGTCGTCTGCCAAACCATTCCTAAAATATTAATAACAAAAAATTTATAGTACTGCTGGTGGTGATTTTGTGAATCATTACCAAAAGTCCATTTTTTATTTAACCAAAAACTCCAAGAAACAGCCAGAACGAATGAACAGGTATTAGCTAAGATTATAGAAAAATTAAAAAACCTAGTGGTTATAAAATAAACCGAAAAATCAATTAACAAGTTAGAAAAACCAACCAAACAAAATTTAATAAACTGTTTGATTACTACTTGCCGCTGACTAAAGAAACGATTAAAAACTTTTTCAAGCATACTATTTGGTGGTTGGATTGGTTTTTAACTGATCAATAAACTGCCGAGCCGATGAGGCTAATTCTGGAAATAAAGTAATAATTCTTTCCGCCACCGCTTGTGCCTGGGGAATTTGTTGATTCTGCAAATAAAGCGCAGCCAAACGAGTGTAATAAAAACTGTTGCCTGGTTGAGCTTTAATCAATTGCTGCAAACCCGCAATTAACTGCTCGCTTTGTTTGGCTTGGACATACAAATTACTTAAACGATCTAAGTTTTGCTCACTAAAAAAATTTGGCTGATTGGTTAACAAGTAATTAAACTCCGCTTGCGCCAAAACTGGCTGACCAGAAAAAAGATAAACCGCTAATAAATTAAAGTAAGGTTCCTCCGCCCAGGGTGCCAAAGCTTGACCGGCCTTAAAGGCTTGTTCACTGGCCGTAAAATCCTGCAGGTAAAAATAAGCTTGGCCTAGGGCATAATAAATTTGCGGTCGCGTCGGGCTTAATTTTTCAGCTTGCTTTAACAAACCAACCGAATCAGTCAAACGTTTAATACCAAATTGCGCCGTCGCATTATAAAAATTTGCTAAATATAAATAATGTCGCACGTTAAGTGGTTCTTCACTAATACTATTATTCAATTCCTGGTCAGCCAGCTTAACCGCGCTCTGAACTTTAACTAAGTCCAAATTTGGCAGCGCCACTAATTCCAAAACATAGTTAGCCAGTTGCTGTCTAATTTCAAATCGGCCGGTAGTCGCTACCTTTAAAGCCGCTTGATAATTATCAATTGACTGTTGACTATACTTTCCGGCAGTTTTATTAACCAAAGCTTCAAATAAATAATGATTGGCTGAATAAGTCTGATAATTAACTTGATAAAAAATACCCAACCAAACCAGAACTAAAATAATCAGCGCCACTGGACTAACCGGCCAGCTGTTTTGTTTTTCGGTTTTAACTTCGGGAGAATTTTGATTAATTAAAAAAATAATAAACGCTAAAATCAAATAAAAAATTACATCTGTGTTAAGTTGATCAAAGACAAAAAAATCTTGAAAAAAGAAAGCTAGTAAAGCCAAAAGCCACACCCAAGAATTGGCAAAATCACCGTTGGCTCTGAAGTTTTTAAACAAATAATAAAAAGCTAAAACATAAATAGCCAAATAACTAGCCAAGCCAACCAAACCTGAAGTTACTCCCACGTCAAAAATAATATTATGGGAACGGTCAAACCAAATTTGCGAGCCAGCATCCCGATAAATTTCAACCGGAAATCTTTTATTAAACACGTAATAATAATTTTCGGGACCATAACCTAAAATTGGCCGTTCAAGTATTCCCTGCCAGGAAGCTTGCCAAGTCAGCAAGCGTGATTGCGTGGTAATATCCGTCGCCGAAATTGCCGCTAACTTACGCAAGGTGCCATTATTTTGCACCCAACCAGAATCCCTGGCTAGATAAATAGCTAACGGACTAAGTAAAATAGCGGCGGCTAAAATGACTCCGCCGATTTTAAACCGGCGGTCTTTAGTTAAATAAATATTTAACAGCAACAACACCGCCGCCGCGGCTCCAAAAGCAATAATCGCTCCCCGAGTTTGGGTCTGCCAAAAAATAAAAAACTCAAATAAGAATATAGTAACTAAAAATACCTTAACACTTAAACGCCGAGAACGCCAAAACCACCAGGCCGTAATTACCGCATTAAGTATCAAAAAAATAACTAAAATCTTACCTTCGTTAAAAATCGCTGACAGAATTCCTTGCTCCGAACCGCTAAGCGAACTAAAGATTTGTTGCACCAACAAGACTAGATCAAAAAACCAAAAACATTTAATAAAGAAATTTTGCGGAAATTCCGTCTGGCGTAACCAAAAATAAAAAATAATAAATAGGTGCATCAACAAATAAGCAGCTAAATAAATAGCGTTGCCGGTTAGGGCGGTTAATCTATCTCCACCCGAAGAGCCCAAAATAAATGGTGAATGCCAATATTGAGCCAGAGCTATTAATGACATTAGTAGACTAGCAAATAAAGAAAAAGCCAATAACTGTTGCCAATCCTCTTTTTTCTTAAAGACCCCAACCAAAACTATTAAATAAGCCAATAAATGCAAAGAATAAATTACTCCGCCCATCCTTTCAAAATCCCCTAGCCAACTTTTGGCAACATTTAAACCAGTAAAGGAGCTTAGAACTATCAAGCCAAAATAAATTAACACAGCCCAAAACAGCTTATTAAACTTAGGCCGATAAGCCCTATCAATCATCGTCAATAAAATATACAAAGCAAAAATTATTTCTACCACTATTCTAAATAACAAATTACGAGGCACAATAAACGGAAAGAAAAAATCACTGGAAATAATTAATGGGCTAAACAAACATACAAAAACTCCGGCTTTGATTACGCCCGGCAAGGACCGCTGAACTTTTAACCAATTAAACATAAAATAATATTTAAATAATCTTGAATGATTATAACATTTGCCGCTCCAAACGGCAATTTATCAAACCTTGCAAAAATTTAAAAAAGATTGTATAATAAACTACGATTTTTCTTATGAAAATAAAAATCCTACTTTTAGTCTTAGTTGACCTAGCTTTAATGCTTTTGGGCTTATGGCTGGCTTTACTTATTCGTTTTGGCAAAGAACTAAACCCCGAAATGTGGCAAAGACATTGGCAAATATTTTTGCCCCTATTTTTGGCTTGGTTGTTGGTTTTTTATATTGATGGTTTTTATGAACTACGAAGCATCAAAAAAGGCCTCACTTTTTATAGCCATTTTTTAAGAGATTTAATTATTAACCTAGTCATTACTATTGTTGCTTTTTATTTTTTGGGCAGCCTTACTTCCCTTAAACCACAACGAGTATTATTATTCTTTACTTTAATCTTTTCGGCCTCCTTTTATCTTTGGCGTCTACTCTTTGATTCGTTGTTAAAAACCAGCCCTTGGCTTAACAAAGTTTTAATTGTCGGTTTAAATGAATCCGCCCTAGATTTAGCCAAAGAAATTATTCACAAAAAAAGTTTTGGCTATCAACTAGTTGGTATTATCAACTGGCCAATCAACAACCTAATCGTAGAGCCAAATTTTGCTTCTTTAATTATCGCCGAATCAATTGATCAATTACCAAAAATTGCGCAAGCTAAAAAAATAGACATTATTATCAACGCCAACCCAAATCAAGCTGATTCTAAGTTAACCAACGCCCTATTTGCTTGCTTACCCTTAAGAGTAGATATTGCCAGCTTGCCAACCTTTTATGAAAACCTAACTAACAAAGTACCAATTCATAACATCCGACCAACTTGGTTTTTAGAAAACTTAGCCGGCAATCGCAAAAAACCCTATGAAATATTAAAACGGGGTACCGATTTATTACTCGCTACTGGCGGTAGCTTGCTCGGAATTGTTTTTATACCCGTCATCGCTCTACTAATAAAAATTTCCAGTCCGGGACCAGTCTTTTTTAAACAAATCCGAACCGGCCAAAATGGTAAAAATTTTTTAGCCATCAAGCTTCGCACCATGATTGTTGGCGCCGAAAAAAACGGCCCCCAGTGGGCCAGCCAAAACGATCCCCGGATTACCGGCTTAGGCAAATTTTTACGCAAAACCAGATTGGATGAGATTCCTCAATTTTACAACATCATCCGCGGCGAAATGTCTTTTATCGGCCCGCGGCCGGAGCGTCCAGAATTTATTGAAACTTTGCAAGAAAAAATCCCTTTTTACAAAGAACGTTTACTAGTCAAACCCGGCTTAACCGGCTGGGCGCAAATTAATGCCGGCTACAGTGGCACCTTTGAAGGCTCGCTAGAAAAAGTTCAATACGATTTATATTACATCAAAAATCGTTCGCTAATTTTGGATTTGTCGATTATTTTAAAAACTATAAAGATTGTTTTATCCGGTGGCGGGCAGTAAAAATATGATTAGTATTATTACTTTAAAAAGAATTTTAGTAAAAACCCGGCTACTGGAACTACCGGTTTATTATTTTAAAAAAAATCCAATTTATAACTTTTTACGGTTTGGCTATTGGACTAATCAGTATTTACCAGAAATAATTTATTTGGAAACCACTAATGCCTGCAACGCCAAATGCTACAGTTGCCCCCGCGCTAAAATGGATCGCCCAATTGGTGTAATGACCTGGGAAGTGTTTACAAAAATCGTTACTGATCTAAAAAAGCTTAAACGGCTTTATTTTGTTTTACATATTGACGGAGAACCGCTGCTAGATCCCCAATTATTTAACCGCATTAAATACCTAAAACAAAACTTGATCAACCCCCATATACACTTTAATACCAACGCCGAATTAATGACCCCAGAAAAATCCCAGCAAATCCTAAATTCCGGCCTAGACTCCATTACTTTTAGTGTCGATGGTACTACCAAAGAAACCTACGAACAAGTAAAAACCGGGCTAAACTTTGAAAAAACCATCAGCAATATTAATAACTTCTTTTTGCTAAAAAGAGAAGGTAACTATAAATATCCAAAAGTAACCATGCAAATGGTGGTTAACGAGACTAATCAACATCAAATTTCTGAGTATCGTCAGCTTTGGAAAAATAAAGCTAATCGAATTTTTATTAAGGCTATGCTTAATTTTTTAGTCCAAGGCACTTCCATTAAAACCAAAGAACTGTCCCCCCGACAGCTCCGTAGATGTTTCCAACCAATTTCGGTTTTTGCTATTTATTGGGATGGCCGAGTAGGTTTGTGCTGTTGGGATTACAATCACCTAGCTAAACTAGACAGTATTACCAACAAAAGTATTATAGAAATATTTAATGCCAAACCACATCAAATCGTCCGTAAAGCCATGCTAAAAATGTCTTGTCAAAATATTGTGCCTTGTAATTTTTGCTCACAAATTTACGGACATGATATGAATTCTGATTATAAAAAATAATTTTTTATTATGGAACCAACCAACCAACTACGACTTTCTGTAATTATGCCGGCTTTTAATGAAGAAGCTAGCATTATTAACACCATTAATGGCCTGAAAGCGGAATTAGCCAAGCTAGACTTAACTTATGAACTAATTGTAGTTAATGATGCTTCCACCGATCAAACTGTAGCCAAGCTAAAAGACTTGCCACAACTAAAAATTATTAATCATCCTTACAATAAAGGCAATGGGGCAGCTTTAAAAACTGGAGCCAGAAAAGCCAGCTATGATTGGTTGTTATTCTTTGATGCTGATGGTCAACAAAAACCAGAATATATCAAAGAAATGATTAGCTATATTGGTGAATTTGATCTAATCGCCGGCCAGCGTACTGGCTATCAAGGCCCCGCCGTCAGACAGCCGGGAAAAAAGTTAATCCATTGGTTGGCGATTATTTTATTGGGACAAAAAATTTATGATTTTAATTGCGGCTTAAGAATAATTAATAAAAAACAATTTCTACGTTTTGCTCATATTTTACCTGACGGTTTTTCTAGCCACACTACTATTATCTTTGCTTTTTTTAAGGAAAAAATGAACGTGAAATTTGTACCAGTTACCATCAATAAACGACAAGGTGGTAAAAGCATGGTTAAACCCAAAGAAGCAATTACTTACGCCATGTTGATCGTTAGATTAATTATGCTCTTTTCTCCTTTAAAAATATTTTTACCAATTAGTTCTACTTTATTTCTGCTGGGACTGGGCATGCTAGTTTATGATTTATTCCAATTTAATGTTTCAAAAAGCACAGTTTTAGTATTAACTAATGCTCTAATTATTTTCTTTTTTGGCTTAATTGCCGACCAAGTGGCCGCGTTACGAAGAGAAATTAATAAAGACTATTAACCTTTGTTTATGGAACTTTTAACTGCCATAAAAACTAGACGAAGTATTCGTAATTTTCAAGACCTAGAAGTCAAAAAAGAAATAGTGGAAAAAATCATTTTAGCGGCCACCTACGCCCCTTCGGCCTGTAATGTTCAAGGCTGGAAATTTATTGTCGTTGACGATCAAAACTTAAAAAATAAATTAGTTGATCACGGCGGATCTATTATCATTAAAAATGCTCCACTGGGAATATTAATCCTTTATAACAACCAAACCAAAAATACTGAATATTTTGACTACATCCAAAGCGCCGCCGCGGCCATCCAAAATTTACTATTAGCCGCTACCGAACAAGGGCTGGCCACTTGCTGGATTTGTCACCTACCGCGAAAAAAAACCTTACAAAAAATCTTTAAAATTCCCTCACAATTTTCTCCTGTCGCTTATATTTTACTGGGTTACCCAAAATTAACCACCACCGAAGTTCCTCGCAAACATCGCCTCACCGAAATCGTCTCTTACAACAGTTATAATTCTGCTTGGCCACTTGAAAAAAACAACTTACTCTTGTTTTGGCTTAAAAAAATCTTAGTCAAAATTTATTACTTAACTCCGCTGTTTATTAAAAAAAGTTTACTAAATAAAATTTTGGATAAAAATTTTGTTAAAAAATTTAAAAACTAATCTTAATTATATTTTTAAAAATAGCTTCACAATTGAAGAAGTAAAAAACTTTTGGGATAATGTGGCCGATCAATACGACCAAATTAACAAAAAAATCGGGCCGGCCCACAATCAACGCTTTACCGAAAGTCTAAAATTTTTAGATTTAAAAGACGGCGACAAGATTCTAAATATCTGGTCTCGCACTGGCAATGCCCTGCCCTATCTATCAAATTTAGCGCGACTCAACCTTTTTAATCTTGAAGTCTCTCCAAAAATGTTAACAATTGCTCAAAAAAAATTTCCACAACATAATTTTTATGAGACAAACCTAGAAATCCTAAATTTTCCAGATAATTATTTTGACGCCATCTTATCCCTAGAAACCCTTGAACATGCTCCCCATCCAGAATTATTTCTCAAAGAATTATTTCGTGTATTAAAACCGCAAAAAAAATTAGTAATGAGCTTACCGCCAAAAACCGCCGAACTACCTTTAAAAATTTATGAACTTTTTTTTGACAACCACGGAGAAGGCCCACATCAATTTCTCTCTTCTAAAACAGTAAAAAAAATACTGAAAACTGTCGGCTTTGAATTAATTCTTCATCAAGGAACTTTGCTAATCCCCGCTGGACCAGTTTGGTTGCAAAATTTTGGTGAAATAATTATTAAAAAATTTCAAAAAACACCCCTAAAAGAATTGGGTGTTAGACAATTTTATGTCTGTAAAAAGTAGTTTTTACCCCATACTACTAAGTATTGACTTAGAATACTGGTTTGAATCACCCTCGATTGAACGCTATCTTTCTGGTCAAGAAAAAGAGTCCCTGACCTTATATTGCGATCAGTTACTAAGTCTTTTGTCGGCCAAACGGGCCACGGCCACTTTTTTTGTTACTGGAAAAGTCATTAAACAAGAACCAGAACTAATAAAAAAACTTCACCTAGCTGGACACGAAATAGCCGTTCATTCCTTTGATCATCAGCCACTTTGGCATAAAACCGCCCAACAGTTTACCCTTGATCTAAAAGAGATGATTGCTCAGATACAATTTTTAACTTCTACTAGACCAATTGGTCATCGCGCGGCCAATTTCTCGCTTGATCAGCAAACCAACTGGGCTTTAAAAATTTTAACCGCTAATGACATTAAATATGACTCTTCAATTTTTCCTTATCATTTTTCACCCTGGCTATTTAAAGCTTATCAAGGAAGTCTCTACGGCTTAGCCAGCAAAAATTTTATTCCTTATCGCATTAATCTTAATTACCCTAATCAAGTAGACAAAAATTCGGCGCTTTTAGAATTTCCCACTTCAATTTTTCATTGGTCTTTTTTTAAATTACCGCTGACGGGAGGAATATATATTAGGCTTATTCCTTGGACAATTTTTAAATTTTTATTAAAAACCAAATTAAAAAAAGAAGTAGCTAGTATTCACTTTCATCCTTTTGATTTTCTAACTAATCCACCGCAACTACTAATGCCCCAGCTTAAAAAATTTATAAAATATTACAATACTAAAAATACTTGGAAAAAATTAAACTATTTATTAGATAACTACCATTGTCTCTCTTTTAAACAATATCTCCATGAAAATACTCTTGATTAATCCACCAATTGACAACATTATTGAAAGCGACATGCCTAAACAGTTAGAATCAGGCCTGGATTTTTTACCACCCCTAGGCTTAATGTATATCGCTAGCTACGTAAATCAAAAAACCACTCACCAAATAAAAATTTTAGATTGTCCGGTAGAAAAAATTACTTACACCGACCTAAACCAAAAAATTAATCAAGAAAAACCCACGATAGTAGGGCTAACGGCTATGACTTTTACTTTAATTGATGTCATAAAAGTAGCCCAGTTGGTTAAAAAAATAAACCCCCAAATCAAAGTAGTGTTAGGGGGGCCGCACGTCAACATTTACCCTGCTGAAACCCTAGCCAACCCCGAAATAGACTTTTTAGTATTAGGGGAAGGAGAACAAGCATTTGTTGATTTACTGGAAAATATTAACGATCTTAACAAGCTAAAACAAATTCGTGGGTTAGTTTTTAAAGAAGACTCACAGATTATTAATACTGGCCAACGCGAATTAATCACTGATCTTGACCAACTACCTTTTCCCGCCAGAAATTTAACACCCTATCAAAAATATTTTTCTATTATCGCCAAAAAAAATCCTACCACAACCATGTTTACTTCACGTGGTTGCCCTTATCAATGTTTGTTCTGTGACCGACCACACTTGGGAAAAATTTTTAGAGCTCGCAGTGCCAAAAATGTCGTGGCAGAATTACTAGAAATTGAAAAAATGGGCATTAAAGAAATTTTCATCTACGACGACACCTTTACTATTGACCGGCAAAGAGTGATAGATGTTTGTAATTTAATTATCCAACAAGGCCTAAAAATAAATTGGGATATTAGAGCCAGAGTTAATACCGTTGATGAAGAATTGCTAAAATTAATGAAACAGGCTGGTTGTGAAAGAATCCATTACGGCGTTGAGGCCGGAACAGAAAAAGTCTTAAAAACTTTACGCAAAGGCATTACCTTGGATCAAATTAAACAAGCTTTTGCCTTAACTAAAAAGGTTGGAATTGAAACGGCCGCTTATTTTATGCTTGGTTCTCCCGGTGAAACCTTAACCGACATCAAACAATCAATTAAACTAGCCAAAAATCTATTTCCTGACTACGTGCACTTTTCCGTGACTACCCCCTTTCCAGCGACCGAATTATACTTTAAAGGCTTACGAGAAGGAGTAATAAAAAAAGATTATTGGCAAGAATTTTCTATCAAGCCCCAACCAAATTTTCAACCACCAGCTTGGGAAGAAAATTTTACCCGCCAAGAATTATTTGCTATTTTACTTAAAGCCTATCAATCATATTACCTATCGCCACGCTATATTTTAAAAAGAATAAAAGAAATAAAAAGCTGGGATAATCTCAAAAACAATTTTAAAGCTGGCCTAAAACTTATGACCTTAATTATCAAAAAATGACCAAGCCTCTAAATTATTCAATTTTTAAAAAATATTATTTTTTAATCGGCCTGGCGCTTTTTGTTTTTATCGCTAGCCGACTTGACTTTAATCAACTCTACTCCGCTTTATACAAAACCAAACCGTTAACTATTATACTTGGTCTAATTATAGTTATACCAATAACCCTGGTTAAGGCCTGGCGTTGGAATAATATTAAAAAAAATCAAGGTTTAGCTTATACCTTTTTAGATTCTTTTTTAATTTATCAAATTGGCCTAGCTCTAGGATCAATTACCCCTGGACAGGCTGGAGAATTTATTAAAATATGTTACTTAAAAAATCCAACACGCTCTTGGGGCAAAGTTGCGGTTAGTGTAGTTATTGACAGATTAGCTGATTTAGGTTACTTGCTAGTGATCGGCTACCTGGGAATATTAATCTTACTAGGAGAAACACAAAAAAACATAAACCTGATTTATCTTTTTTTTATCGTATCACTTTTTGGTTTGATTATAATAATCCGCAAAGGTTGGCATAAAAAATTATTAAAAATAATCTTTAGGCACTTTATCCCTCTTCGCTATCAAACTTCTTGGCGGGAAAGCTTTGCGGATTTTATTAAAGATTTTAAATCAATCACCCCTAAACAATACCTAATTATTTTAAGTTTGACGCTACTTGGCTGGATGATATACTATCTACAGTCATATATTTTTATTTTAAGTCTAGGTTTTAAAATACCACTGATCAAGCTGGCAATTGCCGTTACGACCGCTGGTTTACTCTCGCTGTTGCCAATTTCCTTTTTAGGCATTGGCACCAGAGAAGCCGCTTTAATCATTATTTTAGCCCCCTACCTTGATTCTTCCACTATAATAATTTTTTCTCAGTTAATTTTACTGGCTAACATTTTTTCCATAATTTTAGGCCTAATCTTTTTAAAACTAAAACCGTTACCCTTTACCCTAAAAAATTATGACTTACTGGAAAAATAAACTAACTTCAAATTTACTAGGTAATTTTAACGTTGGAAAATTAGATAAAATATTGTCCGCCACCCCAGCGATTAACTTAATTTATAAATTTTTCGTTCAAAAGACCATCGACTACGATTTCCCCACCCACCTTTTCATTGAACCAACGAGTGCCTGTAATTTTCACTGTAAAATGTGCCCGCGCACCAACGGAAAATCTTCAGATGGTCAAATGGACATGGAACTATTCAAAAAAATTGTTGACGAGGCTAAAAAATATGGCCCCCGAGCATTTTGCCTTCATCTTTTTGGCGAGCCGCTACTGGCACCAAACTTTTCTGCCATGATCCAATACATCAAAGAAGCAAACAAAAACAACACTATCCTCCTTACTACCAATGGTTTTTTACTTAACCAAACGATTGCTACCAACCTAGTTAAATTTGGGGTTGACAAAATAGCTATTAGTTTTACCAGCCCTGACCGTGAGACTTATTTTAAAAATGTTGGGGTTGATGCTTTATTCAAAGTAGAAGAAAACATCAAACAACTCATCTCGATTAAAAAACAAAAAAAGTCTCACAAGCCTTTAATCTTTGTAAGAATGATTACTAACCAAGAGACTAATCAACAAGCTAAGGAATTCTTAAACAAATGGCGCAAGAAAGAAGTAATTGCCGAAACCAGAGAAATGCACAATTATGGTGGCAATATTGATAACAGCTATATCAAAGGCCATAAAAGAAGATACCCCTGCTATCATCTTTGGCTTTCGCCGGCCATTCACTGGAATGGCGATGTTTCTATTTGCTGCGATGATTATGCTCGCCAAGCCTTATTAGGTAATGTTAAAAAAGAAACCCTTCACGAAATGTGGACTGGTAATAAAATTAATCATTACCGCAAACTCCATCTACAAGGAAAATATCGACAAACCCCCCTCTGTAGCAAATGTGATGTTTGGAATATTTATTCTGATTTGTTCTTTACTTGGCAAAAAAAATAATTATTATATACTTTAAAATAGCCTAATAATTTTCAAAAACCAGAAAACATCAAAACCGCAACCTAACTAAATAGTCGGGTTACTCTACAGTAATATTACTATAACATCAAACAAATGAAACTAATTTCGTCTCGTAGCCTACAAAAAATTATTGAAACTGACAAGACACAACGTGATTTTTCTACCACTAACTACTACCATCCTCTACTTAAGCATTTATATCTTAGCCGAATACACTTAGGTCTAAGTCTTTTGGCAACCCAAAAATACAAAAAAATGCTTGACTTAGGCTTCGGCGGTGGAATTATTATTCCGGAGCTAGCTCAACACTGTGATCAATTTTATGGCGTTGATATACACAAAAATATTACTTTAATAAATAAGCTGCTTAAATCTGAAGGAGTGGCTAACGTAACCTTATTGCAAACCACAAACAATCGCCTACCCTTTCCTGATAGTTACTTTGACTGCCTCTGGTGTTTAAGTGTTTTAGAATTTGTTAACAATCCTAGTGAGTTATTAATGGAAATTAAGCGGGTTACAAAAAAAGAAGCTGATATTATTATTGGTTTTCCGATTGCTAATAAACTAACGACTCTAGCCTACTGGTTACTTGGCTTTGATAGCGATAAACAACATAAAAATACTCATTCAGAGTTAATAAAAGAAATAAAAAATATTTTTAAAATTGAAACCAACTTGGTTCTTCCCGCTTGGCTCCCTCTTGACTTTTCTTTGTTTTGTGTCTTAAAAATAAAACAATAAATTAGTTACAATAAAACTCCCTTCAAAGGGAGTTTTATTGTAACTAATTCGTTAATTACCTAACCAAATTCATAAACCAATTCTGGTTATTAACTTTTATTACTTTTTCTTGGCTTGGTAAAACGTCGTCGGCAATTAATCCTGCCTTAGTTTTACCAATAATCTTTTGCGACAATTCGGGACTATATCCCAAAATCGCTTTAACGCCAAATCTAACAAAAACTTCTTCCAATTTATTCTCCGCCAATAAACGTTCAATTGTTTCCGGCCGAAAAGCAACAATTGATTTATTAGTATTAAAATTCAAATTATATATTTCATCCACCCCCGTGCCACTGGCAATCACTTCATCGGGTCTAAGATTAGCCTGGGCAATCTTATCAAAATAATAATTTAATTTGATCATGGGACTATTATCGTAGGCCTGCCCCCACATAACATGACTACATATAATCAAATCATAGATAGTTAACAACGTCAAAACGATAATCACGGCTTTTTTGGAAACCATAAAATATTTTGCTAAGACATCCGACAAAAACAAAACTCCGCTAGCCACCCCCAAAGCAATCAACCAGCCAAAATCCATTAAATGATTACGTCCAGCTAAAGTAACATAGGAAATTAAAACAATACTGCCAAAAACCCACCAACACGAGAAATTAAACCAATGATCACTGCGTTTTTTTAATGCCAACCAGCCCAAAATTAACAACAGAGTAATTAATGGCCCCCCAATTTCTGTAATCGAAAAAAACCTGAAAACATGACGCAAGGCTAAAGCAGTGCCAATCTTTAACCTCTGCCACAAATTGACTTCTCCCTGGCCCATGTTGGCCAAAACCTTTTCTCGGCCTAAACGCCACATAGCATCAGATCCTGAAAAATTCAGTTTCTGTTTTAAAAAATTATCACGATCAAAATGATAAATATAGGGGTCAGGAAATAAGTGGGCATAATAACTGTAATCAGAAGATTTGAGTGACTCGGTTGTGTGAGAAGTAAAAAATAACAAATATGTATTTTGACCAGCTAAAAATCCCGGCAACCACAAAACTGACCACAAAATTACAACCGTAGCAAAAACATAAACTAAATATTGTTTTAGCCTAAATAACAATAAATACCCAAATAAAATAGGTAAAATAATAAAAAAGGCCTCTTTAGCTACACCGGCTAAAATTAAAAAGATGCCAGCCACAATTAACCACAGACCCTGTGGAAAAAATTTAAAATTATCCGTGTCTGACTCAAGGCTACTAAATTTTTTAGTACCAAAAGAAAAAAATAACAAAAATAACGCAAAAAACAATAAAGCCAATTCGTAATCAACCAACATTTGTGCTAAAGACCAGTTAGTCGGCAAAAAAATATAAACTAGCGCAAAAATAAAAGCCATCAGACTTCCCCAAGTGTAGTAAATAGCTATAGTAAATACCAGCAAGGCTAAAGCTAAAATTATACAGTTAATAAAAATAATCGCTTGATTACTACTGGGATGAACCCACCGAATTAAATAACCATAAAAAATACTCCCCCATTTGTTGCCATAATTTGAAGTGACTGCCTGATCTTTTATTAGCTCGGGGGCCAAAACTACATTAAGCTGGTTTTCAGTGGCATAACGTCCAGTATAAGCAAAATTACGCGCTCGCACCAAATTATCACTAGCAGTAATGGTGGCATTATAGCCCTTAAAAACTAACGGCGAGTACCAAACAACCACCGCTAACCCGGCGATTCCCAACCAACCAAAAACAACATAAAACCTTTTTAATACTGCTTTTGATACCATATTAATGTTTCGTTAATTTGTTTATCTAAACTAAAAAATTTATTGACACGCTGATAGCCACTTTCACCAATTTTTTTCGCAACCTCAATATTATCTAAAAAATAAATAATCTTTTCCGCTAGCAATTTAGTATTAAAAGGATTAACAATAAACCCGGTTTGATTGTCTAGCACTATCTCGGGCGTTCCGCCAAAACAGGTCCCAACAATTGGCCGATGGCAAGCCATTGCCTCTAAATTGATAGTAGGAAATGGATCAAGATAAAGAGATGGCACTACCACCACTTCGCTACTCCAATAAGCCGACAATAAATCTTGGCCAACCAACCAGCCAGTAAAAAAAACTGGAAGATTTTGAGTTTTAACTTGTTGCATTAAAATCTTAGCCTGGTCATCTTTCTGGCCAACTATCAATAAAACCGCCTGAGGAACCTGTAATCTCACCTGCTCTATAACCTCTATCATATTTTTACCACCTTTTAAGGTGCTAAGCCGGCCACCAAAAAAAATAATTCTTTTTTCTTTTAAATTGTATTTTATTTTAAAAGATTCAACGGCCGGTTTTAATATTTGCCAATTATCAGTTTCAATACCGTTATAAATAACTTCTATATTTTTTAAGCCATTTTGTTCTAAGGCCTGTTTTAAGGCCTGACTAACAGCGAAAATTTTATCAACATATTTTAGATAACGCCGAATTAAAATATTTCTCAAGGGATTATAACGTTTTTTAAAACGCTTAAGCTGTTGCCATCCAGTCACCTGATAATTAAATTTTATATCTCCTTTTACCGCTCCAGCGTCTTTAATACTTTCCGAGGATAAAAATTCTACTAACTTACCATAATGAAAAAGGGCCACATCATGCGCGGTTAAAAAAACCTTGGCCCCGCTTTTTTTGGCCACTTTTAAAAGTTGATAAGACAACAGATAATGCACATTATGTGCATGAACCACCTCTGGTTTAAGAGTCTTAATAATCTTAGTTGCCCGTCTAACTACGAAGGGATTATACAAACCTAAATAAGCTCGCCAAATTTGCGGATAAGACTTAATATACAAACGATAAATCCCTTCGGCGCCCAAATTTTCCTGACTCTTTTTCGGGGTGGTAGTTAAAACAAAAACTTCATGCCCACGGTTACGCAAACCTTGATACATGTTTGAAGCAATTCTTTCCGCGCCGCCAGCATTATCAGGCGGAAAACCATCTGATAAAATTAATATCCTCATCTGCTTATAAATTTAGATATTTTAATTTTAATCCAACTTGGAACAAAGATAAAAATCTTTTTAAGGCGTTGCGGCAATTTCTTAAACTCCCTGACCGACAAAAATGATTTTAACAACACCACTAAAAGATTTTTCTTATTACTTTCATACCTAAAAACCAACATTTGATAGATTTCTTCAATTTTTTTGGCTGAAAGCTCGTCAGTGTGATGTACTGCTGTATAGCGGGTATTATAATGCAAGAGATTATAATCTTCAATCTGGTTCTTGCTCTTAAGCATCTCCCAAAGCTCCGAACCGGGAAAAGGCGTAGTAATATGGAACCTAACCAAATCCGGCTTAATCTCCTCAACCAACCTACCAGTCAAAATTGCATCCTCTTCTTTTTCTCCCGGCAAACCAACCATTAAAAACATTAAGGATTTAAGCCCAGCTTGTCTGGCCAAACTAAAACTTTCCTTAATTTCCTCAATTTTAGTATCCTTTCTAATGGCATCCAAAACTCTTTGACTGCCACTTTCTACTCCCCACCAAATCCACTTAAAACCCGCTTGTTTCATTTTAATTAGCGTTTCTAATTTAATCCAACGACTACAGCGCCCTTGCACGATATAACCCACCCCCGTCAAACCGCGTTTTATTATTTCATCACAAATATCTTCTATCCATTGATTTTGGTCGGGACTAGAGCCAATAAACTCATCGTCATAAAACTGAATTGATTTAGCACCAACTTTTAAACACAACTCAATTTCATCTACTATTTTTACAGGTTTTCGACGCCGCATCTTTACTGACTTGTTAGAGCAAAATATGCAACGATGCGGACAACCACGACTAGCCATAATCACTGCATTAGGCATAACTAGATCATAATAACCACCCCGATGAATTCCGGAATAGCCAGAAAAACTTGGCTCCAACAAATGATAAGCCGGCAACGGCAAAGAATCTAAATCATCAACATAAACCTGTGCTTGATTATTAATAATTTGATCATTTTTCCTAAAAGTAATACCCCTAATCTCCTCTTCTGATTTTTTACCCTGGAACCATTCCATAATATCCAAAATAGTGTTTTCCGCTTCCCCTCTTACTACTAAATCAATTTCCTTACCCTCAGTTAACACTCGTTCCGGTTCATAGGTTGGGCCAGGCCCACCTACGATAATCTTTGCCTGCGGTCTTAATTGTTTAGCTATGGCCACCGTTTTAAACAAAGCTGGTAAACCTAAAGTAAAACTACTAACTCCAATCAAATCTGGTTGTTCTGTAACAATCTTTTTTCCTAAATCCTCCCAGGACAATTGCAAAGCCTCAGCATCAATTACTTTAGCCACAAAACCGGCCCGCTCTAAAACTGCCGCTAAGTACATCAAGCCCAAAGGCGTAGTTTCACTGTGAGACCCACCAAGAAAATTAAAAACTGGAGAATTAATAAAAATAATTTTAATCATACTCTTTCGCCATTAAAAATTTTTTAAATCGTGTTGTTAATTTAGGAAAAAAATATTTTACTAAAAAATAAAATAATCGCCAATCATACTGTTGCTGTCTAAGTTTGCCCTTAATAATTAGCCTGGCTAATCCTTTTTCTACGTCCCAGGTCTTTAAAGCCGAAAGACTTAAGTCTAAAGAAATTTTTTCAACCTCAGCTACTGACTTACCGGGAATTAACTGATTATAATAAGCACAACCAGGATAAAAACGTATCGCTCCCGGCAAGGAAGCTTCCCTATTTTTTATTAAAAAATCGATTGTCTGATTAAATTCTTTTATAGTTTCCCCGGGAAAACCATACAGAGAATTAATATGTGCCTTAATACCACAAGCTCTAGTTAGATCAATATTTTCCTGGGTTTTTTTCAGATCTAGAGACTTACCACTACGTGTTGCCACTTCAGGACAACCGCTTTCCACCCCATAAGAAATATAAATACAGCCACTTTCCTTCATTTTTTTCAAAATTTCCTCGTCTACATAATCAGGTCTAGTTTGACAACCCCAGACTATATCATAGCCCTGATTGATAATTAACTGACAAATTGCCAAAACTCGTTCACGACTAAATGTAAAAAAATCATCCAAAAAATATATCGCCTTAATTTGATGCTTAATAACCAATTCATCAAGTTCACTTTTAATTCTGGGCAAATTTGCTTGTCTAATTTTAAAACCAATCAAAGACTTAAAACAATACTTACAACCAAAAGGACAGCCCCGACTAGTACTCATGACCGAAAATTTAACGGCTGAAAAATCCGGCATATTAGCAGCATACCGCGCCATCGGCAATAATTCGTAGTGAGCTACTGGAATACTGTCCAAATCCTCCAAGTGCTTAATTTCTCCCAAGTTGACTTGTGCACCATCTTTTGAGCTTACATTAACATAATTAGCTGGTTTTTTATTAAGTAAAGCTTCAATTAATCCCGCAGCAGTTTTGGGATCATCGCCCTTGATAATATAATCTAAAAGATTTTCTTCTAACAATTTTTTATCAAAAATAGTAGCCTGCGGACCAATTGATAACACATATTTAACCCCTATCTTTCTGACCAGGGCTAATAGTTGATAAAAACTATCCAAAGAAGGATTTGGGCATTGATAAAAATCAAAAGGATCACTGGCCACCAAAACCACCTGGGGTTGTTCGGCTATAATAATTTTTTCTACTTCCCGAATAGAATAATCCATAGCCCTAGCATCAACTATTTTAACCGGTATTTTACTAGCCAACAAAAAAGAACTAATATCCAATAAATTCAAAGGCTGCCATTTACGACGGGAAACGTGAAACTCTTTATTAGGCCTAGCTACTGCCCGATTAATTAACAAAACCTTAGACATAAAAAATTTATCAGTAACTTATTCGCTGTTGGATGATTGATCAAAATATTTATAAGCATAAACAATTAATGACATTATCGGCAAAAAAGTCAAACCAATAGTTGTTATAATTAAACCCTTTAGGCCGTAAGTCTTAATGGCTAAATAAGCCAACGGAACAGTCAAAAATAAAATAACCGCATTAGTAATAATTGTCACCCGCATTCGATTAATTGTTCTAAATAATGCCGACAAACTAACTCCTAAAGAAGAAACTATAACATATGGCCATAACCAATAAATTACCTCTACGGTTGGTAAATATTTAACACCATAAAAAAGCCTAACCAAAAATGGACCGACCAGTAACATTGGCACAATCGTTAAGGTCACTATAATAAAAGAATAAATAGTGGTTTTAAAAAAATGATCTTTCAAGGTTCGCTGACCATAAGTTCTTGATTTTGGTAGTTGCACCACCAATAACCGAGAAACTGGCTTAAGAATAATTAAAGATAGGCCAAGATAGCTAGAAGCAATTTTAAAAAAGCCTAATTCCGCATTACTAATAAAAATACCAGCAAAAAACATTGGAAGAGTGGAATAAAGACTAGCTAAATTTTTATCCACCGCAATTAAAAAACCAAATTTAAAATATTCCTTAACCACTACCTGTCTCAAACCTCGGTAAATCTCGCCAAAACTGGGCAACAAATCCGTTCTGGTTAACAAATATTCATAAAAATAATAAGAAATCACAAAAAATATAAACGCGCTAACAACCAAGCCAGTGACTAGTCCTTTTAAACCAAAACCTAGTAGCACAAAAATTATCGGCAATAAAATATCAGATACTTTATTAATATTTTCAATTACTGTTAAATGCTTTATTTTTCTCGCCACCTGTAAAATAATAGTAACTAGAGCAAAAAAACTATTAATAATTCCCGCCCAAACTACCCAAACCGCCAAACTCCCAATTAAGGGATTATGATAAAAATAATTGGCTAAGGCGGTAGAAAAAATTATTACTAACAAACCAACACTAACACTAATCAGCAAAAATATTTTAACATAAAAAACAATAATATTTTTAACCGCTATTTTATCCCTTTTAGCCCAAGCCTCGGCCAATAAGGTAGTAGTAGCATAATCCGCACCCCAATGCATAAAAGTTGCCATCAGATTAGCAAAAGAAAAAATTAAAACATATTGGCCGTAGTTATTTGGCCCTAATACTCGCGCAAAAACCAAAGAAGCGACAAAAGTTAACCCCGTCGAAAAAACATTGCCAACTTGCAAAATAGCAGTATCTTTGACAAAATTACCTTGAAAAATTTTTATTAATCTCTCTTTTAATGACTTAGCCATTTTTTTAAAAAGTTTTAAATATTAATTTTAGCTACTGGTTGATTTAACAACCAATTTTAATAGTCCTTCTGTTTCCTTTATTACCATTGGTAATGATATTTCCTCTATCTGTCTTTTGGCTTCTTGTTTATCATAAATCCGGGCATTCATTACATACATTGCCGATTTTTCTCTGCTCGCTTTTACTATTTTATGCAACAAACCAACCGGCGGCTGATCATTCTCATCTACCGGTCCAATAATATCAACCGTTGGTACTCCCAAGGCTTCGGCCAGATAGATAGGCCCACTATCTACACTAATAAACAAAGTTAAAACAGAAATTAAGGCTTTGAGTTGATCTAAATTAAATAAATTATGAGTATTTATCACCTGGGTGCTAGAGTCTAGATTTACAATAGTTTCCTTAACTTCCTGCTCATCGTTTTTCCCGCCCATAATCACAATCCTAGCAGAATATTTCTGATACAAATAATTGCCTAATTTGGCAAAATTTATCGGCGACCAATTTTTAATTTTATTTCCAGCCGAAGGAAAAATTCCTATTAGCAAATCCTCTTTTAAATTAACCTTCTGCTTGCCTAAAAAACTAATTACTTGTTGTTTAGCTGAATTTGAATAAACTATATGTTTGGTAATATCTTTTGTTCGAATACCGATAGGCTCAAGTAATCTTAAATATTCTCTAGCTGCATATTGTCTGGCATAATGCGGAATCAATAAAACAAGCTTTGTCAAAATTTGATAAGCCTTAGTATACTGCGGACAAAATTCACCAATAACTCGCGGCATAGAAATAGCAGGAATACCGGCCAAATACATAGCCGCTAAAGTAGCAAAATCAGGAAAAGCCGAACAGGCGAAATCAATTCCCTCTCGCCTAAAAATTTTTGCCAACTCTAATACGCCATGATTTAAAGAAAAATATTTATCAACATCCGGATGACCTTGTAATAACTCCTGATTAGTCGTACTACCTAAAACAAAAACCTTGCATTCTGGATATTTATTTTTTATCGCCCTGAACATTGGCGTAGTACAAACCATATCACCTAACCCCGCGGTTTGGGCCACCAAAATATTTTTAGGTTTCATAACTATTTTATTAGCCTTACCTCTAATCAAACAATACAAAAAACAATACAGCAAAACAAAAAAGATTTCTAGTTTTTTTGTATTAAATATCCGCATATTAAATTCTAGCCTTAATTGACCTAAAAAGTTGTAAATAAAAAATAACTCTAAAAAAATACCAACTGCCAAAACTATACTTATATTTATAATGCCAACGATAAAGTCTAGCCAGCCATGGCGCCTGCGCCACCCCAACCCTACCCGCAAACTTTTCTAAATTTTGCCAATCAAAATCCTTGCCTTGCTGTCTTTTTAACATTTCATATAACTCCGTACCAAAATAAGGAATTGGTAAATTCGGCGCGGACATAGTTTGTAAATTATTATCAGCTAAAAATTTTTCCGTCTCTGCAATTGTTTTTCGGGTTTCCCCTGGTAAATTTAAAATAGAATAAATACCGACCTTAATTCCCTGCCGCCGACAAACCGCCACTGCCTCTTTGACAGAATCTAATTTTATTTGTTTATGCGCTAAATCTAAAACCTTTTGCGAACCAGATTCAAAGCCAAGATTAATTCGGACACAACCAGCCGCCTTCATTTTTTTAACTAAACCTTCTTTAACATCACTGGCCCGAGCATTGCAACCCCAGCTAATTACCAAATTATTACTAATTATTAAATCACAAATTTGTTCAACCCATTTTTGATTAATTGTAAACTCCCAATCTTGAAAATAGATACCCCTAACCTTAAATTTTTCTATCAAATACTTTATTTCCAAAAACACATTCTCTGGACTACGAACAATGTAAGCACCAGGCATCATTGCTTTAAGACAATAAGTACAACTAAAAGGACACCCCCGAGAAGCCATCATCAAAGAAAATGGCGTCGGAATATCAGAAAAAGTATACCGATATTTGTCCATCGGTAATGAATCATAAGCGGGAAATGGTAAATCATCAAGCTTATAATTTCTAACTGCGTCTGGATTGTTAACTATCAAATCACTTTCTAAATAAGAGATACCTTTAATTTGCTTAAGATCTCGGCCACTTATTAAGGCCTGTACCAAATTAACTGTTGTTATTTCTGGTTCACCTCTAACCACAAAGTTAACATGACTTTGACGTAAAATCCACTCTGGCATAACTGTACCATGCGAACCCAACAAAATAACATGATTAATCTTCACCTTATCAATAATATTTAAAATATTTTTAACCAGCAGCTCAAGATGTTTATGAGAAGGCACCTCCCAGCGATCAATTGGTGTAGAGGTTAAAATTAAAATTTCCGGAGCAAACTCTTTTATCTCTTTAAGAGTTTGACTCAAATCTAAATTTAGCGCATTAGCGTCTAATAATTTAACCTGATAATTTTGACGCAACAAACTGGCTAAATAAGCCAACTCTAATGGTTGACGTTTACGAGACAATTTGCCCAATTTACCCGTAAATAAATAAGGGTTTAAAATGAATATTTTCATGAAATCGTTGCTATAATTTTTTTGGCCCGATTAGTCCAACTAAAACCCTGGACATCCAACCAAGACTGCTTAGCAATTCTAGCAGAAAAAGCCTCATCTTTCAAGACTTTGATAATCGCCTCGGCCAAGGCCTGAGCGTTATCTGGCTCAAACAAAACACTATTGTCTTGATTTAAAATTTCTTTGATAGAAGGCAAGGCTGAAGCCACAATTGGCCGACCAGTAGCCATGTACTCAAATAATTTTAAGGGCGAAGTATACTGACTAGAAATTTTACTTTTGGCCGAATTAGGTAAAACCAAAACGTCGGCCGCCTGCAAAATTCTGGGAATCTGACTAAATGGTTGGTGACCTAAAAAAATAATGTTTTTTGACCCACTAAATTCTTTACGAAATTTGCCAACTTCTTCCGTAGTGCCACCCACAAAAACAACTAAACAATTATCCAAAAGATATTGTGCGGCCTGAGCCAAAATTCTTGCCCCCTTCCATTCATAAAGATGCCCTGAGTATAAAATAATTTTTTTATTAAAGGCTAAGCCATAAGCCTTTTTTACCTCATCGGCCTGGTCTAAAATTCTACTAAATTCCTTCAAATCAACAGCATCGGGAGCCACCACAATTAAACTACCAGATAAACCTAAAGTAACTAATTCATCTTCCAGACCTTTGGAAATTGCAATAATTTTAAAACAACGGCGCCAATATTTTTGGTAATAACGTTTATTGCGTGGCAAATTATGCGCCTCCCAAACAACTTTATTAGAAAAAAACTGTAACAATGGCAATAGATACTCATCACGCGTATAAAAAATAGTCTCTTTATCTTTTTTAATAAAAAGTAAATAAAGAAAAAGGCTACAAATAAAAAAACTTAATTGAACTTTAATATATAATCCCGATATAAATTTTAAAAGAAAAACTGGATCACAGGAAAATATTTTAACTAATTTAAAATTTTTCCTTACTTGATAATAATCATAGGCATCTTGACCAAAAAATGGTTGATTTTTACGGGTTGGTAAAATTAACTCCACTTCTACGGATTGCTCGTTAGCCTCTCCTGATAAAGCAAAACCTTCACACATTTTAATAATTTGAACACCGTGTGCTTTTTCAGTGGGAATACGAGAATTGCTAAAATATAAAATTTTCATAAGGTATTATCAGAAAAAAAATAATAAAACACACTAAAAATTAAAATAACCAACCAACCACCCAAAAATATTAATGAACCATCTGTGCCAAAAATATGCCGATAAGCCATATAGCTATACAAAAATTGAAATCCAGAAAGTCCTACTATTAAGGGAACAAAAAATTTAAATTTATTACTAACTAAGACAGGTATAGCTAAAACGTTAATCATAATATAAAAGACTACCAAGCGATACATATCTAAATATTCAAAGGTTACTGGTACCACAAAGCCCAATAACAAACTAAATATTATAGATATAGTTAATTCCTTAAACCAATATTGACTAACAAAAAAATCTTGATAGCAAAATAAACCAATTATAGCGGAAATAATAATTATTACTGAAACATTAGACATGTCCGTCAGATAAACTGAGGAAAAGGGAGAAAAATTGTGAACACTGAATATATTCTGAATGGCATAAACTAGATTAAATATCATCCGATGAATATTAAAAAGTGAGGAAATGGTTTTGTCGGGGTGAGCGCCAATCATTACTGACCCAGTTTGTCCTACTTGCACTGTTAAATAAATAACTGGAATAATTAGGCTTAATAAAAATTGTCTGAGTTGTTTTTTATAAACAAAAATTGGAAAAATAAAGATAGCGTAGGGCTTAATCACATATGAACAACCAAGAGCCAACCAACTCCAGCCGGATTTAATCAGAAGCAACCATAAACCAAAAATAAAAAAGAAAATAAAAGATGCTTGATGTTCGCCACGTAAAAAATCTAGCCACTGTAACGGCATTAAAGCATACCCATAAGCTAAAAAAATTCCAGCTTGTTTAGTTTTGAAGAGCTCCCTGCCCACTAGATAAAAAAATGGTATTGCTAAAATAGCCAAAATAGCGTCTACTATGTTTGGTGTAATCTGACTGCCGCTAGCTAAATAAATTGGAAATGATAAAAAATCAACTCCATGAAAACCTGGTATTGAAAAATTAATTTTACCATTAGCCAAGGTGTTAATAAATTCCTGATAAGAATTAACTCCGCTATAGTTTGCTATAATTGCCAATAACAGAAACCAGACCATTAAAAAGACTAGATGAAAACCAGGTTTCGAGAACAGTAGCCTTAATTTATAAACGATGTTAATTTTTTTGTTCATGATACTCCTCATCAGCATTTATTTCTAGAATATTTAATTTAGCTCCTAAAATATTTCTAGCAGCATAAAGACCTGTTAGCATTGAGTGGTCCATATTATTATAACGATAAAGCCCAGAACGACCAATGGTTTGAAAATTTATAAATTTTTTTAAATAAGCAAAAATCTGTTCTAAATCTGTTTTATAATCTAAATGATAAACTGGATAGGCATATTTGTTGCGAATAACAATACCATCTGAAGATAAATCTTCGGCAATTAAATTAATTTGTGCTAATTCTTTTTTTGCCAAAGATATAACCTGATTATCTGGCAAACTCCATAATTCATCTGTATCCCAAACAGTATATTCTGCGCCAATAGGAGTTTTATTTGAATCAGGACTCATGAACGGGCTCCAATTTTTAAAATTTTGCAAACGCATTAATCGTACCTCTGGTTCGTGTATATAAATCCAATTATCTGGCACGATTTCTTTTTTATTAACAATCAAGCAAACATCAAAAAAAGAACGGAAACGCATTTTTTTTACTAGGAACATAATTTCTGCTGGCGGCTCAGGATCTAAAATTTTTAACATCTCGTTTAAAGGCATAGAAGAAATAAAATTATTAGCAACCAATTCCGTGGTTTCACCAGTTAAAGTGTTTTTAGTTATAAGACTTGATATTTTTCCCTGCTGATGAATTATTTTTATTAACTTACTATTTAATAAAATTTCACCCCGATTCTTTTTGATTTCCTCGGCCATACGCTCAAAAAACATACCGGGACCAAATTTAGGATAATTAAATTTTTCAATCAAACTTTTAATCTGACCTTCTTGTTTATAGACAAAAGTTTTTAATAGTTGCCAAAGGGATAAATCTTTCATTCTCTGCGCGGCCCAATCAGCACCTAACTCTTTAACAGATACCCCCCAAAGTTTTTCTGTATAACTTTTAAAAAAATGTTTAAATAATCTTTCACCAAAACGATTAACTACCCAATCTTCAAAAGTAATTTCTGGTTTTTTATTAAACAATTTTTTAATTCTGGTTTTTATTAAACTCAAACCGATCAAAAAGCTTTCCCAAGGTCCAAGCTTAGAAAGGGCATCAAAAAGCTTAATGGGATAAGCAAAAAATTTTTGGCGATAATAGATTCTAGAAAGTCTATCCCTTTCTAAAAAATCATCGCCTAAAAGATCCTGCCATAATTTTTGCACTTCGTCGTTTTTAGTAAAAAATCTGTGACCGCCAAAATCAAATTTATAGCCTTGAAAATCCATAGTACGACAAAGTCCACCAACAGCTTCCTCGGTTTCAATAACTAGAACTTGCTGGCCGTTTTTAGCAAGCTCATAGCCAGCAGAAAGACCAGCCGGCCCGGCCCCAATCACTACATTTTGATATTTTTTAACTGCCATAAATATTCTTTTTCTTAGCTAAAATAATAAATTGATAGGTATACTTTACTGGCAATAATCGCCAAAAAATTTTAAAAATCAATCTTTTAGTAATCTTTAACGGGTTGTAGGAATAAAACCAGGCCAAACTTTGATAAGGCCAATTATCTTTGGCTACTTTTAAAATTTCTAAGTCGTTCTGTCTAAATATTACCAACCACTGTGATAAAGACTTTAATTCTTCACCGATCTCTCGCTGATGAGTACCCTTTTTACTTTTAAACCACCAACCAAAATAATCACGATTGGGAACTATTAAAAAAAATTTAGCTTCGGTCTTTGCTACTCGCCATAATTCTTTAATCCCCTGATTAATATCGCTGAAATGTTCAATACTACCCAAGCAACTAACATAATCAAAAAAATTATCTGCAAAAGGTAATTTTTCCGCCCGCCCCACCATAACTTTTGAACTGGGACTATTTTTTTGCGAAACTTGCACGGCTTCGGGTGAAATATCAACGCCATAAGTTTCAAAACCTAAGGTGGCTAAGGTTTTTAACAATAATCCTGTCCCACAGGCTACATCCAAAAAACATCCCCGACTAGCTGCTAAATTAAATTCCCTGACCAAACTTTCATACGCCGCTAACGGCCGCATGGCCAAAGACTGTTTTTGACGGTAGAGTTTGTCATAAAACTCAACTAATTGTAAACTATTTTGGTTATTGGTCATATAACAGCTACCTTATTTTAACACTATTAAAAAAAATTTTCATCTAATTTTAGTTAATTATAAACTCACAAAAAATTTATTATTCTTGATAAACTGCTAAATGACAATCTACTTGTTTAGGCCAACTTAAATTACTAACAACAAATTCCTTAGCCGCCAAAGACATCTTCTTTCGCAAAGCAATATTTTCTCTCAGTAATAAAATATCCGCAGCAATCGCCTCAGAATTTCTTTGCGGCACAATAAATCCGGTTTGTCCATCAAGCATGGCTTCTGGTATGCCACCGCTATTGGTGCCAATTACTGGTATGCCCCGAAATTGCGCTTCAGTTAAAACCAAACCGAACCCTTCAATATCCCCACTTTCCTTCTCATCACGAGAAGTTAAACAAAAAACATCGGCAAAATTATAATATGATTCCACCTCCGGCACTTTACCGGCAAACTTAACACGATCTAATAATCCTAATTCTGCGACCAAACTCTGCAAATTATTTAATTCAACCCCTCGTCCTACTATTAACAATTTAACCTTTTTATCACTAATTAAAGAAATTGCTCTAATTAAATCATCCATACCCTTACGAACTACTAACTGACCAATAGTTAAAACGATAAAATCATCATTACCATAGCCTAGTGTTTGTTTTAAAGTTAAATCAAATTTTTTAGTAAAGCTCGTAGAAACCCCGGGATAAACAACCGTAAAATTGTTGGCTGATAAACTATATTTTCTAAGCGTGTGCTGACAGGTGTACCGACTAATGCAAAAAACTTTGGCTGCTGACTTCATTACTTGCCTTTTTAATCGAAAAGTTAACGGCGAAGCTAAATTAGTTAAAACTTCCGTGCCATAAATAGTAACATAATATTTTTTACCTAATAACCTAGCTCCCAGCATAGACCAAAAACCCACCGGAAAAAGATTAGTCGCATGGATAACATCAAACTCACGGTATTTATAGCTATACCACAAAATTTTTAAACCCATTAACCAAAAATTTGTTCGCAAATAACGAATAATTGTGTAATTATCAGCCACCCGTTCTATGCCCCTAGCTGAAACATTAAACGCAATTACTAAAACTTTTTCTACCTTGGCAGACCGCGCTAAGTTTTTGGTTAGCTCCCAGGAATAAGTGGCCACGCCGCCTTTGTCGGGCATAAAACCGGAATTAAAATTTAAAATTTTTAGACCTTTAGTGCTCATAGTATTTTATTAGCCCAAACTTTTATTCCTTCTAAATAAAACAACGGCCGCCGCGGACTAGTATAATGTTTAGCAATAACTGCCGGAGTTACTTGAGCACGAATAACATATTTTTCTGCTGACAAGAGCTCTAAATTTTTTAAACAATAAGCATAGCCAGTTTGATCAGCAAAGTGCAAACTACGTTCGCATTTTTCATCTAAATTTTTAAACAATTCACTAAGTTTAGCTAAATCAAAATTTTCAATATTATATAAAACGATACCCGCATTAACCCAGGTTAATTTTTCCGACAATTCAAAACCATTTTTAAAGGGAGGACAAACCGCGGTATTATTTTTTTGGACCAAAGATCTTTTTGGTCCCCCTTCTATTTCTGCCATTAACTCTGCGGGGTTACCAAGCCAAAGTACGTCTGAATCAAAAATTAAATGATTATTTTTATTAGAAACAAAATAAGGATCAATAATTTTTTTAAACGAAAAAAAATTAATATACTTTTCCCGATATTCTTTTAAAGTCGGGTATGGCACTAAAGCGCTTTTCCAATCAATCAAAAAAGTTTTAGTATTAACCGCTTTAGCTGAAGGAAATAATTTTTTTAAAATAGTAAGCTCGCGCTCATTAAGACTGCCATCATTATGAAGATATAATTCGCCAACAACCTTAGCGGTTTGGTAAAAACTCGCTAACGACCAAATGGTCATAACAAAATCCCGATGGCAAGTCAAAACATGAATGGAAAAATCTTGCCGGTTAATCGGTTTCTCTAAAACCCGACTTACCCTAATAATCCTTTTAGCCACCACATATCTATAATAAAGATAAGCCCAGCCTTGATGGTATTCAAAAAAGGCCTTACGTAGATAAAAAAACTCTAACTTTATTTTTTTGAACAATTCATTCATATTACTTGACTGGCTTTAAGGTAAATCTAAGATCATAAGCAGGAAAAAAATAACAAAGATATCTTTCATATTTATTTTGTATCTTGTTAAAAACAAACTCAAATAATCGCGACAAAAAACCATAATGAAAAGAATATTTTACTTCAACCAGTTTAAACTTAGTATCACCAACTTGATGATAATCGTGCTTGGCATGATTCGGATCAAAGCATTGAAAGCTATAAATACCAAAAAATCTCCGATGAGTTAAATCTGAATAGGCAGTGGGCGTAGCAAAATATGGTACTTTAATAATAACTCTACCATCTGGCTTAATAACACGATAAATTTCTTTCATCACAAAAAAGATATCATCAACGTGTTCTAAAAAATGACGTGAATATACTTCGTCTATCTCGTTATCAGCAAAAGGCAATCCTTGATTAATGTCGCAAACCACATCCACTCCAGGTAGCGCCACAATGTCTACCCCCAAACTTTCTTTGTCTCTTTTAGAATAACCGCAACCCAAATCAATTTTTTTCATATACTTAAAATTGTTCAATAATTTTTAGTACCAAACCGTCTAAACTATGGTACCTTTTAATTTCTGCTCGTAAAAACTCACTAAATCTTATTTCTTGTTCCGCGGATAATTGCTGAAACCAGCTAATCTTTTCCGCTAATTTTTGCGGCTGATTTTTTTCAACCATCAACTCAGGGGGCAAAATTTCTTTGAAAGCTTCATTACTAGTTAAAACCAAACAACCACAAGCCATGGCCTCTAAGACAGCCTTATCCAAACTACCAGTGCCACTAAGATTTATAAAAACCTCCGCTTGCTGAAGATAATCTCTAACTTCCAACGGAGTCTTTGTTCCCAAAAAAATAATCCGATCAGACAAATTCAGATTTTTAACCATTTGCTTAAGACTATCAAGGTATGGTTGGTGCTGAGGCAGTCCAATCCCGCCGATAATTTCTAAGCTAATTTCTAAACCCTGTTGAGCCAAAATACTGACTGCCTCAATCATTGTTTCGTAACTCTTAGTAGGAGAAATCCGACCAACAGTTAAAATATTAAACACTCCTTCCGTAATTTTGGGTTTTTCTAATGGCTTAAAAATTTCTGTATCAATACCATGACCAACTACTTTAACTTTTTTTGATGGTAATCTAAAACTTAAAGCGGAGGCAGTCAAAACCCTAGAAGTTAATTTTTCCATTAATCTAGTTTTCCAACTAACCTTACTGTGAGTATACCAAGAAATAATCTTTTTACCGAACGACCTGGCATAAGGCCAGATCGCAATGGTATATTCCGGGTTCATATGGCAAAAAATACCATCAACCTGTGGCACTAATTGCCCAGCCAATTTTTGCCATAACCAAAATTTTTGCCAATAATTATTACCTAACTCTTTACCAATTGAATAAACTTCAATATTTTCTGGTAATCCCGTCAAATCCCCTTTGGCTAAACAAATAACATAAAGCTTATCAACTTTTTCACCAATTTTTTTAACCCAATTATAAGTAAACCCGGCCAACCAGTCATTTTTATCAACTTTTCTAGTAATCATTAACAATTTCATAATTTAGCGGTTATAGTCCAAGCCTGAATAATTTTATCAATACTTTTCTCCCAGCCATAGGTCTCCATAATGTGTTTAGCGGCTTGCTGACCCATAGCTTTAGCCATTTGGTCGTCTTGTAACAACAAAAGTATTTTTTCCGCCAATTTTTCTGCATTACCAATCGGTACAATAAACCCTGTCTGACCATCAATAATAATTTCTTTGGGGCCAGTAGTAGCCGTGGCCACGGCTGGCTTTTGGGCCATCGCCCCTTCCAATAAAACCTTACCAAAACTTTCATTGGTTGATGGTAAAACCACCAAGTCACACAAATGATATAGCACACTTAGCTTTTGATGATCAACCAAGCCAAGAATTTCTAACTGAGCAGCAATCTCTAATTGCTTGGCCAATACTTGAAGCTTGAAACGTTCTTCACCATCACCAGCTAAAATACACACCACTTTTGGATAACCATTAACTACAATTTTTAAAGCTTGCAACAAAGTATCTAATCCTTTAGCAGGCACTAAACGACCGACGAATAAAATTACTTTATGGCCGGCGTATTTATGTTTTAAAAAATCAATTTCTTCGGTTTTGACTTGCGCAAAACTCTGCAAATCAACTGGAGTTGAAATATTAAAAATCTTTTGTTCACTAACTTTAAACTGACTTAAATCCGCCGCTACCCCACGACTGACTGGCCGCAAGCCATCTGCCCGATTGATGATAAATTTAGCTACTAAAAATAAAATGCGATTATACCATTTTTCTTTAAGCCAAAACTTATTGGTCAAAAAATCTCCATGCAAATCAACAAAAAGCTTAACCTTAAATTTTATTTTTAGTAACCAACCAACCAACCCGGTTAATAAGGGGTCTTGGGTTACAATTAAATCTACCTTTTTAGTTTTTAAAATATTACAGCCAAGTTGATAAGCCTTAAAAATATAAAACCAGCGCGACCAAGAATTAGTCGGATAAATTTCTAAATTTGGCGCTAAATTATTCAGCTGATAACCGGCTTTAGAAAAGACTAACACCTCTAAAGATTCAACTTGTTTAGCGTATTCCTGATGACGCCGTATTGCGTCGCCAATACCGACTTGGCCTAATAAGGTTTTATCCAAACTAATCATTAAAATTTTCATACCAAAAATATTATTTACTGGATACAAATTTTTTAGCTAACTTAAATTCCAAGGGATAGGCAAAAAATTTTAAACGCCAACGTAACTGACACAACAAGACAAAACCTAATTTTAAATATTTTTTAGCCTTAACACTAGAACCCATGGCGCTTTTTAGACTGTGCGCGCCAAACCGAACATAAGCCTCAATTGACTCTACTAAATCTTTATCTGACCTTTTGACCCAAGGAAAGTTTTTAACCGTTAGATAGCTTAATTCCCCCTCAATCAACCTTGACCACTCTAATAAGCTCTGTGGGGCCTGCCAGCCGGCCTGTAAGCATTCTTCATACAAAACCGAGCCAGGATAAGGCCGAAAGGCTTGGGGCCCCAAAATTTGCACCTTATCGCCCAACGCCACCAACTGATCAATTAATTTTAAAGTCTGATACATATCCGCCCTGGTTTCTCCCGGCAAACCAATCATAAAAGAATATTGGGGAATAATTCCATGTTTTAAACATTGCTTGGCGGAATTAATTACTTGCTCGGGTGTAATGTCTTTTTTAATTTTTTTTAAAATTTTAGGACTGCCAGATTCGGCGCCAAATGATAGTAAGTAGCAACCGGATTGTTTTAATTTAGCCAACAGTTCATCATCAACCATACCTTCACAAAGATAGTCCGCTCGAATAGTGGTTTCCCAAGGAATCACTAAATCATTTTTAATCATGCCTTCAATAATTCCCTTGACTCGCGGTAAATTAACAAAAAAGTTTTCATCCCAAAACCGTAATTTTTTACCTTGAAAATAATTTTTCTGTTTAATAATTTTTAAATCCTCTAGCACCTGTTCAACCGACCGCGCCCGCCAGTGATTTTGTAAAATAGCATTAATACAAAAAGTGCAACGATAAGGACAACCCCGAGAAGTCAACGAAGGAATCAATGACAATTTAGTCAAAACTTCTGGTGGCACTAGCCCCCAATTAAACAAAGGCATCTTGGCCGGATCATGCAAAGGACGAACCGGATTAACAAAAATTTGACCAAACTTTTTATAACAAATACCTTTAATTTCACTCAAATCTTTTTGCTTGGCTAAATCCAGCATTACCTCTTCGCCTTCACCCACTACCACCACGTCAATCAATTCCTGACTAACGGTTTCTTTAGGAAAAAAAGTGGGATGCGTCCCTCCCCAAACAATCAGGCACTGCGGATTAATTTTTTTAACTAATTGATTAATTTCTAAGGCCGCCGGCACTTGCGTGGTCATAACCGACAAACCAATTATCTGGCAATCTTGTAATTCTTGCTTAAGTAAATTTAAATAATTTGATTGCCTAGCACCATCAATAATTTTAACCGACAAACCTTGCTGATCTAAATAGCTAGCAATACTAAGCAAACCTACCGATAATGAACTATCATAGTTTTCTTTAGCAATATTGAAAGCCGGATTAAACAAAATTATTTTAGCCATGCTATAAAAGATTAAAAATACCAACGGTTTGCTCCACCAACTTAGACCAACTAAAATTAATCAACTCAACTTTGGCCTTGACTACTAATTGTTGACTAAGTTCTTTATCAGTTAATATTTTTTTAATTACTGTTATAATCTGCTCAGAATTATTATAATCAAAAAGTAGCCCAGTTTGGCCATCAATAATAGTTTCTGGATTACCACCAGAACGTGAAGCAACTACTGGGGTACCGGCCGTCATCGCTTCTAACAACAAATGCGACATGCCTTCGTAATTACTGTTTAAAATAAACAAATCGGCGACCTGTAAATAGCTAGCAATCTTTTCTTGGGCAATGTTACCGTAAAGATGTACTCGGGTTTGCAGTCTTAATTCTTTGACTAACTGTTTTAAATTATCAAACTGTGGGCCATCACCTAAAATTACTAAACTTACTTCCGGAAATTGTTTTAACAACTCTGGCCAAAGCTTAATTAAAGTATCTATACCTTTCCAAGGTGTCAACCGAGCCGCTGATAGCACCACTGGGCCATTAAGACCTAAGGATCTTTTAAAATTATTAGCGATCGGCGTCGGCTTTAAAAATTCTACCGAATTATAAATAACTTTTATTTTTTCTGGCGGTACTCCAATCTTAACCGCTAACTCTTTTAAAAAATTACTAACCACCACCACATAATCCGAATTAACCAAAATTTTCTGACGTCGAGTTTTTAATTTTTCTAAAAAACCACTGTAAGTTTTTTGCTGAAAAGTTAAAATATCATCAGTAGTTAAGCCGCGATTTAACGCCGTTTCCCAAGCAGAATCCCCGACAAACCGCGTAACCATCTTTTTTCTAAAAACATTTTTTATCAACCAACCACACCAACCAGGAAAATACAAATCCTGAACGTATAAAATATCAACTGAAGCGCCTAGATACAAAGCCTTAACTAAATAACCAAACGATCGCCAAGGCTGTGGTATTTGGCGCGAAACCGTGCTAACTGGATAAGAAAAATCTTTGGCTGGTAAAGTAGCAAAAGTTAAAACTTTTACTTTAAAATCATATTTTATCAATTCTTCAATTAAATAATTAAGCATCCTGGCTGGGCCACCAGGATCGGGATAAAAAGTTCCGGTTAAAATTAAAATTGATTTTTTATTCATCTCTTAAAATAAGTTTATAAAATCTCCCCCATCCTTAAAGCAATTTTATTCCAGTCATATTTTTCTGCTACCAGCTGAAAGGCATTTTTGGTTACTTTTTCTCTTAACGCTTGATTAGTTAATAGCTCTTTGATTTTTTCGGCAATACTGGCGGGATTATTTACTTCACAAATTAAACCAGTTTCGCCATCTTTTAGAAAATCAGGAATGCCACCGACTGCCGTGCCAACCACCGGCACGCCCATCGCCATCGCCTCTAAAAAAGCATTGCCCAGACCTTCGGATAAAGACGGCCGACAAAAAACTTGAGATTTTAGCAAATAATGATTAATTTGCGACTGAGGCAAAAAACCCAAAAATTCAACTTTATTTTTTAATAATAAACTATTGGTTAAATTTTCCAACTTTCTTCGTAACTTACCATCACCAATAATTAATAAGCGGCCGTCAACCTCTTTTATAGCTTTAATTAAATATTCCAAACCATTTTTTTTAACTAAACGAGAGACACTGACAATTATCCTGGAATCTTGAACCGGCCGATCTGAGTTGTCGCCAACAGAAACCCCATTCGGCACCACTGCAACAGGACACTTAGCACCCAAACGTTTAGCTCGGTTGGCTAAAAAATTAGAAATCGCTTGAATATAATCAGCGCGACGGTAAATAGCTTTGTAGAGTGGCCGCATAAACCAAGTCCGTAACCAAATATCCCGTTCGCTGTCACCCTCCTGTAAAGTTAACAAATATTTTACGGCCGGAAATTGTCTTTTAAATTTTAAAGCGGCTAAACCAGCCTGGTTAGCCATCATCGCCCAAACTGTATCAAAGCCTTGAGTGTTTTGCAGTTTTTTAGCTAGCCTAAAAGCACGCCACGGATAAACATATTTATCCCATTTTTGACCAGTGCCCACTCGATAAACTTTAATATTGCCGATCAATTCCTCCGTCAAGTATTCTGATTTAAATTTATTAGTAATCATTGCAAATTCAAACTCCGGCAAACGCTCCGTAATTTCTTTAATGGCCACTTCGGCCCCACCAATCAAGGGAAAGTAAGCTAAAGAAAAAATTAAAACTTTTTTAGTCACAAAATTATTTTTTTTGTTCTAGCTGATTATTAATTTCTCTAACCGTTTTCAATAATTTTAAGTCCACTTTATTTTTATCGGCTAATTCAACCAAAGCATTTAAATCTTTGGGCAAGCATTTACCGCCATAACCGCGATAATCTTTATGCCAAATATTAAAATGGTTAAACAGGTTTTTCTTTTCCGTCAAAAAAGCTTCTTTAACCTGTTCATAATCAACTTCAATTTTTTGACACAAATCATAAACCTGATTAGCAAACACCACTTTGGTGGCATAAAAAGTATTAAACATATACTTAATCATTTCCGCGCTTTTAGCCGGCATAATTTTTTGATAAGGAGCTTTAGGCAACAACTGCAAAACTTCCGCCGCTACTGCCTGACTTTTATCAGTAAAACCAACAATTTGCCGATCCGGTTCTTTAAAATCGTCAAGAGCTGTCACTTCTGTTAAAAACTCAGGATTAAATAATATCTTTAAATTTGGATACTTAACTTGGTAGTCATCGGTGGTTCCGGGCAAAACGGTAGACTTGATAATCACTATTTTATCTTTTAAACCCGTCAGATAGCCAAAAGCTTCGTCCATAATACTTAAATCAAATTTATCCGTAAATGGCGTAGGGACCGCAATAAAAATATAATCACAGACCAAAACCCGTTCTAACTCATCTTGTGGCAAAAATTTGTCATAAATCAAAGCTTGCGGAAAATAGCCTTTAATCGCCCCACCGACCATCCCGCCGCCAATCACTCCAATACTTTTGGACATAATTCAAATAATAAATAATTAGTCTAAAAAATAGCCCTTTTGGCTTGCAAAAATTAATATTTTACTATACTATTATGATATAAATTAATTTAAAAGTCAAACTTTAATTATCATGAAAAAAATCCTCTATTTAATCACTCAAGACGAGTTTGGTGGCGCTCAATATTACCTCTTAATCCTGGCAAAAAATCTAAAAGACTCCTACAACATCACCATCGCCGCTGGTGACCAAACTACCACCAACGGCCTGCTAAATCAGGCTGAACAGGCTGGGATAAAAATTAAACAACTAACTAAACTAAAACGCCAATTAAATTTTGGTCAAGACTATCAGGCCCTTCAAGAGTTGATCAGTCTTGTCAAAACGGAACAACCGGACATAATCCATCTCAATAGCACCAAAATGGGAGTATTGGGCGTAATCGCCGCTAAATTAGCTAACAGTCAAGCAAAAATTATTTTTACGGTCCACGGTTTTATTTTAAATGAACCACTAAATTTAGGCCAAAAAATATTTTACTGGTTCGCGGAATTAATTTCTTTGACTTTAACCGACCAAATAATCTGTGTCTCAGAGTTTGATCGTCAAAGCATCATCAACGCCAAACTTTGCTCGGCTAGTAAGCTAATCACCATCCACAACGCTTTGGATCTTTCCGAGCTTAAATTTTTATCACGAGAAGAAGCTAGACAAGAACTACTTAATAACCCAACTAACGACCAACTGATAATTGGCACCGTCGCTAATTTTTATTCCACCAAAGGCTTAAATTATTTTATTAAAGCCCTAGCCTTACTAAAAAATAACCTACCACAAAAATTTTTTGCGGTAATTATTGGCGATGGCGAATTAAGACCAAAACTTGAACAACAAATCAAAAAACTTGGCCTAACCGAAAATATTTTACTAGCCGGTTATTTGCCCAAAGCTTGGCAATACTTAAAAGCGTTTGATATTTATGTCTGTTCTTCAGTTAAAGAAGGTCTGCCCTACTCTATCTTACAAGCCCAAGCAGCCGGTCTACCAATTATTAGCACCAATGTTGGTGGCATACCGGAAATAATTACTGACGGACAAAACGGCTTATTAGTAGAAACAAAAAATCCGACCAAGCTGGCGGAAAAAATTAAATTACTGACAAAAAATAAACCCTGGCGTGATCAGCTTGGTGTTGGCGTCAAACCAACGGCGGAAAAATTTTCACAACAACAATTAGTAGACCAAACCGCTAGCTTATATAATTAGACCAAACAAAAAACGGACGACCATAAAATCATCCGTTTTTATTATTATAAAAAATTACTTCTTTTCGTAATAACCACTATTTACTTTGGCAATAAATAAATCTGCCTGTTGTGAATAATCTGAACCAAATTCTTTTACTTTATTAGCTATTGCAATGGCTGACTGACGCTGACCATCATAAGCATAAAAAGTGGCCAACTTAATTAAAGTCTCAATATTGTCTGGCTCTAATTTAACAAGCTCTTCAGTAAATAACGCTGCAATTTTATAGTTTTTATTACCTAAGGCCAAACTAATTAACCGCGATAAATAATGAGACTGACGGTAATCAATCTTGTTTTGTTCCATTAAAACCAAAGTTTCATTAACCAAATCCGTTCTGCCTTCATTTAAATAAAGCATAATCAAATTAATGTAAGATTCCACCACTTGAGGATTAAGAGTTATTACTTGACAAAAATATTTTTCGGCAGCGGTGGCTTCCTGGGCCATTTGAGCCTGGTTTTTATCTTGCAAATAAATACGGTAAAGATATAAATGAGCATAACCCGCTTCTTGATAAATATGTGGTCGAGTTGGGGTTAGGTTCTCCAGCGGTGGCAAAAAAGACAAAGCTTGATTTAACCGCTCAACTTTGGTGTTAGCATCCATAGCGAAGGTGTAGTCATAATGACGCATCGCAATCAAATAATTTTTGGCTTCGGTTGGATCGCGTTTGATTTGTTCCGCTACTTGTTGATCCGTATAATTAACAATTGTTTTAACTGCCGGCACCACTTCTCCTAAATTAGCTAATTGTTGATCAAAAAAATCAATATACTGCGCGCGATATTCCTGCAAACCATAATCTTTAACTGCCAAAACTGCCTGCCAAGCTTCGATGTTTTTAAAAAAATCATCTTGGTTAGGATTATATTGCATAACCGCCGCGGCGGCCATATTATTTTTGGCCGGTAAAATATTTAACCAGTTAACTACTGGAAAAAATAATATTAAACCAATTACCGCCAAAGCTAACCAAAAAAACTTTTGTTCAGGAATAATTTTATTAAATTTTAGTTGCTTTAAATTATAAGCCAAGAAGGCCCAAGCAAACATTAAAATTATATAAGTGGTTATAGTTTCAAAAACGAACAAATCTTGGATAAAAAAAGCAACAACCAAACCGGTAAAAATTATCGCCTTAGTTAAATCTTTTGGCCGTTGCTGAAACCAAAAATAATAAAGTGGCCAAAACAGAAAAGCTAAATACACAACCAAACCAATTACTCCAGTAGTAACACCACGATCAAAAATAATATTATGGGCGCGATCAAACCAAACCGCAGAACCTTCATCTTGGTAAATAGCGGGCGGAAAATTTTTATCAAATACCACATGATAATTTTCTAAACCATAACCCCATAAAAAATGTTGTCGCCAACCAGTCCAAGCGGCCTGCCAGGCGGCTAAACGAGTTTGCGCCGTGGCTTCTTGAGTTGAAATAGAGGCTACTCGCTGTAAAGCTGGATAATTTTGCAACCAAGTGCTGTGACGATTAAGATATAAGAAAACAAACGAGCCCCCTAAAATTATTACTAACAAAATCGGCAAAATTAATTTTACTTTCTTGTTTTTTATCAATAACAGCCAACTCAAAAAACTGCTGATTAACACTCCCCCGATTAAACCAAGCACAGCACCACGAGTTTGCGTTTGAAAAATTATATAAACAAACAACAAGGCTAAAACCGTATAGTAAAACCGCCAGGAGGAGCTAGTCTTTTTACACCAAAGATAAACCGCAAAAGCTAAATGAAAAATTAGATAGGCCGCCAAAAAAGCCGGATTACCGATGGTTGCCTCAGTTCGTTGACCAGTGGTGCTTAAAATAAAACCAAGATGCATTAACTGGCCCAAGGAAAATAAACAAAGCAAAAAGCTAATCACTAAAGAAAAGTCAAAAAATCTTAACCAAATCTTTTCCTCCTTAAGAACACTAGTTAAAATTAACATAAAAACCAACAAATGGAGCCACAAAACCACTCCTTCCCCTCTTTCCATGTTGCCAAAAAAACTACCGTAAAAATTAGGGCCAAAGTATGAACTAATTAAGGCTACCGCCACAAAAATAGTTAACAACACCGTTAAATAATTTAACTTAGGTCGATATTGAGAATTTAAATAAACCAAAAACAAATAAACCACCAGCATTACTTCCACAATTAACCTAAACCAAAAAACTTTGGTACTAATAAATGGAAAAAAGAAGCGGTTATCCACCAACAACGGAGTAATCAAACTTAGACCTAAACCTAAAAAAATTAACTGGAGACAAAATTTCTCTATTTTAGCAGTCATAAATAATTTTATTTAACCAGTTCGGGATTATTTTCCTTTAAGGATTGAGCAACTTTTGCATCCAACTTAACCACCTCCGCTAAATACTTTTTAGCCAAAACTAAATCTTTGTTGCCCACAAAAAATTCCACTAAATAAGAATAATAAGTCACTTTATTTAGCGGATCTTTACTGATCGCTTTTAGCATGGTTGGTTCAAAGCTGCTGGACTTTTCTTTATAATTAAAACGATAAAGATCAGCCAAACCTTGATAAGCAGCAGTGTAATCCGGCTTAGCCCGCAAAGCCTGTTCGTAATAATATTCAGCCTTGGCATAATCTTTAATAAAATATTGGTAAACATTGGCCAAATTTTGAGACACCACAAAATCTTCCGATTGTAAACTATATGCTACCTCCCAGGCCGCCACCGCACCAGCGTGATCATTTAAGAATTCTTTCAAATAACCAAATTGAAACCATAACTTTTGATTTTTTAAATCTTTAGTTATCTGCTGTTTAAGCTCGGTTAATTGACCAATTGTTTCTTCAAATTTTTCGTTAGTTAAACCTTCGGCTGGGGCAAATTTAGACCGATCAATGGTCAATCGTTGGCTTAATTGACGTTCCTGAGTAGTTGGAAAAATCTTAATAATCCCTTGTTGTTGATAATAATAAACTAAAGCTAAAACAACCACGATTACTACTACCGCGGCCAAAGCTATTTTAATTAACTTTGATTTATTTTCCATAAAAATTGGTTAATAATTAAAGATAATAACCCTCTTATTATAAAAAAAAACTGAGCAAAAAGCAAGTCCTCCTACCTTTCGGTAGGAGGACCGCTTTAGTTTAGTGCAGCTTTAACACGCAGCTAAACCAGACCTAGTTTTAACGCTACTAGAAAACGTGGATCTATAGAGATTACTCACCAATCGTAACTGGAGTGGTGGTCGCCACTGAACCAATACCACTAACCAAATAACCATTATACCATTGCGCTACAGTTAAAGAAGTAGCGGCTTGGCTGTCATCAGAATATAAATCTGACCAGACAAAGTTACCTTGATCGTTAGTATTGAAGTTAGCAGCCTTAGCACCGCCGACATAGGCAGTATCCGAAGTGGTGGAAGCAGTATCACCCAATAAACTGGTGGATACTGTATCTACGTTTGAAGTAGCACCAATCGTCGCCCATAAATCAACAGTACAAGTTTGACCTTGACCAATTGACAAATAGCGATAAGAACTGTTTAGCGTGTTGCTAAAAGCCTGTGCCCAAGTCTTAATACCAGCAGCAATATCAGTACCAGCAGCCGTAGTATCAGACAAGACCGAACCATTAGTTAATACGCCACAATCCGCACCAAGCTTAGTGTAAGCATTGGTTACGTTAACACCGCTAGAAGTAGTAGTGACAAAGGATAATTTATATAAGCCAATGTTACCACCAACCGCTGTAACTTTAGTCTCATGTAAAACTGAAGTTGCGGACAATTTGTTAGTTGGAGTTACCCAAGTAACAGCTGGGACAGCCTTATGAATAATAATGCCAGTACCAGTTGCGGCAGTATTAGTAAAGCCGGCCGTTGCTAATTGAGAGTTAGAGCCATTGCCATAAGCTGAGAAATAATTGGTGTTATCAAAACCAAAGGAATTGATACCAACTTTAATATCAGCATTGGCTACGCCAGGTTGGTTGCTACCAATAGTTGCAACATCACCTAGTACCGATAATTTCTTACCAGTAGTGCCTTGTGGAATGGTTAACTGACCACGTTGTAAGTTAATCGTGGTGTTAGCTTGAGCTACGCTGTAACCAGAAGTATTACCAACGATAACGCCATCCAATTTCAAGTAAGCCTTAGCTACTTGAGTATAGTCACCAGTGCGGCCAGTTAAGCCACCATCAGCGACGTTAATCGTTAATTTGGTAATATCAATATCTTCATTAGTTGCTTTGATGCGTAATTCCGCTAAGTCTACCATAGTGGTACCAGAAACTACTAAACGAGCCGCTGGTTGGGTAGTATCGGTGTTGATAGCTAACGTACCAGAGCCGGCAATAGTTAACAAAGCACCATCGTTGGCAGTCAAAGTGACAGCAGCGCGATTACCAGTAGAAACTCCATAAGCAACGATTGAGTTGTTAGAAGTGCTGCTAGTATCGGTTAAGCCCCAAGCATCAACTTCACCGTTGCTGGCATTAGAAGGAATATCACCATAGAAGTTTAAAACTTTGGAGGCACCCTTAGTGACAATCAACGGATCAGACAAAGCAAAGGTAGAAGTAGTGTTGGCGTTATTAGAACTCACTGGATTGCTATTAACTGGAGAAAGGGCGGAAGAACCGTCTTTCAAAGTTAAATTAGTAATTTTACCAGTAGTAGAAGCGCGAACACCAATTGAAGTAATTCTGATATCTTCACCAGAATTGGAAGCATCTAAGGTCCAAGAACCAATTAACACACCATTACTCTTAGTAATGACGGTTTGGTTGGTTGGGATGGAATTCTTAGTTACCACCAAGTTAGCAACCTTAATAGTTTGCGTATTGGCGGAAATGCTAGCATTTGGCGTAGGAGTAATGGATAAACCAGTAGAATCGCCCTTAGCAGTCACTACCGTGGCTGGATTGAAGGAAACGGTAATAGTGTTGTTAGTAGCCCAACCACCATTGGTGGCTAAAGTACCAACTACCTTATACACATTTAAACCAACCGGCACTCTAAAGGTATCAGTGAAAGCTACAGTTAAAGCATTGTTGGTAACATCAGTTGGACCAGCGACAGTATTGCCGTTAGCATCAACAATCTTAACTGAATTTAAGGCATCTTCAATTTGGCTAGCAGAAGATGAAGCCACAGTTAAGGTTAAAGCAGAAATATTGACTGCTTCACCCTTAGCTTCAAATTCAAAAGCACCTAACACTTGGCTAGAGCCAATCGTAATATTTCCGGCGGCGACAGTGTTGGAAGAACCAACTCTGAAGGTACCAGTGGAAATAGTGAAGGTGTTATCCCACAAAACTGGATTGGCAGTTTGTGTACCAGCGGCGCCAGTACCCGAGAAAGTTGGGGCAATATAAGCACCGTAAGTCTGGCCCTTTACTAGCAAATCAGTATTGCGATAGATTTGTAGATAAACCGTTCTGGCCGAGCCTTGAGCAATATCAGCTTTGATTTGATATTGTTTAACCTGACCTTTGGTAATAATTCTGGAAGGGAAGGAGAATTTAATATAATTACCACTAACCGTTCCATCAGCAACATAGCTGCCTTCATCATACAACTTAATATTACTTAAGTCGGAAGATAAAGTAGCGCTGCCACCTTGATAAACCTTAACTTCGCTAAACGCCACATCTTCGGCGGAGCCAGCTGTAACTTGGAAAGACATTAAAGTATAACCAATTTTACCGACTTCCAAAGAAGTGGTGGCATTGGTATAAGCACCGCGTTGTACGGTCGCTGTACCAATAGTAATAGCACCATTAATAGTCATAGCATTACCAACAACCGGGAAGCTACCAGAGATAGTTCCTGATTTTAAGGTAATAGCATTCAAGGCTAAGGCTGGTACATCACCACCATAAGAAGCACCAGAAGCGATATTACCAGCAATAATTACTGATTTGGTAGTGCCGGCAGGAATAGTTAAGTCTTCGCTAAAGGTAGCAATATGATTAGTATTAAGAGTCTTACCGCTATCGTTAATTGGTAAGTTGTTGCTAGCATCAATAATATCAATGCTAGAAAATTCAGCATCTTGACCAATACCGGTGCGCAACACTGACCAAGTGTCAATGACTACATCACCAGCCGAAGAAGCGGTTAAGTTAATCTTAGTAAATGGCACGCGAGCCGCGCCATTAATTGCAATACTAGCAGCTGGGGTATCAGAAGCCAAAGCAACTGACAAAGCACCGGAACCAGCAGCAACCACTGAACCAGTAATTACTGGATTTCTGATTGCATCTTCCGCACCAGTGATATTACTACCAGCGGCTGGGATAGAAGCAGCAGCAAAAACATCAGTGGTCTTAAAACCATTGGCAGTTAAAGCATCACCAGTCGTAAACTTTCTGGCTTTGCCACCTTCAATGAAATAAGTGATACCACCATTACTGATTACTGAACCATCGGGATAAACGGCGTTGCTAGCAGTAATCGCTGGCAAAGATTTATCATAATTTGGTTCAAAACCAGCTTGGATTAAATTAACTTTAGCAGCATAGTCGTTGCCAAACATACTCTTGGCAGTGGCGACATCAGACAACTCAGCTAATTTACCAGAAGTAGAAACTACATAAAGCTTAGCGCTGTTTTCAAATTTCATCAATTTGCCTGGCTTTAAAACCAAGTTGTTACCAGAGCTAATAGCATCAAATTCACTCGCCGTGATGGTTTTGATGCCTTGAGCGGCCCAATAACCAGCGGTAGTAGATTTGCCATACCAAGCTTCATAGGTATTCAAAGTTGAGAACAAATGGCGTTTGGAATCCTGACCAATGTAATACACGGCAGAATTACCAGCCACCTTGATCTTATCACCAGCGACTGGAGCATAGGCCGCGACGGCAATGCCGGCTAAGCCAAATACACCAATTGACCAAACGATGGTCGAGGCGACAACACCAATTGTAAAAGCCTTTTTAGTTGCTTTTTTTAAGGTTGACATAATTTAATTTTCCTTTCTTAGAACTCATTAGTTTGTGCAACGTCATTACTTTAACCGATAAGACTCCTTGTCTAAGATTAATCATTAGACAAAAAGTTTATATTCCAACTAAACAGCTGCCCTTTAATCTTTAATTAAAGACGGCCTTTAGCTAACTGCCAGGTGGCAGTTAAAGACTGACCTATTGTTGCAACAAATTTAATGAGCTATTAATTAGCTATTTTATGTAATAGCTTTTTTGGCCTCTTAGGGAGACCTTAGGTTTTTAGCCAAAATTTTAGCTAATAACCTAAAGCTTCCTTTAAAAAATAATTTTAAGGTTTAGTGGTCGTGGCAGTAGTGGTGGGGACTAAAGTAACAATCGCTGAGGTAACCGCCTGTACTTTAGTTTCGACGGTAGTTAAAAGATCGTTAGTTTCCCCTAATTTACTTAGGGCTTCAGAAAAATTTTGTTGACTAACCGCTTGACCGGCCGCATCTAAAGTTTTTTGGGCGGCTTTAGGGAAATTAGTTAACTCCGTAGTAGTGGCCTGAGTGCTACTAGCGGTAATTGGCATAATTACCGGTATACTAGTAGTCGCCAAAGAATTTACCTGTTGTTGCATTACCTGTAATTTCTCCTGAGTAGATTTAATTTTATCATTTACTAATTGAGCCACTTCATCTGAAGAAATTTCCGACTGTCCGGCCTGATGCTTTTCTACAATTACAGTCAAGGCTCTAACATTAGTATTATCAGTGGCTGATAAGGCTTGTTTTAAACTAGCTTCAACTTGTTGTTTTAGTTCTGGTGATAACTGCGCTCCGGCCGCGGTGATAGTTTTACTAACATCCGAAGTTTGGCTGTCAACGGCTTTAGCTAAAATAACCGTGTTGGCTGAAGTAGAAGTTTTAGAAACCTTATCTAGACTACCACCAATATTTTGCATTTCGTTAACTAAATTCTGAGCCGCCGTTTGGATATTTCCACTTTTTTGATCACTGGCGGTTTGCTGAGAGACAAAAGTTAATTCTTGCGCGCGATTAGAAATAAATTGCAATTGCATTTGCACCTTTTTTTCTTGGTCGGAAGTAAACGCTAATTGCACTTTTTCATTGGTCATTTTTAAAGGAAACAACCAATCACCAGGCAAGCTATCCGCTGAAACTTTGGTTAAGGCACTAACCCCAAACACTGCTAAAAGAATGCTAAGCACGCCGATAGCTGGTTGAAAAACTTGGCGGGAAAAAATAAATTGCGTTATTACTTTTTGATATAAAGAAAAAGTAGAACTATTAATGGTTACAATATTCACTTCGCTCTGGGCACAAATTTGTGACATTAACACTTCTTTATTACGTAAAACCCAGTCAGCGTTAACCTGCCCACCTTGCGGAGAGTTTTTTAAAGCTTTTAAAGAATTAATTGTTTGTTGGTCCGACATTTTTGTTAACAATTTCTTTTAAGGCATTAAGCGCGCGATGGATTAAAACCCTAACGGCGCCTTTGGACTTTTCTAAGGCTTTGGCAATTTCTGAAATTTCCAATTCATCTAGAAATCTCATCACTAATACTTCCCGATATTCATCTTTTAATTTAAATAAATCTTCTTTGATTTTGACTACTTCCCAATCAATACTAACTTGTTCATCTGATTTAGTCGTCACTGTATCTTCAGCTTGTTCATCCAAGGCTAATGGTTCTTTATTTTGTTTACGATACCAATCAATGACAGCATTGCGCGCTAAGCGATAAATCCAAGCATTTAAATCATTGATGATTCCGCCTTCATTAAGATATTGCCAAGTTTTTAAAAAAACTTCCGAGGTTAAATCTTGGGCCTCTTGTTCAGCTGAAACTTTAAAAAAAATAAAGCGGTAGATGCGTGAGACATAGGAATCGTAAAATTCGGCAAAAGCCTCTTTATCTTTCGCTTTAAGCTGATGTAATAGTATTTTCTGTTTAAAATAACCCTTAGGCATTAAATAAGACGTAAATAATTAAAATTGTTACACAAAAAAGTGACTTAATTATAGCTAAAAAATCATTACCTTTCAAGCCTATTTTTTTGGCTCTAATCAGTAAAAATATGCCAACTACTTTATCCACAGTCTTTTATTAATTAAGCATTTAATTTAATTAGCCCAGCTTAGCCAAAAGACCAATTACGCCAGTTTTTGTCTAGAATATAGTAGACAAAAAACTGAATCCATGCTATAATAAGAATATTAACAAATTAAACTACAACAACTAATATGGCAAATGTCAACACTCCTATTCGGGTTTCTGTCTCAGAAGCCGCTCGCCTCTTCGGGATTAGTACTAAAACCATTCAACGAGCTCTAACCGAACAAGAGTTAATTTACATCGTTGTACGAGGACGTTATAAAATAAATTTTGCAAGCTTAGTTAATTGGTCTCAGAAAAAAAATACTACTAAAAATAAACTGCAAAAAAAGGGCATTGGCCAATTTGTAGAACATTGGAAAATTAAAAACAAACTCTATAGTCCCAGCCAACCAAATTTTGAAACTACTACTAAAAAATAATTACCAAAAACACCCCCGCTTTAGCGGGAGTGTTTTAAAAAATAATTATTTTAATTTAACCGTGACTGTCGACTCCTTATTATCTCGATAATATCTAATTTCTAGATCATCGCCCACTTTATAGCTTTGCACTAAATTAGTTAAATTGGTGTCTTTCAAGGTTTCATTATTAACCGCTAAAATAATATCCCCCACTTGCAATAAATTTAAGGCCGGGCTAGTGGCGTTAATTTGCCGGATCAAAGCCCCGTAGTTAAAGTTATAAGCGACATTAAAATTATCTTGCAAATCAAAATAACTAATTCCCAAACTAGGCCGACTGATTACTTGTTGCTTTAACACTGTAGCTAATACGTTATTAATTTGCCAAATCGGAATCAATTGTTTGGTTTCAAGAGCTGGCAAACCAACCACGGCTCCGGCATAATTTAAACCTACTGATTGAGCGGATAAATTTTCATCGGCCAATAATATTTCTGTAGCAAATTTATCTGAAGAATTAATTAAACTATTCAAATCTTTTTTGTTCTGCCAGTTACTTTGTAAAATATTGGTCAATTTTATCTTGCCTAAACCATCAACTAAAAGTATTTCCTGGCCATCAGTAATATCTTGATCGGATGCCAAATTAGCCACTGGCAAATTTTTAGCGTCTATTTTTATAAAACTTAGGCCAGTTACCTTATCATTAATTACCTGCTTAATACTATAAGACTTACGATCATAACCAACTACCACTAACCGAGTTAATTCTTTGAGTAAGGCTTGTTTGGTAATTAACCAACCATCGCTAGTTAAAGCTATTGCCAAAGCCAAGCGGTCGCTAGGCAAATAAAAATTATTAATCGTGGCTGAATTATTTTTAGCAACATAAATGTTTAACAAAAAATTATTAGCCTGTTCTTTAACCTTACTGCTTTGTAAATCTTGTTCTACTACTACTTTGCGAGGCTGAGTAATGATTACTCCCCGATCTAAATACTGTCGACTTAAATACCACTGACTAACATAAGGTATTACAATAAAACCCGAGCCCAAAGCTAAGTAAGCCAATAAACCCGAAACAAAACCAGCTAATAAAGCAATAACAAACACCCAAAAATAAGAAGAAAAAATTTTAGACATAAATTATAAAAAATATTAAACCTTTTAACTAGCGCCACTGAGCAACCAGCAAACTGCTGATTATAATAACCAAAAAAATAATTACTTTATACTTTATTTCTGACCAAGTTAATTTTTTGTCTACAGTTATTAAAGCTAATAAACCCACAATCAGATAATACCCAGCCGCTAACAATAGACTACTTAAATAAACCCCAACTGGCCAAAACATAAAACTCCAAAACAATTCTACAAACACCAAAGTTAAAACCAAGCTATATAACCAAATTTTAACAGTAGATAGTTGCCAATGCCAAAACATTTGAAAAAATTGCCACCAGAGAAATAGACTAACCAGCAAAGAAATTAACCAAAAAGGCCAACCTAATAAAATTTCAACATTGTAAGCGGTAATAAAAAATAAAAAAATACTCAACCAACCAAAATAAATAGAAACAATTTTTTGCTTTTCGGAACTAACCGCGGAAAACAAAGTTTCCCACCAAATTCCTAAAAAAATCACATTAATAATTGCCACTAAATACCGAACGGAGGCGACCTCCCAAAATAGCATAAACCCCCAAACCGCTAAACTAAGAGTTAACGGCAAGGAAGCTTGCAGCCAAAACCTTAAATGTCGGGGCCGACTACCTGTTAAAACTAAATTAACTACTAAAATAATAACCAAAAACAGACTAAACCAATAGCCAAACAACTGCGGTTGCTGTAAAAACAGCCACCACAACAAAGAATGCAAAACTAAAGATAAATAAATAATTAAGGCTTGCCACAACATAAAAAACTTAAAAAGAATTTAACCAAGAATACCTTTGTTTAAGGGCTGCTAATTCATTTAGACCTTGCCTCAAATCATTCGTTGCTGGTTGTTTAAAACCATTAAGCATCTTATCCAACGCTAAAACCAAGCCTAAATGCAAATCCTTATACTCTGGCGGCACCTTTAGTGCCAAAACTTGCTCTTTGGTCTGATTAAGCCGTGATAGATCATCAACCGCCAAATTAGCTAAAATACTATTTAATTTTTGTTCGTAATCACTTTTCAACTTAACCAAGTCAACTACTACTGGCTTGGTTGGAGAAAGATTGACGGAGCCAAAAACATTATCAACGGTTTTAGTACAACCAACAGTTAAAACTGCTATCAAAAATAATAAAGCCAAAAAACTTTGCCCACTTTTTATCATAAAAATCTTTAATTAACCATTAAAAAAGCTTTGTAACTTTATTTTTTGCCAATCGCCAGTAGCTTCATCCCAGCTATAAAGATTAACCTCATCGGTGGTTTCTTGATCAGAATATTTATATACCATCGTAACCGAACCACCAATTCTTCTGGAGCCTAAGGTTTTTTTATCCAAAACTAACGGCCGGGTAATTCTTTCTAATTTCATTTTGCCACTGGGACCAATAAATTCCAAAACTTCCTGTTCGCCTCGTTGCGGCTCAGGTAAAGCCTCTTTAAGGTGCTGTTGCACTTTGAGGCTATCTAAAATTTGGCCAACAATTCCTTGCCAATGTTCATTAGTCATAAATTATTTTTTCATTAACATTATAGCAGTTAAAAACCGACTTGTCATTATTTGTTTTTAGGCGGTTTTGGGGTTCTGGTTGCCGAAAATTCACAACCACAATAACGCTGGCGATAAAAACCTTCCTGTTTAGATAGCACCAAAGATTTTTGATAGCCATTGTTTTGTTTAAAATCAGCAGCAAAAAACTTAACCATTAAATTTTTAGCCAATTTTTGGCCCGCTTGGTTAATTAAAACCACATCTTTAAATGGCGAAATTGACATGGCGGTGGCGAAATAATCAAAACCTAAAACCTGCGCCTTGGCGCCAGTTAAGGCCAAACGAGTTTGATAACAAATTTGGCAACGACTGCCACGTTCAGGTTCGCTTTCTAAACCACTCACTAAATTCAACCATTGTTGGTGATTATAAGGCTCAACCACTAACGGCACGGAAATTTTTTGGTAATATCTTTTTACTTCTGCTAATCGTTTCTCGTATTCCGTCTCAGGCCAGATATTGTCATTAAAATAAAAAATAGTTACAGTAAAATCTCGCTGTAACTCCTTAACTACTTGTGCACTACACGGCGCACAACAGGCGTGAAGCAACATCTTCATAAATTAAAAATTCAAAACTAAAAGTTTAAAATTTTAGTGTCCCACCTAGTGGGACAAATTAATTAATTTAGGCGACGATCGCCTACCCTAATTTTGTATTTTAATTTTCTAAATTTTAGTCTTTCCCTTTAAATATTTACGACCTTTTAATTTGACTGGTAAATATTCTTGCTCTTTATCCTCCACCAATGGAGTATATTTATAGCCCTTACCATAATTTAGATCTTTCATTAATTTAGTAGGCGCATTACGTAAATGCAAAGGCACTGGCTCATCCATAGTCTCCTTAACATCCTGCTGAACAGCTAGATAAGCCTGATATACTTCTACACTCTTAGGCGCCCGAGCCAAATAGACCACACATTGCGCTAAAATCACATTACATTCCGGCAGACCAATAAACTGACAAGCCTGATAAGCCGACACCGCCTGAATAATCGCCCGCGGATCAGCCATGCCCACATCTTCGGAGGCAAAACGAACTAAGCGCCTAGCCACATACAACGGATCCTCACCAGCCTCTAGCATCCGCGCCAACCAATATAAGGCCGCGTCAGCGTTACTACCTCGTAAAGATTTATGTAGAGCCGAAATAATATTATAATGTTGCTCCCCGGCCCGATCATATAAATAATGTGACTTTTGTAAAGCTTCTTTAATCTTTTCCTGACTAATTTTAATCTTTTTGCCTTTGGCCGCCGTGGTTTTAACCGCCATTTCTAAAGCATTTAAGGCCGACCGAGCATCACCATTAGCAATACTGGCTAAATATTTTAAAATTTTATCATCAATCTCGATTGATAAATTTCCCAAGCCTTCGGCTTTATCCAATAAAGCCCGCCGTAAAATTTGATAAATATCCGTCTCAGTCAATTGATTAAAAACAAACACCCGACAACGCGATAATAACGCCGAATTGACTTCAAAAGAAGGATTTTCGGTGGTCGCACCAATTAAGGTAATAATTCCCCGCT
>Ga0172379_10001267_pt1 | contig 52294 bp, 45 predicted proteins | sample GrowelOW334metaG_FD_119756 | JGI IMG/M metagenome (GOLD analysis project Ga0172379, IMG submission 119756) | Groundwater microbial communities from an aquifer near a municipal landfill in Southern Ontario, Canada - Groundwater well OW334 metaG | ecosystem: Environmental > Aquatic > Deep... | reverse complement strand
TGAACAATTCCGCAGCACCGAGATCGTCCTGCGGGACGCGCACAGCGTGAAGTTCGGCGAGAAAGAACCCAAAACCTATGCCGCCGGCACCGAGCAGTTCTTTACCGTCGAAGTCTCGCCCGCTGACAGCGCGCCTGCCGCACAGGTGAAGCGCCACGAACTACCCGGCGGCCTGCGCGCGCTGGAAGTCGTGGCAGATGGCCAATGGTTGATGGTGATCCAGAATCCTTCGCGAAAGGCCGTCAGCGCGGAAGTGCCTGTCCCGAATTTGAAGAAGGTTCGTTGCCATCAGGCGAAGGGTGCGAAGCCCGCTTCGTCGCTGATCGGCGTGCGCGAGAATCAAGTCCGCTGCCTGATTCCTGCGGCATCGCACATCGTGCTGAGCGCGGACGGTCACTCCACGACCACAACGCCGTAGATTTTGAACGGCGGAATTTCCACGGTCGGCCGCGGATTTTGACCGACAACAAGTTTGCGTTCGGGGCCGTCGGGTGTGAGCAGGCGGGCCTTGCGGCGAGATTTCCATCGACCGCCCAAGGTCAAACTCAACTTCGCTGTCGGCTCGCTGGCATAGTTGACCAGATGCGCGACCATGCGCGGGCCGTCGAGTTCATACGCGCTCAACGTCACGCTGTCCGAGCCGCGCAACCGCGCTGGGCACCGGTCGGCGTTGGCATGCTCAACGGCGTCCGCGAGCCGTTTCCAATCCTTCGGCAACGCGACGCGGCCTTCGCTGGTCTTCGTCGCGGCACGGACCGCATCCGTTTCAACGCGGACGATTCGTTCGCCGCGGAGCGATTCAAAGGGCGGACTGTCGCCGATGAGAACTAGCGCGCCGCCGCGTCCAACGAACGCGCGGATGGCGTCGGCCTCTGCGTCGCTCAAATGCGACTGGCCCGCCACCACCAACACGTTGAACTCCGAAAGCTGGGCGATGTTTTCGCCGAAGACGACATCCCACACGAAACCGCCGCGGATGAGGACCTCCTCGGCTCCTTGTGCGAGCGCGACAGCCTCGCGATTGTCGAAGACGGTCGAGGCGAACGTGTGCAACACCGCGATGTCGCGCACGGGTTTGGCGTTGGCGCGGAGCGGCTCGGTGGCGCGGACGAAGCAGAGATGTTTCGCGAGCGCGGCTTTCAGGTCGGGCCGCTCGACGCGCATCCGGTCGCCTTCGCCGAGCGGGCGCAACGCCCAGTTCGTGCCGGGCAACGCGCCGTTGGCGGCGGACTCGGCGATCTGTAGGGCGATGGCGGCCTCGTCGTCGGGCAGGCCGAGGCCGGTGAGCTTGTTCTTCTTCCAGACGGTCGAGACGACGCGGTAGCCGACGGCGGCGGCGTGCTTGCAGGCGCGCACCTGCGAGATGAGAGCGCCGTCCTCGATGCCGGGGAAGTTGCCGTTCTCGGCGAACATCAGGTCGAGCTGCCGGCCGAGCAACGGCGCCCAGACGCTGCGCGCGTAGGCGCTGTTGGGGTCGCGCGGGTAGGCCGGATTGCCCAGCAGGATCACGTCGGGCTTGATACGCCGCGCGTGGGCCTTCAGGTCGGCCTGATACTCCGCCAGCGACTCGCAGCGCCAGCGCACCCATTCCTGCGTCACCGGGTCGGTGATGCGCTCCGGGGCTTTCTCAGTCGGCGGCTGCTTCACGTCACGGCAGTCGGGACGGCGACGCGCCATCCACGCGCGGAAGGCCGCTTCGCAGCGTTTGCAGTAGCACGGCTGGCAGTAGTTGTTGTCAAAGTGGAACCCGTCGAGTTTGACCTCCTCCAACCCGACGCGGATGGCGCGCTTCATGTAATCGCGGAACTCGCCGCAGTGGATGCACGGCGCCCAGCGAAACTTCGCGCCGCCCCACGTTCGCAACTGGCCTTTCTCGTCACGCTGAATCCAACTCTCGGCGTTCGGCACTTCGGCGAGGAACTGCTCGTGGTAGATGGAGCGCGACTGGCAGTAGCCGAGGACCTTGATGCCGTGCTTGTGCGCGAACTTCACGAGGCCGGCGGTGCGTTGCTGCTCGGCGCGCTCGTGGGCGAGGCCGAAGCCTTTGAAGAAATGCGTGCAGGCGAGGTTGACGCCGAGGCCGGACATGAGGCGCGCGATTTCTTCCGAGTGCAGCCGCTCATACCACTGCGGCATCGAAGGCAGTCTCGTGTCCACCGCGCCGACGATGCCGCCAGTGCGCTTGTAGTGGTCGAGCGGTTCCCAACCCCACCACGCCCAGTAGAGCTGCCCTTGCGCTGGCGACTTGGCGCGGTCGCTATTTGTGGCCCGCGCAAGCGGCGATTGCCACGCCAGCCATGCGCCGCCGGCCACGCAGCCGAGGAAGTCTCGGCGCCCCATTTGCCAGTTGCTGCAAACATTCGGTTTCATAGCATGAGTTCACCTTTCCAAGAGCAGGCCTTGGTAGCCAGCCGGGATCACGACGCGGTTGTTCCAGAAACCACAGGCACCCGGATGGCCAAAGAGGGAGTAGTGGCGCTTCAGGCGCGGGCGCTGGATGTCCGCGATGTCGAGAACGCAGACCTCGCGTTGATGGCGCGAGGCCAGCGCCAGGGTGTTTCCGCCGGCGCTCGGCCTGCCAACGAGGCGGAGTTTCTCCACGCCGTAGGCGGGCAAACCGCTCGCGTTGCGGCGCTCGTTGGAGTCCAGCAAGGCATACTTGCCGCGTTTGACGATCAGGAGTTTGTCGCCCAACGGGCACACACCGTCGGTCCAGCCGAAAAGGGTGGTGTCGGGAGTGTTGCCGACCAGCATGGGCTTGGCGCCGCTGATGTCATACCAAGCCGGCCCGCTTCTTTGCCAGTAGGCGACGAGGAAACGACTGTCAAAAATCCTGTCCACAAGCTGGTCGCCGTAAAACAAACCGACCTGATTGTCGCTGAAGACAAGCTTCGGTTTGGCGGGGTCTGAAATGTCGGCGATATGCACGATCGCGCCGCCGCAATGGAACAGAGCGAATCGGCCGGGCGCGGGCGCAACAACTTGTTTCACACCTTGACCGGGCATCGTCAGACGGCCCAGTTCGGTCAGGCGCAGATCCGTTCCGATCTCGTAGATCCCCATTCCCTCTTTGCCCTCGGCGGTGTAGAGCCGGTTGCCGGTGCGGTTCACATAACAGACCTCGCCGCGCCCGTGATGGACGGCTGCCGGCGTGAGTTTGTCGCCGAGCCTGACCGCGTGAATCCCGGCCGCTCCACAAGCCGCCCATGCGATGTCGCCTTGAATCGTCACGGCCTGAACCTGTCCCTCCGGGCGATAGACGCGGAAGTCAGGGTTTTCTTCCGCCGTCGCCGACAAAGAGGGCAGCACGGGCGGCTGGTCCGGTTCTGGCACGACCGGCTTGGCCAAGCCCGGCGCAGGGACCACATACAAGCCCGTGTAGATGCCGGCGGCATAGATGGTGCCTTCAGCCAAGGCCACGCCACCGACCGGGTCAAACATCTCCCTCCGAGCCACGTAGGGAAGCTGCGCGTGGGCGACGATGGCGGGTTTGGCTATGTCCCGGACGTTCACGACGAAGAGGCCGTTATTGGTGTCTGCCGTCACGCAATGGTCGCCCGCCACGCGTGCGCTCCACATGTCGTTATAGATGCTGTAGTGGACGGGGAACTTCACGCGCGAGACGAAGACAGGCTGCGTTGGCTTCGACACGTCGTAAATCTCCAGCCCGTGCCCTTTGCCTTCGGCCTTCTCTTTGCTGCGCGCACGGGAGTGATGACCGGTGGCAGCGAAGCAGAACCTGCCCCGCAGGCAACCGCCGTCACCGTAGCCGTCCAGCGGCGCCTCGCCCACGATAACCGGCTGGCGCGGATTCTTCACATCCGCAACGAGCAATTTCTTCGGCGCCCAATCCCCGATGTAGAGAAGACCGTCCTTCGCCCAGCAAGACTGTGCCTCGCCGGTCTTCAATGTGCTGACGTGGCGGACCTGGCGCGGGTTCGACACATCCACGATCTCGACGCCGTAGCAACGCGTGGCGATGAAAGCCACCCTGCCGGAAACCCAAATGCCAGTGGCCATCTCTACAGTGTCGTAATGGCTGATCAACGCCGGCTTCGTCGCATCGGACACGTCCACGAGCCACAGGCCGTCCTGCCTAGCGGTGACGTAGGCGATGTTGTCTTTGATGACGAGTTGTCGCGTCGTGCCGAGGCCGGACAACTTGCCCAACAGTTTCGGCTTCTGCGGCGTCGTGATGTCCAGTGTGTAGAAGTTGCCTTGGCCGATGGCGTAGAGCCGGTTGCCCACCACCTCCACCGCGATGCACGGCCCCACGCCTTCCACCTTGTGGTAGGAGAGGCGTTTCCCATACAGACTCTCGTTGTGTCCTGGCTGGCGCGTTTCCTTCGCTGGCAAGGCGGTTGCAGCGCCAATCATCATGAGGACTGCCGTGAGTTTTGGAATGAGGTTCTTCAAGCAAATCCTTTCTCAATCACACCAACACGCTCCAGCCTCTTATCAAATCGGCCTGCATCTGGCGAGGGCGGAGAATGACGCAACCGTTATCTGGCGAGGCCGTTCTGGCTTTTCAAATCTCTTCCTGACAACATTCCACTCGCACATGAAAGCCAACTCTTTTGCTGTGATCGCCGGCTCTTGCGGCGGCTTGCTGGGGGAGGCGGGTAAACATGTTTGCGAACTCTTTGACTGTATCGAGGATCTACAGTTTTGGATCAAAGACCGTGAGGGCCGCTATTGCTGGGTCAATCGCGGGTTCTTGCTTAACTACTCGTTGGAGGATCGCCGGCAACTCACAGGCAAAACAGACTTCGACTTGTCGCCACACCATCTCGCCGACCAGTTCCGGCTGGATGATGCGCGCGTGTTGGCCGGCCACGCCATCATCAACCGGGTGGAGCTGGTTGGGCGGTTCGATCACACGGCCTCCTGGAGCCTGACCAACAAGATTCCGATCCGGGATGCCGCGGGCCGCATCGTTGGCACGGCAGGCATCACACAGCCCGTGAAGGGACGTTCCGTCGAGCAGAACTGGCCGGACGTGGCGATGGCCAGGGTCATTACCTTCATTCGCGAGCACTGCGCAGAGCCGCTGACCAACCGGACACTCGCGCGCATCGCAAGCCTGTCGGTGCGGGCGTTCGAGCGGCATTTCCGGCAAAGCCTTCATGTCACGCCACAGCAATATGTCAAACGGGTGCGCCTGCGAATGGCCTGCCACGCGCTGGTCTATACACATCAACCGCTCGCACAGATTGCCGCCGGGCATGGCTTCAGCGACCAAAGTCATTTCAGCCGCGAGTTTCGACGGCAAATGGGCGAGACACCGCGCGATTATCGGTTGCATTACGGCCCTTCATCGCATTGATGCCGTGCCGCTCTTGTCCAAGTTTTTGGCGCGCGCATTCTAGTCATCTGGACTGCTATCAGTCATAATACAATCGCTATGAGAATTTCATCCTTTGCCGTGATCGCTGGTCTATGCGGCAGTCTGTTGCTTGTGGCTCCCGCGCAGCACGCTGCCGCCGCAGACTCCGGATTGTTCGCTCACGACAATCTCGTCGCGTGGTGTATTGTGCCGTTCGACGCGAAGAAGCGCGGGCCGGAGGAGCGCGCGGTAATGCTGGAGCGGCTCGGCATCAAGCGACAGGCCTATGACTGGCGCGCGGAGCACGTGCCGACGTTCGATGCGGAAATGGTGGCGATGAAGAAGCATGGCATCGAGTTCACGGCGTTCTGGGGAACGCACGAAGAAGCGTTCAAGCTATTCCCGAAACACAGCGTCAAACCGCAGCTATGGGTGATGTTGCCCAAGGTGGACGCGCCAACGCAGGAGGAACGCGTGAAACTGGTGGCGCAACGCATTCTCCCGGTGGTTGAGCGCGCGCGGAAGCTCGGCTGCCAACTCGCCTTTTATAACCACGGCGGTTGGAGCGGCGAGCCGGAGAACATGATCGCCGTGGCCAAGCTCCTCCGCGAGCAGCACGGCGCGGCGCACGTTGGCATCGTCTATAACCTCCACCACGGTCACGACCATCTCGACCGCTTTCCCGCCGCGCTCGCCGCGATGAAGCCATACTTGCTCTGCCTGAACATCAACGGCATGACCAAGGACGGCGATAAACGCGGCATGAAAATCCTTCCGCTCGGCCAGGGCGACCTCGATTTGCAATTACTGAAGACCATCCGCGACAGTGGTTATTGCGGGCCGATTGGCATTCTCAACCACACCGGCGAAGATGCCGAGGCGCGGCTCAAGGACAACCTTGACGGTCTCGATTGGCTCGTCCCGCAGCTCGATGGCAAGCCTGCCGGCCCGAAGCCGCAGCCGCGCAGTTGGCGTCCGCCAGCGGCGAAGTAACCGGGCATATTCTTGCCGCGCCGCAGTTCTTGGAATAGAATCATCCCACAACCAAAAGAAGCCTATGAAACAGAACAGCGATTTACGCTTCACCCGCCGCGAATTCATCCAGACCAGCGCAGCCGTCGCAGCGGCCGGCCTTGCCACCGTGCGGCCGACCTGCGCTGCCACCAGCGACGCCGACCGCGCGGAGATCAAGAAGACACGCAGCTACAACCCGGACATGGAGTATCGCCGGCTTGGCAAGACTGGCTTGTGGGTTTCTGCCGTCTGCCTCGGCGGCCACTGGAAGCGGATAGATAAGGTCATCCGCTCCAACGGCGTCGTGAACCCCTACAACGCCCCGACCGACACTGCTGTCGCCGCGCCGTTCCAGCGCAACCGCGAGGAGGTCCTCAACCATTGCATCAAGGTTGGCATCAACTGCATTGATTATGCCGGCGACAGCGAACCGGAGGTTTACAGCAAGGTCCTCTGCAAGAAGCGCGACGCGATGTATATCGGCTACTCGCATCCGGCCAGCGAACTGCGCGTGCCCGCAAATCGCACCGCCAAGAAACTGCTCGAACTCTTCGACGCCGGCCTGAAACGTTGCAAGCTCGACTACGTGGATATCTGGCGGCTCATGGCGCTGGAGCGTGGCGGCCGGCACTCACAGGCCGACGTGGACGCTATGATTGAGGCGCTCGTCACCGCCAAGAAACAGGGCAAGTGCCGCTTCACCGGCCTCTCCACGCACGACCGCGAGTGGGGCAAGATGCTCATTGAGAAGTATCCCGACGTGATCCAGGTCATCTGCACGCCTTACACCGCTGGCACGAAGGAACTGCCGGTGGACAGCTTCCTCGACACCGTGCGCAAATACGACGTCGGCATCTTCGGCATCAAGCCGTTCGCCAGCAACGCCATTTTCAAGGGCGATGGATCGCCTGACCACGCGGAGGTCGCCGAAGACGACCGCCGCGCGCGGCTCACGATCCGCTACATTCTCGGCAACCCGGCCATCACCGCGCCGATCCCCGGCCTCATCAGCACCAAGCAAGTGGACAACATGGTGCTCGCTCTCAAAGAGCGCCGCCAACTCGACCTCGCCGAGCAAAAGGAGTTGCAACAGATCTCGCGCGAGATGTGGTCGAAGCTCACGCCGGATTATCACTGGCTCAAGGATTGGGAATATGTCTAAGAAAACGTTTGGAGTCCCGGCTTTAGCCGGCTTGATCGTCGTATGCTGTGCTGCCGCTCTTGTGGCGCTGGCCGAGCCGCCGAAGTCCGCGAAGCCTGCCGACAATTCCTACTGCTACGTTTGCCACGCCAATTTTAAGACCGAAGAACTGGCGAAGAACCACGAGAAGCACGGCGTCGGCTGCGAGAAATGCCACGGCGAGTCCGACCGCCACAGCGCCGATGAAGACGGCCTGACGCCGCCGGAGATCATGTTCACGAAGGAGAAAATCCTCGACGGCTGTGCGAAGTGCCACGGCCTGACCAAACTCCGCGCCGTGGAAGACCACGAGCCGGTTTTCGCCAAGGACGCCGCCAAGCGCAAGGTCTGCACCGACTGCCACGGCAAGCATCGCATGGCCGTGCGCACGCGCCATTGGGACAAGACCACCGGCAAGCTGATCAAAGCCGAGGGCGTGCGCATGATGCAGAAGGACACGCCCGCCACCAGCGCGAAGTAGCGCCGGCATCCCTGCCGGCGGCACGTTCTCCAAAGCGAATCAGCGTTGTAGAGTCGGCCGTCTCGGCCGACTGCTTTCTGGAATCCGCTGGCACTTTTTCGGCGAACAGCTTTGTCGGCCGGGACGGCCGACTCTACAACGCCAACGCCACGCCTACCGCTCCACGCGATAAAGCGCCGTCCTCGTCCTCACGAACAGTGCCTTGCCGGAGACGGCGGAGGAGGCCATGCAACCGTCGTCGAGTTTGTTCTGGGCGAGCTGTTTGAACTCACGCGCGGCTTCGATCACCGTCGTTTTGCCTTCGCGATCGAAGAAGTAAACGCGTCCCTCGGCGGAAATGGGCGATGCGGAAAACTCCCCACCGATCTTCTGCTCCCAAACCACCTCGCCGGTCTTGGCGTCGAGGCAGGTGATGATGCCGTTGTCGCTCACCATGAACAGCAGCTCGCCGATGACGATGGGCGAGGGCATGGTCGGCACATTGCGCGGCGCTTTCCACACCACGTGCGTGTTCGTTACGACGCCGTGGCCGCCGGGCTTGATCGCCCAGACCGACGCCTTGCCCATGCCGGTGCAGGCGTAGATCAGACCGTTGCCGACCGACACCCGCACGGCGACGGAGTGATTCTTATAATCTTCGGTGCGCCAGAGTTCCTTGCCGGTCAGAGGATCGTAGGCGTAGAACGCCCTCGAACCGGGATCAATCATGATCGGCGCGCTGCCGAACGACGCGATCAGCGGCGTGGTAAATCCCTTGCGGAGATCGCCCTCTTTCGTCGGCTTTCCTTCCGCGTCCAAGTCTTTGAAATCCACCGAGCGCTTGGTCTTCCAGACCGTCTTCCCGGTGTTCTTGTCGAGTGCCACGACGAATTGGAAATCGCCGCCGTCGAAGTTCACGATGAACAGGTTGCCGAACAGGATCGGCGAGGCGCCGGCGCCGCGGACGTGGTTGATCTTCAAGTCCCGCCGCTGCCAAAGCACCTTCCCCGTCTTCGTGTCGAGGCAGGCCGTGCCCGGATCTCCGAACGTCACATAGACGCGCCCTTCCTCGATCACCGGCGTCGGCGAGGCCGGGCTGTTGAGCTTGATGATGAACTGCGGCGTCTCGACATCGAACAGCTTCGTGTCGTGGAGAATCTTCCCGGTGTCGCGGTCCACGCACACGACGAACAACTGCTTCCCGTCCTCCGTCGCGGTGGTCATCCAGATTTGGTTGCCCCAGATCACCGGCGACGACCAGCCCTTGCCGTGAATCGGCGTCTTCCACTTGATATTCTGCGTCTCGCTCCAATTCAGCGGCAGGCCGGTGGCGCCGGAATGCCCCATGCCGTCCGGCCCGCGAAACTGCGGCCAGTTATCGTCGGCGAAAACGAGCGTGGTGAATGCAACCCCCAGAGTCAGCGCGGCAGCTATCTGTTTCATCATCATGTTCTGAACCTAGCAAGCCTGACCGCTGCCAGACAACGTCATTTCGCGTCAGTTGGCGCTGCGGCTACCGGGCTGGCGCTGGCGCGCCGGTCACCGGTATTGCACGCACTGGCGGCAGCGCTTCGGCAGAGGAAGTTCCCAGTTCTTTGATCAACGGCAGCGCGCCGGCTGGCGGTCGCACTTGCCCGCTCAGGATGTCGCCGGCTTCGACAGGACGGCCATAGTAGTCGGCATTTCGATCTTTCTTTGTGATGATGACGGTGCCTTCCAACGAAACGCCCGCAAAAATGCCCTGGCTCTGGCTGTAGGTGTAAACCGCTGCCGTGGGCATCACGCCGCCCGCCACGTGCCGACCCACGGGACCGGCCGCGACGCTGAGGTCAGCGCCCAGCTCGAAGTTGCCGCCTTGTGCAAATGCCCTCACCGCCGCCGGAGTGTTCAACACTATCACGAACTCAGTGACCTGCACTCCGATTTGCAGCCCGAAACCCGCCCCGCCGGTGCCGATGCCCGACGGCCCGGACCAGCCGGTCGGCGTCCGCGCCAGCACCACGCCTTGCCCGCCGCGTGCGCTGAAAATGAAGCCCGCCTTCACCACCGTCAGCACCGCGAGGCCTTTCGCATCGCGAATGACTTCCACCGGAATGGAACTCTCCGGCATTTCCTTGAACCGTTTGATTACCGCGAGCGCCTGGTCAACCGATTGCTGTAGCGTCTCCGCTTGCGACGGCACAGCGGCCAGCACCAACGCGATGGCCAACATGCTCAAAATTCTCATGGTCGTCTTCCTTTCAGCTTGGGCCAACATACGACGAGGAACGCAAGAACGAAAACAGAAGGTTCACATTTCACCCTGCGTCAGCGTGTCGGCGGCGCGATGTTGTTTTCATCAACGGCGCGATGATGATTCAAGCGATCGCTTGACCATGCGGGTGTGGCCGCGAAACCGGAATGACGAAACCTGCCAGCCGGTTTACCGCTGCACCCTTGCGCCGCCGTCGGCGCGCCCTGTCACACCATCCGAGTTGCATTGGCATCCCGCGCGTCAACATCTCCAAGCACCTCGCCGTCCTCGTGTCGTTCGGCCTCCTCCAGCGCACCTACGGCAACCTCTGTCGCATCCCCGCCTGTTACCTCGTCCCCGGCCAGCGCGCTCTCGACTTCGGCGCCGTCCTCCTGCGGCTCGACCGGCTTGATGCGAAGTAACGTCAATAGAATGCCATGGTGCTAAAAGGGAGTTGCTACAAGACCAGAAGTCTTCATCTCCAACCTACCAAATACGGTGTTCATGTAAGCGCATGAGTATCCCTTAACAAGTTCGATCCGCTCATTTGGCGGTCCGTGCCGGAAAGGCAGGTCGTCAGTTTCTTTTCCCAACTGCCACGGTAGCACGGGCGTCATGCGGAATAGCGAACGTAACGTTGGGCACAGGCCTTTTGGCGCTGATGTTTTGACTGGGAAGACGAAATTGGTTCCAAGGCGCAAATATGGCTCAGGTTGGTCATAGTGCATCGAGAAATATCGAACGCCTTGAATGCTTGGGTCTTCTTTTACGAACTGAAGAACCATTTGTGGAATAATATACTCAGGTTTGAAGAAGTCTTTTCTGTGAAGAACTTGGATTGAGCAAGCTGCTATCAGTGGCCAGAATAGAACCATTGGTAAGAACTTATCGTGCATCTTCTTATCATTTGGGTTCTCTTTAATGTGGCGTTCAATAAAGGAAGCGAGAAACCGTGGCGTGTATGCGAAATCGAGGACGCGAATAGGCGACGTTGGTTCCAATCGAGTCGAGTAAACTTTGTCGAACGGAGGGCATCCAAGTTCACGCCAGCAAATATACATTGACCACCCAGCATATAAGCTTGGGAATCCCGGGATACTATATCGCTGCGTGTTGACTCTGTGCCGAAGTTCAAAAGGAATATGAAACATATTCTCTCGAGAAAAATCGCCCCCATCCTGAATACGCAGACGATAAAGAGACTTCAGGTAGTCAGGTTCCAAAGGCCGCGTAAAAAAAGACTCGAAATGCGCTTTGTTAGTGTTGAGCAAATGAGAGAGCTGCTGGAAAGATATGTGAGGGTTTCCTGCGTAGTATTCCTTAACAATTTGAACTATGCTTTCCGCTAGACTCCTCATAAACGGGACGTTTTCGCGCACACTCTTTGAGAACGTATCGTCCCCCTCAACATTGCTCGATCCGTGAATGAAATCGTCTAATATCGATTTTAGAAAATCTGGAAAGTCTACGTTCTCTGGCCGGGCTTTCGGCAAACTGGCAATAGACCCTTGTAGGAATTCAAATACTTCCATGTTGCCTCTTCACGATTGCTCCGTCGGCAGTGTAGCGCGCGGCGGGCACAGCACAACCGCAAAGTCGCGGCGGACTCCGCCTATTACGAATTACGCGCGGACCACTACCTCTGCACGCGCGCCCCGCCGCCTTTCATGATGCTTCTCCACCTCGGCCTTCGTCGCCATTGAGGTGTCGCCTGTTGCCGCGTGCCCGCCGAGCCTTCAGCTTGCAGCCGGCCAGGGCGTGGGCTTTGGCCAGGCTTTGTCTCCGGACGCCAGGCCTTCCTGCGAGGCAGGCGCGCAGCAGCCGACGGAGACGCGCAAGCGGTCCAGCGCGGTTCCCGGCCGGTAGCTCCACACCGACGTAGACCGTTTGGACTTGAACCAGAGCTTTGCTTTCCCACCAAGGACCTCATACACGGCCTTGACCACACCCGCATGGAATGCCGGCGGTCCCGGATACGCGGTGTTCCGATAATAGTCTTCCTCGACGTGCGAGTCGCTCTCGGCTCTCAGTTTCGGATCCAGCTCCGCATAGCTCGCGTCGCAGTCGTGCCCGCAAATAATCCCGCCAAGCTTGATCTTCGGCAGCCACGCCAGCACGTCCTGCTTCACGTAGCTGTAACCGTGGTTGCCATCAATGAACACGAGATCGAGGCTTCTGTCTGGAAAGAGAGTGCAGGCCTCGGTGCTCGGCATGACCAGCGGCCGGACGATGTCCTGCCCGTTGTAGGTTCTCACGTTGTCGGCAAAGACCTCGTAGAAGCTGCTGTGGCGCTTGCGATGTTCCTGATGATACGGGACGTTCTCGCTGCCCGCCCATGTGTCAACGCAGTAGAGCAAGCCATGGGAATCCCGGATGGCGTTGGTGATGACGCGCGTGCTGCCGTTGCCAACCCAGCTCCCGACCTCGAGGACCACCATGTTCTCGCGTTTGACCTTGTTCAGCAACCGGGTGATCACTTTGGCGTCGCCTGATCCCAACGACGGGGGAATGCCGTCCCGCCACTGTGAGGAATCGCCGAAGGGATTGAACTTCTTTCGTAACGCTGACAGTTTCAGACGCAATGTGTTCCCGGTTGTTAAGGATTTCGATTTAAGAGAATGAACAAGAGGATCAGCCTCTTTGCTTCGTTCATTCAAGTTTCTGCCGCCATGCCGAACGCCGCGTATCGTAGGCCGCGGCCTTGGTCCGTCAACGCAAAAACCTCCCTTTCGACTGTTTTACCGTTGCACCCGCGCGCCGCCGCCCTTCATGAGCTTCTCCACCTCGGTCTTCGTTGCCATCGAGGTGTCGCCGGGCGTGGTCATCGCCAGCGCGCCGTGGGCCGCGCCATAGTCCACAGCTTTCTGCGGGTCGCCGGTGGTCATCAGGCCGTAGATCAATCCGCTGGCGAAGCTGTCGCCGCCGCCAACGCGGTCAAGGATCTCCAGATCGGGATACGCGCGCGACTCGTGGAACTTGCCGTCCATCCAGCAAATTGCGCCCCAATCATTGCGCGTGGCGGTTTTGGCGGCGCGCAACGTCGTCGCAACGACTTTGAAGTTCGGGTAGGTCTTGACGGCGGCTTCGATCATCCGCTTGAACGCGGTGACATCAATGTGCAGCAGGTTCTCGTCGGCGCCCTCGACCTTGAAGCCGAGGCACGCGGTGAAGTCCTCCTCGTTGCCAATCATCACGTCCACATACTTCGCGATCTCCCGGTTCACCTCCTGCGCGCGCTTCTGGCCGCCGATGCTCTTCCAGAGCGACGGGCGGTAGTTGAGGTCGTAGGAAATCATCGTGCCGTATTGTTTGGCCTTCTGGACGGCTTCGATGACGAGTTTCGGCGTGGTGTCGCTCAACGCGGCGAAAATGCCGCCGGTGTGCAGCCAGCGCGCGCCGATCTTGCCGAAGAGGGTGTCCCAGTCGAAATCGCCGGGCTTGAGCTGTGAGGCCGCCGTGTTGCCGCGGTCGGAGACGCCCACCGCGCCGCGCACGCCGAAGCCGCGCTCGGTGAAGTTCAGCCCGTTGCGCACCGTGCGGCCCACGCCGTCGAATGCCACCCACTTGATGAACTCGGTGTCCACGCCGCCCTGGAGGATGAAGTCCTCGACGAGCCGGCCAACGTCGTTGTCGGCAAATGCGGTGCAGACGGCAGTCTTGAGGCCGAAGCAGCGCCGCAGACCGCGCGCGACATTGTATTCGCCGCCGCCTTCCCAGGCGCGGAACTCGCGCGCGCACCGGATGCGCCCCTCGCCGGGGTCGAGCCGGAGCATGACCTCGCCGAGCGAGACTTCGTCGTATTTGCAGGCGGACACTGGTTTGAGATTGAGAGCAGTCATGGCTGAAAGTGTTGTTGAGTTGTTGTGTGTCGTGAACGCGAAACGAGAAATTGCGGAAAACGCCGCGCCAACTCAAGACATATCGGTGGCCTCAACGCCCCCGCCGACGCAAAGCGAAATACGGCCGTTCCACGATTGGGCCAATGGTTTTTTCGGCGCGACGGCGAGGCAATGATCTGATGAACGATCTGTTCGACTCGTTGACGAGGTAAGGCTGCGAAGTTAAACCCGACGAGAGCTAAATCTTTTAGACGGGCTACAAATACTAAGACGCGGGAGCGTCGGGGTGTTTGTATTCGATTCGCCATTTACTTTGTGCGCCCCCCTTGAATGTCAGCTCAGTGCGATTCTCACTCTCCGGACGTGTCGCAACCAACTCTAAATCGGTCCAAGTGTGAATGAGTGGACCAAAAGGAATTTCAATTCCAAAGAAATTCATTTTCCGAAAAGATTCTGTCCTTCTAACCTTTAGTCCTTTTCCTCCAATGGGAATGTCTTTGGGTGATCCTTCCCCTGAAATCACCAGTTCTTCGCCAACCATGCCCTGTTCATGGAAGCCTGATTCAATCAACTCGACCAGCAAACGAACATCATCGGACTGAGTTTCATTTACTGCATTCGCTGCCGGAAAGGGTGGATTTGCTCCGATGCTTTGAGCCACAAGCTTACACTTTTGCAACCAATCCATCGCCCCGATTCCCTTTTCCTTTGCAGGATCATTTAACACAAGTTCCTCGGCTGGCGATTCTCGCCAGCCTCTGATGTAAGAACGCAGAAAGAATCTGTCTTGACGCAAGAATGCTTCCAGTTCAGCGAAGTAAGCCAATGCCAACAATGCTTGCCCCTCCCATGCACCCCAATTAAATTTGAAATTCAAAACCTCTGGCGTCCATCTTCCATCTGGTCCCCGCTCTCGGATAAAAGAGACAGTTAGAGGTGATTCACGCAGTTGACCGTTGAATGTGACTCGTTTTGGCGCAAGCACCCATTTCCCATCAACCTGAATGCACAACGGTTCTGTTTGCGAACCAAAGTGAAATTGCAGACATCCATCGAAGGTTAAACCGGTAAATGTAATTTCTGCATCAGCCAATTCACGAAGAAGATCTTTATGAATTGGAGAATCGTCCACTACAACATTCGCAGCCTTGACCCGAAAGGGTTGTCCTTTTTCAAGAAACGCCTTTATGTCAACTGTTCTATCTTCTTTCAGAAACTTGAACTTTGGGAATCCAGCCGAAGGATGAATGGGGCGTATCTGAACATTCGTTGATTCAGCCGTGGCTGTAATATCAAAGGACAAACGCGGATGGAGTTGTTCGAAACGTTGTTTCAGGGCACGAATCGCGTCAGTGGGTGAGCCTAGTTGCTGTTTGCGTTGTTTGTGATCAGACAGCGCTTGAATTACATGAGCGCGTAATTCAGCCGGTGACTTGAATTCGCGGCGGCCACGCCCCTTGGTGGCACGGTCCTTCAAAGCCGCAAGCTTCATTTGCGCTACGTCACCGGCTTCGAACATCTCAACAGTAATCGGATGTTCTTTGTGGCTGAGAAAAATCAGGATCGGAATTTGTCGCTCCAAAGCGCGATTGAATTCCATCTCGGTGATTGAAATTTCATATCCCTCTGGAATGTGGCCGTAACGCCACGCATAAATGCCAATGTAGATGTCTGCTTTATCTACCATCTCCAGCGAAGCATGAATGGCATCGGCATCACGAGCAGGCAGTGATTCCATGACGAGCGGGAACACTTCCATGCTGAGACAGGCTTCCCACACCTGCTTACGATGTTCCGGCAGATCAATCGCCGTGCTGCTGATTATTGCCGATTTCTGTCCGGGCTTTGTCATTCGTCACCTCTTCAAATCTCTGAATCAAATCAACTTCCTCGCGATCTGCTCGTCCAGAATCTCCCGCACCGTCTGTGGAACGATGACGGCGTGGTCGGCGAGTGTGGGGACGGCCTCAGATTTCGTGCGTGCCATGCCGCGCAGTGTAGCAGAGCGGTTAGCGGGGTCAACGGCGGCAAAAAAAGGGGGGGGCACGCTTGGCGTTGCAGCATTGTCAGCGGCGGGGCGTGGCGGTAGAGTCGCGCCCGCCATGACTTCCAGAGAACGAGTTCTGTCGGCGCTGAACCATCGCGAGCCGGATCGCGCGCCGCTCGATTTGTCGGGCCACCGCTCGTCGGGCATCGCGGCCATCGCTTACGCGAAACTGCGCGAGTTTCTCGGCCTGCCGAAGAAGCCGATCCGCGTCTATGACCCGGTGCAGCAACTGGCGATCATTGATGAGGACGTGCTGGAGCGATTCAGCGTGGATACGATCGAGTTGGGGCGGGCGTTCGCATTGGAGGACGCTTGCTGGGCGGACTGGGAGCTTCCCGACGGCACGCCGTGCCAGATGCCGCGCTGGGCGCTGCCGGAGCGCGACGGGAACCGCTGGGTGATTCGCTCCAGCAAGACCGGCCGCGTCATCGCGCAGATGCCGGACGGGGCGCTGTATTTCGAGCAGACTTACTGGCCATTCGCCGAGGAGACGCCGGATCACGACCGCATTGGCGATGTGCTGACGGAGTGCATGTGGACCGCCATCGCGTCGCCGCCGGGACCGCTGATCGCCGGGCCGGACGGAATGAATATTCTCCGCGAAGGCACGCGGAAGCTGCGGCAGCAGACCGACCGCGCCATCATCGGCCTTTTCGGCGGCAATCAGTTGGAAATGGGCCAGTTTCTCTACCGCAACGACAACTTCTTCATGCTGCTGGCCGGCGAGCCAGAGCGCGCGCACGATTTCCTCGACAGGATCACCGCGATGTATCTGGGGAACCTGGAGAAGTTCCTCGGCGCGGTCGGCGACAGCATTGACGTCATACTCTTCGGCGACGACCTCGGCATGCAGACCGGGCCGCAGATATCGCCGGCGATGTATCGGGAGTTTTTCAAGCCGCGCCACCAACTTCTTTGGAACCGCGCCAAGCAGCTCGCGCCGGTGAAGGTGATGCTGCATTGCTGTGGCGGCGTGCGCGAACTGTTACCGGACCTGATCGAAGCCGGGCTGGACGCGATCAACCCGGTCCAGATTTCCTGCCGCGGCATGGACGCGGCGGAGTTGAAGAAGGAGTTTGGTAAAGACCTCACGTTTTGGGGCGGCGGCTGCGACACGCGCGATGTGTTACCACTCGCCGCGCCGGAGCAGGTGCGCCGGCACGTCCTTGAACAACTCCGAATTCTCGCTCCCGGCGGCGGTTTCGTCTTCCAGCAGGTCCACAACACCCTCGCGAACGTCCCACCGCAAAATATTGTCGCCATGCTCGACGCCGTCGCTAAATTCAATCATTCATGAAATACAAAGCAGTCCTTTTCGACCTCGATGGAACATTGCTTGACACGCTCGACGACCTGGCCGACTCAATGAACGCCTCGCTGGCCCGTGTCGGCGCGCCGCCGCATCCGGTGGCGGACTACCGCTACTTCGTCGGCGACGGCGTGCTCACACTCTGTCACCGGGTTTTACCTGTCGACCGCCGCGACGAGGCGACGATCAAGGCCGCCGCCGCCGCGATGCGCGAGGAATACGGCCAGCGTTGGGCTTCCAAGACGCGGCCGTATCCCGGCATTCCGGAGTTGCTCGATGCGCTGACCGCGCGCGGCATCGCGATGGCCATTCTCTCCAACAAGAATAACGACTTCACCAAACTCTGCGTAGAGAAGATGCTCGGTCGCTGGAGGTTCGATGCGGTGCAAGGTCTCGACGAGACGATCCATAAGAAGCCCGACCCGTCCGGCGCGCTGTCGGTCGCGCGGCGGCTGAAGATCGAGCCGGCCGACTTCCTCTATCTCGGCGACACGAACACCGACATGAAAACTGCCGTTGCCGCCGGGATGTTTCCCGTCGGCGCGCTCTGGGGGTTCCGCACGGCGGAGGAACTCACGGCCAACGGCGCAAAGGTGTTGATCGCGAAGCCGATGGATCTGCTAGCGCTCTGAACGCGGACTGTCTCACCTGCGCGACCTGCCGCCGCTCTGCACGCGGACGGCCACCGGTTCGGCCAGCAGGAACTCATCAATATGCCGCGCGGCGCGCGCGCCTTCGGCGACGGCTTGGACGACCGTGGTGCCACCGTTGACGATATCCCCGGCGGCGAAAACGCCGGGACGCGAGGTTTCCAGCGTGTCTTCGCGGACCCAGACCAGACCGTTATCTGTAAAGCGCACGCCGGACAGCGCGGGCTTGAGCGCGTCGTCGAGTTGCTGGCCGATGGCTTCGATGACGAGGTCGGCGGGCAACACGTGCTCCGAACCGCGAATCGGCTCCGGCATACGACGCCCTTTGGCGTCGAGCCGCCCCAGCTTCGTGCGGACGACTTTGAGGCCGGTGAGCTTGCCCCTGGCGTTGGCGATGTAATCGAGCGGTGCGGTCAACGTCAGCAGATTGATGCCGGCCTCGACGGCTTCGTCGCGTTCGTGCGGCCACGCCGGCATCTCGGCGAACGAGCGCCGATAGACGATGGAGACCTGGTCCGCCCCGGCGTGCTTGGCCGAGATCGCGGCGTCAACGGCGGTGTTGCCGCCGCCGAGGACCAGCACGGTGCCGGAAACCGTCACGCCTTTTTTCGCGTGCGCCAGAAATTCCAGCGCGCTCACGACGCCCGACTTCGGCCGCTTGGCGCCCGGCAACGGCAGGGACTTGCTGAGGCCGATGGCGAGCAGCGCAGCGTGGAAACCTTCGGCCATCAGGCGGTCGAGGTTGTAGCTGTCGTTGAGCGCGGCGTTGTAGCGGCGGACGACGTTGCCGCTGGAGGCGAGCACGTCCTGGATTTCGCGCCGGAGAATCGGGTCGGGCAGGCGGTCGGCTGGAATCGCGTCCTGCGCGGCGCCGCCCGGCGTGGCGCTGCGGTCGAACAAAGTCACCGCGTGGCCGAGCAACGCGAGCTTGGCAGCGGCAGCGACGCCGGCCGGGCCTGCGCCGATGACGGCGATTTTCTTGTCGGTGGGCGCGGACGCCAGATGCGCCTCGGCAACCCAGCCTTCCTCGACGGCTTTGCGGGCGACCCAGCGTTGCAGGTGGCGGATCGGCACGGGGAACGAGTAACGCCGGTTGTTGCAGTGCGCTTCGCATTGCGTCTCCGCGGGGCAGACGTAGCCGCAGACAGCCGCGAGCGCGTTGGCCTCGCGCAGCGTCTCGTAAGCCTCGCGGAACCGGCCCGCCGCGACGTGGGCGACGAACTTCGGGATGTTCACGCGCGCCGGGCAACCGGTCACGCACGTCGGGTCGTTGCACTGGCGGCAGGTCTTCGCCATCTGGATGATGGTGTCGAGCGCCTCGGCCCGGCCCTGCTTATAAATCGGCTCGTAAACCTCGCCGTCGCGCGGCACGCAGCCGGCCCGGCCACCATCGCGCATGATCTGCGTGCAAGCGGAGCAGGTGACGCAGACCTTCAGCGGATCAAGCTGGCCGCACTCCTTCAACTCGCGGGCAAAGCCGGGATGCGCGAACGCCATCCGGCCGACGCCGACGAGCGACACCCAGCCTTTGCGGACGTTGGCCGCGCCGAGGTGCGGAAAAAACTGCCGCAGCCATGAGTTGCCGCCGCCGATCACCAGCATCTTCGGCACCGCTGCCTGCACCTCGCGCACGACATGGACGAACCGCGCGACGCCGGCCAGCGGCGACTCCGGCGGCAACGACGCACCCGCCGTCGGCAGGTCGAACGGCCGGTTGATGTAAGGATTGAAATACGGATTGCCGATGGTGATGTTCACCATCGGCGCGCCCTGGCTCTGGAGGAAGCGGACGATCTTGATCGGCTCGGCGAGGTCGGACTTGGCCGGGTCGGCCTGGTCCACGCCGAAGCCGTAGGGATATGCCATCGCATCGTAGGCGTTCAACCGCGAGGTCACCAGCAGGCCCGGCACGGCGGCGCGGATCTTCTTCACGACATTGCGCAGGAAACGCGAGCGGTTCTCAAACGTGCCGCCGTAAAGGCTGTCCTGCCGCGTGTGCGAGGCGAGCAGCTCCGACACCAGATAGCGGTGGCACGCCTTCACGTCCACGCCGTCGAATCCGGCGCGCTGTGCGCAAAGCGCGGCCTCCACGTAACGATCCTCCAGCCGTTCCAGTTCCTCGTCTGTGATCAGCGGGTAGGCCGGCGGCAGATTGTGCGTCGGGTCGAGGAACCGCGAGTGATGCGCGATAATCGGCTGCGGCTTGTTCACCGGCCGGCTGTAGCGGCCCGAATGCGTCAACTGCACGATCAACATCGGCCGGTGCTTCGCGCCGCAGGCCTCGCGCGCGGCCTTGCGCGCCTCGCCCACGAGCTGTGTGAACGCGGCCACCGTCTTCTCGTGCAACCACAACTGCCGCGGATTCGCCCGCCCCTCCGGCACCACCGCCGTCGCCTCCACCCAGAGCAGCCCCGCGCCGCCCGCGGCGAACCGCCGGTAGCGCCGGAACGTGAGCTTGTCCGGCGAGCCGTCCGCCTGGCCGTCGCAGCCTTCCATCGGCAACACCACCATCCGGTTTGGCAGCGTGAACCCTCCGGCCTTCACCGGCTCCAGCAACGGCCGCAGGTCGTCGCTCAACTCCAGGTCCAGGCCCAGCTCCGCGATGCGCCGGCGCACCTCGTCCGGCGAGTGGAAATGAAACTGTTCGTGCTCAGTCATGATTGTCAGTTCTCTGCCGCTTCTGTCGCACCACATAAACAGCGCGCCGCTCCCGCACTTGAAACCCGATCTGTTTCCGCGGTGGTTCGGGAGGCAGCGGAGGCGGTGTCATGAGTTTTCGTATCTCGCCCAAAACGTGGACGATTGCTTTCTCGTGCACATCCAGCCGGTCGGTCAGCTTCCGTTCCAGTTCTGCCAGCTTCTGCGCCAACGCATGATTGTTGGCCAGCACCTCGCGCATCTTGACGAACGCCCGCACTACGAAAACGCTCATTTGAACGGCTTGGTCGCTGTTCAGGACATTGGCTGTCATGATCGCGCCGTGTTCGGTGAAGGCATTAGGGAGATACTTGATATTCTGTCCCTGTTTCAAGGTCGCAATTTGCGACCTTGAACGCGCCTCAAACTGCGCTTCTTCCTGCGTGAGTTGAAACACGAAATCGGGTGGGAAGCGTTTCGGATTGCGTCTCACCTGTTCATTCAGCCGCTTCGTCTTCACACCGTAAATCCGCGCCAGGTCCGAATCCAGAATCACTTTCTGTCCCCGAACCACCGAAATCAGGGACTCAATCGGAACTGCGGATTGCGGTTTCTCCAGACTCATACTGCGCGCACTCTAACCACAATCTCCGCCGCGTCGGAAGTGAATTCCTGCGCCGTGGACGCTGTCAGCGCGTTGGGTGGATCGCGGCCTCCGGACGCGATGGCGGGTGCTGAGTCCAAGCAGAGCGTGCGCGGAGCGCCCGCTCCACCTTGGCTTCACAGCGTCGCGTGATACGCGGCGAACATTGGCGGCCGCGCACCACGGCACCGCTGCCGCTTTGGCCCCGTAGGGGCCATGCGAGAATAGCCCGGCGTTTCAACGCCGGGGAATGGACATCCATCCCGCCAAGTCCCGTAGGGACGGTTGAATCATCTGCCTCCGGGGCCGTCACCGCGCGTTCAATCGTCTCTACGGGACTCTGTCTCATTTCTGCTCCTCGTTCCCGCCGTTGAAACGGCGGGCTATTCTCACACCGTCCCTACGGGACTTGTCTTCGCGCCCATGTTTTTCGGCGCGCTCGCTGATCCGAAACTCTTAACTCTGCACTTTTAACTCTTCATTCGCCTTGCCCCCCCCCAACTTTTCCTTCGCCGCGCACGGGCCAACGCTCTGGCTCTTTCCACGCCCCTTGCGGAAATTGTTCTGGACGGGGCGAAAGCCAGGTTCCAAAGTCCGCCGTGTCGCCTTACTACATGTTAAAGGAGCCGTTGAATATGTGTCAGGCATATCACGCGCCATGAAGGCTTTCATTCGTAGTCACAAGAAGCTCACCGCAGCAATCGGAGTAGCTGTATTCTTGCCGGTATGGTGGCTTTCAGCACCGGTTCGCGGTTACATCGTTGCCCGCTTCGATGTCGCACGCGGACATTACGAAGTGCAGACTTGTGGACTGCCTGCCAAGTGGAGACCGGACTACGCCCGCTTGCTTCGAGAGCGTTACGATATCAAGCTTCGCTCAGTCGCGAGTTGCATTGTCAGCCATTCGCTTGGTTCTTACGTGAGGGGCTACAATGCGGCCAGTATACCAGCAGCAAAGCATAAGTTCGGTCACGATGTGTTTGCAGAGTGTGAGGCTGACGCTCGCAAGGCTTGGACGGAGAAGAAGAATGCAGGCACGAAGATCAGGTGAGTGATTGTGCAAGATGCGCCAAACCGGTGTGCTCCCGCGAACCGCAGCCTAAAACAGTCTCGAATAATCGCAAAGTTCGGCCTTGATGAAAGAAGGTCGCAGCTCAGCGGTGTGTGCGTCGTTCAGTAACGCTGCAAGAGGTCGAGGAGCTTGCGGTCGAGCTTGTGGCCTTCGAGGTCCTCGTAGGTGACGTCGGCGCGCTCGTTGTCGAGGACGCCGAAGCTGCCGCGGAAGTTCCAGAGCGCCCAGCCCCAGCCGGCTTTCTTCCAGTTGGCCAGGCAATCCTCGGCCCAGCGCAGGACGACGTCGTGCGGGGTCTTGTTATACGATCCCCATTCACCGACCATGACGCCGACGCCCTTGGCTTCGAGTTTCTTCCACGGCTTGATGTTCTTCTCCCAGAGCCACGCGCGGTCGTGTGTCTCCATGCCAAGGAACGGCACCGGCGCGCCGGCCTTGTAGGCGATGGGGGCGGGCTTTTCGGCAAACTTCTGCGCGAGCGGCAGCGCGTCCTCGCGGTCGGCGCCGGCGGGCTTGAGGCCCAGCTCGCTGACTTGCAGCCAATCGCCCCCGGTCACGAAGGCTTTCACCTGCTTCGCGCCCGCTGGAATGGTCACGGTGTAATCGCGGTCGTAGGTGCAGAAGTGGATGTTGTATTGGGCCTTGAACTCGCTCTTCTTCCACTCGCCCTCGCCGGAGCCGGTCTTGAAATCCTTCTCCCAAAGCTTCGCACCGTCGGCCTCCACAACCAGCATCGCGCGACTGGAAACGCCGAGCACGTGCAGCCGCAGCGCGGTCTCGGTCTTGAACGGGCCATCAATAACGAGCGGGTGGGAGCCTTCCTTCTTGGTCGGGCTGAGAAGCGTGCCGTTGGGGCCGAGCAGCTTGGGCCACTTCGGCAGCGGGAAGTTTTCCCCGCGGACCCAGCTTGCCTTGTAGTGGGTCAGCTCGCCGGGACTGTAACCGCGCGTGGCTTGGGCGATCTTCAGCGGGCGCAACTCGAAGATCGGCTGCTGGCCCCATTGCATGCCGTCGGAGATGATGAGACGCTTCGGGTCCTGGGCGCGGATGGCCTCGGCCATTTTGCGCACGACGGCGACGTAGAGGTTGGTGTCACAGTGGGCCGGCTCGTTGAAGAGGTTGAAGCCGAGCTGGGTGTTCGGGATGCCCTTGTAGCGGCGCGCAAACTCCGCCCAGTGCTTCGCGCAGACCTCCTGGGTCTTGGCGTCGGTGAACAGGTCGGTGGCCTCCTTCGGCTTGGCGACGGTGTAGCCGGGCGCGCGGTGGAAGTTGATCCAGACGTGGATGCCGTATTTGCGGCCCCACTCGACGGCTTGGTCAATCTCCTTGAGCTGCGCCTCGTTGAACTGCTCCCAGTCCTTGTTCTGGATCCAGCAGCGGTAATCCATCGGCAACCGCACGAAGTTGAAACCGAGTTTGTGGATGAGCTTGAAGTCCTCCTCCTTGAACGGCTCGCACTTCCCGACGTTGAACTTTTCCAGCAGGTTGAACCCGCGCCATCGCGGCAGTTTCTCCGCCGCCGCCGGCATCCATTTGATCGGTGGCACAGCAGGCTTTGTCGCGGCGGAAGAGATGAACAGGGAGCCGGCACAAATGCCGGCGAGCAGGACGAGAGTCGTTGTTTTCATGCGTTGGTCTTTTTGCGCAGCGCGCTTATCCGCTCCCGCAAGCTCGTTGTCAAACTCATCCCGTCGCGGAAAAGATGCTGGCCGCAACCAAGTCGCATGATATAGTCTCACCAGAGCGATGAAGAATCTGGCTAATCGAATCCGTTGCCGCGGTGGTTTTACGTTGGTGGAGTTGTTGGTGGTCATTGTCATCATCGGCGTTCTTGCGGGGATGCTGCTGCCGTCCATCACAGGCGTGAAGGAAAGAGGCAACCGCCTCTCTTGCTCGAGCCGCCTCAGGGAAATCCACAAGCTGGCGATTGCCTACGCGAAGGACAACGACGACCTGCTGCCTTCCTACGACGATCCCAAAGCCAACGCACCGATGCTGCTGGAGGAGCAACTCAATACATTCTGCCGGAAGAACTACACGCGCAGTCTGAAGATCTTCAAGTGCCCCAGCCGCGGATCGCCCACCGCGCTTAGCAAGGAATATCAATACGAATACAACCCGTATTTCACCGCCAGGCGCGCGCTCAGAATCCTCCAGGTGAAGAATGCGGCGGGCTTGCGTTTGGCGTGGGACAGCGACAAAGAGAATCAGGCGGGATTCTACGATCCCCAGGACAATCACGGCGAGGCTGGCGGCAATGTGGTTTACGTGGATGGCCACGTGCAGTGGATAGATGGAAAGCAGTATAAAGGCACCGAGCAGGTGAATCCCGACGCAACGCAGTAAGACCGGGCCGGATGATTGCAATTGTCGGTTTGACAGCAAGGAGAAAACACCATGAATAGAGATGGTTCCCCAACAACGAACGCGCCTGCCCGCGGTGGGGCTGAGATGTCGAGGCGCAGCTTCCTCAGTAAGACCGCGACCGTGGCGGCGTTCACCATTGTGCCTCGCCACGTGCTCGGCGGGCCAGGTCACGTCGCGCCCAGCCAGAAGACCACCATCGCCTGCATCGGCGTCGGCGGACAGGGCACGATCAATCTGATGAACTTTCTTGACTTCAATGAGGTGCAGGTTGTCGCCGTCTGCGATGTGGACCGCGAGAGCTCCGGCTTCCTTTCGTATAACTGGGGGCAAGGCAAGGAGGGCAAGTCTTGCGGCCGCGAGCCAGCGCGCCGCACGGTGGAAGAGTTTTACGGGAAGCAGCGGCCGTCCGGCCAGTATCGCGGCTGCAAAGTCTACGCGGATTATCGTGAGTTGCTGGCGAAAGAGGACGTAGACGCGGTGATGATCGCCACGCCAGACCATGCGCACGCGGTCATTACGATGGCGGCACTGAAACGGAAGAAACATGTTTACTGCGAGAAGCCGCTGACGTGGTCGGTGGCCGAGGCGCGGGCGGTTGCGGAGGAAGCCAAGCGGGCGGGCGTGGCGACGCAGTTGGGCAACCAAGGCCAGGCAACGGAGCAGGACCGCGTGACGCGCGAAATGATCATGGATGGCGCGATCGGGCCGGTGCATGAAGTCCAGGTCGGCTGGGGTCCGCGGTTCTGGAGTTACCCGGCGTTGCAGGACCGCCCGACGGACACGCCACCGGTGCCGGAAGGGTTGGACTGGAATCTCTGGCTCGGCCCAGCCCCGAAGCGGCCCTACCATCCCTTGTATCATCCGTGGGTGTGGCGGAACTGGTGGGAATTCGGCACCGGCCTGCTCGGTGATATGGGCTGCCACCTGCTTTCCACCGTGTTCAAGGCGCTCGACCTGCGACATCCGATCAGCGTCGAAGCCAGCTCGACGAAGATGTTCCCGGAGGTCTATCCGCTGGGCGTGATCGCGCGGTTTGAGTTTCCCGCCCGCGGCGACCGGCCGCCGGTGAAGTTGAGTTGGTATGACGGCGGCTTGCTGCCGCCCTCGCCGGAAGAAACGCCATCCGAGCGTCGGGGTTATGGAGTGATGTATGTCGGTGAGAAGGGCAAGATCTTCGGCCACCGGATCTTTCCCGAATCAAAACAGAAAGCCTACGGCCGTCCGCCGAAGACGCTGCCGCGCTCGCCGGGACACTACAAGGAGTTTGTGGACGCTTGCCGTGGCGGGCCGGCGCCGGGAGCCAACTTTGTTGACCACGCCGGCGTTCTCTCGGAAACTCCCTTGCTTGCCAACGTCGCGTTGCGCGCGGGCAAGAAACTGCTCTGGGACGGCCCGAACCTGAAGGTCACCAACGACAAGGAAGCCAACAAGCTCCTGCATCGCGAATATCGTCAAGGTTGGTCGCTCTAAGCCGGAATAGCATTACACCTCAGCAGTAAAGCCCCCAGCAGAGCGGAATGTTTTCAGCCACGCGCTTAGGGCTGCCGCGTCCGTTTCATTGCCGCCGAGCCGCAGCGAGAGCCAGTGACTGTAATCGAGCGCGCTGAGTAACTTGCCCAGCGTTTCCGGATTGTCGCCGAGGCATGCGCGCGCGAGTCGCACGTCGCGAACAGGCTGTGCCAGATGCTTCAGTGCCGCACCGTCGCACGCGAGGCGGATGTTTGGGTGGTCCACCTTTCGCACAAGCTTCTCCGCTGATCCAGCATCGCTGATGCTCACGCAGAGCGTCACGCGCCGCGACTCCGCCAGCGGCCCGCAACGGCGCAACACTTCGGCGGCGAGCATTCGCGCTTGGTCGGGTCGAAGCTTGCTGCGCAACAGTTCCCAGTTGGGCAACCCAAAACACATCAGCCGGGCGCCCAGCTCCGTGCAAAGCCGGACCGTCGCCTGCAGCCGCGCCAAGGCCGCTGCGCGCGACGTGTCGCCGCCGACCAACCGGTGCTCTGTGCCCGCCATCACACCGGTCAACCCGGCGATCGTTACGCCGGCGCGTGACGCCGCTTGCCGCAGCCGGCCCGCCTCCCCCTCCGCCAGTTCCGCCGGCTCGGCCGCGAGCGATGGCAACGGCAGCAACACAGCGCGCAGTTTCAGCTTCGCCGTCAGCACGAACGCCTCCTTCGCGCTGACGCGGGAACCGTTTTCAATTTCGAGAACCAATCGCACGGCAGAATTCTAGCACAACGCGACGGAGGATACTGCAAACTCCAGTGCGCTTGAGTTTCTGGTTGCTGCTGCTATCATGTCGCCCTTATGGAACGGATTGTTTTGACGCTGGTCGTGCTGGCGCTTGCCGTGACGGCGTGCACCGAGCCGGCCACGACGGGCTTTATCAGCGATGACAAGAACCCTTGGCTGAAGAAGGCTGAGGCGGAGAAGCAGCAGCGCAATTATGCGCAGGCGGTCGAATGCTACGAGCAGGCGCTGAAGCTCAACCCGGATTCGGCGGCGATCCACTGGGCCGTCGCGATTCTCGACGAGCAGCAACTCAAGGACCTCGCCAGCGCGATCTACCACTACCAGCGGTTCGTCAAACTGAACACCGACCCCGAGCGCGTGAAGATGGCCAATGTTTTTATTGAGCGCGCCAAGCGCAGCCTGATCGCCTCAATGCCAAACTCGCCGCTGGAGAACGCCAGCGAGATGAATGACCTGTTGCAGAAGAATCGCGCGCTTCAAGACGAGGTGGACAAGTTGCGCCAGCAATTGACCGAAGCCCAGATGAGGCTGGCCAACCAGCCGCAGACCGCCGCTGCCGCGCCGCCACCGCCGCCGTTGGAGCCGAACGTCGCTCCCGCCGTGTCGAACACCATCGCCATGGCAACGCCACCGCCCGCTCCGGCCAACACGACTGCCGTCGCTACGCACAAGCCTGCGCCACCGGCCCAGACGCCGTCCGCAGCTCCGCAGACGCCAGCGGTCAATCCAAGAAAGACGACGACCTACAAGGTCAAACATGGTGACACGCTCGCCAGCATCGCGCTGAAATACTACGGCGACCGCAACGCGTGGGGGGTGCTCTATCGCGCGAACCGCTCTGCCATTCCAGACAAGGACCGCTTGATGGCTGGCACCGTGTTGACCATTCCGCCGAAACGTTCGCGCTGAGCGGACGCTCCGTGCGGCACCGGATGTTTTCTTGCGAATGCGGAGCAGCACGTTTATGCTGGTGCCGCGATGAAAAGGCGTGCCATCTATCCCGGCAGCTTCGACCCCATCACGAACGGCCACCTCGACGTGGTTGAGCGTGCGATACGGCTTTTTGACGAGGTTGTCGTTGCTGTTGCCGTCAACATCGGCAAGGAGCCGCTGTTCTCCGTCAAGGAGCGGCGCGAGATGCTACAGCGTTCGGTTGGACACATGCCGAACGTTTCCGTGGACAGCTTCGACAATCTGCTGGTGGATTACGCTCGCCAGAAGAACGCCGTTGCGGTCGTGCGCGGATTGCGGGCGGTGAGCGATTTCGAGTTTGAGTTCCAGATGGCGCTGATGAACCGCAGCCTGGAGCCGCGGGTGGAAACGGTGTTTCTGATGCCGAAGGACAGTTACGCGTATTTGAGTTCGAGGATGATCAAGGAAATCGTCCGGCTGGGCGGCAGTGCGAAGGGTTTCGTGCCACCCTTTGTCGAAGCGGCGCTGCAACGTCGTTTGGGGAAAGGAGGCCGAAAATGAAGATCAATCTGAGGAATTTCCCTGCCGAGGGGCGTGATTTCGAGGGCGAGGATCCGGTTGAGATTCTGGATGTCAGCGATCCGGAGTATCGCTTTGAATCGCCGGTCGGCTACCGGTTGCACGGGCAGGTGCTTGGCAATGCGTTGGTGGTGACGGGCCGGGTTTGGACTCACGTGGGCATCACTTGTGTGCGTTGTCTGAAGGATTCCAAGCAGGCCGTGGAGGTGCGGGACTTCGTGGTGCACCGAGAAATAGCGTCAACGGAGGATTTCGCGGACTTGACTGAGAATCTGCGGGAAGATATTTTGCTCGCTCTTCCGCAGCACCCGTTGTGCAGTAAAGATTGCAGGGGCTTGTGCCCCGTCTGCGGACAGGACCTGAACGAAAGAACTTGTTCGTGCGCGAAACAGGCGGCCAGCCCCGGCTCCAAGCGAGACGAGGCCGGCAGCACGGGAACGCCTTGGAGCGCGCTCGATCGTATTAAAATCGCAAGAAAGTAGAAGTTATATGGGCACCCCAAAACGTAAAATGTCCAAGAGCCGACAGCGCAGCCGGCGCAAGGCCAACAGTTGGCGCGCTCCGCAAACGGGCAAGTGCCCGCAGTGCGGCAGCAGCGCACAGCCTCACCGTGTGTGCCCCAGTTGCGGCTACTACAAGGGCCGCCAGGTCGTCACCATCAAGGCGGGCGCCTAGAGCGTCCGCAAGGTTCGGCGGTTCGCCGTTTTCGACCTTGAAGATCGCTGTTGATGCCATGGGGGGGGATCACGGGCCGCAGCCTGTCGTGGAGGCTGCTGCTGCGGCGCTGGCGCTTTATCCGCAGATCGAGCACATCTTCCTTGTCGGCATCGAGAAGGAACTCAGCGCGAAACTCGCGGCTCTGCCGCACGACCGATCGCGCCTGAGCACCGTCCACGCCTCCGAAGTTGTGACGATGGAGGACAAAGCCGTTGAGGCCATCCGCCGCAAGCGAGATTCCTCGCTCAGCCGCGCAGTGGACATGGTCAGGGACGGCGAGGCCGACGCCGTGCTCTCGCCGGGCAATACCGGCGCGTTTATGGCGGCAGCGCTGATCAAACTGCGCACCCTGCCGGGCGTGGATCGGCCCGGCTTGGCGACGGTCATGCCATCGCGGCACGGCAAGTTCCTGATCCTCGATCTCGGCGCCAATGCGGACGCCCGGCCGCGGCATCTCTGCGACTACGGCGTCATGGGCGAGATCTACGCGCGGCAGATTCTCGGTGTTCCCAACCCGCGCATCGGCCTCTTCTCCATCGGCACGGAGGAAATGAAGGGCAACGAGCTGACCTTGGAAGCCCACAAGTTATTGAAAGACAGTCCGGTGAATTTCGTCGGCAACATTGAGGGCCACGATCTCTTCGCCGACAAGGCGGATGTAATCGTCGCCGACGGCTTCACCGGCAACGCCGTGCTCAAGAGTTGCGAAGCCACGTCGCACCTTGTTCATGACTGGATGAAAGAGGAGCTTTCGCGGAACCCGCTGCGCAAGTTTGGCGCGTGGCTGGCGACGGGAGCCTTCAGGGACCTCAAGAAAAAAGCCAACCCCGACGAATACGGTGGCGCCATCCTGCTCGGCGCCAACGGCATTTGCATCAAAGCCCACGGCAAAGCCAGCGCCAACGCTATCTGCTCCGCCCTTCGCATCGCGGCCGACGCCATCACGCGCCAGGTCAACACGCTCATCATCGAGGAAATCCGTTTGACACATGAAAAAGAACACCCCGCGCAGCCCGCGCCCGCAACTTCTGCCTAGATCCGTCTCCATTATCGGCACCGGCAGCTACGTGCCTGAGCGGGTTGTTACCAACGCCGAGTTCGAGGCGCGCAAAGAACTCGAAACCACCGACGAGTGGATTCGCACCCGCACCGGCATCCGCGAGCGCCGTTTCGCCAGCGAAAAGGAAAACACCTCCGACTTATCCGCCGAGGCTGCGCGTCGCGCCATGGCCCAGGCTGGCGTGAAACCGGAGGAGATAGATCTCATCATCGTCGCCACAATCACGCCCGACATGCCGTTCCCATCCACCGCCTGCCTTGTGCAGGACAAAATCGGCGCCAAACGCGCCGCGTGCTTCGATCTGGAGGCCGCCTGCTCGGGTTTCCTCTATGCGCTGGAGGTCGGTCAGCAGTTCGTCGCCGCGCACACCTACAACACCGTTCTCGTCATCGGCGCGGAAAAACTTTCCTCGGTTATTGACATGCAGGACCGCAACACCTGCGTTCTCTTCGGCGACGGCGCGGGTGCGGCCATCCTGCGCAGCCGCGGCGACTCCAACCACGGCATCCTCACTACCTGCATGGGTGCCAACGGTGCGCATGCCGATCTCCTCAAGATGCCCGGCGGCGGCTCCCGTTGTCCTGCGACCCACAAGTCGGTGGATGCGCGGCTGCACTTCCTGCAGATGGCGGGCAAAGAAGTTTTCAAACAAGCCGTCACGGCGATGAATTCCGCCGCGACCGAGGCGTTGGCGCGCTGCCAGCTCACCGGCCCCGACATCGCGCTGGTGATCCCGCATCAGGCCAACCTCCGCATCATAGACGCGCTCGCCAAACGCATCGAAGTGCCGGCTGACCGCATCTACGTCAACCTCGACCGCTACGGCAACACCTCCGCCGCGAGCGTGCCCATCGCCCTGGACGAAGCCGCCCGCGCCGGACGCATCAAGAGCGGCGATCTGGTGTTGATGGTGGCCTTCGGCGCCGGCTTCACCTGGGCATCCTGCGTCATCCAGTGGTGAGTTGGTCGCGTGACTAGTCGTTCGCGTCGTCGCGCCGGTAGGGTTGCAGCTCGTCCAACATGCTTGGCGGAATCTTCGCGTCGAGTTCGCAGCGGCCTTCCACAAACTTCTTCTGCAACACCTGGCCCTCGCGGTGAATTCGCGCGACCAGCGCGGTTTGGCTGGTGGGAATGGTGAGCCGCACGAACTCATGTCTTGGCGAAAGCAGGACGCTAAGCTCGCCCAGCAACGCGTCGAAGCCCGTCTTCTTCAATGCGCTAATGGCGATAGCGTTGGGCGTGTCGCGGCCCAACCGGTCGAGCAGCACTTGGTTCTCGACGCGGTCGGTCTTGTTCAGCGCGGTCACCGTGGACTTTTGCCCTGCCTTCAGTTCGTGGAGCACCTGGTTGACCGCCGCAATCTGGTCGAGCACCTGCGGATGGCTGGCGTCCACGACGTGGATGAGCACGTCGGCCTCGACAACTTCTTCGAGCGTGGCGTAGAAACTGTCCACGAGGTGGTGCGGCAACCGACGCAGGAAGCCGACCGTGTCGGTGAGCAGGACGTTGCGGTTGTTGGCGAGCCGCAGCCGGCGCGTGGTCGGATCGAGCGTGGCAAACAGTTTGTTCTCGGCGACGACGTGGGCGTCGGTAAGCGCATTCAGCAATGTGCTCTTGCCGGCGTTGGTGTAGCCGATGATGGCAACAATGGGCCACTCGTGCCGGCGTCGCCCGCTGCGCATGACGGCGCGATGCTTGCGGACCTCGGCGATCTCGGCGCGGAGGCGGCGGATGCGCTCCTCGATGCGGCGGCGGTCCACCTCCAACTGCGTTTCGCCGGGACCACGTGAGCCGATGCCGCCGTATTGGCGCGAGAGGTGGGTCCAGAGCCGGGTCAGGCGCGGGAGCATGTATTGAAGCTGGGCCAGTTCGATCTGGAGCTTGCCCTCGCGGGTCCGCGCCCGTTGGGCGAAGATGTCGAGGATCAGCTCGGTGCGGTCGAGGACTTTGCAGCCGAAGATCTCCTGCAAGTTGCCCGCCTGTGCGGGAGAAAGATCGTCGTCGAAGATGACGGACGTGACGCGTTCCGCCTCAGGAGCGCCGGTGACATATTTCGCTGCCAATTCCTCCGCCTTGCCACGTCCGATGAAGTGCGCCGGAGTCGGGTCGGTGAGCTTCTGCGTGGCGCGGTCCACAATTACCGCGCCGGCCGAGCGGGCCAACTCGGCCAGTTCGTCGAGGCTGTCGGACGCCTGCCAGCGGTCCCGGCCGTGGCGTTCCAACTCCACCAACAGGACGCGCTCTTGGAGCTGCGTCGTTGTATCAATCAGTTTTCTCGTCGTCGTGAATCTCCTGACAAACCAAACTACCGTTGTGGCCGTGCGGGGTCAATGCTGCTCAGGCTTGGATGCCAAACTCGCGCAGTTCAACCGTCAGCCGTTCCAGCGGCAGGCCGATGACGTTGGAGTAGCTGCCCTCAATGCCGGCCACGATGGGCGGGCCTTCCTGGATTGCGTAGGCGCCGGCCTTGTCGAGAACGTGAACGGCGTCCAGGTATTGCTCGATGTCGGCGTCGGCAAGCTGGCGGAATTGGACCCGCGTTTCGACGGCGAAAACCCGCTCGCGGCTCTCGCCGTGGCAAACAAGACAGACGCCGGTGATGACGGAGTGACTACATCCGGAGAGGCTCCGCAACATTTGCCGCGCGTCGTCGAGGCTGCTCGGTTTGCCGAAGACCTCCGTGCCGAGCACAACGATGGTGTCCGCGCCAAGAACCAGCGCATCGGGATGCCGCGCGGCGACGTCGTGGGCTTTGGCTTGAGCATTGTGGATGGCAAGGTCATGGAAGCTGGCGGGATGTTCGTCGCGTTCGTCCACACCCGTCGGCAGAACGTCGAACTGCAAGCCCAGCGACCGCAACAGTTCGGCTCGGCGCGGGCTGGCGCTGGCGAGGATTAGTTTCATGGCGTTGGATGATAATGCTTTGCGGCGGTTGTGGAATCGAATAAATTAAGGCGCTGGCCGTCGAAAAGGCGCAACACGGTTTAGACCGAGTGAAGATTTGAACTTAGAAGAGGTGAGCAAGATGAAAAAGCTGCTGACAGTCATAGTTGGAGCAATGATTTTGGTCGTCGGAACAAATCTGGGGCAGGCGCAACATCATGGCGGACATCACGGCGGTGGCCATTATGGTGGTGGGCACTATGGTGGGCATCACGGAGGCTATTATGGGCACGGTGGCTGGGGCTTTGGCATCGGGTTCGGGTTCCCGTGCTATTCGTATGCCCCGGCATATTACGCGCCGCCGGTGTATTATACGCCGCCTGTCGTTTATCCGTCCCCGGTGGTCTATAGCGAGCCGACAAGCGGCACTTACTACTACTCCTCGACGCCGACGTATTACTCAGCGCCTGTGAGCTACTCTTACTCGTATCCGGCTTATTACAACCGCGGCTACGTTTATCGGCCGGCCTATAGCTGGTAGGGCACAAGCAGCCGGTCTTGTTTCTCGCAAGACCGGCCCCGTTCGTTTTGCGTCCGGGGTCGGGGTTTGCTTTTGTGGCCGCCGCGGCTAAACTCGCCGGCATGAGCCATCCGGTTTCCGACCAACTGATCCCCTTCGGTAACAAACGGCCAGTGCTCGGTGCGCAGACCTTTTTGGCGGCGGGTGCGCGGCTCGTGGGCGAGGTGACGCTCGGCGAGGGCGCGAGCATTTGGTTCAACACCGTCCTGCGCGGCGACATCGCGCCCGTGGTCATCGGCGCGTTCACGAACATCCAGGACAACTCCACATGCCACGTCGCCAGCGACATCCCTTGCATCGTTGGCGCGTATTGCACCGTCGGCCACCAAGTTACGCTGCACGCCTGCACGATCGGCGACGAGACGCTCGTCGGCATGGGCGCGATCGTGATGGACGGCTGCGTCGTTGGCAACCAGTGCATCATCGGCGCAAACGCCCTGTTGACGAAAGGGCTGCGCGTGCCCGACGGCTCGCTGGTTTATGGCGCGCCGGCGAAGGTGGTCAGCTCGTTGGGCGCTGCTGAGCGCGGCAAGCTTCGCGCCTCTGCGGAGAAATACGCCAAGCTGGCACGGATTTACCTGGGCGCGGCGGCAAGCGCTTGAGGATTGTTGCGGACGTAGTGGAAAAGGTATTGCTGCGCGTAGCCTGCGTAAGGGACGAAATAACTCCGGTGAAACTCCACAAGTTGACGTCGCGTCACGCGGCGCTTGCCGGGGAAATACAGCCGCCGCAGCGCGCGCTCGATCCACACGTCTATCGGAAACGCCTCCTGCCGGCCCCAGCCGAACAGCAGCGCGCAATCGGCCACCTTCGGGCCAACACCCGGCAGCTTCGTCAGTTCCTCGACCGCGCGCGGATAATCCATCGCCGCGATGGTCTCCAGCCGCACCTTGCCAGAATCAATCAGCCGCGCCGCCGCGAGCAGGTTCTTGGCGCGAAACCCCATCTTGCACGACCAGAGCTGCTCGTGCGTCGCCCGCGCCACGGCCGCGACTGACGGAAACGCAAACCCGGCGCGACCGCCGGCTTCAAACGGTTCGCCGAGCGCGCGGCAGAGGTTGTCCACGACCTGGCAAATCTGGACAAACTGTTTCGCTGACGAGCAGATGAACGAGGCGAGGCATTCCCAAGGCTCCTGCCGCAGCAGCCTCATGCCCTGGCCGAACGCCACCGCCCGCCGCATGTGCGGATCGTTGGGAAACGTGCCGACAATGGCGGCGAGGTTTTCATGGAGCTGAAAGTAATGCGCCAGCGTCTCCTCCGGCTCGCCCGTGAGCACCAGCTTGTCGCCGGCTTGCGTCGCGCAGACGACAGTCCGGCCGATGACGCCCTCGTAGCTGCCATCGCTCCGCCGATGCCAGCGGAACGCCTGGCCGCACTCCAGCGTGTGTCCAAGATGAAAATCGCGCACCGTAGTTTCCACGCCGGCACTCTAGCCCGTCAGGCTCGCTAGGCAAGCAGGACCAGTTTGCCGCACGGAAAAACAGACTGGAAATCGAAGCCATGTCTGCGATGATGCAATGCGAAACGTCATGAAAATCAAATTGCTTGCTTGCTTCCTTCTTGTTCTTGCCTCCTGGCTGACGCCTTCACTCGCAGCCGACAAGCGGCCGAACGTCCTCTTCATTCTCTGCGACGACATCCGCTGGAACGCGATGAGTTGCGCGGGGCATCTATACCTGAAGACGCCGAACATTGACCGCATCGCGCGCGAGGGCGTGCGCTTTGAGAACATGTTCTGCACCACGTCGCTCTGCTCGCCGAGCCGCGCGAGCATCCTCACCGGACTCTACGCGCACTCGCACGGCGTGCGCGACAACTTCACCGAGCTGCCCTCAAACCTCACGCATTGGCCGCAGCGTCTGCGAGAGGAGGGCTACGAGACGGCCTACATGGGGAAGTGGCACATGGGCGAGGACAACGACATGCCGCGCTGGGGCTTCGACTACTTCGTGACGCACAAGGGGCAGGGGAAATACTTCGATACCGAGTGGAACTTAAACGGCCGCCGCCGCGAGGTGTTTAAGGGCTATTACACGACAACCATCACCAGCATGGCGCTCTTCTGGATGAGGCAAAATCACGCCGGCAAGCCATGGGCGCTTTGTGTGGGCCACAAGGCGCCGCACAGCTTTTACACGCCGGAGGAGAAATACGCGCACAGCTTCGATTCGGTGCGCGTGCCGTATCCCGACACGGCTTTTCACCTCGACGACAAGCCTGCGTGGATCCGCGAGCGGCTCCACACGTGGCACGGCATCTACGGCCCGCTGTTCGAGTGGCGCAAGAAGTTTCCCGACGACCGGCCCGAGGCAGTGAAGGATTTCGAGGCCATGGTGCGCGGCTACTGGGGCACCATCCTCAGCGTGGATGACAGCATCGGGCGGTTGCTCGCCTTCCTCGCGGACACGAAGCAGCTCGACAACACCATCATCGTCTTCATGGGCGACAACGGCCTGCTCGAGGGCGAGCACGGCATGGTGGACAAGCGCACCGCGCACGAGCCGAGCCTGCGCATCCCGCTCATCGTGCGCTACCCCGGCCTCGCGAGCGGAAAAGTGATCCCGCAGCAGGCACTCACGATTGATGTCGCGCCAAGCATCCTCGACCTATGCGGCGCAAAGCCGCTGGAGAACATCCACGGTCGCTCCTGGGTGAAACTGGCCCGCGGCGGCGACCCGGCGTGGCGCAAGTCCTGGTTCTACGAATACAACTACGAGAAACAATTCCCCTATACACCCAACGTCCGCGCCGTCCGCACCGACGATTGGAAATACATCCACTACCCGCACGGCGACGGCTCGCCCGACCGCCACATGGCCGAGCTATACAACTTGAAGACCGATCCCGACGAGGACCACAACCTCATCGCCGATCCCGCCAGCGCGAAACAGCTCCCGGAGCTGCAGGCCGAACTGGCGCGCCAGATGAAAGCCACCGGCCTCACCGCCACGACCGACAAAATGCCGCTCGACGAAGGCGTGAAGCAGGCGCTGCCCGACCTGAAGATTCGCTGAGCGCCCCGCGCGGGATTCCCAGCCACGGATGAAACACCGGTTCACATGGAGGATATGGTGGACCGCGACCTCCGGGCGCGGTGGCTGTTGTTGAGTCTGAGTCTAGCGCGCGCGGAGCAATTAGTTCTTGGATGCCGATAGAAGTTTCTGAATCCTGGACTTGAACGCTTCGAGGCGTTCCTTGTCTTCGCCCTGAGACTCCTTGCCGGTTCTGGTATACCCCAGGGTTCCGATAGCTTTGATCTGCTCGGCGTATGTCCGTTTCATGATTTGAAGGCCGATTGTGTGTTCCTCATCTTTTACCGGCGCTGTGTAATCCATCGGAACCATGACATTGATGTGCAAAGCATCGTCCTGCCAGGTGAGAACGCCGTGGATGAGAACCCCGCGACGGAGCGGAGCTGTCAGTATCTCAATTCGCGTAGGCTGCCCGCGTATTCGGACAACCTTGCGGATGAGTTCCTCGCTCTTTCCTACTGAAGAACTGCTATGTTTCTTGATGAACGACACAGCGTTCAATATTCCATTCTCAAATGAGTAGAGAATCCAATCGAAGGAGACCCCCGTCAGTTTCTCGGAAAGCCCTCTATTACTTGGCTTCTCTGGGTCCGGCTTAAGATTCGTGCCGGGCTTGGGCATCATATTGAGGATTTCCGCATTCGGACGGGAAAGCACCACGGATCGCCAATCCATCCCAATATGAATCTGTTCAAACCCTTCAGGCATGATCCCGTCATCTGGTGAGCCGCCGCAGGTAATCCCGGCCATCAAGAAACAGATCAGCAGCAAGCATTTCGTTTTCATGTCCTCCAGATGGTTTTTCGTGTTTCCGTGGCGTTGGCTGTTGTTGAGTCAGAGTCTAGCGCGCGCGGAGGACGCGCTCCACCTCTTCCTAGCTCCACCAATTGCTGACTCCCAATAACTTCCATCCGCCGTCCTGCAGTTTGACCCTGATACTTTGGCCCGCACCTTCGCGGCGTTCGGTGAATATCTCGAACGATCCACGCTCCTTCTCTGTAACAGACAGTATTGGGTATTCCCCTTCAACAGGTTCTGTGATGCTCATTGTGGCGCGGTATCCTTCTGCTGTCCGTTGCTCGTTCATTACTTTCATCGGTTCGCGTGGGTTGCTTCTAATGAAATCAACCAAGGCAACCAAATCCCCGTCTCGAATGTTTCCTGCCACCAAAAACGGCTTATCGGCCGAACTCGGAAAGGCAAACTCCGCTGTAAAAGGCTTATCGCGTGGCGAAACTTGGGCGTAGTGTTTCTGATCGCCCGCAATCCAACTTCTTGTTTCCTGTCGCGGGCGCTTCTGTTCATCACACCAGACCATCTGCCCTCTGCGCAACCGAGGTGTAGAAACGGTGGGCTTCAGATAGACCGCAACCCGCTTCGGAAGAGACTTCACCCATTTCAACTTCCCCGTCACCAACAACCATGAACTGGAGTCTTTCGTAGTCGCCAGCTTCATGATTTCCGCAACATCTTCGGCCTGCAGTTCGTTTGGACACTCACCACAGATAAGAGGCAAACGTTGTTGCTCGGCCCCTGCAACCGTCATGCACATCACGAGCACGCCCATGCCGACCACGATTATATTTTTCATGACAATCCTTTCGTTCATGATTCGTCGGTCGCCTCTGCTTGCTTGGTGGACCGCGCCCTCCGGGCGCGGTGGCCGTTGTTGAGTCCGAGTCTAGCGCGCCCGGAGGACGCGCTCCACCTTTTTCCCGAATCCCAACGGGAGTCAAGCACTCAGCCTGGCGTTGACGCGCAGCGGCTACGCCGGGAACACCATTCAATAGCGGAACATCTCTGAAAGAGATGCATCGGTGCGCCGATGCGGTGATGCAACCCCTTCGGGGTAGAACCTGTGCGGGACGCATTACCCAGGGTAGCTCGTGCCTCGCAACCCTGGGCTGAATGATGAAATCCCGTTGGGATTTCGACTCGAAAGTGATGATTTTCTTGTCGCTCAGCTTCTGGGCGAGCGCCTGCCCGCGCGTTTGCGGGCGGCCTCGGCGTTGGCTTTGTCAATCTCCTCGGCACGAACAGCCATGTCGGTCAGGATGCGCTCGGTCTCGCCCCACCACGGTGACGCGCCGCTCTTTCCCCCTTGCGCGCTGCCATCTCGCGGCGCAGAATCCCGACAGCGATGAGCGGTGTCGGCCGCGTGCCCACACGCGGCGAACATCCATCATCCGCCCGGTGTGGGCACCGGGCCGACAACACTAACCAGAAGATTTCACATGAAGCGACTCATGGTGATGGCGGTGGCGTCGGGGATGCTCGCGGCGGGCGCGGCGGCGAGAGCGGGGGACTTGAAGAGCGAGGTTCTCGGCAATCTTCAATCGGATGACCGAGCCATCCGGGAGGCAGCGGCGAAGACCGTCATCGGCACTCCCAGCTTATCAACCAACGTCACCTCCGACATTGAGGCAATCGCGCAACAGTTCATCGCTGACGATAAACGCAAGGGAACGGCCAAGACCGCAATCCTGCTGCTCGGCAAGCTGAAATCAGAGCGTTCCATCCCTTTCCTCGTTAACAACCTGAAATTTCTTGTATTCCGCATAAGCATTCAGACGGTCCAAGAAGCGTATCCATGCGCTGGCGCCTTAATGGATATTGGAGAGCCAGCTTTCCCGGCGGTGTTTGCGCGTTGGGTTAAGGATGATGACGACATAGTTGATGGATGCGTGCGAACCATGTTTCTGAAGGCCAAGGATAAGAATTGGGCTCGCGAGTTTCTGACCAAGAGCATGGAGAAGCTAAAGGCCGAAAAGGATCGGAACAAGGTGAAGGCCCTCGTGGATTTACTGTCCAAGGATTCGCTGGCGCGAGCGCCGAGCGTGAAGAAGAGCGAGCCGCAGTCAGTGACTGTGAAGGAATGCACGCCTCAGTCGGTGACAATCAATGGAATCACCTATACCGCTCCGTTGAAACCAATGCCATGAGGTGCCGAATGAACCGATTCATGGTGATGGCGGTGGCGGCGAGGATGCTCGCGGCGGGCGCGGCGGCGGGCGAAAGAAGATGAAGGGCGATGGAGCTGAAACATTCAAAGATAGGTATCGCGGCTTTTGTCATGGCCGTTGCAGCTTGGATCTGCTTCGTGGCTGCACTTCACCTTGCGGATGTAGATTGTCGTAAAGCGATTTGTTTCGACCCAAACGTCTCAGGGCATAACAGGACCTTGTATCTCATCTTGATGATCGCAGTGGCCTATCTGCTTGCCCCCTTTGGACTGGGCCTTGGCGTAGCCGATTTGCGTCACAAGAACCGCAAGCGACTGTTCGCCGTGCTCGGAGTCATATTGAATACCCCGATTGTCCTTTGGGAGTTGAACTCCCTGTCCCTCGTCATCTTGCAATACTACCACCCCTAGGACCGGCCGGCGGTCAGAGACCGCATCTACAGCAATGGTGCGGGTCCAAGCCTGAACTGCGCCGGGGCAGGGGAAGATTGTCGTTGGCGGCTGCGGGCGCGGGGGGTATAAGCCACGCCATGACTTCGCGGCACGACAGCAATGGCTGTAGAGATCGCAGGAAGTTTTCTTCCGCCAGTGTCCCGATGTGCGGGGACCCAGCCAGTTCGCCTGAACCCCACGCAACTGTCCAGCCGCCGCAGCACATTGAAGGAGGCGCATGAACCGACGGGAGTTTTTCAAGACAGGCACGCAGGCGGCGATGGCGGGGGCGTTGAGCGCGACGGGGCCGGGCGCGAGCGCGGAGGCCGCCCCGCCGAAGGGCGCGGCGCTGACGCCGGCGGTGTTGAAGGGCTACAGCGCGGAGGAGCATCGGCGGCGGTTGCAGAACGTGGCGCTGGGCGAGCGCGGCGTGCGCGCGTGCATGAGGAAGCATCTCATCACGGACTATCTGCCGGGGCACTGCGTCTATAACCTCGGCGAGTATCCGGCGAGCAAACCGTGGAAGCCGGACGATTGCGATGAGCGCGAGCTGGACAAGCTGCGCGACCACGGCATCCGGCTCATCCAGTTGCACGAGGAATGGAACGATTCGCAGCGGCTCAACGGCGCGGACAAGTATTCGCCGGTGAATCCCGCGGGCTTCCGGCGGTTCGTGGAGATGGTTCACCGGCGCGGGATGAAGCTCATCGTCTATGTTTCCACCGGCTTCTTCCAGCGGACCGACCCGGATTTTCGCGAGGAATGGGCGCGGCAGCAGGATCTCGTGGAGATTTACTTCCGCTACGCGCGTTGCTCGCCGGCGAGTCCGGCTTGGCGGGCGTATTTGTTGCCGAAGTTGATGCACGTCCTCGATGATTACGGCGTGGACGGCCTCTACAACGATTGCGGCTACGCCAAGCTTTGGAACAACCGCCAGCCGCCGACGCCCGACGAGGTGCTTGCGTTCAACGAGAGCCTCACGAGCGACGGCGCGGTGTGCGACTTGCTCGCGCTCATCTACGCCGAGGTCAAGCGCCGCGGCGGACTCGTCAAGGTCCACATCAGCGGCGCAAACAGACCGCAGACTGACTTGAAGACCTATGATTACCTTTGGGTCGGCGAGGGCGGCAAGAACGGCGACAAGCTCCGCGAGATCACCAAGAACCATCCGCCCTACGTCGCGCCGTGCCTCGACATGAGCCGCGCGAAGATCGAGCGCGAGGACGAGCTGTATCTTCAAGCGATTCCCTACATGCAGTTCCCGGTGCTACTGGCGGGCCGGCCGTTCACCGGCGAGCGCGCGCAGGCGGCCGGCGTCAACTATCCGCGGGGAGAAGCCTGCTTCTGGACGCGCCACCTGCGCGCGATGGGCAAGCATTACCGTGAGCATCCCGAAGGGCCGCACAGCTACGGCTGGTGGGACTCCTGCCCCGGCCGTCCCGAAGCGCGCCCGACCCACGCCCGCTGGCTCAAGCAATACCTGCCGCTCGTCGAGGAAGGCACATGGGCGTGGCTGGAGATCGGCGACTCCGACCTTTTCGCGCAGCCGCCGCCGAAGGACGTGGTCGTGTCGGCGTTCGCCAACCGCGAGTTTCATCTGGTGCTGGCGAACTACGGTAAAGACGCGGCTGATGTGGCGACGCGAGACGCTTACATGCTGGTTGCCGGCGCTGGGGCCGCTCCGCAGAAACAATGGCGGTTGCCGGCGCGCTCGTTGCACATCCTCCGAAAATCATGAACCGACGAGGATTCTTCAGAACGTCCGCTGCCGCCGCCGGGGCTTCGCTCCTTGCAGGCGGCGCAACTACTGCGACTGCCGCGTCGCGCACGCCGGCGATCCTTGGCGCTTACAGCGCCGAAGACCATCGGCGACGGCTGCAGAACATCGGCCTCTGCGAGCGCGCCATCCGCAAGTGCATGAGGAAGCACCTGGTCACGAGCTATCTTCCCGCGCAATGCTGCTACAACCTCGGCGAGTATCCGTGCCGCAAACCGTGGGACCCGGACGATTACGACGAGCAGGAGTTGGACCGGCTGCGCGAACACGGCATCCAGGTGATTCAGGTCTTCGACGACTGGAACGATTCCCTGCGGTTGTTCGGCGGCGACAAATACACGCCGCTCAATCCGTCGGGCTTTCGCCGCTTTGTGGACATGGTTCATCGACGCGGCATGAAGCTGTTGCCTTACGTCTCCACCGGGTTCCTCCAAGAGACGGATCCGGATTATCGGCCCGAGTGGACACGCGCGGGCGACGTGCTGAAGTCGAGCTACTGGAACATGGCGCGTTGCCAGCCGGCCAGTCCCGGCTGGCGGGCGTTCCTGCTGTCGCGGATACTGCGCATCATGGATGAATGGGGAGCCGACGGCATCTATGACGATTGCGGCTATGTGCACAACGCCCGCCGGCTCGCAGCCAACAAGCCGTTCACGCCGGCACGGGATGAGGCGCAGGCTTTTGAGGAAACAGCCGACTACGATGGCGCGCTGACCGATCTGCTCGCGTTGATCCATGCCGAGGTCAAACGCCGTGGCGGCATCTTCAAGGTCCACATCTCCGGCCCCGAGCAACCACGCACCGGCGGCTTGCAGGTTTACGATTACCTCTGGGTCGGCGAGGGCGGCAACAACGCGGACAAGTTGCGTGAGGCGACGAAGAACCATGCGCCTTACGTCGTGCCATGCCTCGACCTGAGCCGCGCGAAGCTCGCCGGCGAAGACGAACTTTACCTGCACGCGATTCCGTATCTGCAATTCCCGATGCTCTCCGCTGGCCGGCCGTTCACCGGCGAACGCGCGACGATTCCCGGCGTCAGCTATCCGCCGGAGGAACGGTGTTTCTACACGCGCCGTTGCCGCGAGATTTGGAAACATTACCAGGCCAACCCCAACCCACCACATTGCTACAGTTGGTGGGATTCGTTTCCCGGCCGGCCCGAAACGCGCCCGACTCACGCGCGCTGGCTGAAGCACTACCTCGCAATGACCGAAGAAGGCACATGGGCGTGGCTGGAAATCGGTGACTCCGACCTGTTCGCGCAACCGCCACCGAAGGACGTCGTCGCGTCGGCATTTGCCAATCGCGAGTTTCATCTCGTGCTGGCCAACTACGGCCAGAGCGCCGTCGAGGTCACCACGCGCGACGCGTATGCGCCGGTCGCCGAGGCTGGCGCTGCGCGGAAGCAATGGACGCTACCCGCGCGGTCGCTACGAATCTTGCGCCGCAGCGCGGCTTAGACTACCCATGAACCTGCCCCCGACCTTATTATTGGCGGAGCTTCCCATGTGCGTGGGAAAAGCGGCAGAGGGTTGCCGCAGTCCAAGACGCTGCCGCGTTGGAGATAGCTTCTCACGCAAATGCGCGAGCATTTTGGACTGCGGCAGTCCTCTGCCGCTTTGGAGTCTGAAGGGGACGTCCGGGTTCATGGTCCCCATGCGCGTCCAAACTTGAAGATCGAAACTTCTCATGAACACGACTCAACTAACATCACGACGCGAGTTCCTCGCCAACGGCGGGAAGCTCGTCGCAGGCGCGGCGCTCGCGGGCGTTGCGATTCCGCGAGTCCACGCCGCAGAAGACAACACCATCCGCCTCGCGCTGATTGGTTGCGGCGGGCGTGGTAGCGGCGCGGTCGCCGACGCGATGCAATCGCGCTGCGGGCCGGTGAAGCTCATCGCAATGGCGGACTTCTTCGAGAAGCGCCTGACGGCTTCGCACGGTGTCCTGAGCAAGCAGTTTGGCGAACGCGTGGATGTGCCGGCCGACCGGCGGTTCGTGGGCTTTGACGCTTACAAGAAGGCGATTGATTGTCTGCGGCCGGGCGACGTGGCGATGCTGGCCGGCTACGCGGCGTGGCGGCCGGTGCAACTGGAATACGCCGTCGCCAAAGGCGTGAATGTGTTCATGGAAAAGTCGTTCGCGTGCGATCCGCCCGGCGTGCGGCGCATCATCAAGGCCGGCGAGGCGGCCGAGAAGAAAAATCTCAAAATCGCTTCCGGGTTGATGGCGCGCCACTCCAAGAACCGGCAGGAGCTTATCCGCCGCATCCGCGACGGCCAGCTCGGCGACATCCAACTCATCCGCGCCTACCGGATGCAGCCGTGCGGCACGCTGCGACCGCGCAAACCGGAGGAAAAGGAACTGGACTGGCAGATCAGCCACTTCACGCACTTCCTCTGGGTTTCGGGCGGGTTGTTCGCCGAGATGAACATTCATCAAGTGGACGAGATTTGCTGGATCAAGGATGCGTGGCCGGTTTCCGCGCACGGCGTCGGCGGTCGGACCGCCAATAACAGCGACTGCGGGCAGAACCTTGACTCGCTTTCCATCGAGTGGACCTTCGCCGACGGCACAAAGGCGTATCATGTCACCCGCTGGTTGCCGAAGTGCTACAGCGATTTCGGCACCTACATGCACGGCACCAAGTGCGCCGGCCTTTTCCCGTGGATGTTTGGCCATCGCGACGAGACTCTCATCTACAAGGACCAGCGCACCACGCGCGACAACATCGCCTGGCAGGCCGGGAAGGAAGAAGGCACGCATTGGCAGGCCGAGTGGAACGTGTTGCTCGACGCCATCCGCAAGAACAAGCCACACAACGAAGCCAAGCGCGCCGCGTTCACCAACCTCGCCGACATCATGGGCCGCGCGGCGGTCCACTCAGGCAAGGTGATCACGTGGGACGAGGCGATGGCCTCCAACTTCCAGTTCCGCCCGAACCTCGACTCGCTCAACGAGGACAGTCCGCCGCCCGTGAAAGCCGACGCGCAGGGTCACTATCCCGTGCCAGTCCCGGGTCAGTGGACGGAAATCTGAAGCGTTCGATGAACAAGCCGTTCCATGAAATCGAGCAGCCGGAAGGCGCACCGTTGGCTCCGCCGGCGGACATGGCTGAGGTGGATGCGCACCGCCAGCGCGTCTATGAGTCTTACGAACAGTTCCTCCGCCAACGCCTCGCAGAACTGGATCGCGACCGGGAGAAGTTGTGGCGGCGCGATTACTCCAGCGTCGAAGCGTATCAGCGCTCGGTGGAACCGATGCGCCAACGCCTCGCAGCGATGCTCGGCTGGTGGATCGAGCCGCAGAATCGCCCGCCGCTGAAGACGAGAGAGGAGCAAACTGAGATTCTGTTCAAGGACAAGGACTTCGTCGCCTATCGCTTGAGCTTTGAGGTTTTGCCCGGCTTGGAGAGCTACGCGGTGGAGCTCGCGCCGTGTTCGCCCGGACCTCATCCGGGGCTTCTGGTGCAACACGGTTATGGCGGCTGCCCGGAGTCGGTGTGCGGTTTCACGGCGCAAGCCAACGCCAAGGACTACTCTTATCGCTCGCTCGGCATCCGCGCGGCGCGGCGCGGCTATCACGTCATCGCCGTTCATCATCCGTCCGGCTACGGCACGGCCACTGAGACGGTCGGCTCGCTGCCGCGGTTCCAGAACTACGGCCGGGCCTACGGCAAGAACCGGCTGCATCGTCTGGCGTTCCTGGCTGGCGGCACGTTGTTCGGGCTGGACATGATGGCGTCGTCGCGCGGTGTGGACCTGCTGATGTCGCGCGCGGGCGTGGACCGCAACCGCATCGGCATGTATGGCCTTTCGCAAGGCGGGCTGTCGGCGCTCTATCTGCCGGCGCTGGACCAACGCATCAAAGCATCGGTCTGCGCAGCGTATTTCAACTCGCGGTTGCTGAAGCTCGTCGGCCCGCACCGCGCCACGTGCTATCTGGACTCGCCCGAAGAGGACAAGTTCTTCGCCGACGTGGTCCGCTGTTTTGCCGACGCCGATCTTGTTTCACTCATCTGCCCGCGGAGCTTCGCCGTGGAGGCGGGAGAACACGACACTTCGGTGGACTTCGAGAAGTCGCGCGACGAGTTTCCCCGCGCGGCCGAGCACTACCGCAAGCTGAGGCTGGAGAAGCGCGTTGAGTTTATCGCCCACAACCAGGGGCACGTGTCGGCCACGGCGCGGGCCTTCCAGTTCTTGCAGGAGCAACTGGCGTGATGAAATCGGCGGACTCACACAAACAGATGCTGCCGCGCGAACGAGTCCTCGCCGCATTGCGCCACGAGCCGGTTGACCGCGTGCCGTGGATCGAAGGCATCGTTGGCAACGGCATCGCCTCGGCGGTGTGCGGCGAACCGGTCAGCGTGGACTGGTCGGTTGCGCCGGACGGTTTCAGCCGGCAGCCGGGCGCGGAACTCGCCGAGGAACAAAAGAAAGTCAACCGCGCGCTCGGCAAGGACAACCTCCAGTTCTGCGCGTTCGCGCCGATCTTCTGCGAACGGATGAGGAAGGCTGACGACGGTTCGCCCGTGCTGGTCGGTGAGGGGCTGATCAAGACGCGTGATGACTTCGAGCGGCTCTTCAAGCTGCCGTCGCCCGAAGACCGCGGCTTCGTTGCGAACGCGCGCGAGTTCATCGCGCACAAGGACGACGACTGCGCGTGCGCGTGCGTGCGGCTCGGCATCGGCGCGACGCTGCTCAGCATGGGGCTGGAGGCGTTCGCCTACGCGATGGCCGACGACCTGCAACTCATCAGCGACATCCACGATGGCTACGCCGACTGGACCGCGAAGGTCGTGCCGGTGCTCGAAGAGATCGGCTTCGATGTGATCTGGGCCTTCGACGACGTGGCGTTCAACTCAGGGCCTGTCTTCCGCCCGGAGTTCTATCGTGAGCGCATCCTGCCGAAGGAGAAGCAGGTCGCGGCGACCTTTACCAAGCCGCTCATCACGCACAGCGACGGCGACATGACGCCGCTGCTGGACTGCTGGCTGGAGCTTGGACAGGCGGCCATTCATCCAATCCAGCCCGACGTGATGGACATCGAAATGGTGAAGGAGCGATACGGCTCGCGCGTCGCCATCGTCGGCAACATTTTCATGGCCGACCTCGTCCAGCAGCAGCCAGAACAGATCGAGGCGCAAGTGCGTCGCCGGATTGAGGTCATTGGACGAGGCGGCGGCTACATCATTTCTTCCAGCAACAGCCTGACCGACGACATGAAGCCGGAGAACGTCCGCGCGATGGCGCGCGCGATCTCGGTAGCCCGCCACTCCGTGGCGGGATAAGAAACAACAACCCGCCACGGAGTGGCGGGCTACAAAGGACAAAGCCATGAACGGAATGACACGCAGACACTTCGTGAAGAAATCGTGTGAAGGCGCGGCGGTGGCCGCTGCCGGCGCGACCATGCTCGGCTCGGCGCGCGGGGCGTCGGCCAACAACCGCGTCGTGCTGGCGTTGATGGGCGCGGGCGGGCGCGGCATGGACTTGATCAAGAAGTTCGCGGAAGTCCCCGATGTGGCGATCAAGTATGTCTGTGACGTGGACGAAACGCGCGGCAAGAGCGCCGTCGCCACACTGGAGAAGCTCACGGGCGCCGCGCCGAAGCTGGTCGGCGATCTCCGACAGGTGCTCGACGACAAGGAAGTCCACGGCGTTGTCGTCGCGACGCCCGAGCACTGGCACGCGCTCGCCACCGTCTGGGCTTGCCAGGCGGGCAAGGATGTTTATGTGGAGAAGAACATCTCCCTCTACATCTGGGAAGGCCGCAAGATGATGGAGGCGGCCAAGAAATACGGGCGCATCGTCCAGTGCGGCTACCAGAACCGCAGCGCGCCCTACGGCTTCTCCGCGCGCGATTACATCAAGAAGGGCGATCTGGGCAAGGTGCAATACGTGAAGGTGTTTGAGATGCTGGCCGGCGTGGTCGGCGGTTATCCGCTGCGCCCCGCGCCCGACAGCGAGCCGCCGGCGGGCATGAATTGGGACCGCTGGATAGGCCCCGCGCGGCTTCGCCCTTACAACCGCAACATCCATCGCGGCTGGTATGGTTGCTGGGATTACTCCGGCGGCAACGCCTCCGATGCGGTTCACCAACTCGACCTCGCGCGACTGGTCTTGGACGACCCGCCGCATCCGAAGTCCGTGTCATGCGACGGCGGGCGGTTTCAGTTCGACGACGGCGGCGAGATGCCCGACGTGCAGGTTGTGTCGTTCGCGTTCGACAAGATGGTGATGACGTTCCACAACACCGGCTCCTCGCCCTACAACAGCAAGTCGCCACCCGAAGTGCGTCTCGGCACGAAGTGGCCTTACTGGCCGCAGAACGGCGACCGCATCGAAATCTACGGTAGCAAGCGGATGATGTATCTGGGCCGGCACGGCGCGGGCTGGCAGGTGTTCGAGGGCGGCAACAAGCTGGTCGCGGAGGACAAGGGCTACCATCCCGACAAATGGCATCTGCCGAACTTCATTGACTGCATTCGCACGCGGCGTCAGCCCAACGGCGCAATCGAGCAGGGCCATCTCAGTGCCTGCCTGGAGCACCTCGGCAACATCGCGTATCGCGTCGGCAACAAGAAGCTGCTCTTTGACGCCAAGACCGAACGCTTCACTAACTGTGACGAAGCCAACAAGCTTCTCCGCCCCACCTACCGCAAGCCGTATGTGCTGTCGGATGAGGTGTGAGAGTAATTGCTACTCTGCGTCTCGCTCGTTCAGCGAATGACCAGACATCGCGTGCCAAAAGGCTCCAGCCTCACTTCGACCTTGTCCGGTGATCGCTCCCATCGCTTTTCCTCGGTGCGATCCGTGCGGAACAGCGTTGCGCGTCTTGCTGGACCATTCAGCCGCACGGTCGCGGTCTGCGCTTGTGACGTGGCGTTGACGATGACGGTCCCGACAGAGCCATCGGCGGCGGCAAAACTGCCGGCGGTCACGACCGGCAATTTGAGAGTGGTCTTGACCACCTTCGGACCGCCGGGCTTGAGCGATTGGCCCCGCGAGTCTTGGCGGTAGAACCAGACTTCGTGGTCGGTGCATTCGACTCGGGGTGGGCGTCGGGTTTCTCCAAGCAACAAATACTCCGGAAAGCGGGCGTAGGGTTTGCAGAAGGCGAAGTAGGCCTCAGCGACCGGCGATTTCCATTTGTCGTTCACCGGCTCCAACGGCACGTCTTGGATGAACGGGCCGGGGATGAGTCCGCGCGTGAGGTTGTTCGCGAGAATGTGGCAGCGCAGATCCGGCGAGCCGCGCGTGCCGAGCGGTCCCTGGCCCTGCACACACGCCGCGCCGATGGCGGTGACGTATTCGTGATAGAGATAGGAAAAGAGTCCGACGCCGCGCGCGCCCGTCGCGCCGTGGTCCACTTCGCCAAACTGCCGGCTCCAATAGGTGGCCATGTAGGGAATCGCCAGTTCGCTGACGTTCTCCATGAACAGGCCCAGCTCTGGCTGGATTGGTTTGCCCTGACGCAGGATGTCCGCGCAGAGATCGCGGAAGCTCGTCCACATCCAGTTCCCGTAGCCGGGCGGATGGCCGTGCGTCTCGCTGTAACAAGGCTGGTGTTGGCCGCCGCCGATTTCCTGGTCGAAACTCACCAGCGGCGTGCCGAGCCGGGCGGTGTTGAGGAAAATTTCCAGCATCGTCTTGCGCGCCTCGGCGCTACCGTGGCAGAGTTTGACCGACAGGCCGCGCCATGAGGCTTGCTCCTTGGTTCTTTCGTAGAAGTCGGCCGTGAACAAGGAGCCGTTGGCGTTTCGAATCACCATCTCCTTGCGGCGCTCGAAATCAGCCGAGTCGTCGAACGCGGGACCGTTGGAGGTTTCCTTGCGCTTCACGACCCACCAGAAACCGGAGGTCAGCATCGCCACGCGATCGTCCTGCGCGCGCAACGCGGCGTTGGCCCCGCGCCAAGCCTCGTCGGAAGGCACGGCTGGAAAATAATGAATGCCAGCCCACGTGCCGCGGTTTTCCCAGCCGTAGGGCACGAACACCATGTGAGCCAGCCCCGTGCGTTTGCGATAGTCGCTCATCAACTGCGGCAGCCGTTCGAGGTTGTCGCCGAGAAAGCCGTTGTAACCTTTCGGATTCTGGATGCCGGCGATGATGATGCCCGCGCCGTCTTTGAGGAACTGCGGGATATCGTCGCGCTGCGCCAGCTTCTTGCCGCACCACGGCTGGCGCTTCGCCCATTGCTTGTAGATGTTGGCGGCATCGCGCCAATCGCCGCTGAACGCGCCGAGCACGACTTCATACGGCAGCGAAACATCGCGACCCGGTTGTTCCGGCAGCAGGTGCGCCAGAGGTATTTCGACAAACTGGTTCTTCGTCGAGCGCACACCAAGTTCCTTGCAGTGGCCGTCGGGGTCGTGCGTGGCGAGATAGAGGCCGGCCTTGGAATCGTAGAGCGCAGCAAACTGCGTGAAGGCCGACTCCGGATACATCGCCACGCGAGTTTGCGAGAGAAGACCGGGAGCTTCGATGACCGAGCCGTCGCTGTGGCTCAGCGGCAGCAACAGCCGGTCGTCCGCCGCGTCGCCGCCGAGCGCCGCTGGCGCCGCAAACTGCGGGAAAGCGATCCGTGCGACGGCCCAATCGGTTTTGTTGGCCACCGCGATGCGCAGCCGGACAAAACCGTCCGCGCCGGCCGTCGCGGTCACCCGTGCGGTAATCGGCAGCGACGGATGATCGCTGAAACTCAGTTCCACTCTTCCCGCGCCCGTTTTCACCGCGGCTGCTTTGCGGAAGTCATTGGCGCTCAGTTCGGTTGTTTTGCCCTGTCGCGGCTTCGTCAGCGAAATGCCGAACAGCGGGCGCGATTCGCGCGGTGAAACAAACTCCCGGCCCGACGAACGATGGACGATGTGTGTCAACTCGCCGCTCGCGCGGTCGAACGCCACCAGCATGGAAGCCGTCGCCAATCCAATGTCGCTGGCGGTTTCAACAACGCCGTCCTTCGGCGAGACGCGCGCCGGGTCGAGCGTGGGACGTTTTGCGGCGCTCAATTGCAACGTCGGCGCATCTTCATCCGTCAACGGCTGGAACGTGATGTCATCAAACAAGACGCGCGCCGACGATGGTTTCTGGGGCGAGGCCCAGACGCCGACCGCGAAGCCGCCCTTGTCGTGGCCGGTTGTTTCGCCGTGAATCTGCCAGCGCGGCTCGCGGGCGTCCTGAGGCCAAAGCTTGGCGTAGAAACGATCCTTCCAGCAGGCGAACTTCACATTCACCCAGCCTTCGTGTGCCGGGATCGCGGTGCCGCCAAAATGAGGGTTGTCGCCTTTCGGGCCACTGTAAGCCATGCCGCTGGCTTTGTTCCGCGCGACGGAGATCGCGACGAATCCTGTGGTCAACCGCCCATAGAAGTAAACAACGGGCGGTTCGCCCTCGAACGAGAGAACCTTGAAGCGGGCCGACACAACGAAATCTGGAGACGTTTCGCTGCCGTTGAGCCGCAACTGCGTGTGATGAGGTTGCGTGGCGACGATCTGGTAGGCGTGATTGGCCGGCGCGCTGGGTTCGGCGACGATGCCGCTGCCCGCAGGTTCGCGCCAGCCGGCGGCGTTATTCTCGAAATCCCATCTGTCCGCTGATGCCGCAAGCACGGACACCGGCAACAACAACAGAACGCCAGCAACAAGTTCCCGTATCGTATTCATAGCCACGCCACGACGTGACGCGACATCAGTTTCACCACGTTCCGTGCCTCGCCGTCAAGGAAGGCCGTGAATTTAGCTGGCCAGCGTTTTCAGGAGGCGAGACACTGCCGCTCAGCCGATGCCGGCAACGTGCAAACAAAGAACCGGAGAACCGAATAATGAAACCCTCAACCTTGTTGATCTCTCTTGGCGTTGCTTTTGCGACAACGCTTCTCCCCGCCGCCGAACCGACGCGTGTCGCTGCCGTCACACTCTCATGGGCTGACAAGGACCGGACGCTGGCGCACGCGCTGGAGATGCTCGGCCGGGCGGCGAAAGAGCGGGCGCAGATCGTCTGTCTGCCACAGGAATGTGTGCCGACGGACGGTGGAGCGGCGGCGGCTGCGGCGCTGGAGGCGATTCGGAAGGCGGCGGCAAAAGCGAAGTTCCATGTCGTCGCCAATCTCAAGGAGCAGGCCGATGGGAAGACGTTCCTCACTTCCTACCTCATCGGCCCCGACGGCGTGGTAGTGGGGAAGTATCGCAAATCGCATCGCCTGCCGGACGAGCCGGTCGCGCTTGGCGATGAGTTGCCGGTGTTCGACACGCCGTTCGGGAAGGTGGGGTTGATGATCGGGACGGATCTTTATTGGCCGGAGGTTCCGCTGGTGCTGGCGTTGA
>Ga0172379_10001266_pt1 | contig 52295 bp, 47 predicted proteins | sample GrowelOW334metaG_FD_119756 | JGI IMG/M metagenome (GOLD analysis project Ga0172379, IMG submission 119756) | Groundwater microbial communities from an aquifer near a municipal landfill in Southern Ontario, Canada - Groundwater well OW334 metaG | ecosystem: Environmental > Aquatic > Deep... | reverse complement strand
CGACGCTTCGTCGGGGTTTGGGCACTGCCGCATAGCGGGAGTTCTGCGATGTGTCGCGAGCGATTGTGACGATAAATCCTGTTTATTTCATCGCCCAAATTCGCAGAGCTGCGCATTCTGCAAAATGGAGCGGAGCAAAGCGACGCGACATTTTGCAGAACTCTTTATTATGCGAATATGTTGTTGGTTAGCTACTGTATTTTGTATATTATGCGAAGCGGGATGCTTTTTATCTTATTATAATTCCGGATCAGGCCTTTGCTCTTCTAGTATATCTTCCATAATCCTATTTTTGCAAGTTTTTTTGATATTGGCATCTTGAATTTGATCGCATATTTTTTGGTCTTTATTTCCGACTGCAATATCTTTCAGACAATAATCTTTTTGGATCCCTTTTTCGTCCGCGCAATCATCAGACGATCCGCCTTCTTCGGCAGCGTCTTCAAAAAAAGTGGTTGTCCCGCAAATTTCCTGGCAGTATTCTTTTTCGTTGTCTTTGGTAAATCGTGAACAATCTTTGTCGCAATCGGCCGGTTTAACTTCTATATTCGGGGCAACATATGACGTGCCACTCCCTCCGTTATTATCTTGATCAGTAGTGTTTGTATTATTAGAATTATCATCTGCTTTTCCCGCTTTGTTTTCAAAAATGTTTGTTTTTTGGAAACGAGACCCTTTGGAAATATAATAAGCAAAGAAAATAGCGACTAGAATAATAAAAATAATAATAATTTTTTTCTTCATGCTTATGCTTTTCAACGGTTATACTCTGATGTCAGTTCGATACGGTGTCCATTTGTTCCTGTAAAATAATATTTTAATATGTTGTCATATTTTGACCCACTTCCCGCCAAATTAAGCGAGCCATGAGCGGAAAGACCGACCATATGGTTTCCGGCGGATACCAGTGCGTCAGTGCCGAGAGTCGGATGCTTGCCATAAGGGTCGGCTACGGACTGGCACCAGGGATAGTCATTTCCGCCCCAGCGTTCTTCAAAACTCCTTGTTCGTCCATCAGTCCAGGAGCTGTATGGCGTTAGCGCGATGTCATTTTGATAAGTGACAACCTTGCCCCAAGTTTCTTCGGCGGCAGTTCGAATATTGGGATGGGCGGCGATACCTTGAGAAGGAACACCCATCTCCCAATCGTAACCTCGGTATATCTGCGAACCAGAATCACTTCTAATGCGGAAACCCCAAGGCATATATTTTGTCGCGTATTGTGAATACCAATAGCCATAAGTCCGAAAAATTGTGGTCATTACCTTGGAATGTTCCATGGGACCCGTACCGCTCATTTCTCCCATACCCCAAATATAGTGTTCCATCGGCAAAATATTGATCATCCAGATGTTATCATCATCCGTATATTTTATTTTCATCTTGTCCCGGTATTGGTCAAATTTTGCGTTATAATCGCTTCCGGGACGATAAACGTCAAAAATCATATCAGTATTATTTCCGTCAACGGCGTCAAAATATAGTTCTTGGACGCCTAATTGTTTTTCACCTGAAAAAGCACTGCCATAAATTTTCAGATATTCGGTGTTGGTGGTGATGATTTGGTCGTCGGCATAAGCGGTCGGTATTAAAAGATCCATAAAAGCTGATTTCTTTTTCTTCTTTTTTACTGTTTTTTTGGTTGTTTTCTTTTTTGTTCCGCCCTTCACAGTCGATGCACCTAAAACTTGCCCGCCCGTTTTTTTGCTGGATTTTTTGGTTGATTTCTCTTTTTTCTTCTTTTTTTTCTTTTTCTTCTTTTTTCCACCGCCACCTCCTCCGCCACCGCCATCATCTTTTATAATTTGAGTAGTGGTGACGGTATACGAAGCAACGCGAGTGGTCGTTCCGGCAGGTACCGATGCCAAAATATTTCCGGCCGCATCTTTGATATTATAATTCTTGCTGCCCTTAATTTTATAGGGCGTGTCGTTCAAGCTGCTTTTAGTGTTATTCCACAGCCCGACAGAAATTTCCGGACCAAGATTAGTTGTTGGTGGGGTTGAGGCTTCTGTAAGAAGAATTGTTTTTTCATTTTCTGATGTCGTATAGATATAATCTCCAGTAGTGGGGTTATGGAACTGATAAACCGGGACTAAATTTTTGGAATTGATAGCGGCAGCTTCGAGTGTTGTCGGATAAGCATAAAAGGCGATGCCGTCAGTGCTTGTCGATGGATCGATGACAAAAGATAAATTATCAATTGCGTCAGTTTTATCGTCAGTGGAAGCGGTATAAAACCGGCTATTAGTAGAAGAGTTGTATAGTCTATAAACGGGAACCAGTCCTTCGTCAGCAATCAGACTGTCGGTTTGCGGAGCAGTATCAGCGACTATGCTGGCAGTGCCGGCAACAATATTTTCAGTTCCGGCAATGATATTTTCTTTATGGGCATAAAAAGCGATACCGTCCGTGCTAGTTGGCGGATCAAGAACATATCCGGCGGCAAGAGCTGTTGTTTTTTCTGTTTCGTCTTGCGTATAGATATGTTCAGTGGTGGTAGATTTATACAAGCGATAAACAGCAGAAAAATCAGAAGAAGATGCATTTTTAACATAAAAAGCCACGCCTTCATTGGCGTAGCCAGAAACAGTAGCTGCTTTGGCCGTATTATTACAAAAAGGAGAAACAAAAGTCGATAGCAAAAAACTGACCAACACAAACCAAACCCAAATTTTTTGTTTTTGTTTCATTTTCAAAAAGTATGTTTTCTGCCTATATTATACTCCTTTTTGGTTTGGTTGGCAAAACCCGATTTTTGTGCTTTACTTAGTAGTTGTAAACAATTATTATTGATGTATGAATATCGAAGAAAAAACTTACCCAATGCGCATAAATCGCTATTTAGCCCTGGAAAATGTTTGCAGTCGCCGGGAAGCGGATGAGATTATAAAACAGGGAAAAGTGATCATCAATGGCCGGGTGGCGGTTTTGGGCGATAAAGTTCTAGAGAACGACAATGTCGAAGTGTTTTTGGATGGGGCTGAAAAAGAGCTGGTCTATTTTGCCTATAATAAACCGCGAGGAATAATCACTCACTCCCCGCAACATGGTGAAAAAAGCATTGAAAATATTACTAAGTTTCCGCAAAAGGTATATCCTGTCGGGAGACTGGACAAGGATTCCCACGGCCTTATTATTCTCACTAATGACGGTCGGGTGACCGGAAAACTTCTGAGTCCGGAGAATTTTCATGAAAAAGAATACACAGTGAAAATTGACAGAGCTATAACTCCGTCATTCCTGAAGCATATGGAAGAAGGCGTAGTTCTTGACGATGGATACAAAACTCAACCAGCAAAAACTAAAAAAATAAATGATTTTACTTTTTCCATCATTCTCATCGAAGGCAAAAAAAGACAAATTCGCCGAATGTGCGAAAGTCTGGGACGGAATGTGACAGATCTAAAAAGAATAAGAATCTTAAATATTCAACTGGATGATATTAAGTCTGGAAAATTCAGAAGTATTGAAGGAAAAGAATTGCAGGATTTTTTGAACAAAATAGGTTTATAAATATCGAATCATCTACTTAGACATTCGATGTCTAAGTGAAATCAATGTCAGATAAAAGATTGAAAATTGTTGTGGCGATGTCAGGGGGAGTAGACTCTTCTGTTTCAGCAATGATTTTAAAAGATGAAAAGTATGATCTTGCCGGATTTTATATGAATTTAGGATGCGGCTCGGGAGTAAAAGCTAAGAAAGTGGCAGAAAAGTTAAAAATTCCTTTTTTTGAAGTGGATGGAAAAAATATTTTCCGTAAGTCGGTAATTGAATATTTTATAGAAGAATATAAAAATCTGCGCACACCGAACCCGTGCGTCGTTTGCAATAAAAATATCAAGTTTGGCTGGCTTTTAGACACTGCGAAGAAGAAAAAAATTGATATGCTGGCTACCGGCCATTATGTCAGAGTAAAAAAGGATAAAAACGGTATTTTTCATCTTTTTGCGGGGAAGGACAAAACCAAAGATCAGAGCTATTTTCTTTATAGATTAAACCAAGCGCAATTATCTCATGTTATTTTTCCGTTAGGAGAGATTACCAAGGAAGAAACAAAAAAAATAGCTAGAAAAAATAAACTTCCGATCGATGTGGAAAATGAAAGCCAGGAGATATGTTTTCTAGGCGACACTGATTATCGCGAATTTCTACAAAAAAACCTACATAAAAATTATTTTAAACCAGGGAATATTGTTGATGCGAAAGGAAAAATAATTGGACAACACGAGGGACTGATAAATTATACTATCGGCCAGCGGAAGGGGATTGATCAGATTTCGATAAAAGATGAGAATAAAAAACGACTTTATGTCGTTGGATTTAACAAGAAAAAAAATGAGCTTATTGTTGGCGCAGATAAAGATTTACTGAAAAAAGAAGTGGTTGTCGGTGATTTGAGTTGGATTTCAGCTGACGCAAAAGAAAAAGCGTTGAAAAATAAAAATATAAAAGCCAAGATCCGCTATCGTCACATCGCTGCCTCGTGTTCAGTTAAACTTTCTGGAAAAAAATTACAAGTAACTTTCAGGGTATCGCAGCGGGCTATTGTCCCCGGCCAAAGTCTGGTCATATATTCCGGCGAAGAAGTTTTGGGTGGAGGAGTGATAATATAAATTATTTTTATAAATAAATAATCCCCCATCGAAGCCCGATGGGGGATCTTGTTTCTTGTTTCGACGCCAGGCGCTGTTTGTTGGTGCCGACGAAAGGCAATTGTTACCGGTTGATGGAATCGACTGCAAGTCCGACGATGGCACCGCCGACTGCTCCGGCGGCTGTGCTGGCTGCGTATGTCTCGATCATGGTCGTGCCGGCAAAGGGTCCATATGCGGCGGCCAAGAGTCCACCCGTGGCGGCTCCCCATTTGCCATAGTTCCAGACAGGAACCTTTTCAGCGTAGGTGGCAATCATACCATGTTCGCAGAAGTCAGGGCTGTAGTCCCGGGTATTCCAAGGTGTAAAGAAAGTGGGGACGAGTCCGGTTGCAAATTGATCGACTACGACGAACTCAGGATAGGACATAAAAGCATCGGTACCCTTGCGTACTTTGTAGAGAAAACTGCCATTGGCGTTGCAGAATGCGGCACCCGGACGACTGAAGAGGCCGGCGACGGAGCGTGCCACGAATACGACAGGCGAGGCAAGTGGCTTTATCCATCCGGCCGGATAGTCAGGTCCATTGGCCTTGGCCGGTGCCGGAACAAAAATCGCGGTAATCACAAAAAAACCAACCAGTGTTGCAATGCAAAATTTTTTCATTGCTCGGTCCTTTCTTTTTGAAATGAATTTTTTTCAAAAAAAATAAAAACCCCACTTAGGACAGTCTGCCAACCCTCCTCCTTTCTTCTTCGGAATAATATTTCAAGAACTGTCTCCTTTTTTAATGCTGCTCGTATTATAAAAGCCTATGGCGATAGTTGTCAACAGCTGTCCGGATTTCTCCATTAGACAAATATTTTATATATGGCATAATAAAGACAAACAACAATTAACAAAATAAACAAATGAAAAAAACAATCGTAATAATAATTCTGACGCTTTCTTTTTTTGCGTTTGGGACAGAAAAATCCCTGGCTTTTGATTGGGGTATTGATATGTCCGGATTTAACCAAGCCATTCATGACGCGCAAGACAAAATGGTTTGCCAGGCGGCTCAACCAAAGGTTCGTACCAAGTTCCTCAAGATAAATGGAGTTTGCCGCGATCAATACGACCATTTTAATAATATTCTTTCCCGTCTTAGCACGATTGCCGCTGGCGCTCGAGCCAATGGTTATGACACCGATCGCCTGGAAAGTGATCGAAGAATATTTCTTAATAAATTTAATGTTTGGAACAGTGATTGCACCATGATGCATTCTTTTCTTAATCCACTTTCCACTTATTCCTGCAATAACGGAACCGCTCAAGATTTGGCTCATATGAAGAGTCGCATTGCAACGGCCAAGGGATATATTGATGATGCCAAGGACAAGTCCAAAGAAATGAAGTCATTTTATCGGGAAGTTATCCGTGGTGATATAAATATTCTGAAAAATCAACAATACCAGGAAGAAAACTAAAATAATTTGGAATAAATAATCACATAAAATAAAATGGCTAAAAACAACGAAAAAAATACAAAAAATAATAAAGACGTTGATTCTGTCCCGTCAGCTGTCCAAGTTTCCCCGCCAAAAGTATCCCAATCAAAACCACAGGAAGAATCGCACGGCGGTCTCATCGCAGCAATTGTCGCTCTTGTTGCCCTCATTATCATCGGCGGCGGAGTTCTGGCTTTTGTTCTTTTGATCAAGGCTAAAAATAAGTATGTCGATCCGATAACGAAGCCAAAAACAGGGGCAGAAGAAGGTCTTGGGGTTGGCATAACCAGCCCTTCCACCGGTGAGGTAGGTGCAATTATTCCGGAAGTTCCGATAACACCAACTACGCCTGTAACGCCCACCGTACCTGTTGTTCCAGACACTCTCAATCCGCCACCGGTTGTTCCGGATGATACTCCTGATCCGCCACCAGCAGATGAAGACGCCGAAGATGCAGCGGATGCAGCAGATCAGCCCGTGCCGGTTGTCTATTATAATTTTGATGCTCAACTTTCTCGAATGGATACGGATATGGAAGGAGTAAATCCGGATAAACTTGATTCCGGTGAAATTAGTGGTGCTAATGTAGGTCTATAAATTACTCCCGATGAACAAAAAGAAAAAACAAGCCAAAAGAAAGCATCGTAAAAGAAAGAAAAAGGTTGTGCAGTTGAGGTTTAGATAACTTCAAAAAACTATTTGTAAAAATTTATAATTTTCCAGCCCCGACATAACGTCAGGGCTGGTTTTTTGTTTGCAATAGAACCGGATATTGGACGCCCTTGACAAGTCTGTTGCAGAACCCCCATAAATACTATATAATATTTACATGGGGGATAATTAATTAAGTAAAATAAACACTATGGCAAAAATGACCAAGACGCAAATCGTCGCGGCATTAGCTGAGAAGACCGGCCTCTCCAAAAAAGATGTGGCCAACTTTCTCGATGTTATGGCTGCTCTCGCTTACGCGGAAGTGAAGAAGAATGGACAGTTCGTTGTCCCGGGATTTGGAAAAATGGTGAAAGTTCACCGAAAAGCTCGTATGGGTGTCAACCCGGCTACTGGCGAGAAAATCAGTATTGCCGCCAAGACCGTAGCCAAGTTTCGATTGGCTAAGGCTGCAAAAGAAGCCGTATTATAAAGTTACTAGAGAATTTACTAAAAACAACCCTGACGTCGGGGTTGTTTTTTTTATTTATCGATAAAAGTTGGAGAATATTAGTTTTTCTTATCTCCGTTATTATTTTGCACAGAATCCAAAAGCGCTTGTGGATCTTTTAAGGCTTCTCTCCAGCGCAAGATCATCGGGTCGGTTGTGTTTTGCATCTCGGCGATCATAGAAGATCCGTCGGCGGAATAAACAGGCAATTCCATCTTCACTTCTATCTTGCTTTGTTCGGCCTTTTTGGCCTTTTCGGCGGAAATTTCTTTGCCTGACTTGAAATATTTTATCTCTGGCATAGTTGAATTGGAAAAATTATACTTTTCATAATCAGTAAAATTTTCATTAGGATAATTATTCAAAATTTGGGACATAAAAGTGTTCCAGATAGGAGCGGCGACATATGATCCGTCCGCGCCCTCGTGCATTGGAGTATTATTGTTATTTCCTACCCAGACGCCAGTGACGATTGAAGGCGTGAACCCGACTATCCAGGCGTCATGAAAATCCTGCGTTGTTCCAGTCTTGGCAGCCACAGTTCTTCCGGGAATATTTAATTTACTGCCTGTTCCAAAAACCAAAGACCGCGCGCCGTTATCCGAAAGGATAGAATCTATTTTTCTGGCGATCTGCTGATGAATAACTTGTTCATTTTTAGGGGTGGACTCATAAATAGTATTGCCGGAAGAATCAATAATTTTGGAAAATCCGGTCGCCGGATTTCTTTTCCCATCGTTGGCAAAAACACCATAGGCGGAAGTTTCGTCGAGCAACGTCACTTCAGCTCCGCCTAAAACTAAAGCTAGCCCATAGCGATTCTGGTCGGTCAAGGTGGAGATGCCCATTTTTTGGGCGTTGTAAATAGTGTCTTTTATGCCGGCCAAGTATAATGTTTTGACAGCCGGAATGTTTAAGGAATTAGACAATGCCTGTCTCATCGAAACCAATCCATGAGAACTACCGTCATAATTGCTTGGTTTATAATCCTGACCTGTTCCGTCCGGCCCGAAATTAGTAGGTACATCATAAAGCATAGTTTCCGGTTGATAGCCTTTCTCAAAAGCGGTGGCATAGGCAAAAGGTTTGAAAGAGGAGCCGGGTTGTCTGGGGCTGGTCGCCACGTTCACTTGTCCATCAATTGATTTATCAAAATAGTCCCGTGAGCCGACCATGGCCAAAATTTCTCCGGTTTTCGGGTCAATAGAAACCATAGCGGCGTTGGTAGCGCCATATTTTTGGATCTCCAGCAGATTATTTTGAATAGAGCTTTCAGCCAGCTGCTGCTTATTCCAATCAAGGGTGGTGATAATTTTATATCCGCCTTTTTTCACCGCGTCTTCACCATACATTTTCACCAATTGATCTTTGATATAGAAAACAAAGTGGGGGGCAGAGATAGATTGTTTTAGGGGAATAATCTTATCAAAAGTGTTGACGTTTTTAGCTTCATCTACCTGGAATCCGTCAACCAAACCCAGTTCTTTTATTTTATCCAAAATTCTTTGTTGTTTTTTTATCAGTTCATCCTTATGATTCCCATAAGGAGAATAATAGGTAGTGGCATTAGGAAGAGCAGCTAAAAGCGCCGATTCATCGAGTGTCAAATCTTTGGCATTCTTGCCGAAAAAAGTTTCCGAGGCTGATTCGATTCCGTAGGCATTGGAACCATAAGGCACTTGGTTGAGATACATATCAAGAATTTGATCTTTGGTATATTTACTTTCAATCCGAAAAGCTAAAATAATTTCCGAAATTTTTCGTTGCAAAGTTTTTTGACGTGTCAAAAAAACGTTTCTGGCCAGTTGTTGGGTGATGGTGGAAGCGCCTTGTTGCATTTCGTTGGATGTAACATCAGCCTTCAGAGATCTGGCGATGGCTTTCAAATCTATTCCCGAATGGGAATAAAAATTATTATCTTCCGCGGCAATAGTGGTGACTCGCATGGCGTCTGGAATTTCTTCGTGGTTTATCACTTTTCGATTTTCTTCGCCGTGCATTTCATAGAGGACATGTTCACCGGTTCGGTCATAAATAATGGAAGTTTGAGCCACATTGGCGCTGGAGAGCTGTGTTTCCACCGGATTTTTCCAAAAAAAGTATCCTACAATAATGGTTCCGAGCACAACAAAAAGGATCGTCAGATCCAGAATAATTCGCGACGGATAACGAAAAAAAGAAAGCGCTTTTTTCGTTTTTGGCCATATTTTTTTGAGGGTAGGATTTTTCAATAGCTGGTCTTTTCTGGTCATATTTTGAGTTTGACAAATTATCTATTATAAATTATAATATGAATATAAAAGCAATGGAAGCCCCTGATATACTGCGGGCGGGGAAATAGGTCGATAATTCCAATCCAGCGCCTTTAAACACATATTTTCGCACATTGCAGACATTTTTGCAAGAGCGAAAAAGTTAACACTTAATTCTTAGAATCACTAATATGGCAGAGAAAGCAACAGACAAAGATTTTGTCGAATATGTAGTAAAGCAAGTTGTGAACAACCCTGACGATGTCAAAGTCGACAGAAAAATCGACGAAATGGGAGTTCTCATTACACTGGACGTCAATCCTGAAGATATGGGAATGATCATCGGCCGAGAAGGAGCGACTGCTAAAGCCCTTCGAACACTTCTCCGAGTTATCGGAGCCAAAAACAATGCTCGAGTAAACCTCAAGATTAACGAACCGGAAGGATCTGAAAGACGAGCTCCGGAACGAAAAAGCATTGACGAAGTTGTTTCCGATATTAATGTTTAGACAATAGATTAACCGCCACACCAAATTTGCATTTTGGCAAATTTTAAAAAATCATTAATTGATTTGGTGTGGCCGGTTATTGAGATATAAAAGCAGCCCTGGCTTAGTGTTGGGGCTGTTTTGTTTTTGATTTTGGTATGGTATTATTAAAACACATGAAATTTGATATCATCACAATTTTTCCGGATATTTTCGGCTTATATAAGGCTTAAAAATGCCTATTGACATAAAATGACACCTAGGGTAGTATTACATACATAAAGTCTCCCGCGCCTGCTTCGGCAGTGTGCGGGATTTTGTTTTTTATGCTACAATTTTCGTGTATGGAGACTAGAAAAGAAAGAATACAAATTTTTGTTGATGGTGGTAATTTTTATCATCTTGTTTTGAAAAAGCTGGGAATTAGTGAAAATGATTTTTTTCTGGATGATTTTGTAAAATTTCTCGCCAACGGAAGGGATGTCGTTAGTATGGGTAAGCGTTTTTATGTAGGCACGGTAAGAGAGCAAGAAGGGAACCCGAGAAGCATAAAGGCCATGTCTAAGCAAACTAAACACTTTACTACTCTGAAATCTACCGGTTGGGACATTAAAACTAGCAAATTAAGGATGAGGACGGAGAGAATTAGAATCGATAGCAGGGTGGTTAATCACGAAGAGTTGAAAAGAAAGGGCGTATATGAAATAGAAATTCGAACAACCAGAGAAAAGGGCATTGATGTGAAGCTGGCTACGGATTTGATTGTTGGAGCCGTGGATGATAGGTACGATACGGCTATTGTGGTTAGTTCGGATAGCGATTTGATACCGGCTATCGACTGGGTCAGAAAAAAACGTAACAAAAAAATAGAGTATATAGGATTTTCGATAATTGACGAAAGAGATGATAGAAATAATACCAGACCATTGCAGACGATGATAAGATACACTGATATTCAGCGAATTTTGACTGAATCGGATATGAGGAAGTTTATTAAAATTCAAGAGAAATTGATATAATGTTTAGTCTATAAATTAATAGAATTTTTTCTATTATTGAGATATAAAAGTAGTCCTAGTCCGCCAAATAGTGGATTGGGGTTGTTTTGTTTTTGGCTGCTTTTTTACTGAAAAGATTTGTTTTCCCCTCCTTTAATGTGGTATCATTGGATTATATGAAAGAGCAATATATACCAACTCCTGAAGAATTTAAAAAAGCTGAAGAAATGGCCGATGATGTTTTGTTGCGACAAAAATCAAGTCAAGATCAGCCAACGATTTCGGAAAATTGGAGAGGAAAAGATCAGATAGAATTATTAGGCAATAAGACAGACGAGTTGAATGGTCTGATGGGTGAGTTGCGAGGATATGAGACGAACTATGCTGAAATAATAGGAAGCATGAAGACTGTTGCTAGAGAAATCAAAGACATATTTAATTCGTTATTGAGTACGAATAAAGCCGAAGAATCTGAATTAGTAAATATTTATAAAAAAATTTGTGGTGCTTCTGGTTGTTATGGAGCGATGAGATATGTCTCGGGTATCGAAGCGCTTCAAGAATATGACCAAATGATAGGGGAAATCGAATTTCTTCTCGAAAAAAAGGTAGAAATTCCTAAATTTAGCGACGAGCAGAGGGATAGCATTATTAAAAAGAGTTTATTTATTATCAAACCGGAGCCATTTTTAACCCATGTTACAGAGTCTGAGATGTTGCCATGGATATGGAATAAAAATATACATGCTGTAGGATCGCATCATGAAAAGGATTCAACAGATTTTGGAAAAAAATATTCTGTACACTATTGGTTTGGAGGAGCTGCAGCAGAATTCAGGAAAAATAAATCGAAAATACAGAGCGATGAACATCTCCGGCATCTTATTCAAGAGTATGTAAAAAATATGAAGTTGAGCATAGATGCTAGTGGTGCAGGGCAAAATGCTAGAACGACTAATAGGTTGCTATTTGTTAAAATAATTGCAAAAAACGACGATAGAAAAAAGAAGACAGAGATTAAGAAAGTTGCTGAGTCGGATGATTATTCAATGCATATCTCTCAAAAAGAGTTCCTTGAGTTAAAGGAAGGCGGTTTTTTGGAAAAAGGCGATGCAAAATTTAATGAAAATGAGACAAATATTTTTGCCAATATGTTATCGCACTGTGGGGACTTTCCTCGAAAAAGTTATGGAACTACTGATATTGCGTGTTGGATAGAAGCAAGAGGATTAGAAATGGGTCGTATGCGAAGCAATAATGATCCGTATGCAATTTCTAGAGGTCGCGTGGGGGCTGAATTTATAAAAGCTATCCAATGTGCGACTCCATATGCTGTTGAAAAAGTGTTGAATTTTCTCAAGTTACATTGCTATGACGATGCTGAAAAATACATTCCAGTTTTTGACCATGAAGGCAATTTAGTTTGGCCAGAAAAACTAACACTAGATGAATTAAAATCCAAGCTTCGATTACAAGAAGAATAATTATGAAATTCAATATCATCACAATTTTTCCGGATATTTTCAGCTCGTATTTTGGCGAATCTATTATTTCGCGTGCGCAAAAAAGTGGAAAAATAGAGATAAATGTTCACAATTTGCGCGATTATACGGAAGATAAACATAAAACGACGGACGATACACCGTATGGAGGAGGAGCGGGGATGGTGATGAAGGTGGAGCCGATTTATAAAGCAATAGAAGAAGTAAGAAGCAAGAAGAAAGAAGAGAGCCAAAGTCGTATAATTTTGTTTTCAGCTAAGGGGAAAAAGTATACGCAAGCTGATGCGGTGAGATTATCGAAATATGATAATTTGATTCTGATCTGCGGGCGATATGAGGGTATTGATGAGAGAGTAGCGGAGAATATTTCCGATGAAGAAATTTCCATTGGGGATTATGTGCTAACGGGCGGAGAAATTCCAGCAATGATTGTGGTTGACTCCGTCACTAGATTATTACCAGGCGTTTTAGGCAACGACGAAAGCGCGATAACAGAATCGCACAGCGATGTTGGATATTTGGAACATCCACAATATACGAAACCGGAAATTTTTAATAATTGGAAAGTTCCAGAGGTATTACTAAGCGGAAATCATAAGGAAATTGAGAAGTGGAGAGAGGAAAATAGCAAAAAATAATTTTAATGAATAAACCAGGGCAAATCGACAAACCTCTTTTGTATGCTGTTTTTGCGTTGATTGTTTTCGGTCTTATCATGATTGCTAGTGCCGGAATCGCCTATTCCAAAACCCGTTTTGGTGATTCTTATTATTTTTTCAAGCACCAACTTTTCAACGGCATACTGCCGGGGCTTGTCATACTTTATATCGTTCAAGGAATTGATTATAAATTTTGGAGAAAAGTATCTTTCCCAATTTTTCTTGCTAGTCTAATTTTTTTGGTTTTAGTTTTTATCCCGGGAATGGGAACGACAATTTATGGCGCCACCCGTTGGGTACAGCTCGGTTCATTTTCTTTCCAGCCTTCCGAAATGCTGAAATTGGGAATGATTCTATATCTTGCCGCATGGCTGGAAAATCGGGCGGAAAGGATAAAAGATTTTTATGAAGGGCTGGTTCCATTTTTGGCTATTGTAGCTCTGGTCAGTTTTTTGCTCATCAAACAACCGGATGTGGGAACGTTAGGCGTAGTGATTTTGATCTCCATGTCCATCTATTTCCTTTCCGGAGCACGGATAGACCACATCCTTTCTATGGGATTTTTAGGTTTGGGAGCATTTTTGATCCTTATAAAAATAGAATCATACCGAATGAACAGACTCCTGGTTTTTCTTCATCCGGAGCTAGATCCGCGCGGTATTGGCTATCAGATTAATCAGGCTCTTCTGGCTATTGGTTCCGGAGGCATTTTTGGTGTAGGATTAGGACATAGCCTGCAGAAATTCAACTATCTGCCCGAGCCGGTCGGGGACTCTATTTTTGCTATTATTGGCGAAGAGCTGGGTCTTGTTGGCGCGGCGTTTCTGATTTTCCTTTTCGTGTTTTTCGCGATACGCGGACTCAAAATTTCCAAAAATGCTCCGGACAGATTTTCAAAAATTGTTGCCTGTGGCATAGTGTCATGGATAATTTTTCAGGCGTTCATCAATATATCTGCCATTTGTGGGCTCATTCCACTCACTGGGATTCCTTTGCCATTCATCAGTTATGGCGGAACATCGATCATATTTTTGATGGCAGGAGTGGGAATACTTTTGAATATTTCTAAGTTTTCTAAAGAAAATTAAAAAATAAAATTATGAAAATAGTATTAACTGGCGGAGGAACAGGTGGACACTTGGTGCCTCTCGTCACTGTGGCCGGAAAAATAAAAGAAAAAGCGCCGGACACCGAATTTATCTTCATGGGTCCAAAAGGAAAAATGGAACAGGAAATCATGGGCAAGACTGGAGTGAAAATAAGAAGGATTATGTCTGGAAAAATGAGGAGATATATGTCCGGCTATACTTTCTTGGATATCATAAAAATTCCCATAGGTATCATCCAGGCGCTTTTTTGGCTGCTTGTCGATATGCCTGATGCTGTTTTTTCCAAAGGCGGGTACGCTTCACTACCGGTAGTTTTGGCCGCCTGGGCCTATCGAATTCCAGTTATGATTCATGAATCCGACTCTAATCCGGGCATGGCCAATTCAATGCTGTCTAAGTTTTCTACTCGCGTGGCTATTTCATACCCCGAAGCAGAAAAATATTTTCCGGCTTCGCAGGTAGTACTAACCGGAAATCCTGTAAGAAGCGATATAGCTACTGGCGATCCGCAAAAAGCGAGGGAACTATTTCATCTGACAGATACTAAAAAAGTTATTTTTATCCTGGGCGGATCGCTTGGCGCCCGAAATATTAATAATAAAATTGTTAATATTCTGCCAGAGCTTTTGCATAAATATCAAGTTATCCATCAAACAGGTACTGATCATATTGAAGAAGTCAAAAAGAAAGCAGGGGAACTGGGGATCAAGGCGGGGCGCGATGGATATTTCCCCATAGGTTTTTATGGGGAAGAAATAAAAGATATTTTGGCCGTTTCTGATTTGGTCATTACCCGAGCCGGAGCCAGCAACTTGAGTGAAATTGCCGCAGCCAAAAAACCGGCTATTGTTATCCCGCTTGGCACTGCCGCCAACAACCATCAAAGGATGAATGCTTATTCTTTGGCCAAAAATGGCAGTTGTCTTGTTTTGGAAGAAGAAAATCTAGGCGCGCACATGCTGCTTGAAAAAATTGAGGAACTCATGAATAATGAAGAACTGCGGCAAAAGATGGCGTCGAGCATCGGTGCTTTCTATCATCCAGACGCGGTAGACAAGATAGCAGAAGGAGTTTTGGGAATGATAAAATAATTTGAAATTACTACTTTATGAATATAGATTTATCCAGTATTAAGAAAGTTTATGTCATCGGCATCAAGGGTTCCGGCATTATTGGAATTGTCGAAATTTTGCATTCGCGCGGAATTGCCATCACTGGTTCGGATACGGACGAGAAATTTTTTACTAATGAAATTTTAGACAGATTAGGAATTCCATATTTCGAAAAATTTGACCCGAGAAATATTCCGGATGACGCCGATCTTATCATATATTCCACAGCATACAATGAAAATAACAATGCAGAATTCCGGGCGGCAAGAGAGAGTGGTCGACCGATGGCCAGTTATCCGGAAATTCTGGCCGGACTTTTTAATGCTAAATATGGCATCGCCGTCTCGGGAACGCACGGAAAAACCACCACTTCCGCTTGGCTGGCCAACACTTTGAAGGAAGTGGGAATAGATCCCACAGCGATCATCGGGAGCAAGGTAATTAATTGGGGTGGAAATGCTCTTGCTGGAAATGGAGAATATTTTGTGGCAGAAACTGACGAATATCAAGGAAAACTCGACCTTTATGATCCAAAATCAGCCATCCTTACCAGTTGTGATTTTGACCATCCTGATTTTTTCGAAAATTTTGAAAAGTACAAAGAAACTTTTGTTAGTTTTGTGAAAAAGATCCCTAAAACAGGACTTTTGGCAGTGTGGGGTGATTCGGTGGACACACTGGCTATTGCCGAAAACGCCAAATGCCGGATATTGAGCTATGGTTTCAGTGAGGAAAACGACATCATGATAGAGATGGTGGATACAAAAATCCAGGAAGAGATCGCAGAAAAATTGGATGTCGAAAGAGAAAAATTTCAGACTTTCAAAGTTTTTCATGACAAACAAGAATTGGGAAAATTTGAGATCCGACTTTTTGGCCGACATAATGTTTTGAATGCCGCCGCGGTCATCACTGTCTGCTATTTTCTGAATCTGGATATGGAAAAAGTCCGTGAAGCGATGAAAAATTTCCGGGGGACTTCGAGGCGTTTTGAACTTATTGGCGAGAGAAACGGCGCTATCCTCATTGATGATTACGGCCATCACCCGGAAGAAATAAAAGCCACTTTGAAAGCGGCGCGAGAAGTTTATCCGGAAAAAAATATTTGGGCGGTTTTTCATCCTCATACTTTCACGCGCACCAAAGCGCTTCTCTCCGAATTTTCGCAAAGTTTCGGCGACGCCGACAAGGTTGTTGTTCTCGATATTTATGGCAGCGCGCGAGAAGAGCAGGGTGGAGTCCATTCAACGGAGCTGGTGGAACTGATCAATAAATTTGATTTCAATAAGGCTCAATACATTCCTACCATAAAAGAAGCCGTAAAAGCCTTGCGTGACGAAATCGGCGCGCAAGATGTTGTCATTTCCATCGGCGCCGGCAATGTTTGGGAAGTGGTGGATAAGCTAAGTCAGAACCACTGATTGGCACTGATTTTATTGATTACACATGAATTATTAAATTAGAATTATTCATTCAGTGAAATCATGTGTGATCATGTGAAAATCTGTGGTTCAGATATTTATGCCAAAAGAAAATAAAAATATATATAACCTGACGCCGAGGGAGGTTTTGGCGAGATTCAATGCGAAAGCAAGCGGATTGGCTGATGAGGAAGCGCAAAAAAGACTGCAGGAGTATGGATATAATAGGATAGAAAAGAAACGCAAATGGAAATGGGTGAAACTTGTTTTCAACCAATTTAATGATGCTTTAGTGTGGATTCTTTTGGTAGCAGCTACTCTAGCTTTTATATTCGGTGAAGTCCGCGATATGACGATAATTTTAATTATCGTTTTTATTAACGCCACTATCGGTTTTTTTCAGGAATGGAAAGCAGATAGGATCATGGATAGCATAAAAAAACTGACTACGGACAAGGCAATTGTTATTCGAAATGGCACCAAAAAAGAAATTGATACGCAAGAACTGGTTCCGGGCGATATCGTTTATATAACTTCCGGCGATAGTGTTCCGGCTGACGGATATCTCCTGGAAAGCTTTGATCTGAAAGTAAATAGCGTTATTTTTACCGGAGAATCCAAGCCGAGAAAAAAGGAAAATAAATTGATAGCGGAGAATAATCTGATTCTAGCGGACATCTCCAATATGGTTTACATGGGCGAGACGGTAGCGACGGGCGAGGCTAAATTTGTTGTGACTGGGACAGGAATGCAAACGGAATTGGGGCGCATTGCCCATCTGACGCAAGAAGTGAAGGATGAAATTACGCCATTGCAAAAACAAATGAGAGAATTGGGCAAAGACGTGACGATTATTTCTGTTTTTATCGGAGTGGTCGTGATGATTGCCGGACAATATTTTAAGTTATCACTATATCAAAATTTTCTTTTTGCCTTGGCACTTTCGGTGGCAGTGGTGCCGGAAGGTTTGCCCGCCGCTATTTCTGTAGCGCTTTCGCTTGGAATGAAGCGACTTTTGAAGGATAACGTTTTAGCCAAAAAACTTAATGCCGTGGAAACATTAGGTTCAATTTCTATAATTTGCACCGACAAGACTGGTACAATTACCCGAAACGAACTAACTGTAACGAAAATAGTATTAGACGGAAAAACTATCGATATCAGCGGAGTTGGTTATGAGCCCGAAGGAAAATTTTCGATCGGCGGAAAAGAAATCGATCCGAGAAACATCAGAAATCTCGATCTAATGTTTAAGATTGGCGTTCTTTGTAATGATGCTAATCTGGTTCGGGATAAAGACGAAAAGTGGAAAATTATTGGTGATCCAACCGAAGGCGCCATCATAGTCGCTGGAAAAAAGTTCAATAATCAGGAGAATTTTTTCGAAACAGGGGAGACAAAGTTAAATGAGAATCCGTTTTCGTCCGACAGGATGAAGATGAGCGTGATATATAAAAAACAATCCGGAGAAATATTTTCTTATGTCAAAGGTTCTCCGGACATCCTTATTGATGATTGTATATTTACAGTTGGTTCGGAAGGAATGAGGCCATTTTCTCCGGGAGAAAAAGAGGAAATCAGAAAAAAATATAACGAAATGTCCTCGCAGGCGCTACGTGTTTTAGCTTTCGCGTATAGGAAGATGGACGGTTTAGATATCAAGGAGCCCGCCGCCGCCAAGGCTTTGGCGGGCAATGCGGAAAAAGAATTGGTCTGGGTAGGAATGATGGCGATGATCGATCCGCCGCGGGAGGATGTGGAACGAGCGATTTATGAATGTAAGATGCTAGGGATCAATCCTATTATGATAACGGGGGATTATGAAATTACTGCTCAGGCGATTGCACAGTCAGTTGGACTTATAGATGGAGGCTCGGCCTCCATAATGGAGGCCGAGCCTCCACGACTTGTTATTAATGGAAAAACACTAAATAAATTAACTGATAAGCAGGTGTATAAAGCTATTCAAAAAGGCGCTTGCGTGTTTGCCAGAATCACGCCCGAGCAAAAATTGCGTATTGCAACTATACTCAAAGATAATTTCGAAGTGATCGCTATGACTGGGGACGGCGTGAATGACGCGCCGGCGCTCAAAAAGGCGGACATTGGCGTAGCGATGGGGATTATGGGAACGGATGTTTCCAAAGAAGCGTCCGATATGATTCTTTTGGATGATAATTTTGCTTCAATCATTAAAGGGATAAAAGAGGGGAGGACGATTTTCCAAAATCTCAAAAAATTTGTTCATTATGTTTTTACCTCTAATGCCAGCGAACTTCTGACAGTGGTGTTGGGTGTAATTTTGAGAATTCCCGCGCCTGTTTCTGCCATTCAAATTTTGGCAGTCGATCTCGGAACGGATATTTTTCCATCATTTGCCTTGGGGTTGGAACCGGCCGAACCAGAGCATAAAAATGCCAAACAAAAAATCATCAATTCCAAAGAATCTGTGATGAGCGTGGCCGGATTTCGCAGAATTCTTTATATGGGACTGATTATGGCAGTCGGTGCAGTAGTGGCATTTCTCTGGTCAATGATGCGCGGCGGCTGGCATTTTGGAATGAAAGTTGATGCGGATTTAATTTTATATATCAAATCAACTACTGCTGCCTATGCCGTCCTTTCAATGACCCAGATGGCCAATCTTATGCAGGCCAGAAGCGAAAAGCTTTCGCCGTTTCAACTAGGATTTTTCAAAAATAAATACGCCATCGGAGCGATTTTCATTTCTTTCCTGATGCTGTTATTATTTATGTACACTCCATTTTGCCAGAAATATCTGGGCATGCTTCCAATCGACCGGTATGATTGGATAGTGGTGGCGGTTTCCACTCTTGCGGTATTTGGGTGGGAAGAGATTAGGAAGAGTGAAAGTTAAAATTTTATGTCAACTATTAAAATCCAACAAAACATCCCGCTTTCTAGATATACTACTTTCAAAATCGGCGGGGAGGCGAGATGGTTTTGTGAAGTCAGAAATGAAAATGAGTTGGAGGAAGCAATAAAATACGCGAAAGACCAAAAGATCGCTGCTTTTATTATGGGCGGGGGAAGTAATCTGGTGGTGAGCGATAAGGGCTTTGATGGGCTCGTTATAAAAATCGCGCCAAACTCGGACGGCAGTCAGCCAAAAGTAAAAATGAGAATGGAAAATAGAAATTTTTTCATCGAGTGTTGGGCGGGGGAAAGTTTTTCCAGTATCGTAAAACTAGCAACTGATGGCGCGCTGTCAGGCCTTGAATGGGCGGCTGGAATTCCCGGAAGTCTTGGCGGAGCGGTGCGAGGTAATGCCGGAGCGTTCGGCGGTTCTATTAGTGATAATATAGAAAGTGTGCGGGTTTTAAAATTGAGTGATTCGCAAATAATCATCAACGATGCAGACCCGAATTACAAATTGCCGATTAATAATTATGAAAATGCGGAATGCCAGTTTTCATACAGAGATAGTATTTTTAAGCAAAAAGATAATCTGGTCATAACTTCGGTCGTGCTAAAATTAGGGAAAGGGAATAAAAATGAAATTGAAGCTAAGATTAAAGAAATATTAGCTAAAAGAAAGGAAAAGCAACCGCATCTAGCCAGTCCTGGCAGTTATTTTGAAAATCCAATCGTCGAAAACAATCAGCTGATAGAAAAGTTTGAACATGATTGTAATACTAAGTGCCGCGACTCGAAAATTCCGGCTGGATGGCTCATCGATGAGGTAGGGCTGCGAGGGAAAAAGATGGGAAATATCCAGGTGAGTAATGAACATGCCAATTTTTTGGTAAATCTGGGCGGAGGGAAGGCGGAGGAAGTGGTGATGCTCGCTAGCCTTATAAAACAAAGAGCGAGAGATGAATTGGGTGTGGAATTGCATGAGGAAGTGAAATATGTAGGATTTTAATAACGCGATGCGAAACTACGAACTGCATGCGAATCTACGAACAAGATTTCGCAGCATTCGCATGAATTCGCGGATTTGCGTCGCTATAAAATTATGGAAAAAATCGTTCCTAATGTAAGATTGATGTGTAAAAATGTGAAGTTAGATGAGAGAACAGAGGAATATATCTACAAACGCATAGAAAAGCTCAATCAGTTCAATGGTAAAGTTTTAGAGTTTGAAGTAGAAATCTGCATGGATAAAAAAGGGAAGTTTCGAGCAGAATTGATGGTCAGAACACCATATAAACTATACAGAACCGAGGAAACGACAGAAAGCATCGAAGGATCGATCGATATCGCAGTAGATGAAATGAAAAATCAATTAGTAAAAGACAAGGATAAGATGAAAGAATTGCGAGAACGAGGAGCGCGGTCTATCAAGAAAAAAACAGTCATAGCGGAAGAAGCCAGGTTCTAAAAAATTATAAAAATATTCAGGCACTTTTATCCCCACACCAATGCATTGGTGTGGGGATTTGTGGTATAATAAAGGTGAAAATATGGATTCTCTTAGAAGAGTTGATATTGGCAGAAATAAGCCCACAGGAAACGTGGTTGATCTTGGACGCGCAAAGAATAAGTTACCGCAAGAACAGATAATTCCGCGCCGCGAGAATTTGCCTGAATATTCACACCCAGCTTTTAGTAAAGATGAACCGGTTTATTATAGCGAAGTCAAAAATGATGAAAAAATAAAAGAAAAATCAACCAAAAAGATCCGCTCCGTTTTTTCTATCGCATTATTTATAATGATAGTCGTTTTCGTCGCCGTTATCGGTTGGTATGAATTTAAAAATAATGATAATGGTTTGGAAAAATTATTATCAAAAAATGCCACACCAGCTGATAAATCTGCCGGCACTACCGCGGCCAACACAGCGGCTCAAGCCAAAGCTGCGGCAACAGCGCAGACTCAAAGCTCGGCAGCGGCTCAGCAAAATCAAACGCTTCCAACGGATAGTGAAAACCTGAATACTAGCGCCACTAGTTCTGACACGACATCTGACAACGCAAACGGAGAGAAAAAGACATATAAAAGTGATACGGAAGGAATAAGTTTTGATTATCCAGCCGAATATAAAATAGAAGAAAATAATGGACAAATCGTGGCGACCAAGACCGATGCTATGTGGCGGATGAAAATTTATGATAATAAAGATAAACAAGAAATAAAAGAATGGGTCGATTCATATTTTTCCGGAAAAGATGTTTCAGATTGCAATGAAAGCGACTCGACTACATTAAAAATTGGAGCGCTTGCCACCAAAATTATGAAAGATGGCGAGGCTTCCGGAAAATGCGAAGGAGCGGGATATTATGCTCTGAATTCTGACAAAAGTAAGATAGCACGAGTGCGGCTGGACAAAGCTGATGAGACAGAAGCGAATAAAATTTTGAGCACGTTTAAATTTACAAAATAAAAAATAATAAATATACAAACATGGAAAACAAAAATATTCTTTATGCAGCCGTGGCCATTTTGGCAGTAGTATTTTTCGCGATTGTCGCGGGAATATTTCTTGTCCAGAAAAACAATATTTCTCCGACAAAGACTGCCATAAAGGAAAAAACGGCGGAAAGTGTTCCTGCTGACAAAACAGAAACAGCAAAAGTGGCAGAGATAAAAGAAACTGCCAACACCAGTGATTGGAGAATTTACGAGAATAAAAAATTTGAGTATGAAACAAAATATCCGACCGACCTGACACTTTGGATTCCAACAGAAAAAAAGTTCATAAGCGGTGATATTTTACAAAAGTTATACCTCCGAAAGGATGACGATAGCTTTATCGATCTGACTGTACTCCCCGAAAACTATGATGTCTATGCTGATGATCTGGAAAAAAACTTGCCTTATAAAGATCTGATGGTAAACGGTCAAAAAGCGGTTCGATTAGATTATAAATCGAATGATTTTTATACCAGCACCACCACAATTTATGGAGATAAATATGTCTACGAGATATTTTATCAGGAAAAAGAAAATGGAAATCTGCGCAAGGCCTATGATGATCTGGTTTCCACTTTCAGGCTGGGTGATTTTGTAACTCCAAATGAAATAAATTATTGGGAACTGGTCAGCGGCAATCCGACTGACACATGTTCTGGCCCGACTTATCAGGGTGAAGCGACAGTGCATGGCTGGTATGAATGGGATTATGTTTATGTGGAAAAAAATTGGACGCTTGTCATAACCAAAGAAGATGCTAAAAAATTGCCGATAAAAGAGATTTTGGGTGGGACGGTATATTATGACGAGATTATGAAAGACCCGACTTTTGTCTTGGCCGATGCTCCAGTAAAATTGCAAGAACAATTGAAGCAAGCTTCACCCGAAAATCCAATTGAGCTGAAACTTCACGGATTTAAGATGTATTGTGAAGGCGCGCCGACAGTCAGCTTGAATCCTATGAAATAGCAAATCCTTTCTTTGACTAGTCGCAATTTTTGGCGTAAAATAAACAAGTTAGATAATCAGCATATATAGGTAATAAAGCATCAATAGCGTCCATCCTAAAACCTGGTTTTAGGATAGGTTTTAAGTTTTATGTCATTTCTCAAAAAACTTTTTGGCTCGAATGAGCGGGAAATCGCCAAATTCAAGCCAGTAGTGGAAAAAATTAATAATCTTGAAACGGAAATATCACAGCTATCAGATGAAGAACTTCGGGCGAAAACTGATAAATTCCGCGAAAGGCTAAAGAATAATGAAACTCTGGACGAAATTCTGCCAGAGGCTTTTGCTGTTGTTCGCGAAGCGGTAAAGCGAGTTGATGATAAGCGACTTTTTGATGTGCAGATGATGGGCGGTATGGTTTTGCACCAAGGAAAAATTGCGGAAATGAAAACTGGTGAAGGAAAAACGCATACGGCGCTACTTCCAATGTATCTCAATGCTCTCTCTGGAAAGGGCGTGCATCTGGTGACAGTGAATGACTATCTGGCCAAACGCGATGCCAACTGGATGGGTTCAATTTTGCATTTTTTGGGAATTTCTACGGCTTGTATAATTCACGACGCGTCGTATATATATGAACCAAAAGTGAAAGATAGTAATGAAGTGACAGTGGAAATGGAGAACCTGAAGCCAGTTTCACGACGTGAAGCCTATGCCGCTGATATTACTTATGGAACAAATAATGAATTCGGTTTTGATTATTTACGTGATAATATGGTGCGAACACTTGAACAAATGGCGCAAAGAGAACCCAACTATGTGATCGTGGACGAAGTAGACTCAATTCTCATTGATGAAGCTAGAACACCATTAATCATTTCCGCGCCGGACACTGAATCAACTAAACTATATCAACAATTTGCCGCGCTGGTTCCAAGGCTCAAAAAAGAAGAGGATTATGAAGTGGATGAAAAAATGCGGGCGGTGGTCATCAAGGACAGTGGAATTTCCAAAATAGAATTTTGGCTTGGCGTGGGCAATATCTATGAACCGGGAAAAATTAGTTACGTGCACAATTTAGAACAAGCTCTGAAAGCGCATGCTATTTTTCAAATTGACCGCGATTATGTGGTCAAGGATGGCGAAGTGATCATTGTTGATGATTTTACCGGACGTATTATGCCAGGGAGGCGATATTCTGAAGGACTGCACCAAGCTATTGAAGCCAAGGAAGGCGTGAAAGTGCAAAGAGAATCAAGAACACTGGCGACCATCACTTTCCAAAATTATTTCCGAATGTATAAAAAGATTTCCGGCATGACTGGGACAGCTACCACTTCAGCCGAAGAATTTTTCAAAGTATATAAGCTGGAAGTAATGGAAATACCGACCAATGTTCCGATGATAAGGAAGGATCTGCCGGATACGATTTATAAAACTGAAAAAGGGAAATTTCAGGCTATTTGCGACCGGATAAAAGAGATAAACAAAACCGGCCAGCCAGTTTTGGTGGGAACGATTGCTATCGAAAAATCGGAATATTTATCGGCGCTTCTCACGCGCTTTGGCGTGCCCCACGAGGTTTTGAACGCCAAACAGCATGAAAAAGAAGCGCTAATTGTTTCGAAAGCCGGCGAGATGGGTTCAGTGACCATTGCCACTAACATGGCTGGACGAGGAACGGACATTAAATTAGGTCAGGGCGTCAAAGAGACAGGTGGACTTTTTATTCTCGGCACAGAACGTCATGAAGCGCGACGGATTGACAATCAGTTGCGTGGTCGCTCTGGACGTCAGGGTGATCCCGGAATGTCGCAATTTTATGTTTCATTGGAAGACGAACTGATGCGGCGTTTCGGCGGGGATAAATTGAAAAGTATCATGGATCGCCTGGGTCTTCCGGAGGATCAGCCGATTGAAAATAAGATTATTTCCCGGACAATTGAAAATGCCCAGTCGAAAATTGAAGGATTTAACTTTGATATCAGAAAACACGTTTTGGAATATGACGATGTGATGAACAAGCAACGCGAAGTTGTTTATAAAAAGCGACGAGAAATTCTGGAAATGAATGATGCCAAGAACGAGATAATGGATTATATCCGGGACGAGATAGAAAAAATAGTTTCTATCAACTGCTCGGCGGAAACGGAGAGATGTAATGCTGATGAAATTTTTGAATCTCTGCGGGCCATGATGCCAGTCGAGCCTACTATCAAGCAAAAAATTGAGGAGATCGATAATAACAAGGTGATGCATGTCGCCGAAAAAGTCGGAGCGATCACGGAATATATCGTCGGTGTTGCCAAGGAAATTTACGGCAAGAAAGAAACAGAAATTGGAGCTGAAACTTTGCGGAAGATAGAAAAATCGATAATTCTGGAAACATATGACACAATGTGGATGAATCATCTGGACGAGATTGACTATCTTCGCGAAGGAATCGGCCTTCGTGGCTATGGCCAGCGCGATCCCTTGATCGAATATAAACGCGAGGCTTTTTCTATGTTTTCGCATCTGATGGAAAACATCAAATCATCCATTGCCAGCACTGTTTTCCGAATTGCGCTTGTCCAGCAAGCTGAGCCACAACAAATGAAACAGCCCAGCTTGAGTTATTCCGGCGGGGGAGAGGTGGAGCAATTTTCCGCGGCCAGAAAAATCCAAAATTCCCAAGCGCAAGGCGGAAGCGCGCAAGAGGAAAAAAAGCAAGATCCTATTATAAATAAGGATAAAATTGGAAGAAATGATCCCTGCCCGTGCGGGTCAAGTTTGAAGTATAAACGGTGTGGTTTGCTTAATACTCCGGAGCATCAGCAGAATATACAAAAAGTATAAAATTGGGGTGGATAGTAACAATATATTAGTACTATCTGACCCAAAATAGTACTAAGTATACTTATTTCGGCTTAAATAAGCCATAATATAGCAAAATATGAGTCATACTTGACTTAATATTTTGTAACATATATAATGCATGTATGATGAAATATTAACAAATCATCATACATACAATAATTATATGGAGAAAAATGACCTATTGGGCATCCTAAAAGATTGGAACTTTTGGGAGAAAGATTTAATTTCAGGGGTTAGCAGAGACTCCTATTTAAACGTATTAAACAGTATGCTCCCAAGCCAACAAGTGAAAATAATCACGGGAGCCAGACGAAGCGGAAAATCATTCATAATGCGACAGATGGCTAAGCACTTAATGGCTTCTGGCGTGGACAAAAAAAATATTCTGATAGTAAACCTTGAAGATCCCGGTTTTGTCGATTTAAACACTAAATTGCTTCAGCAGATATTTGAAACTTATCTGGAAGACCAATCTCCGAAAGGAAAGGTGTATGTTTTTTTGGACGAGGTGCAAGAAATTCCAAGATGGGAGAAATGGGTCAGAATGACACAGGAATTGGATAAGGCCAATATGGTCATCTCTGGCTCTAATTCAAAGCTCCTGAGCGGTGAATTGGCGACAGTTCTGACTGGCAGGCATTTGGACGTGACTGTTATGCCGTTATCATTCACGGAATTTCTAAAATTTAGAAACTTGGAAATCAAAAATAATTCAGCCTTAATAGGCAAGAACTTGGAAGTGAAAAAGCTCCTGGCAGAATTTTTAGAGCTCGGCTCTTTCCCGATAGTTGTTTTGGAGGAAGAAAAAAAGAAGGAGGCGTTGCTCAATTATTATGACGATACGGTCAACAGGGATCTGATAAAGCGGTATAAAATCAGAAAAACTGAAAAACTGAGGAGCCTCATAAAATTTTATCTAAGCAATATATCGTCTCCAATAACATTCGCTTCTTCCGGGGAATTCCTGAAAATATCAACTGAAACCACGGAGCGGTTTTCGGATTATCTGGAAGCTTCCTATTTGGTATTTTTTCTCAAAAGATTTTCTTATAAATTCAAAGAGCAGGAAAAAAGTCCCAGGAAAGTTTATGCGGTAGACACCGGCGTAGCCAATACCATAGGTTTTCGCTTCAGCCCTAATCTGGGCAGGCTTGCGGAAAATGCGGTATTTTTGGAGCTGAAAAGAAGAGCTTATCTTAATCCGTTCTTGGAAATATATTACTGGAAAAGCTTAGCCGATGAAGAAGTAGATTTTATAGTGAAGGAGGATACTAAAGTTAAAGAACTGATTCAGGTTTGTTGGGACTTGCAGGATATCAATACGAAGAAACGAGAAATGAAAGCGTTGCTCAAAGCCATGGATGAATTCAAATTGAAAAAAGGACTCATCATAACTGAGGGCTTTGATGGCGAGGAAGATTATGATGGAAAGAAAATCCAGTATGTATCTTTGAGACGGTGGTTGTTGGGATTATAGAAACATGATAAATAATAATCGTAAAACAATTTACATAATTTTCGATCTGGAAGCGACCTGTTGGGAAGAAAGAAATGACAAGGTTAAGGAAGTGATTGAAATTGGCGCAGTGAAATTAGACGAAGATCTGGAAGTTATCGACACCTTTTCGGAATTTATAAGACCAACAATTTATCCGGTATTATCAGAATTCTGCAATTCGCTGACATCCATCAGGCAGAAAGACGTGGATGAGGCCAAATATTTCAATGACGCTATCAAGGATTTTGAAGATTGGATTCTGTCATCTGGCAAAGCGACAAAACTTGTTTCCTGGGGACATTATGACAAAAAACAAATGCTGGAAGAAAGTGCTGTCAAAAATTATTCAGGGAAGATAATCGAACTTCTGGAAAAGCATATCAGTCTAAAGCATGAATTTGCTCGAATGAGAAAAGAACGGACATGCGGAATGAAAAAGGCGCTCAATAAGTTGAATCTGTCGTTGGAAGGCACGCATCATCGCGGCATTGATGATGCTAAAAATATTGCCAGAATATTTAAAGTAATATTTTCGGAGTTGAAATCGAATAACATTATTTGATATGAATATGCGTACAATCAACGCAAAACAGAACGACAAAGAGTATGTTTTCAAAGTCAAAGTTCTTCTTGGAGATTTTGTTTATTTTATCGGGCGAAGAGGGAAGTACAAAGAAAAAGTCTTGAATTCTGAAAAGCTGCCATGGCGAAGAATTGCCATACTTGGCGAGCAGAGTCTTTATAAATTCGCCGAGGTAATTGTTTCTTCTTTTGATTTTGACTTTGACCACTGTTTCGGATTTTTCAGTAATACGGAAAATTATTATTATAGCGACTCCGAAAAGAAATATGAATTGTTTGCTGATTTGGAAGACCAGGGTATTGAACCCGTTGATTCGGACAGCGTGAAAAAAACAAAAATCAATAAAGTTTGGGAAAAAATCGGCGAGCGGATGATTTTCATGTTCGACTATGGCGACGACTGGAGATTCTTGGTAAAATTGGAGGGAATAAATCCAGCAAAAAAAGATCAAAAATATCCTGTGATTTTAGAGAAAAAGGGGAAGTCGCCGGAACAGTATCCATTGGCAGATGATTTTTAGTAGTGATAATTTTTAACAAGTTTAATTAAGGCTATGTCAAAAAAAACAAACAAAAGTGTGGTAGTAATAAAAGAACTTTCAGAGAGCGAATTGCAAAAGCTGGCGCACGAAGGCACTAAAGAAGCAATAGATAAAATTGAAAAATATATCAAGGCGGAGCCTGATTATGAAAAACGCTCTTACGCAGAAATAGCATTAGGAGAATGCGAGATGTTTTATTATCAGCCGAGAAATGAAAAAGAAGAGGAGGATTTTCTGCTTTCGGAACTTATAAGAAGACGGGAGAATCATATTGACGATTTATACATGAAAATAGAGAATATCGAATCAAATATCGAGAAATTAATGTTGGAGAAAAAAGTTCACGAAAAAGTTTTGTCGAGCCACAAGAATAAAAAAGAAGAGTGGAAATATAACTGGATGCAGGATTTTGTGACGATGGAAGAAAATAAAATTGCAGAGATTAAGGATGATCTGGCTTATGACGAAGCTTGGGTTGCAGAAGCAAAAAAAATTATCACAACAACTCGCTATAGGAATATGCCCCTGCGCCATCTTGAACATTATGATTTCAATATGGATCATAATTATGAGAATGATACTGATTGCGATTGTGATGAAGGTTGCTGTGAAAATGAATAATTGAAAAAAGCGACATATTATAAGTTGAAATAATTTTTTTATGAAATCATCTTTTGAAATAAAACAAAAAATACCGGAAAACGAGTCCAATTTATCGGAACATTGAAAAAATAAATTCGCCTACTCGTCTACGAGGTATAATCACAACCGGGAAACATCGACACATCCGGTTGCGCGCCCTCGCAGACGAGCATGCGGGAATAATCGACTGGATAATTTTCCAGCCTCCAAAACCTCCCGTGGCATTTGCTATACTAGAAGAAATATAAAAAATGCGGGATGCTGGATTTGCCAGAACATCAAGCTAATATGATGAAAGGAACCGGTGCCAGGCGTGAAGAAAGAGTTGGTGGGTAAATTTGCCAAAAAATTATTCTCCTATAGAATAATATTATGACTATTCGGGAAAAACTGAAGATAAAATTTGCGCTCGTAATTCTACTGGCTCTCATCGCGGGGCTGATTTCTTATCCGCAAATTACCGCTAAAATTCCGGTGGTGAATAATATTCTCAATAGGCCGAAAATTAATTTAGGGCTAGACTTGCAGGGTGGAATACATATGGAATATAAGGCTGATACGTCGAAAGTTGATAGCGGGAAAGTGACGGAAGCCATGCAGGCGGTTCAGGATGTCATTTCCAGGCGAGTGAATGCTTTTGGCGTGGCAGAACCAGTAGTTTATGCGACCAAATCTGGATCGGAAAATAGGTTGATAGTGGAATTGGCCGGCGTAAAAGATATTGAATCGGCCAAAAAAATGATCCAGGAAACGCCGTTTTTGGAATTCAAAGAAGAAGGTGAACCTGACCACTCTAAGGATATTCCGCAGGATGTTCTAGATAAATATAATGCCGAAGCCAAGGCCAAAGCGCAGGGAATTTTGCAAAAAGCACTGGCCGGAGAAGATTTTGCGCAACTCGCCAAAGACAATAGTGAAGATCCTGGCTCGAAAGAAAACGGTGGAGATTTGGGTTTTGCTAAATCTGGAATGTTTGTTCCGGAATTTGACAAGGTTTTATTTGAAGGAAATCTGAAAGATGGTGAAATTTATCCACAACTAGTAGAGACGCAATATGGCTGGCATATTATCAAAAAAATAGAACAAAGAGGCGAGGGTGATAGCCTGGAAGTCCATGGCGCGCATATTCTTATCATGAAAAAAAGCAATGACACTCAAAACGCTGAACCTACTTTTGTTTCCACCGGACTCACTGGAAAAAACCTAAAAAGCGCCAGTGTAACTTTTCAAAGTCAGGGACTTTCTGAGCCACAAGTATCTCTCAAATTTGATGATGAAGGAACAAAATTGTTCGCCGATATCACCAAGAAAAATTTAGGAAAACAAGTGGCGATATATTTAGATGGACAAGTTATCAGCGCGCCAACTGTACAATCGGAAATTACAAGCGGTGAAGCAGTGATAACTGGAAAATTTACCATTGACCAAGCCAAGGAATTAGTAAAAAGACTCAATGAAGGCGCTCTGCCTGTCCCAATTACCCTTGTCGGCCAACAAAGTGTGGAAGCGTCACTTGGACAAATATCGCTAGAAAAAAGCTTGAAGGCGGGAATTATCGGCCTTGTCCTGGTCATTATATTTATGCTTTTATATTACCGATTTTTGGGACTAATCGCCTCCGTAGCTCTCCTTATTTATACAGGAATTATGGTTTCACTTTTCAAACTTTCCGGATTTACTCCCTGGTCAATCACTCTGACTCTTCCCGGAATTGCCGGATTTGTTTTGTCGATTGGTATGGCAGTTGATGCTAATATTTTGATTTTTGAAAGAACCAAGGAAGAAGTGCGACGAGGAAGAAAGATTTTGGCGGCAGTGGATGAGGGTTTCAAGCGCGCCTGGACATCAATTAGAGACGGAAATGCCTCGTCAATTATCACTGCTTTGATTTTGATCGAATTTGGGACGGGATTTGTGAAAGGTTTTGCTGTCACTCTGGTTATTGGAGTCCTGGTTTCTATGTTTACGGCCGTTATGATCACAAAAACTATTTTAAATTTTATTTTAGGCGATTGGATAGAAAATAAGTTGTGGTTAATTGGAGCAAAAAAGAAAGATGTTTAATATTATTTCCAAAATTAAATACGCTTACATCTTCTCGGGGACACTGACTGTATTAAGTTTACTGGCTTTATTAATTTGGGGACTGAAATTTGATATCGATTTTACTGGTGGAACAAGGATGCAGATCCAATATGTTGATGCTGTGCCGGCCAATCAGGAAGTAGAAAATGATCTAAAAGATTTAGGTCTAAAGAGTCTTATTATCCAGCCATCAGGAAACAACCAGATGCTTATCCGCTATGCTTCGGAAGATGACACTATCAACCAAGAAGTGTTTCAAAAAATCAGTGAAAAATATCCGGGCGCGACACAACTCCGAGTCGATTATATTAATGCTTCTGTCTCTCAAGAGCTGAAAAGCAAATCGTTGTGGGCGATTGTTTACGCTGTGATCGGCATCATGGCTTATATCGCTTGGGCCTTTCGCAAAGTCTCTCGTCCGGTAGAATCATGGAAATATGGTGCTGGTGCAGTGATTGCGCTTGTCCATGATGTGCTCATAACCACAGGAGTATTTTCACTACTGGGGCATTTTTATGCTGTTGAAGTGGGCGTGCCATTTATCGCAGCGCTTCTTACGATTTTAGGTTTTTCGGTGCATGATACAATTGTTGTTTATGACCGGACGCGTGAAAATCTCATCAGGAGTTCTGGCAAAGAAAAATTTCCCGAAATTGTCAATAAAAGCCTCAATGAAACTTTAGTGCGCTCTATCAATACATCATTAACGGTTATTATTACGCTTTTGGCTATATATATTTTTGGCGGCGAATCGATCAAATTCTTTTCCTTGGCACTTCTGGTTGGCGTGACATTCGGAACATATTCGTCAATATTTGTAGCGTCAGCGTTGTTGGTGTCGATATACAACTGGCAAAGTAAAAAGTAATTGAAAATGCAAATCTCAAAATGCAAAATGACAATGTAAAATACAAAATTTTAAATTTTAATTTGTCATTTTGATTTTTGATTTTTTAATTTTGATTTTATTATGTGGAATCCGTTTAAAAAAGCAAAACAAGCAACTTCCAGCGCTGCTATGGGTATGATGGCCAAAATTGCCGAGAAAAAGATGCGCAATATGAGCCCGCAAGAGCAACAGAAAATGATGGCTGAAGCTTTTAAACCGGGAAATAAAGACAAGCTGCTCCAGGCGATGGAAATGATGCGAAAGTCTGGACAAATTACGGAAGAACAGTATAATTTAGCCAAACAAAAGTTGGGATTTTAATATAAAAAAAGTGGTTCTTTGTCGTCAGGAGGGGTGTTTTTTTGTTTTTCTAAATAAGGGGGGTGTCTATGGTATCACCGTGCAGAGGTTGCGAAAATGAGAACAGGAGCAAAATTGAGTGTTCTAAGGGATGTGCGAAACTAAACACATTCCAGGAATGGGATTTTAGGCAAGGCTATACAATAAATGGGGTTGGTGCTTCGGGGCCACAGCCTACTCTTCTGGCTAGGGCGCGTGCGGCGTCACCTGCGAAACACATTTTACGATAACTCTTCCTATAGGGAGGCGCAATAACTTTGCCTCCCTTTAATTTTGACTTTTTGTCGCTTTAAACGTAAAATAAATGTATGGAAACAGAGCAGAAAATAAAGGAAATCAAAGACAAAGCAGTGGCTTCTATAGAAGCTTCTAAAAACAGCGACGAACTTTTCAATTTGGAAAAGGAGTTTTCTGGTCGGAAAAGCGAGTTTAATAATATTTTGAAAGGTTTGAAAGATATGACCGAAGAGGAGCGGCGAAAAGTTGGTCCGGCCGCTAATAGCGCCAAAAATGAAATCGCCGCGGCCATTGAAAAAAAACGTCAGGAACTCTTGGCGTCAAGTTTTGATTTCGAAGCGGAAAAAATCGATGTCACTATTCCTGGGACAAAAAAGGATGTCGGCCATCTCAATCCTATTTCTATTGTGCAAAAGGAAATTGTGGACATTTTTACTTCCATGGGTTTTGAAATCGCTGATGGGCCTGAAATTGAAACAGATTTTTATAATTTTGACTCTCTTAATATTCCCAAAGACCATCCAGCGCGAGATATGACCGACACTTTCTTCTTGAAAGAAAAGGGATTGGCTTTGCGATCGCAGACTTCCGCTGTTCAAGCGAGATATATGCAAAAACATAAACCTCCATTTCGGATCATTGCTCCAGGAAAGTGCTTTCGAAATGAAGCCACTGACACGACTCATGAGCATACTTTTTATCAATTCGAGGCTCTGGTGGTTGGTGAGGATGTCAATGTTGGGAATCTAAAACATATTGCGGAAGTATTTTTTTCTGAATTTTTCAAAAAAGAAGTGCATGTCCGATTAAGACCGAGTTATTTTCCTTTCGTGGAACCAGGATTTGAGTTTGATATAAGTTGCCTGGTTTGTGGTGGCAATGGATGCAGCGCTTGTCGTGGAGGCGGCTGGCTGGAATTGGGCGGAGCCGGAATGGTTAATCAAAATGTATTTACTGCCGCAGGTTATCCGAGGAATAAATATCAGGGCTTTGCCTGGGGATTTGGTTTCGAAAGATTGGCAATGATGAAATATAAAATAGATGATGTCCGGTTATTCCATGGCGGGGATTTGAGATTTATTGAGCAATTCTAGCCGTCATTCTGAGCGGAATCGAGTCCGTTTAAGGACGAGATGAAGTCGAAGAATCTGCCAAATATTAGCACTAGTGATAATTTATAGTAGATCCTTCGACTACGTCCAATAAGAATTGGACTTCGCTCAGGATGACGAAAAAAGTAATGAAATATTCATATAATTGGTTAAAAGAAATATCAGGAACAAAATTATCACCGGAGCGTGCGGTGGAGCTTTTAACAATGCACAGTTTTGAAATTGAAGGGATGGAAAAAATGGGCGGACATTTCCCGGGAGTGATTGTGGCAGAGATTTTGGAAATCAGAAAACATCCTAACGCTGATAAATTACAATTAGCGACTGTTAGCTACGGAAGGGGAAAATTAGAAGTCGTTTGCGGCGCGCCAAATATTGAAGTGGGGCAAAAAGTGCCGTTGGCGCTAGTCGGAACAAAACTTCCTAATGGGGTGGAAATTAAAGAAGCAGAAATCAGAGGCGTGAAATCAACGGGAATGCTTTGCGCGGCCGATGAATTAGGACTCGGAAAAGATCATAGCGGAATAATAATTTTGGACAAAAATGCTAAAATAGGGGAGTCAGTGAATAAATATTTAGGAATTAACGATACGATCATTGAAATAAAGGTTCTTCCGGACAGGGCTCATGACGCACTGTCGCACGTCGGAGTAGCCAGAGAAATATCGGTATTAGAGGGAAAAAAGATGGTCTATGATTTTGCGGGATTGCATCTACCCAACAGGGTAGAGACGAGGCATGCCTCGTCTCTACGGGTGGAAATCAAAGATATAGATCTATGTTCTCGATATATTGGCGCGGTGATGAACGTTGAAATCAAGGAATCGCCGAAATGGATAAAGGATAGATTGCAAGCATCTGGAATGAACGCAATCAATAATGTCGTTGACGCGACAAACTATATAATGCTCGAATTGGGGCAACCCTTACATGCTTTTGATATTGAAAAAATACCAAACAAAACCATTGTTGTTCGGCGGGCTAAAAATCAGGAGAAAATAGAATTACTAGATGGGGATGTTAAGGAATTATCTAATAACGATTTATTAATCACCGATGGGCAAAATCCGTTAGCTCTCGCTGGTATAAAGGGCGGATTAAATTCGGGCATTACTGAAAATACTAGAACCATTGTTCTCGAAGCGGCCAATTTTAACGCGGTGAACATAAGAAAAACCAGAACAAGGCTGGGTATTAGAACTGAATCATCCGATCGATTTGAAAAGGACATTGATCCTAATTTGGCCGAGAAAGCGATGGCGCGGGTGATTGAAATTCTGGAGCATATTGCTAGTGGAAAATTAGAAGGAATTGTGGACGTTTATCCAAAGAAAGTTATGCCATGGAAAGTTAAACTTAATTTAGATTATGTGAATAGCCTTTTAGGGGAAATAATCCCGACTACTGCTATCAAAAAAATATTGACCTCCCTGGAATTCAAAGCGAGTGGTTTTGGAAAAACTATGACTGTTGAAGTGCCGACTTTCAGAGTTGATGTTCGGACACAAGAAGATCTCATCGAAGAGATCGGCCGTATTTATGGTTATGAAAAGATTAAACCAAGGCCGATGGTTGAACCGGTCGCTCCACCAAAAATGAATGAGCAAGTGTTTTTTGAACAAGAGGCGAGAGAAAAACTGGCTGGGTTAGGATTTTCGGAAGTATATAATTATTCTTTCTATTCCCAAAAGAATGCTGACATTTGTGGCTTGAAGGATATTAAACATTATGAACTGGAAAATCCGCAAAATCCTGATCAACAACTGGTGCGAGTAAGTCTTGTGCCGAATATAATCAAGAATGTCAAGGAAAACCTGAAACATTTTTCGAATTTTAATATCTTTGAAATCGGTCGCGTTTATTATCCAAATAATGGAAAAGTGGAAGAAAATAGAATGTTGGCTGTGGCGGAAGTATTAGAGAAAGATTCTAAGGCCGATACTTTTCATAGCCTTAAAGGCGTAGTGGAAAGCTTTTTGCAAGCAAACGGAATAAATGGTGTAATTTTTGAAAATAAAAATGTAAATATTCCAAAAATTGCTCATCCGACCAGATTTGCGAAAATAAAAATTAATGATGAAATTGTCGGAGGAATTGGAGAAATTAATCCGCTTGTCCTTGACCAGTACAAGATCAAAAAACGGGCCCGCCTCGCGTCGACGAGCGATCTCCGCGAGTCGAGGCGGGTAGCCATGGCGGAATTTGATCTGGAAGTTTTGCGAAAATACGCGTCAAAAGAAAAAACATACAAACCATTGCCGAAATTCCCGATTGTCACTAGAGATATTTCACTTCTTGATAAATCAAATCTAACAGTCGCAGAAATTTCCAATTTTATCAAAAAAATCAGCGGAGAAATTGTATTATCTGTAGAATTATTCGACACTTTCCAAAAAGACAATATTACCAGCCACGCTTTTCATATCCATCTTGGAGCGGATAGGACACTGGAAGGAAAGGAAGTGGATGAAGTGATGCAAAGCATTGTTGAAAAATTGGAAAAAGAGTTGAAAGTGGAAGTGAGAAAATAATAAAAATTATTTTGCTTAGCAATGGAAGTAAATAATACAGTACAAGAATTATTTGAAAAACATATTAAAGGAACTGCAAAAGATGCCATAGTAGCTGATGTAACAATATTCCTATGCCATTTGACATATGCCGTTTCTAAAAATAATAATTTCCCTCCAAAAGTTTATTTGAAAACAAGAGCATTGAAACATATCTATGATAAAAGGCCGGCCGAAGAATTTGATCGTATTTTAATTTATTTAAAAAAACTTGTAAGATATCCGGATTGTGTATATAAAAATAAAAACCCCAAACGAGGGGATTATGTCTTTACAAAAACAATTAATGGCGAACAATATCTCTGCTCTCTGGAACTATATGACGGTTGTTTTAATATAGCTACTGTTTTCAGGCTTAGAAAAAAAAATTACATAAAAAGCTATGACCTATTATGGAGTTGGAGGGACGGCGCTCCCTCATCGTAATGCTTTCGTTTTCCCGAAGGGAACTACTCACATTCCGCAGTAGAGCCTTTCTGCATTTCAACCCCATAATAAACCACAGCCTTTCTAAACGTAATACTAACATAGTGTGCGATATATTTCAAGTTTTTAGTGATAGTGCATCACTCTTAATTATCAATTTTTGCTTATGTTAAGCCAAATTTCCAAACGATACGATCACAACGAAGTGGAAGATAAGATATATGAGCTCTGGGAAAGGAGCGGGTTTTTTAATCCTGACAATTTAGACGTGGAAAAAGATGCCAAATCTTATACGATTATTCTTCCGCCGCCAAACATTACGGACAAATTGCATCTTGGACATTCGGCAATGTTAGCGATAGAAGACCTATTGGTTAGATTTCATCGGATGAAAGGCTTTCGCGCGCTATGGGTGCCAGGAACAGATCATGCGGCGATTGCAACGCAGAATGTAGTAGAAAAAAATCTTCTGAAAAAAGGCATAACCAGACAAAGTTTAGGAAAAGAAAAATTCCTGGAAGAAGTGTGGAAGTTTCTCAACGAAACACAAGCCACGATCCAACATCAGATGCGAAAGATGGGAGCGTCAATGGATTGGTCACGCGAAGCTTTCACGCTTGATGAACCGAGAAAAAAAGCGGTGCGGAAAATGTTCGTTGATATGTATAACGCCGGATTGATATATAGAGGCTATCGCGTGGTCAATTGGTGTCCGCGTTGCCATTCAACTTTGGCGGATGATGAAGTGGAATATAAAGAAGAGACTGGAAAGCTATACTGGCTCAAATACGGCCCATTTATTTTGGCTACATCACGTCCGGAAACAAAACTGGGCGACACCGCGGTAGCAGTGCATCCGGATGATCCGAGGTACAAGGATATGGTCGGGAAGAAATTTATGATTCCCGGCGTTTTGGGCGATTTTGAAATTATTGTTGTCGCCGACAAAGCAGTGGATAAAGATTTCGGATCAGGGGCCATCAAGGTGACGCCGGCGCACGACTTTGCCGATTATGAAATAGCGCAAAGGCATCACATCCCCATGAAACAAATCATTGATGAAGATGGGAAGATGATGGATAATTGTGGAAAATATGCCGGCATGACAACAGTCGAAGCGCGTGAAGAAATTGTGAAGGATATGGAAAAAATGGGACTGATTGATCACATCGAAGAAAATTATGTGCATAATTTGGCTACGTGCTATCGTTGCGGAACAGTTATTGAACCGATTCCGTCAAAACAGTGGTTTGTGGCGGTGGATAAAAAAATTGAAAAACTGGGAAATAAATCTTTGAAAGAAAGGGCATTGGAAGCAGCTAGCAAGAAAGAAATTAAATTTATTCCGGAGCGTTTTACCAAAAGATATTCTGACTGGATGACCAACCTTCATGACTGGTGCATATCGCGGCAAATTTGGTTCGGGCATGACATTCCAGTTTGGTATAAGGGCCAGGAAATTTATGTCGGAGAAGTTGCGCCAAAAGGTGATGAGTGGACGCAAGACCCAGATACCCTCGACACCTGGTTTTCATCTGGAATGTGGACTTTTTCGACATTGGGTTGGCCAGAAGATTATAAAGATGGCAAAAAAACAGAGGATTTGGCCAAATTTCATCCAACACAAGTTTTGGAAACTGGCTATGACATTTTGACTCTTTGGGTTTCGCGAATGATCATTATGACAATTTTTGCGCTTGATGAAGTGCCATTTGAAAATGTCTATCTTCATGGACTAGTTTTAGATAAACATGGAAAAAAGATGTCCAAATCCAAAGGCAATGGCATTGACCCATTGGAGATGATTGAAAAATATGGAACAGACGCTGTTCGACTGTCGCTCCTTCTCGGTTCTACTCCCGGAAATAATGTCAGAATATCAGAGGAAAAAATAGAAAATTTTAGAAATTTTGTCACGAAATTATGGAACATATACCGCTATTTTGCTAGTAATCCTAGAGCTAAGCTCAAGGATAATATTGAAAAAGATGATCTGAAATCACTGTCTGATCGCTGGATTGTCAGTGAATTGAATTCATTAATTTCAGAAGTTAGTGATGATGTTGAGAAGTACAGATTTTCACTAGCCGGAGAAAAACTGGAAAAATTCACCTGGGATAAATTTGCCGCATGGTATGTTGAGATCCACAAGATGGAAAAAAACGATATTGTTTTAGGATATGTTTTTGATAAGATTTTGAAACTATGGCATCCATTTACACCTTTTGTGACGGAAAAGATATTCCGTGACTTTTATGAAGATAAATTGTTGATGGTGGAAAAATATCCGGAAAGCGATAAAAATTTAATCAATAAAGAAGCAGTTAATGAATTCGGAGCACTTCAAGAGGCAATATCGAAGATTAGAAATATCAGGACTAGTTATCATATTGATTCAAAGCTAATTATTAACGCACATTCTGAAAACATAAAAAATAAAGAAATTATTGAAAAGTTGGTACGAATTAAACTCGACAATATTAATCATGAAATGAGAACCTTAAATATCGGAAATATTAATCTGGATATCACTAATATTATTGATGTCCAAAAAGAAATCGCCAGCCTTGAAAAAGAGATAAAAAATATGGAAAATTCCATTGCCAAAACCGAAGCGCTTTTGAATAATGATAACTTCATCAAAAAAGCTGATATGGATATAATAAACCAGACAAAAACAAGAGTTGATGAATATAAGGAAAAGTTACGGGTCCAACGAGACTTGGTTGACAATTTAAAACAATTATAATCAGAGGGGAGATTGAAATGATGAAGCGCATTTTTATGATTATACTGCCTTTCGCTTTTCCGCTGGCATTTTTTTGCAAAATCGCGGAATTGACAGAAGCCGACGATCAGAAAAAGGTCGATGTTCTCGACAAGGCAATAACGACCATAAGTATTCCTGTTGTTGCGTTATGTTTTTTTACCCTTACTACTCTTCTTATGAAAGACCTGGTGGGATGGCCTGACGAGTTTAATCCTGGTTATAATAGTACTAACATTTCCCTTTTTCTTCTCGCTTTCCTGATTATGTTTCTATGTTTTGAACAAGGCAGCATTATCGGCAGGATTGAAAAGGAAAAAAGGGTTGCAGAAGCAGAAAGACGCCTAAAAGCAGAGGTGGGTCGACGCCTGATAAATACTCTTTATGATAGGAAATCTCGATTATACTGGCAGAATGTCAGTAGGGATATATGGTCTATTTTCTAATTGTTCTAGATGGAAACAAATCTGAGCGGTAAAGCGTGCATACGCCGAACCGCTTTTTTTTGACAAAAACCCGAAAATGTACTAATATAGGGGAGGATAGCAACTTAAAAAATGGCTTATATATGGGGTTTCCGCCGGCTGGCGGAGTAACCCTAGGTATTTATCAAGGCAAATTGAGTAGTTGATCCCCAGGGCAACTTGGGGGTAGGAAAGTCCGGACATTCAACCTGTCGCTCACGAGCGACGGGTATGGTAGCGGGTAACGCCCGTCGTCCGCAAGGATAGAGGTGCGAGCAGAGACGTTTTAATTCGAAAGAATTAAAACGCCCAGTCGTATGACTGGGCGAGCCCAATAGTAATATTGGATTTGAAACGGCTAAATCCTTACCCGAATGCAAGGTCGTGTTCTGTAATTTACGTAATTACAGAAAGTGCCGCTTGAGGCTGATAGCAATAGCAGTCCCAGATAAATGATTACTTTCAACAGAATCCGGCTTATAGATTTGCCTTGATAAATACCTGTGGTCTTTACTAATTACGAATTTAAATACTAATATACTAATGCATGAAAAAGAATCGTTATTCGTAAATTAGTATATTCGTACTTGATTAGTAATTAGTAAAGAATTTCATGAAAAGATCCGAACTATTTTTTAGCGCTATCCAAGTTCCGGTTGATTTTGTGATGATCGTTCTGGCCGCTCTCACTGCTTTTGTTATCCGCGATATTCCCCAAATCATCACTTTCCAACCCAAGCTTTATAACTTTCCGTTTGATATTTATATAAAAATAATACTGGTCATCACGCCAGTTTTTTTGCTTATCTACGCCCTAAACGGGCTCTACGACATCCGCGTCACCAGGAAATTTTGGAAAGAAACACTAAAAGTTTTTAACGCCACTTCCATCGGCCTAGTTATAATAATTGTCACAATATTTTTGAAACGGGAATGGTTTTCATCCCGTTTTATTATTCTCGCTGCCTGGTTTTTTGCCGTCTCCTATGTTGTTGTCGCCCGATATTTGATCCAGTTGATCCAAAAATGGCTGCTGCGATCTCGCGGCATGGGTGTTCACCGATTGCTTCTTATTGGATCTAATGGAAAACTGGATGCTATTTCCAAACTCATAAAAAGAAATAAAAACCTGGGCTATAGAATCGTTGACCAAATTAGCCAGGTGCATCTTCGCGAAATAAAAGTCATCAAAGAAGAAAGAGGAATTGATGAGATAATCCTCTGCGAATCTTCAGTGACCGATGATGAACAAGAAAAGCTGATTGACTATTGCGCCATCAATAATATAAATTATAAATTCATTCCCACCACCCTCCAGACTTCCAAATTTGAAATTGGCATGCTTTCTGGTGAGCCTTTGATCGAAGTCAGAAATACGCCGCTTGACGGTTGGGGAAGGATTGCCAAGCGAATTTTTGATATTATTTCTGCCGTTTTTGGCATAATTATCACTTCTCCCATTACTATCATTACGGCTATTGCCATAAAGCTGGATAGTTGCGGGCCGATAATATATCGAAACGAAAGGATCGGCAGTGATGGCAGAAAATTCTTTGTTTATAAATTTCGTTACATGAAATGGGAACAATGCGTGACCAACGAAAATCCTGAGTTAGAAAAAGCGCTAAAACTAGAAAAAGAATTAATCGCCAAGCAAAGTGTGAGAAGTGGTCCGCTTTATAAAATAAAAAGAGACCCGAGAAAAACCCGGGTTGGACACTTTATTGAAAAATATTCCATCGATGAATTGCCGCAATTTTTCAACGTCCTTTTTGGTACGATGAGTATTGTCGGCCCGCGACCACATCAAAAAAGAGAAGTGGAAAAATATATGGACTATCACCGCCGGCTTCTCACCATCAAGCCAGGCGTGACCGGCATGGCTCAAGTTTCAGGACGCTCTGACCTTGATTTTGAAGATGAATATCGTCTGGATCTCTACTACATTGAAAACTGGTCAATGTGGCTGGATATTCAAATATGTCTGAAAACCGTAGGGGTTTTGTTCAGAAAGCGTAGAAATGTCTGAACCACTGATTTTCACAGGATTAACACGTGATTTCACTGAATTAAAAGTGATTAGCTTTAGCTAATCACTTTTGTTATAATTCATGTGTAATCGGTAAGGTCAGTGTTAATCAGTGGTTCAGACCATATGAGAATAGCCTTGGTTCATGATTATCTAGTGCAGTGCGGGGGCGCAGAAAGAGTCCTTGAATGTTTCACAGAGCTTTTTCCACATGCGCCGATCTACACAATAGTCTATAACAAGGAATTTATGCATGGCATGTTTGAAGGAAAAAACATAAGAACATCTTTTCTTCAAAAAGTTCCATTTTCCAGGAGCCAGCATAGGATTTTCCCCCCTCTCATGCCTATGGCCATCGAACAATTTGATTTTTCTCTCTATGACATCGTCCTTTCTGATTCTTCCAGTTTTGCCAAAGGCATCATCACCAGTCCCGAAACGCTTCATATTTGCTATATGCATAATCCAATGCGTTTTGCCTGGGACGATTGCCAAAAATATACGGAAGAATTCTATTTTCCATCAAGTATAAAAAAAATCGTTCCATTCCTTATGAATCGTATCCGCATCTGGGACAGAGTGAGCGCGGAAAGGCCAGATAAAATAGTCGCCAACTCCAGATTTGTAGCCAGAAGAATAAAAAAATACTATAAAAGAGACGTGACGGTAATCAATCCTCCAATCGATATCAACCGGTTTAATATAAGCAATGAGAGAGAGGATTATTTTTTGATTGTAGGGAGGCTTATGAGCTATAAACGCTTTGATATTGTCATCAAAGCGTTCAATAAATTGGGTTTGAAGTTGAAAATTATCGGGAGGGGGCCGGAATATGACCGGTTCAAAAAAATTGCCAGAAAAAACATAGAATTTCTTGGCCGGGTATCAGACGATGACCTGCCAAAATTTTTTGCAGAGTGTCGGGCGTTTATTTTCCCCCAGGAAGAAGATTTCGGAATAACTGCTATTGAGGCCTTAGCTTCCGGACGTCCGCTGATTGCTTTTCGTGGCGGGGATATCCCTGAGCATATGGAAGAAGGAAAGACAGGTATTTTTTTTGAAAATCAGACCGTTGAAGACGTTATGACAGCAATCCGTAAATTTAATGATGATGATTATGATCCGGAATATATCAGAAGCACTGTCCTAAAATTTGACAAAAAGCTGTTTAAAGATAAAATTAAGAACTACATAGATGAGCAGTATTTAGAACATAAAAAACAATGGAACTAAAGGAATATTTGCAAATAATCAAAAGACAGTTAAATCTATTTGTTTCGATAATTATTCTTGTTATTCTTGCTGCTTTCGCTTATTTTTATCTGCGTCCAATATTTTATAACGCCTCACTGACATTGAATATCAGTCGCGCCGGATCACAAACTACGGATCAATTCAAGTATGACGATTTTTATAGGCTGCAAGCCGATGAAAAATTTGCCGAAACCCTGGTAGAATGGCTCCGTGATCCCCGGATCGTTTCTGATATTTATACCAAAGCTGGCATAGACACACAAAATTTTAGCCTAAAACAATTACAGAAAGGTCTTGCGCCAGAAAAGTTGTCATCGCAAGTAGTGACAGTCAATTTTTCCGCGCATGATTTGAAAACCGCCCAGAAAATTTCCCAGTCAATCGCCAGCATCATCTCTCAAACGACCCAGAGCCTCAACAAGAATCAAAAAGAAGAAACCTGGTTTGAAGTTGTGCCGCAAAAACCGGTGATTGTCCAATACCAACCTAATTTCTTGTTTGTTTTACTAGGATCAATACTAGCAGGAGCCTTTCTTGCTTTTTGGGTGGTACTCGTGAAACACTATTTGGAGTAAATTATGCGAATCTGCATTGACGCACGATGTCTTATGGCCGGAAGGAGGACTGGAGTAGAGGAATACACCCTAAACTTACTTTTAAATTTGCTTGACATTGACCAAAAGAACGACTATGTTCTTTTTTTTAATTCAGCCAAAAAACCAAATTTTGATTTTTCTGTTTTTAAAAAATTCTCCAATGTTCAGATAAAAAGCCTGAAAATTCCTAATAAATTACTCAATTTTTCTTTTTGGTATCTGGGCTGGCCGCATATAGACAAACTGGTGGGCGGAGCAGATGCAGTCTTTTTGCCCAATATTATTTTTTACGGAGTAAGTAAAAAAACCAAACTCATACTGACAGTTCATGATCTTTCATTCGAACGCTATCCGGAAACTCTTTCGCTTAAAAGAAGGCTGTGGCACGCTTTTATTAACCCAAAGAAAATGTGTCAAAGAGCAGACAAGATTATTGCTGTTTCAAATTCTACTAAAAATGACATAATTTCCCTCTACAAAATTAAGTCAGAAAAAGTAATAATGATTTACAGCGCAGTAGACGATAAATTTACACAGATCGATCGCAACGATTTGAAACTTCTCTCTGTCAAAGAAAAATACAAACTGCCGTATAAATTTATTTTGTATCTCGGAACGATCGAACCCAGAAAAAACATCACTGGCGTCATCCGCGCTTTTGATCAATTGCAAAAAGAAGCACACAGAAATGATGATAAGGAAGTCCAAAAATATGCCTTGGTCATCGCAGGAGCAAGTGGTTGGAAACAGGAGGAAATATACAGAGAAATACACAATGCTACCTTCGTAAAACACATCCAGGTAACCAGATTTGTCGAGGAAGAAGATAAGGAATATTTTTTAAACCTAGCTTCGCTTTTTGTCTACCCCTCTTTTTTTGAAGGCTTTGGTTTTCCACCACTCGAAGCGATAAAATGCGGTATACCCATTATTACATCAAACAATTCTTCGTTACCAGAAATAGTAGGGGATGGCGGAATTCTCGTTGATCCGGACAAACCGGATGAGATTTTCCGCGCCATGAAAGAAATTTTGAAAAATAGGGAACTGAAAGAAAAATTGATCCAGAAAGGACTGAAAAGATCAAAAGAATTCGACTGGAAAAAAACCGCGCGAGAATTTTTGGATATGATTAATCTCTAGGCTTTAGACACGGAGTGTCCAATTGGACACTCCGTGTCTTTGATTGGTATAATTGAGTCATGAAAATTGGAATCGACGCCCGGTTTTATGGCCCGATTGGCAAGGGTCTGGGTCGTTATACCCAAAAACTAATAGAACACCTGGAAAAAATTGATGAAGTCAATAAGTATTTTATATTTTTAAGAAAGGCGAACTTCGACGAGTACGTACCTCGAAGTAATAATTTCAAAAAAGTTTTAGCTGATTACCGCTGGTATTCTTTTTCCGAGCAGATAAAATTCCCGGGACTTCTCAAAAAATACAAACTTGATCTTATGCATTTCCCGCACTTCAACGTGCCGGTTTTTTATCGTCGAAATTTTGTCGTTACTATCCATGATCTCATCCTTATCCGTTTCCCGACCGTCAGAAGCTCCACTTTAAGCCCAATTCTTTATTGGTTCAAATTTATGGCCTATAAATTTGTCATCCGATCGGCTATTTTTCGCGCACAAACTGTTCTGGCCGTTTCAGAATTTACCAAAAAAGACATTCAAAAAATATATCCCAATATTCCCAAAAATAAAATAAAAGTGACATATGAAGCCTGTGATGATTTTTGCATGTTGAGTCCCAATAAAGACAATGAGATACTCTTGCGATATGGTATAATAAAACCATACCTAATTTACGTGGGGAACGTCTATCCGCATAAAAATCCCGAACGGCTGATTTTGGCTATGAAGGGACTCGGAAAACAACTCTCTGAACTACGGCTAGTTTTTGTTGGTGGTGAAGATTATTTCTATAACCGCCTCAAAAAATTCGTTACCGATAGAGGAGTTACTAATGTGATCTTTGCCGGATTCGTCCCTGATCACGAACTGGATGTTTTATTCCACAATGCTCTAGCGTATATCCGCCCATCACTTTATGAAGGATTTGAACTGCCGCCTCTCGAAGCGATGGCTAAAGGTGTTCCGGTGCTTTCGTCATCCCACGCCTGCGCTTTAGAAATTTTGGGCGATAGTGCGATCTATTTTAACGCGGAAGATGTTCTTGATATGATCCGAGCCATAAATTTGATCGCCAGTGACGATAATCTAAGAAAAAATTTGATTGAACGGGGATATAAACAAATAGAAAAATATAATTGGAGAAAAATGGCGCGTCAAACCCTCGATATTTATGAGTCGGGAAAAAAATAAAAAATTTGTCATGCCGCAAATGTTTGATGTCCGTCCACTGGACAAAGAAGGCGGTTTGGATGTGGAAAAAATCCGGAAAATTTCTCCCGTAGTAAAGATAAAACATAAAAGATTTTTTGGATCGAGCGGAAAAAAAATAGGAGATGTTTTTTATGACGTACGGACTCCTGATATAGCCGATGAGGAATATCTGCGATTTAGAAAACTGATAGAACGGGAAAAAGAGGAAAAAAAGAAAATTTCCGCTCCTGTTCCAGTGGCTAATAAAGACGAGAGAGAAGAAGTATTTGTCCCGATAAGCATTGAAAAAATAAAAGAAGAATTATACAGAGAACCGGAAGAAGTCAAGACAGACTATTTTGAAAAATTTGAACCGGCGGAAAAGACTGTAAAAAGAAAGAAAAAAAATATCCTGGCCGGCTGGCAATTAGACAAGCCCGAAGTTTTCATCGGAAAGATTTCCTGGAAAACGGCCTTTCCTTCTTTTGCCATTGCCGGTTTTGTTGTGCTTGTTATCATTTCAGGTCTCAATCTTTTTGGCCGGGGACTAAAAATAAAAGATGCATCGCTCGACAGCGGCAATAAAGCTTACGCCAGTCTTATGAGTGCTAAAGACGGTCTGGCTAATCAGGACTACGCGCGGGCACAATTTGAATTTAATTCTGCTTATGATGAGTTTAATTCCATTTCCAATGACATCAATGATCTGGGAAGTATTATCGTTGAATCTTCCAAATTTATTCCTTTCGCTTCCAGGTTGTCCTCTGGCGCCCATTTAGCAGTCGCCGGGGAGGATATTTCAAAAATTGGTCTCAAATCATCGGAAATCGTAGCCACATTGGAAAAAATAAAAAATCCATTAAAAGACGGGGGAGAAACAATTTCTTTTTTGAAAATTTTCCAGGACACCGACAGTAATTTGAAAGGAATCGCCACTCTTTCCAAAGATTTGGAAAAAAACCTAAACGATGTGAATGTTGATGACATTCCAGCTGACAGGCGAGAAAAATTTACCGAACTAAAAAAGGGATTGCCTGAAGCTAATGCGGCTCTTGCCGGTTTTATGGACAATAGCCATGTCTTTACCGATATCCTGGGTGGAAATGGCCCCCGAAAATATCTTTTCCTTTTCCAAAACAACCAGGAAATGAGATCGACTGGCGGATTTATCGGTACATATGGGGTTTTGGATATTTTTAATGGTCGAGTGAATAAGTTTTTTATTGATGGAATTTTCAATCCTGACGGACAATTGAGAGAAAAAGTTATTCCACCCGCGCCTATCCAAAAAGTCAGTGCCGCCTGGAGTCTCCACGATTCCAATTGGTTTCCGGACTTTCCTGTGTCAGCCGAAAAAGCTTCCTGGTTCTATGAAAAAACAGGAGGACCGACAGTGGACGGCGTGATTACTATGACACCAACAGTTTTGCAAAAACTTTTGGAAATAACCGGCCCGATTGAAATGCCGGAATACGGCACAACTATTAGTAAAGATAATTTTATCGAAAAGATCCAATATGAAGTTGAAGTTGATTATGACAAACAAGATAATACGCCGAAAAAGATTTTGGCTGATCTTGCGCCTAAGATTCTCGACCAGATCTTTAATACCAAAGATGTCGCGCAAGCCGCCAGAATTATGAGCATCCTGGACGAAAGTCTCAACGAAAAACAGATTTTGATCTATTCCAAAAATTATAATATTCAAAAAATCCTATCGGAGAGGGGATGGAGCGGCGAGATTTTGGACACGCAAAAAGATTATTTGTCAGTGATAAACACTAATATAAACGGCTTCAAGACTGACGGAATTATTGACGAGGAAATTTCGCATTCCGCTGAAATAGGGAGCGATGGCTCTGTCACTGATACGGTAACCGTCAAACGCCATCATAACGGCGGAGATTCGCAATATGACTGGTGGAACAAGGTTAATGCTGATTATATGCGCGTTTACGTCCCAAAAGGCTCGAAACTTTTGGAAGTTTCCGGCCAAACCCGGGAATTCAACAGTCCTCCCCTGGACTATAAAGCGCTTGGATTTAAGTCTGATCCGCAAGTGCAGATGGAAGAAAATTCCATGACGATCGATGAACAGTCGGGGACAAGGATTTATGAAGACGCTGGAAAAACAGTTTTTGCCAACTGGACCTATGTCAGTCCCAAGGAAACAATGGAGATAAAATATACATATCTTTTGCCGTTTAAAGTCGATGTCAGTTCCAAGCAAATCGACACTTATTCCGCGCTTTTTCAAAAACAATCCGGCTCAATTGGCTCAAAAATAACCTCAACTGTTTCACATCCTGCTTCACTTCATGCCACCTGGAAATATCCGGATAATTTGGCAGAAGATAAAAATAGTATTAGTATGGACGATGTGCTTACGACTGACAAATTTATCGGAGTGGCTCTGACGCGAAAGTGATTTTATGATCAAAAAACTTATTAACCATAAAATAATAACCAATCCTTCCGCTACCCATTCTGTGGCTGGAGCGGCTTTTCTTATTACCATCATGAGCCTGGTCAGTCGGGGACTGGGACTTATTCGCGACTCGCTCCTGGCTTCCACTTTTTCTGCCGGCGATGTTTTGGACTCATATTATGCCGCTTTCCGGATCCCCGATCTGATATATAATCTTCTTATTCTTGGCGCGCTTTCTGCCGCTTTTATTCCTGTTTTTACTTCGCTTATCAGTCGGGACAAAAAAAAGGAAGCCTGGGAAATGGCCAACGGAATCGTCAATTTGGCAATGTTTCTCATCATCACTCTTTCTCTCGTTTTTGCTATTTTCGCCCCTTATATAATGAAAATTATCACTCCCGGTTTTTCTCCGGAAAAATTGGCACAAACAGTGATGCTCACCAGGATAATGTTCCTTAGCCCGTTATTTTTGGGCTTAAGCGGAGTATTTGGCGGAATATTGACTTCTTACAAGAGATTTCTCATCTATTCCATCGCTCCGCTTTTTTATAATCTCGGTATTATCATCGGTGTTCTGGTTTTTGTGAAATTTTGGGGACCGATAGGATTGGCGTGGGGAGTAGTTTTTGGAGCGCTTATGCATATGCTCATCCAATATCCGGCCGCTAAGTCTTTGGGCTATAAACACAGCTGGACTTTTCGGGCGCATTTTTCCAATCACGAAATCAGAAGAGTGGGGAAATTGATGATTCCCAGAACCCTCGGGATTGCCGTCAACCAAGTCAATTTGTTTGTCATCACCATTTTTGCTTCCACTCTGGCTTCCGGGTCACTCGCTATTGTCAATTTCGCCCAAAATCTGCAAGGAGTGGCATTGGGTCTTTTTGGATCATCGTTTGCTATCGCCGTTTTTCCGACACTTTCGGCCATTCACGCTAAAAAAGATTATAACGAATTTGCCCGTACTTTCTCGCGCACCTTCCGGCAAATTCTTTTTTTTGTTATTCCCATCTCTGTTTTTATGCTTCTTCTCAGGGCGCAACTGGTGCGAATCATTCTTGGCCACGGAAAATTTGACTGGGAAGACACTGTTCTCACTTTTCAAGCTCTCGGAATTTTTTCTCTTTCTCTTTTTGCTCAATGTCTTATTCCACTTCTGGCGCGGGCTTTTTATTCAATGCATGATACAAAAACGCCATTTTATATCGCCCTCGTGTCTGAAGCAGTCAATATTTCCGCCGTTCTCATTCTCCTTATGAAATATCATCTGGGCGTTGTCGGCCTCGCTGCCGCTTTTTCGCTGGCTAATCTTGTGCAAATGATGATTTTGCTTTTTGTCCTTCGCGCCCGATTTGAAAATCTGGACGACAAACGAATTTTGAAATCCGTTTTCAAGATTGGAGTAGCGTCTATTTTTTTTGGTGTCGCAATCCAGGCGACTAAATATTTAGTATCCAGTTTGATTAATATCGACAGTTTCATCGGCATATCAACCCAGCTGGTACTTGCGTCCGCGGCCGGAGTAATAATCTTCATCGGCGTTTGTTACATCATAAAAGTAGAAGAATTCCTGCGCTTCAAAGAATCCCTCACCCGCCGAATTTTCAAAACCGACAAGGAAATAGTGGAAGACATCAGCGAGGCGAGTGGGTTGTGATTTATCAAATATAAAAAACCACCAAGGAAAGCATGGTGGTTTTTACTATGACATATAACGTATCCGAATATGAGAAGTTTGACTATTTTTGCCTGAATTCATCTTCCGTCAAATTGGCTTGGCGCAAAATTGATTTAAAAGTTCCCAAGGGAATTTCTTTCCGTCCAGCCGGAACTATCACGGTCAATGTCGGACTCCCGGTTTTCCTAAATTTAGCATGACTGCCTTTTTGAGAAATATAAACAAAGCCCCTTTTTTGAAGGACTTTGATAATTTCGGAAGATGAATATAATTTAGGCATGGCAGATTGATAGCTTTACCAGTTCTGGCTTTTCAATCTTGGTCACTTTTGGAACTTTAATATCCTCAAAATATAACTCCAGTGCTTCATCTAATGCACACAGTGCTTCTTTTTTTGTCTTTCCAAAGCTGGAAACGTCCACATTTAAACACTGGGCAACATGATAATCGCCTTCCTTCCAAACAGCTACTTTTAAATCAATTTTGCGCATATATTTAATAATTTCTATACCATAATACTCTCATAATGGCAAAAATATGTCAAATTTGCCTGCCTGCCTCTGGCGGAGAATTTGGGTACTGCCGCATAGCGGGAGTTGTGCGATGTGTCGCTACGCGTTTGTTAAGATGAATTATATTTGTTTCGCAGCCCAAATCGCAGAGCTGCGCATTGTGATGAAATGGAGCGCGAAGCGCAGCGACATTTCGCCACAACGTATCGGCACATGCGAAGTTGCTGATTTTTACCTTGAATAAACTTCCCCGCAGCAAGCTGACGGGGTATTAAGGTCATTTTTTATATTCTTACGCAGCAAGCTACGGGGAATATGACCCTAATAATTATTTAAGTATATAGAATGAAAAGAAAATCGACAATTTGGGCGAGCAGGCAAAAATGCAATTTTTAGGGCTGTTTTCCTGTAATAATAGGCAGAGAAAAGGTTGCTGGCATTTGCGACTTGACAGAATGGCAGAATCTGCTATACTCGAGATACAAATGCTAGCACTCGTATATTGCGGGTACACTAGGTGTCAACCAAACGGAATCTCTTTTCAAGAGATTCTTTTTGTTTTATAATATCTTCGTGGATCCGGGCCCGTAGTATATGTAGTTATTATGCTAGCATTGACACCTAGTGAAGCGGGTGCAAGTCCCGCCGGGTCCACACAAAGAGCGTCTCTTCGGAGGTGTTTTTTGTTGGGAAAATTGCGTTTTTGCCTGCTTGCCGCATGTGCCGTGTTAGCTGATGTTCAGGAGCCCGTCGCTAAAAGTAGCTCTTACCTTCTGATGTTTCGTGTTTAGTTATTTGCACTTGATATTCTGGATCGTAAATTTCAATAATTTTATATTTTCCAGAAGTTGTCTGCACGTCTTCGTCGCCACCGTGAATTGTTTGTTCAAGCATAAGAATTTTTCCCCAATACAGCCACTTTCCATTGATGTTGTGGACAAAAAAACATCGCGTAGGTGGCAAGTGGAATATTCTTGCGCTAGGCTTATCGTGAAATTCAAAAATCTGACCGGCGACATCTTCAAGTTTAATCGGCGAGTTGCGATGTTTTTCAAGATTTAAGACAACTTCTGGAAAACCTTGCTCGGTTGTAATTTGTAATGTGTCGTTTAATTCTACATAGCTGCCCATATTATTTATTGTTAAGAAAATATAAAATTATTGAAATTTACAACTAGGGCTCCTGAATTTCAGCTAATGCGCAGCTATGCGAAGTCCCGACGCTTCGTCGGGGTTTGGGCACTGCCGCATAGCGGGAGTTCTGCGATGTGTCGCGAGCGATTGTGACGATAAATCCTGTTTATTTCATCGCCCAAAT
>Ga0172379_10001265_pt1 | contig 52296 bp, 50 predicted proteins | sample GrowelOW334metaG_FD_119756 | JGI IMG/M metagenome (GOLD analysis project Ga0172379, IMG submission 119756) | Groundwater microbial communities from an aquifer near a municipal landfill in Southern Ontario, Canada - Groundwater well OW334 metaG | ecosystem: Environmental > Aquatic > Deep... | reverse complement strand
CCTCTCCAAAGATGTACAAAAAAGAATAAGTGAACCTTTTACACCGATTAGAGTTTCACTTGATGACTTATGATTTAGAATTTCACCCTGCCGCACTCAAAGAGTGGAATGACCTGGGGGCGACCATCAAAGAACAATTCAAAAAAAAGCTCAAACAACGTCTCGATAATCCAAAAGTTCCTAAAGATAAACTAAGTGTATAATTTATTACACTCTCGCACGTGATGTATACCCATTTTCTCTCGTTCCCAACGTTATGTTGATAGGAAGCTCTTGGAGCCACGATATATGATTAAATGAGTATTTGTATTGTGGAAGTTGTTGTGGTGTTCCCTCGCTCACAAGCTCCAGGTTGGGAGTATAGACTGAAATTAGGGTCTGCATTCCCAATCTGGACATTGGAAACTAGGGAAAGTATCCCTTAGATTGAGGGATATTGCTAGAATGTATTAAACCAAATGGTTCAGGTGAAACATGTATAACTTCTAAAATTCTTCAACATGAATGGGTTGAAAACTGCGTTTATATTAATCCTGATAATTAACTCATTTAATGATACAATAACCGTATGAAAACATATCATAATGAGCGCGAATGGATTTGGGAATGCGATACTTTTCCCCATTTTTCTTATACAAATGTTCCCTTAGAAACGCTCTATTTTAAATTCGGTCAACTTCAGATGGTTGAACATCTCATCAATAAAAACACTTTTACTGAATTACTCGTCGATGTATTGGAAAACGAAGCTGTGGCAACGTCTGCTATTGAAGGAGAGACACTTCAACGAAGCAGTGTACGAAGTTCAATTCATAAAATACTCCGTCTTGATATCCAACAAGAATATAGTGGCAATTATCATATTGATAACCTCATAGAAATCATCCTTGATGCAAAAACGAATAGATCACCTCTTGATTTTGAGAGGCTTTCATCTTGGCATAAAGCACTTTTTCCAACGAATCAGTCAGGATTGCGCAAGATTGTTGCGGGTGAATATCGAACGCATGACGATGAGATGCGTATTGTTTCAGGTCCTTGGGAAAGAGAAAAAATCCATTATATTGCTCCCCCATCGTCTCAAATGGATATACGTATGGGTGAGTTTTTACAATGGCTGGAAGATGAAAATGAAACTAACCTTCTTATTAAAGCTGCTATTGCCCATTTATACTTTGTTTTGATACATCCATTTGAAGATGGTAATGGACGCATTACCCGCGCCATTACCGATTATGTACTGGCAAAAGCCGATTTGGTTAATGCCTCTTTTTATTCAGTGGCTACCGCGATACAGTATCATCGTAAAGAGTACTATGAGATACTAGATACGATTTGCCAATCTAATACACTTGATATTACTCGATGGATTGAATGGTTTATCAAGATTTTGGAAATATCAATAGATGATACACTTAAAAAAGTGGATGTTATTCAACTAAAAACCAAATTTTTGGATAAGCATTTTAATAGTAATCTCAATGAGAGACAAAAAAAAGTGATCTTTAAAATGCTCTCAGCTCTTCCTAAGGTATTCGAGGGGGGAATGAAAGTAAACAAATACATGAATATCACTCAATCGACACGTATCACTGCAAGCAGAGATCTCAGCGATTTAGTGCAAAAAGGGGTTATGAACACGTTTGGAAGTGGTAGAGGGGTCTTTTACCTCTTAAATCTTTAACGTAAAACCCCATACGCTCCCTCATCCAATAGCTCCAACTCCTCCGTATACTTATCCTCCACGAACGGCTCATAGTGTGATTTATAGTAGGCATAGTGGGCAGTGTGTTTATGCCCCTCTAATGATGCTTCATCTGCCCACGATTCGACAGCGAAGAATTTCTTCGGATTTGTTTGAGATTGGAAGATGTAATAGAAGAGACATCCTGCTTCTTTGAGGGAGGGTGCTACCATATCTTCTAAGAGTTTTTTGACCGTAGGTATATGCTCCTCTTTGGCAATAAAGGTTACTTTTTTGGTGATTTTCATGTTTTTCCTTTGATATTGTTTTTCCGTTCGCTCTGAGCTTGTCGAAGAGTCATGGTTCGACAAGCTCACCACGAACGGGGGATATTATTTCTTCAATTTTGCTTGTTCGAGTTCCCAATACTCCATCTCAAACATCTGCGCAAGACTAAGAGATGTCCATGCTCCAAGCTGTTCGGCACTTAAAATCGCAGTAATGGTATGTTCGACAATATCGGCGATAATACGGGCTTCTTTTTCGTCTTTTCCTAGGGCAACTGCCCCCAACCCTTTGATAATCGCATAGCGAGGTGCGAGGTCGAGGCAGATGTGGTTGGCATTGCTATTTTTATCAAAATAATTCTGATACTCGGTTTTAAATGTCTCTAACTCTTTCGCACAATCAGTAGTAATAATCGCAGGAAAAGGCTTGATGCGAATGACGTGTTCAGGGGTGAGTTCGCCTTGTTTGATGAGTCGCTCTAAATTGGGGCGAGTGCTGAGCGCTTTGGCTTGATCGGAATCCAAAACGATGGGAAAAATATCACATCCGCGAAGTACGGCGACTTCGTGAACTAACGAGTGAATAATCTCCACGTCGATGTTCCCTTGGCTTGTATTGGAAAGAAATGTGACATTATTTTGTAAGTAGTCTTCCGCTTTTGTGACAAGTGCTATCATCTTCTCGTAAGCGACTTTGGCATCGTCATCAAAAGTAAAGACCCCGTGATTGAGGAGAATAATTCCATTCAGAGTTTTCCAATCAATATGTCGTGTTACGTTATAAATATGTTTGGCAAGCTCAAATCCGGGCATAACGTAGTCAATGAGGAGCATATTCTCACCGTACAGCTCTTCCATCAGCTCTTTTCCATTGGGGGTGTTGGTGAGGGTAACGACCGCATCAGCGTGGGTATGATCGACGTACATGAAGGGGATGATAGCGTGGAGGATCGCTTCAATAGAGGGATTAGGGAAGCTTTGATCGCTCATTGCGGCGCGTTGCTCTTTGACCATCTGCGTGTCACTGAGTGTTTCACGCTTTGCCATGTCGATAAGGGTGTTCAAATCGACAGGAGAAAATCCCCCTTTTTCGATGGTGTCGAGATTCCATCCTGATCCTTTGACGTAGAGGGTTCCGTCGATTTTTACGGAAGTATTACCACCGCCGTGGAGGACTAAATCTTGGTTTTTACCCAGAAGTTGTGAGGTGTAGACTCGCATTGCTAAAGGATCATTGGTATACTTTGCAGCGATTGTGTCGTCAAAGAGACTTTTCATAATATTCCTTAATTAATTGTCAAATTATAGCGACGCAAGGATGAATTATGTTACCATTGTCCCAACTAAAAAATGATTTTTAAGGATACACATGCCATTACTCGACAGTTTTACCGTTGACCACACTATTATGCCAGCACCTGCAGTTCGTCGTGCCAAGGGGATGAAGACTCCTCATGGGGACGATATTACCGTTTTTGATCTCCGTTTTTGCCGTCCGAATGAGGCGATTTTGTCCCAAGAGGGGATTCATACACTGGAGCATCTGTTCGCAGGCTTTATGCGTAATCATCTCAATTCGTCCACAACCGAGGTCATTGATCTCTCTCCAATGGGGTGTCGTACTGGGTTTTATATGAGTGTGATCGGATGTCCCAGTGAAGAGGACGTGGTCAAAGCGTGGGAAGCTTCTATGCACGATGTTTTAGCCGTTGAGAGCCAAAATGATATTCCCGAGCTTAATCTCTATCAATGTGGAACCTATAAAATGCACTCGCTTGAAGATGCTAAGTCAATCGCCGCCGAAGTGTTGCGTAAAGATATCGATATTATGGACAACGACGCGTTGAAACTTGATCTCTCCAAAGTAGAGCAATAATGTTGCTTTTGTTGCCAATGAACGGGGATGATACTCAAGAATCGGAGTTGGTTTCGATTAACGACGCTGTTTTTTGGGCAACGGTGGACGTTGATGAGGGGAAGGTGATCGAGATCAATTTTTATAAAGAGCGTTCGCAAATCAACGCGTATCCCGATGCAATTATCGTCACGAGTAATTATGAACCTATTATGGAATTTATTGATAATCAAATGATGGTTTTGGTCGCTCATACGCAACGGACAATTGATGATATTGTCGAAGGGTATCTTTTCCGAGAACTGCACGATTTAGCGTTATGATTTTTTTTGATATACTTCCGTCATTAAGGTAATAAAGGAATATTCATGTCAACTATAAGAGCAAAGCTTTTGATGCTCGTTTCTGTTCTTTCATTTGTGGCGATATTGGTTGCTTTGATGGGATTGTCGGGGATGAAAGGCGGTAATAGTAATTTTAAAGATGTCTATGATAACCGTATTGTCCCTCTCAATCAGCTCAAAGTGGTTGCGGATATGTATGCGGTTAACATTGTTGATACAACACATAAAGCACGTAATGGTAATCTTACGGCAAGCGAAGCGATTGCCAATATTCATAAAGCGCAGGAAAAAATTGCCAAAGACTGGGGTGAATATAGTAGCACCAAATTGACCCCAAAAGAGACAGCGCTTAGCAATGAAGCGAAAGAACGATTTGTCATTGCGGACAAAGGGGTTGAGAAGTTGTTAGGACTTCTTGAATCGGGGAATTTGGAGGGTGTTGCTGCATTCTCGATAAATGAGCTTTATCCTACTATTGATCCTATCAGCGAAACGATTGGGAAGCTTGTAACACTTCAGTTGACTGAGGCAGATAAAGGGTATCAAGCGTCTGAATCAGCGTATGACTCAGCTGTTATCATTAATATTATGATACTTCTGCTCGGATTGGGTGTGAGTGGCGTTTTATCGTGGGTAATGGTTGGTTCTATTCGTCATTCAACGGGTAGTTTTAGCGATACAATGAACATTATTGCCAGTCATAAAGATTTAATGCGGACGATAGACCATCGAACCGATGATGAATTACAGATTATTGCACAATCGTTTAATGAATTGATGTTTGCGGTTCAACAGGCTATGCGTGATGCAAAAAACTCTTCCAGTGAGAATGCTGCTGTTGCCGAAGAATTGTTTACTACGAGTTTTCAAATCGGGAAACGTAGTGAAGAGATGGCAAAAGCTATGGAACAGGCGTTAAAAGTATCGGATGAAGTTTCTGAAATCTTAAAACGTGGTGAAAACGGTTCACGTAAAACAGGTGAAACAATCACCAATGCGTCGCTTCAAGTTGCGAATGTTGCGCACGACGTATTGGAAGTTTCTGGATCACTTCAGGGGATTGTTGAAGAGCAGATGGAACTAGCACAGAGATTGGAACGACTCTCGAATGAGGCTCAGCAGGTCAAATCAGTTCTTGCTGTTATCAGTGATATTGCCGACCAAACCAATCTGTTAGCACTCAATGCAGCCATCGAAGCAGCGCGGGCAGGGGAACATGGACGTGGGTTTGCTGTTGTTGCGGACGAAGTGCGCAAACTGGCGGAACGTACTCAAAAATCGCTCGGTGAAAGTAATGCAACGGTCTCTATTATTGTTCAATCCGTCAATGATGCAACGGAAATGATGTCGAACAGTGCTCAAGAGATCAAACGACTGGGCGAACATACCCAAGAAGTAGAACACGTTATGAATCAAAGTGTCAAAGAGATTGCTCAAGCGGCAGAGCTTGCGGTTCAAACGGCAAAAGATGCTGGTATTGGGGTAGAAAAGACCAATGAGATGCGGGGACAAATGAGCTCGATTACAGTGTTGGCGGCTACAAATGCTCGTAGTGTTGAAGAGATTGCATCGGCTGCGGAACATTTAGCAAAACTCTCTACGGGGCTTAACACTACGTTGGCAGAGTTCAAAACGGCTTAATATTGATAATGGTTAAAAAACTTATTCTTATCGGTGCTTCCACTGGAGGTCCAGGGCGACTCCATACTATTTTGGAGGAGTTACCGCACAATTTTTGTTCGGCAATTATTATCGCTCAGCATATGGTTCCCCTTTTTATCCCCAGTTTTGTAAAACAGCTCTCTGTCAGCACATCGCTTGAGATACAAGCGGTATATGACGGAATCGAAATTCTCCCCTCGAATGTTTATGTTTGCTCAGGGGAGTGTAAACTAATCGAAAAAGAGGGTCGTCTTTTTGTAGTGTATGCAGAACCTCCAGAGCTTCTTTATTCTCCAAATGTGGATACTCTTTTTTTATCGGCGGCTGAACTTTCCCGTTCGATTGAGAAAATGGGGATAATATTGACCGGTATCGGGGATGATGGAGCCAAAGGTTCAAAGGCTCTTTTTGACGCAGGCGGGGTATGTATGTTCGAGAGTGAAGAAAGTGCAACTGTCTATGGAATGCCTCGGTGTGCTATAGAATTGGTTCCGCAAGGCAAGGTGGGGTCAATGTCTCAAATTATTGAAGCAATTCTGGATTTTGGAGAAAAGTGTGTTTAGATGGTTTAAAACCCAAAAAAAATCACCACCTCCGATCGAGCCATTACGTAGCGAAGATTTTACCAATGCGACCCCTATCTACCATTTTTTTACCAACTTAACGGGGATCCATTTTCATCAAAAAGAGGCGACTACGACTCCGAAACTTATCCGTTTTGCCAAAGGGCATAACTGTTTCTCTTTTGAAGAATTGATTGAAAAACTACGGGTCGATTTGAGTGTGAGAGAAGATTTGATTAATCTTTTGACGGTCAATGAAACGTATTTCTTTCGTGAAAAGGGGCAACTGGATTTTTTGGCGCGTCGTAGTCGAACACTCTCCACACCTTTACGAATCTTATGCGCTCCTGGATCGACAGGAGAAGAGGCGTATTCCATTGCTATTATTTTAGCAGAATACAAAATTGCACTCTCCAATATAGAAATTGTCTCTATAGATATTAACACTGAGGCGACGCAGCGTGGACGTGCAGGAGTTTATACCAACAGAGCATTGCACCGTCTTCCAGATGAGATCAAAGAGCGCTATTTTCTTGTAGATAATGATTCTTACTGCGTGGAAGAGTCTCTCAAACGGTGTGTTAGGTTTTCCTCGTGTAATATTTTTGAAAAAGAGTTTGTTGAATTAGGAGTTTTTGATATTATCTTTTCGCGAAATATGCTTATTTATTTCGATCCTCATACGGTAGAAAAAGCGGTTCAGCAGTTAAAAAAAGCTGCTCGTGATGATCAAAGTCTTTTTTTCTTCGGACATGCAGATCTTATTATCACCCCATCGGTGTTAGAGGCTCATTTTGAAGAGGGAATCAAATACTACACGTTAAAAAAAGTATAATTTAAAGGACAATAAGCACAATGGAATGGGTAAAAAGTGAGGATGGAAGCTACACGGCATTTAGTTCTGAATATAATGAACATTACCATTCGACCAAAGACGGCGCATTGAATGAATCGTTGAAGAAACATATTGAACCTGCCTTTCTTTGTCACAAGGATAAAAAACATCTCAAAATCATCGATATTTGTTTCGGGCTTGGGTGGAATACGTTGGCAACTCTTTATTATCGGGATAACTATTTCCCCAATACGACATTGGAAATAGTCTCCCCTGAACTTGATGGAGCATTAGTCACCTCTCTGGTTGATTTTCCGTATCCTGAGATTTTTACACCGTATATAACCATCATCAAAGCTCTTTCGCAAGAAGGGGAATACAAAGATGATCGAACCTCTATCCGAGTTGAGATTACCGATGCTCGAATTGCGATGAGGGCGTTGATTGGGAGTTGGGATGTTTGCTATCAAGATGCGTTTAGTCCGTCATCAAATCCTGCATTGTGGACGAGAGAATATTTCGCTGATGTTGCACGGCTAATGGGGGAGGGGGGTGTCGTCACAACCTATTCTATCGCACTTGCCACCCGACTTGCTCTTTATGAAAATGGGTTTCATCTTTATATCAATTCAGGGGAAGGGTATCGCAGTGCGACGATAGCTTCAAAAATGGTATTAGAGCCGTTTGAGAAAGTGGATATGGAGCATAAGCTGAGGTGTAATCCTGATGCGGTGAGTTTGAGGGATGACTCTTTACGATAGATCAAACCAAACTCGGTTTCGTCCATTTGCTTTTGCTTTATAGAGAGCATTGTCTGCGGATTCAATGAGACACTCGGGTAATATCCCTTTTGTACTGCTTGCCACACCTATGCTAATCGTTACGTGAATCACAGTATCGTTGGATAGATAAAACGCATTTTTCTCAATCGCGTCCTTGATCCTTTCTGCTAGTGCAATTGCTTCTGTCGTATCTGTTTCAGGCAAAATGACGATAAATTCTTCACCCCCGTATCGCGCGCCATAATCATTTTTACGAATAGAAGTGGCAATAATTGTTGCAATACCTTTGAGAACTTCATCCCCTGCTTGATGACCGTACGTGTCATTGACGTTTTTGAAAAAATCAATATCGAGCATCAAAAGGGAGAGGCTTCGTTCATATCGAAGGGCACGAGTTAGCTCCTCTTTTAGCTTTTTATCAAAATCCCCACGGTTATATAACCCTGTAAGCGCATCGTGAAAAGCCAGTTCTTCCAAATGATTCTTGATAGTAATATCTTCAAACAAAACAACGACCCCCTTACTTTCGGCTCCGTTTTTTGAATGAATAGGGGCAGCTGTCAAAGAGACAGAAAAAAGTGTTCCATCTTTACGTTTGAATTGCTGATTGGATACGCGTAAAGTTTCACCATATCCCAATACTTTCTGTACCAAACATTCGTTTAGATCCGAATCACCTTCTTGCGTATAAATTTTTTGGTGGATCTCTTTTTTGTCATCGAGTAGCTCTTCAATACTCCATCCCAAAAGACGTTCTCCTTCCGCGTTGATGAAGGTTAACTCCCCTGCTGTGTCAAAAACGAGTAGCCCTTCTCCCATACTGTTAGTAATATCCTTCATTCGCTGTTCTGAAATGAGAAGTTTATCGTGGGATGCTGTTATTGCTTGGAGCATTCTATATTTCTCAAAATGAAGTTTTTGAAAGCCAATTGCGGCAGACAGCATAATAAAGATAAAGATAAAGATTGCTGTAGCCATTAGCAGGTGCGGTGTATCGTTTTGGTAAAAATAAAAACAAGCCAAAGGCAAGAGCATTGGCAGTATAAATACTGGATAGTTCCAGCGTATGGAGCTACTGGTTACAATCCCTCCTGCCGCTAATCCCCCGACAATAAAAGCTATAAAACCTTGATAAACGTCAGTTGCATAGAGTTCTACAAGAATGGAACCAACACCCCAAAATACTCCTGTCAAAAAAGAGGCAAAAATGAAATATCGTTGCCATTGTGGTAGCGTTTCCTGTGTTGCTTTTTGATAATTTAACATCAATATAACACGTATCAAGAGAGAAATAATAAGAAGTAATAGCCCTCCTGTTAGAAGCATTGGTGGCAGAGCATTCCATACAACAATCAATATCCATAGACCAAGCATAAGATTACCAAAAATAGCGAGATGAATTTTGCGACCCGCTTCGAGGAGTTCCTCAAATTCGACAGTATTCTCTTGCATACTAACCCTTTTGTAACTTTTCTAGTTCTTTAAAACTCAGAATAACTAATGTGATATAGTATTATAAAAAAGTGGTATTGTTGCTTATTTTGTCAATTTTAGTGTCTGTCTAAAAATTAAAATCCAAACCCAAAAAAGGGTACCTTGAAATCCAATAAATGCAATGATTTTAATGACGGCAAAAAATTCCAGACCAAGAGTGATAAGCAACGGGCTGAACTGATCGAGGAAGAAAAGGGGAAAGAGGAAATAGACGGCTTTTTTTTTGGTTCTGGGATCAATGTTTTGAATAAATGCCAGAAAATGAAGCACCGCCATAAGTGCTATGGCAATAAAAAGGGTATGGGGAAGTATCACTTCGAGCAATCCATGGAATGATTTGTCTCCATAATAGAGGTTCACGTCATGAGGGGTAAATCCGACCAATCGTGTGAAAAGCAATACTCCTAAAGAGGCTTGCAGTATCACGAGGGTGCTAAATGCCAAAGTAACAAAGTGCAAAATTTTAAAATTCATTAGAACTTTTTCCGTAATAGCCCTATGAGAGAATCCAATCCCCCCATAATCATCAACAGATGAAACACGATAAATCCACCTAAAGAGAGAGTCACCCCGACACTGCCAATCATCGACGAGAAAAGCATCCCTATCGGATAAGTCAAGAGTGAGAGCAATGAAAGGGTTAAAAAACCAATCATCACTACACGACTGCGCCCCATGCGAGCATAGACGGAGGCGATAAGGATAAAGGTAAGTATAAGAGCAAAAAGATCAGTATGAATCCCCAAAAGGAGATCATTAAAACTCATCGGATCAATAAATTCTGCTTCATTGCCCAATACCGTAGCACTCCACTCTTTTGGTGACACGCCATAATCAATCCCTTTTGCCGTCATACTAAGTACCATGGCGAGGATCAGAGAGAGGAGCATCCCGATAATGATGGAGCGCATCACACTGTTATCAGAGAGTTTTTTAGAGGCGAGGAATTTCATTGTTAAGGCTTTGCAATCTCGATGAGAGAGAGGGCAATACGAGCTCCGTCGGTAATCGCCCGCGCGGAGAGTGTAGCCCCTGTCGTGGTGGGGATGTCTTGGTTGAGTTTGAGGGTATTGGCACTGCTTTTGTTATCAAATCCATCCAACCATGTTTTGGTAGGGAGATATTCAATCGGCTCATTGAAGGCGACGATTTCGATCGATTTTATTTTACCGCTCATATCGATGAGGTAGAGGGCTATCGCTGTTTTAGTACGTACTTTTTTATTCAAAAGTACTCCGTATCCCACCGTTTTTGAGTCATTTTTAGCACTATAGACACGATAAAGTTTCGTCTCTATAGGTTGTTGTGACGCTTTCATGAGCTGCTGCACTTGGGCTTGGCTGAGGATGATATTTTGTTGCTCCACCGATTTGGCACTAAATGCCCGTTGGGTCAATGCGACGGGATCGCCCAAAACTTGAGCGAACGCCAAAAGAGGGAATACTAAAAGAGATAAAACGGTTTTCATCAAAAGATAAATCCTAATCCAAGCGAGTAGATACCCTCATTACTATAGTTGGCTGCATCGGCATCATTTTTGTTATGACGCACTTTATACTCTCCCTTCAAGACCACTTGTTCATGGGGGAAGTAATTCAGACCGTAGGTAAAGCTTTCTGTATTTCCAAACGTTGCTCCATTTGCCATTGATGTGGCTAAATTGTAGTTTTCGTATTGGAAAAAGATCGGTAATCGTCCATTCGCTTGCGTAAAATATGGTAAGACATTATACTCTAAATTCACATAGCCTCCCCGTGCCGATTCGGGATGAAAGGGGAAATCGAGGGTTGCGTCACCAACGGTGTGCAGACCGAGATACGAATTGGCATGGCTCAAATGGGCTTGGGTATAAAGCCCTTTGATTTTAAACCCCTCCTTTTGGTATTGGGCATGAAGATCGGCGATGCTCAATCGTCCCACTTTTTTATCATTCGTAGAAGCTCCCGCTTCAGCTGTATAAAGGCTTGCCCCAACGAGAAGCCCATTTATCCCTGTGTAATCGAGACGAGCCACGGCAGCAAGGTTGGAGGTTTGAGCGTTTCTCTCATAACCACCGCGACGACCGTTGTTGATCCAGTTCTTTCCGTAGGTATCCGCTTCAACCACTCCGTCATGTTCAGCAAGACCCATATCCAATGCGACGACCGCACCTGCCGTATAGTTGAAATTCTCCGTTTTACCGTGGAGAGTGAGACCGTTTTCACGCCATGTGGAGGGGATGAGATAGGTTTCAACATCAGGGCGTTTGACGGTATTAAATAAAACGGGTTCGTGATTTAAGTTGACCAATCCCATCGGAACGACTTGCTGTCCGAGTCGGATATTGAACGCAGGATCGAGTAAAAAATCGAGATAGAGCTGTTCTATGGAAACTTCTTCCCCTCCGTGTTCAAACTCAATTTCTGAGTTGAGGATGATGTTATCACTGAATTTATAACCGATATAAGGGACGAATCGGTTTACTTCCGTTTCATTGAGTCCGCTATTTTTGTCGTGTGAATAGTGAATCTCTCCATAACCACCAATAGAGAGGGGATTTTTAGAGTAATAGACTTTGGACGCTGCGGCACCTAGACCTATTTCGGTTTTAGACATATCGACGGTGCTAAACGAGGTTGCATTTTGCGTATTGATCACTTCATCGGCGAGTGCTTGTGTCTGTTCGGCTTGTTTTTTCTCATTGGCTTCGAGTGTCGTGAGACGTTCACTGAGGGCTTTAAGCGCTAGTTTGAGATCACTCACTTCATCAGCACTTAGAGTTGTTGTGATGGCGAGTGCGGTAACTGTACTGAGGAGAAGATGTTTCATTCGGGTTCCTTTTATGATAGTGATTATTAATTACGAAAGTATAGATCAAAAAGCTGAAGATAATATTAATATTGAAAATAACTATCATTTAGCAAAAGATACTTTTCCAATGGTACACTTTCGGTATGAAAACATTATTCTTTTTTTTATCTCTAACGGCTTTTCTTTTTGGAGAGGAACGGGTTCAGATGCACATGGGAACCCTTATCCATGTTACGGTAGAGGACGAGACTCTTAGTGATGCCGTATTTCGTGAATTTGCCTATCTGGATCAAACCCTCTCTACCTATAAAAGCGATTCAGAAATATCGCGTCTCAATCGTGATTTTGAGGTGAACGCTTCGGAAGTAACGCGGGAAATTTTAGAACGCTCTTTGGAGATGTATCGTCTAAGTGATGGGGCATTTGATGTGACGATTGGTTCGTTGACGCATCAGGGGTATCGGTTCGGCTATGCGGATGAACATATTCCGACTCAAAAAGAGGTGGAGCGTTTGGGCAAAACCGTGACGAGTCATCGTATCCATATTGAGGATAAGAAGATACGACTTGATCCGCACACGATTATTGATTTGGGGGGAATTGGCAAAGGGTATGCCGTCGATCGTGCTATTAAAATCTTGGAATGTAGTAGTGGGGCTGAGAAAGGGGTGATTGCCGCATCGGGGGATATCGGCTGTTTGGGTGCGTGCGACGTTGCACTCCAAGACCCTTTTCATCCTAATGGAACCATTGCCGTTATCTCCTCATCGTTAAAACGGTTTGCAATCAGTACGAGCGGAAATTATGAGCGGTACATCAAAAGCAAAGCCAATAACCATCTCATCAATCCCAAAACCCATAAACCGCAGCAACAGTATGCGTCGGTGACTCTAATGGATGTCGGAGATAATACCCGCCTTGATGCGTTGGCTACGGCAGTATCGGTGATGGAGGAGAAAAAAGCGGTTGAGATGTTAGAGACGCTTCGTATAGGGTATGTATTGATCCGTAATGATGGGAGAATGGTGAAGAATGTTGGTTTGTCGGGGGTTGGGGTAGACTTTACAGCTAGTGAGTGAAATAGCGTCATTTTATAATAACAATTATCACTATTGACATTTGCACCCCTATTTAGATATAGTTTTGAAAATTATTATCATAAAGGAGTGTGCGATGAACTTTTCTGCATCTTTCACGCTAGCACTTTCCACAACGGCGATTTTTCTTTTAAGCGGATGTAATGAGGGTGCTCCCGTTGACACCCCTACATCGACCGAAACCGATTTGGCAACACTGGGAGAGGCGCTGTTTTTTGATACGAACCTCTCTGAACCCACGGGGCAATCGTGTGCATCATGTCATACAGCAGCAAGTGGTTTTGCTGATCCTGATAGTAACTTTTCTACATCGGAGGGGATTATTGCGGGACAATTCGGAACACGAAATACCCCAACAGCTGCATACGCCGCTTTCGTCCCTGCGTTTGCTTATGATGTCGTCGAAGGGTTGTATACAGGGGGGCAGTTTTTAGATGGTCGCGCCTCACTCCTTGAAGATCAAGCCAAAGGTCCCCCTCTCAATCCTGTAGAGATGCACAATCCTAATAAAGCGTCGTATGTTGCCAAAGTTGCTGCCGCATCGTATGCCCCTTTGGTCAAAAAAATCTTCGGACTCAATGTATTTGAAGATCCTGAAGCGGGCTATGAAAAAATTGCACGCGCCATTGCCGCATACGAGCGTACAAAAGTATTTTCCCCTTTTAGCTCAAAGTTTGATCTCTATATCAAAGGAAAAGTAACATTGAGCCCCCAAGAGATGGAAGGATTGACCCTTTTTGAAGGAAAAGCACAATGTGTTGCCTGTCATCCAACACGACCAACGAGTGACGGTACACCAGGATTGTTCACCGATTTTACCTACGATAATCTAGGGGTTCCGAAAGATAGAGCCATACCAGCGTATGCCAATGATGAAAATTTTATTGATATTGGTCTTGCGGGGAACTCCAAAGTCATTGCTGATGGACGAGTGAGCGAAAATCGGGGGAAATTCAAAGTAGCCACATTGCGCAATATCGCCTTAACAGGACCCTATATGCACAACGGAGTCTTTAAAACCCTCAAAGAGGTGGTGTCGTTTTACAATACTCGTGATACGAATCTAAGTCGATGGGATGTTGCTGAGATTCCTGAAACGGTGAATCATACTGAACTGGGGAATTTAGGGTTAAGCGATAAAGAGGAAGATGCTGTTGTTGCATTTTTACAGACGCTTACGGATGGTTATGGAGTCAAATAAGAACTGTTTAAGAAGTTTGATTGATCATATAGTATTATCCATTAAATAATATATTTTTCTAAATGATAATATTTAACTTTTATAATAACTGTGTTATTATCCTACGAGAAAATTATTTCAAGGATATTTAAATGAAAACATTGATAATCTCTGCCCTCGTAGCTTCAAGCGTAATGGGTGCGACACTTGCTGACGATGCTAAAACAGCAGGGTTGAAACCGATCCCATCCAATGCCAAAGCCCTCGAAAAACTTACCTCAAATCCTAAAAATCCGACAACATCGGCAAAAGTAGAGTTGGGTAAAATGCTCTATTTTGATCCGCGCCTCTCTAAAAGTGGTTTGATTAGTTGTAATACGTGCCACAATCTTGCCATCGGTGGAGTGGACGGGATGACTGCCGCTATTGGGCACAAATGGACAGCTAATCCACACCATTTGAGTTCACCGACAGTGTATAACGCTGTCTTTTATAGCCAACAATTTTGGGATGGACGCTCTCCTCATCTCGAAGATCAAGCGCAAGGACCAATACAAGCAGGTCCAGAGATGGCAGCTTCCAAAGAGTACGTCTCAGGTGTTGTCACTTCTATGCCTCAATACGTTACACAATTCCAAAAAGCGTACGGTAAAGAGGTCAAAATTACCTTTGAAAAAGTTGCCGATACTATTGCCGTGTATGAGCGCACCCTTGTCACTCCATCCCGTTATGATGATTTCTTGAACGGGAACAAAAAAGCCCTTACAAAAGAGGAACAAAAAGGGCTTAAAATATTTATCGACAAAGGGTGTGCAACGTGTCATAACGATATAGCTCTTGGTGGAACGATGCAAGCGTTTGGGGCAGTTGCTCCCTACAAACATCTCGAAGTGGGTGATTTCCGTGGAGATAAAAATGGGATGGTGAGAGTACCAACCTTGCGCAATATTACGCAAACCGCTCCTTACTTCCATAACGGTCAAATTGCAACACTTAGTGAAGCCATTAAAGAGATGGGACGTATTCAGCTTGCTGTTGATCTAAACGATAAAGAGACAACCCAAATCGAAACATTCCTAAAAGCATTAGAGGGTAGAAAACCAACGGTTGTTTATCCAATGCTCCCTGCTTCTACGGTGAAAACGCCGAAAGTGGATGTTAATTAAGTAGGAAAATCACTACACTTTTGACAAATTCCGTGAAGCATAATTGATACGGAATGCGTCGAGTAGGAGCAGGCATGCTTGGCAATGGTAACAATCTCATTCATTGCAACCTGTAAATCTTCCAAGTGTCCGCATTGTTCACATAAAAAATGGGGATGATCCCCTTTTGCTATCTCGTATTGTGTTTTTTGATTTGATAAGGTAACGGTATGTAAAATACCAACGGAAGAGAGTTCACCTAGAATACGATAAAGCGTTGCCAGAGGGATTTTCATTCCTGACTGGTTGAAATTTTCAAACAATTGATCAATATCAATATGTCCCTTCTCTTCAATTATTTTAAGTGACATCAAGCGCTGTGGAGTACATTTTAACCCTTTTGATTTTAAAAGTTGTACATGCATGTCGATTTTCCTCGTATAGTTTCAGGGAGAGATTATAGCTTATTTAATGTTTTAAATATGATTTATTTATATTTGAGACATTATATCATCAAGCCATTAATACAACGCACTAATCCGCTCTACATCATTCCAATTCAAATCTTTTTGACGGGAGGTTGTGAGGATATGGCGCATGTAACGGGCGAACATATCGGTCTCGATATTGACCCTTGTCCCTTTTTTGTAACTTCCAAAAAGGGTTTCACGCATCGTAATGGGGATGATGGTGAGGCGAAAAGTCTCTTTCATCACGTCATTGACCGTCAGACTTACCCCATCAATGGCAATAGAGCCTTTGGGGGGGATAAGGGGGATGAATTCGGGGTCGATTGCAATGAGCACATCATAGCTGTTACCAGTGTTGGTGATAGAAGTGACGGTTCCGATAGTGTCAATATGCCCTTGGACGATATGCCCTTCGAAACGATCCCCCATCATCATTGCAGGTTCGATGTGAACATTACCCGTGAGCTTTTCGGTGGCGATATGTTTAAGGGTTTCGGGAGAAAGTTCGACCGTGAATCCGTCACTTTCGATACTCACAACCGAGAGACACGTCCCATTGATGGCGATAGAATCCCCCATTTTTGCTTTATACGCCACTTTAAGCGATAAACGATTTCCTCCAAAACTTTTAACACTTCCCATCTCACGAATTAGTCCTGTAAACATCTAAAACCTTTGTTGAAACAAATTACCATATAATCTTCCCCTCTTCTTGCAGTTCTTGAATAATGGCTTTTGCTTTTTCGTGACCATTATACGCCGCTTTTCGACACCATTCCAATGCCACATCGTGATCGGCATCACACCCCAACCCTTGATCGTAGAGTAATCCGAGATTGTATTGCCCCTCAGGAAGATTCATCGCAGCAGCGCGTGAAAAACAGATGAAAGCTTTGGGATAATCTTGTTGGACCCCATGCCCCTCTTTGAGAAGAACCCCGAGATTATTAAACGCCCCTGCATGTCCACGCTTCGCCGCTTCCTCGTACCAAAACGCCGCTTCGGAAAAGTTTTGGATACATCCCAGCCCCTTTTCAAGACTGATAGCCACTTCGTATTGCGCTTGAGGAAACTCCAAGACAGCCGAGCGGATCAAAAATTCATGCGATTTAAACTGATCGTGAGCTACGACAACTCCATCAGCATAGAGTAACCCGAGATTGAAAAGGGCAGTTGGCTCATTCAAATCGGCTGCCCGAACATAGAGGGCATACGCATTCTCAAGTGATTTCTCAATCCCAAATCCTTGTTGATACATAAACCCAAGGGAGGAGAGGGCAATAGGGTGGTTTTTTTGCGCTAAAGCAGTGAAGAGTTCATACGCTTTGGCATAATCTTGTGTGTTAAAAGCATTGTAGGCATCTTGAAGCATTTTGATATATCTCTTTTTTGGGAAATTATAACGTGCGTAACTTTAACGCCTGACTTTTCGATCTCCCCGATTTTTTTCTTTAAGCTTCGTAATAACATCTTTGAGACGCTCTTTTTCCGATAAAAGATCATCGCGGATAAGATGCTCTTCATCTCCATCGATAGCAGGGTCAAACTCGAGAGGAGTAGGGTCATAATTTTTTAGAAGTTCTTCAAGGGTTGGCGGTGTGTTCATTAATCGTCTCAGTAATAAAGATTTTGCTTAATTCTATACTGTTTTTGCTTTGTCTTTTTATAAGGCAAATTTTTCTCTGCTCACCTAGTTGCTTTTCACGCCGCTGTAGGGACAAAACTCTCGATAGTGTCCCCTTTGCGTTGCAGTACCGTTACCCCATTAGCAAGTGCCTTTTCTTTGAGGTCATCATAGAGGGAGAAGGTAGCTAATACGAGATGATGATTGTAATCTTTGTACATGGGGAATAGTGTTCTAAAATTTTCATATTTTTTGGTTAATAGTTTCTCTAAATCGCTTTCGTGGGCTTTGTATTTGACTTCGATGATAGCAATTTCTTTACCGTTTACCATGACAATATCAAATTCATCTTCGATTGCGCCAACACGATTTTTCCAGTTTTTGTCCACAAAATCGTAATGAATCCCCGCTAACATTTTGGTGTGGTCTAAGGAGTTATAGAAAAACTCTTCGGCAACCTCTCCTTGGTTATTGCTGATATTACCGAGAAGTTTTCCCATCGTCTTATTGGATATTCGAAGTTCTTCAAATTTTTCGTCGGTACGTTTCATTTGTTCATTTGTTTCTGCTTGAGAAACTCGCAACTCTTGAATACCCTTAAAGGTTTGGGCTACTAACTCTTTTAATTCTTGATCAGTCATTGAAACACCCCCTTTTAAACTTTATAAGTTCATATACACAATTATACCCGATAGACTCGAAGAAAATAAAATGTTAGGAAAAGAGAAGGGAAGTCTAAGTTTAGTTTGAAGACTTGGCTTTCAGCTGCAAGCAGTACCAGACAATGTGTGTCCGTTAGAAAGCCTAAGTAATGGAATGATAGAATAAAAATAATTAAATGCTGATAAAGGGAATAGTTTGACATTACATAACAAAGTTTTGCATGAGTTGTGTTCAGCGTTAAATATCGATAGTACACATCAGGAATATTCTAAATTTGCAAAAGCTGGTGATCTCGTCAATCAAGCCTATTTTAAAATTGCTATGAAAGAATTTTCCCACATAAAAATTTCCCACACGACTCTTTTATTTAGAATCGCTTTTTAATACAAAAATCCAAAAATCCAAAGCGGTATTTTATTCCCAAACCCTATCTCAATATCATCGGCTACTACAAATGAGTTCGGTATCTCTTTTATTTGTTCAAAGCTTTTGTTTTTACCTCCGATTTCAACCGTAACTCTCTCATCAATTAGAAAGTCCCCACTATTGGGATAATGCAACGTATGATTCACCCGAAGTTGCGAGGCGAAAAACTGCTCTCGTATCGTGCCTATTTCCTGATTTTCACAATAATATTGACCGAGATTTGGATTGTTGAGATAAAGCTTGGAGGGCTTGGAAAAGACACTATCATTTTTTGCACGTGAGCGTAATGAATAGAAGATATTGCCTAGACTCAAATAATCAATATATTGGTAAAGGGTTGTGCGATTGATACCGATTTTTGCCGCAAGTGCTGTGATGTTGAGTTCGTAGGGTTTGGAAGCGCAAATCATCCCGACAAGTTGTTTGAGTTTCTGGATATTTTGCGGTTCAATGTTGAAAATGATCGGTAAATCGCTCTCGATGACGGTATTGATGGTCTCTTCGAGTTTTAGTCCATAGGTATTTGGGTTCTCAAAATAATAAGGGTAATAACCGTTTTGGAGGTATTCGCTGAAAAACTCAAACGGTTTGATTCGCTTGGTGATCTCTACGGCAATCTTAATGTGATTGGTAAGTATTTCATTCAAGGTGAAACTCTCAAATTTTATCCCCAACTTCAATTCCAAAAATTCCCGAAATGAAAGACCTGCAACACGATACAAAACAGCCCGTCGGCTCAGATCGGCTTTCTTGTGTTCCAACTGCATTGCGGATGAACCACTAAAGATCACTTGAAGGTCTAAGAAATCATAGATTTCCTTGAGGTCATTCTCAAAATTTGCATATTTATGGATTTCATCGATAGCTAAAACTTTACCACCACTTTTGGAAAATATATCGGCAATATCATACAATTTGACACCACTAAGTGCGATACTATCCGCACTGAAATAGAGTTTTTTACCCATCGGTACATCAAGATTATTCAAATATTGGAGGATGGATGTCGTCTTGCCTACCCCGCGAGCCCCTAAAATCCCGATCATCTTATCATTAAAATCAATCGTATTTAGAAAATAGCGTTTATAGGGATATTTTTGGAGTTTTGTAATCTTATGATATTTTTCAAACAAACTTTCTAATGGCATAGGCTCTCTTTTGTAGTATTAATAAGACGAAACTATATCATAACGTTGTTTCTATTCTACAAAAATAAAGATTATCAGACACTTTTGCTTTGTCTTTTTATAAGTTTCAATAACCCTCGTTATAATTGCATTAATAATTTACATAAAAGAAGTAATAATGAACTATGACGTAATCGTAGTCGGTGGCGGACACGCAGGAATCGAAGCGGCACTTGCCTCTGCCCGTATGGGACACAACACATTGATGGTTTCGATGTTAGCCGAGCAAGTGGGAGCGACAAGCTGTAATCCGGCTGTGGGTGGTTTAGCCAAAGGGCATTTGGTTCGGGAACTTGATGCCCTTGGCGGTGAAATGGGTCTGCTGACCGATGAAGCAGGAATTCAATTTCGGATTCTCAATATTACCAAAGGACCCGCCGTTCGGGGAAGTAGGGCGCAGATTGATATGGATCGTTACCGTATGATTGCCCGTAATACTATTTTGACCACTCCCAATATGTCTCTTATCCAAGAGACGGTGACATCGCTTATTATTGAAGACAATACCGTTGTTGGCGTACGCACCCATTTACTCAACGAATACCGTGGTGCGCGTGTTATTTTAACGACAGGAACATTTCTAAACGGGATGATTCATATCGGTGAGATTCGTCAAGAAGCAGGGCGTTTCGGTGAGTTTGCTGCCAAAGGATTGACGGATTCGTTACGTGAAGCAGGGCTTGCTGTCGGGCGGCTCAAAACGGGAACGTGTCCGCGCGTCGATAGTTCTTCTATTGATTTTAGTGTGATGGAGATTCAAGACGGCGATGCTCTCCCCAATCCGTTTAGTTTTCGTACCGATAGAGTAAAATTCGCAAAAGAAAAAAAGCAACTTCCATGTTATATCGCCTACACGAACGAAGATACTCATAGCCTCATTGAAGGAAATTTTCACCGCGCTCCTCTCTTCACTGGTCAAATCGAAGGGGTAGGACCGCGCTATTGCCCCAGCATTGAAGACAAAGTAAATCGTTTCCGTGACAAAGAGCGTCACCACCTCTTTATCGAACCTCAAACGGCGGAGAATACGGAGTGTTACATCAATGGTATGTCCACCTCTCTCCCACCAGATGTTCAACGCTCTATGATTCATTCGGTCATTGGGATGGAAAATGCCAAAATTGTCCGTTACGGCTATGCTATCGAATACGATTACGTTGATCCGATGGAACTCAAACACACCCTAGAGACTAAAAAAGTCAAAAATCTCTATTGTGCAGGACAGATCAACGGAACGACAGGATACGAAGAAGCGGCAGCGCAGGGGATGATGGCAGGAATCAATGCCGCATTATCGCTTGAAGGGAAGGAACCGCTTATTTTGCGTCGTGATGAAGCCTATATCGGTGTTCTCATTGACGATTTGGTCACCAAAGGGACGAAAGAGCCGTACCGTATGTTTACCTCCCGTGCTGAATATCGTCTTCTTCTTCGTGAAGAGACGGCGGATTTGCGTTTGGGTCGATACGGTCACGCATTGGGGCTCATTAGCGATGAGGAGATGGAGCGAATCGAGCTCAAACGGAGTCAAATCAATGAGGGAACTGCCCTTTTGGAGAGCACAATTTTCACTCCGACCAAAGAGTTCTTAGCCTTTTTAGACTCTATCGACGAAGAGCGAATCAATGATCGAATCACGGGGACACAACTTGTCTCTCGTAAAAGTTTTGAGTTGGAAAAACTCCCAAAACTGATTCCAAGTTTCGGTGAGCTTGACCCCTATATTCAAGAGCAAATTTTGATCGAAGCCAAATACGCCCGTTATGTCGAAAAACAAAGTGAAGACATCGAAAAAATGTCACGAATGCTTCACATCGCCATCCCTGAAAACTTTGATTTTAAATCGGTTTCGGGGCTTTCCAATGAGATTGTCGATAAACTCGGACGGTTCAATCCTCCGACCTTGCAAGCTGCCTCTCAGATCAGCGGTATTACTCCTGCGGCGTTGGATATATTGCAGATTTATATCAAGATGGCAGGGAAGAAGTAGCGTGAACGGTAACACCGTAGCTTGATAAATTTCACGAGTTGGGACTAATAAGTCGTTTTAAAGAAAGGGGCGTTATAATTGCCCATTATTATAAAAACCAAAAGGGGCTAAACATGGCTAAATACATCGAATTAACGGCATCAAACTTTGCGGATACAATCAACGAGGGTGTGGCACTCGTAGACTTTTGGGCTCCATGGTGTGGACCTTGTCGTATGATCGCTCCAGTTATTGAAGAATTGGCTGCCGATTTTGAAGGTAAAGCAAAAATCTGTAAAGTAAATACAGATGAAGAGCAAGATATTGCAGTTAAATACGGTATCCGTTCTATCCCTACAATCCTTTTCTTCAAAAACGGTGAAATGGTTGATACAATGGTAGGCGCTGCTTCTAAACAAGCATTTGCTGACAAAATCAACTCACTTCTATAGTCTTTCCTTACTATCTCCGATAACTTCGGGGGTAGTGCATTCATCCCTTCGAGATCTTCTTTTCTTCTCTAGTGTTCCTTTCCAACTCGTTTATTTTTAGTGTACTTGTACCGGTGTCGTTTGTGTAGCTGCTTCCGCTACTGCCTTGGGATCAGGGGTGAGGTAATGTTGTTCGATCATCATATCAACGATCCCTTTGAAGACAGGGACGGCGGTGATGGAGGCGAAATAGACGGTGCGGGGGTTGATGACGGTAATCCCGATTGTATAAGTGTGTTTTTTGTCATTTGCAAATCCCACAAAAGAGGTGTGGTAACTGTTGACGTAGCCACCATTGCGAGCAATATGGGCTGTTCCTGTTTTCCCCCCTATTTCAAGCCCTGGAGTGATGGCACCCACACCTGTCCCCACATTGACAGTTTTAATCAAAATTCGCTTCATCATTTGCGCGGTTGCTGGGGTAATGACTTGAATAGATTCTTGGACTTGCATAGGCATTGAACGACCATTGTCATCTATGAGGCAATCCACAACCATGGGATTGACAATTTTTCCGCCGTTATTAAAAACATTGTAGGCTTTGAGGACTTGCATCGTATTGGAACGCATTCCGTATCCATAAGAGGTAATTGCTTTATAAAGATAATTATTGAGCTGACCAGCACTGGGGATGGAACCCCGTTTTTCGTAGGGTAAATCAATACCGCTAAAATGGGTAAATCCATAGCGACTTAGCCCCTCTGTGAATTCCGTTCCATTAAACTTTTGGGCGAGCTGTGCCATACCAATATTGGAAGAGTGGACAATAACATCTTCGGCGCTAAGGATACTAAAGGGATGCTCATCAACAATTGTTTTGCGTCCCATAGTATAGCGTCCATTGTGCCCATTGACCATATCATAAGGATTTAGAAGATGACGGTCAAGGAGGAGTGAGAAAATAATAGGTTTGATAACGGATCCTGGTTCAAAGCTGTACTCAATGGCATTTGTATTAAGGGAAGGGTAATCGGATTTAGTAATATGACTGGGATCAAAACGGTTGGAGCTTGCTAAGGTAAGGATTTTTCCTGTTTTGGATTCCATAACGGTAGCAATAATCTCATCAGCTTGAAGTTGTTCTTTGATTCGATCGGTAATCGCTTCTGCGCGAGCTTGGAGTACGATAGGGATATTAAGTTTGAGATTGAAACCGTTGATTTGAGGCTTAATGGAACTTTGCTTGTTGAGAATAAGATAGCCATTGACATCGCGCATTGCCCTCTGACTCTTGTTTTGTTGGGGATTTAGCTCTTGATCAAAAAATTTCTCAAGACCCTTAATTCCGTAAATACGGGTGTAGCCATCCTCTTCCATTTTGCGCGGGTATCCAATCAGGGGGGAAAGGAGATCTTTATAGGGATATTCTCGTGCTTCACCACTTTCGATGATATTAAGCCCTTGCAAAACACGTTGATGATTGGGAAGTTCGTATTCGATAAAAACTTTCAATTTTCGAAGTTCAAACGCGAGGGTTCGAAGGTACATTGCCTCTTTAGGCCCTACGTGATAACTCAATGTCACTGAACCACGCCGTGTATGGAGTCTTTGTCGAATCTCTTTAGGGTCAATACCACTATATATACTAAAAAGCTGAATAAAGAGTTCTTTTTTTTCAGGATCAATATTACGGGTATTAACAACTATTTTATAGAGTTTTTGGGTGGTAGCAATGTGAAAACCATCAGCACTGATAATACTACCTCGTTGTGCTTTGGAATTTTCTTCCGAATAGATAGAAGGGATGTCGCGCTCATGTACGGCAGTGTAAAACATAACCATGAGAAAAACGATAAAACCAAGGGTTAGGAAAAGAAATAAAATAAGAATTCGGTGAGATTTGGGAGAATGCTGCATAAAAAAAAGACCCGTTACATTTGTGTACGGGTAATTTCTTTATACGCGCTAAGAGCTTTGTTGCGTACTTCGAGCATAAGTTTCATACTGATTTCCGCTTTATCAATGGCGAGAGCGGCCTGATGTAGATCTTTGACCGACCCTGTAGCAATATCACTCATTGCTTGGTCGCTTTGGACTTGCATTTTATTAACATCTCCAAGAGCATTTTTAAGTTCTTGGGCAAAATCAACACCACTGTTTCCAACACTGCTGGTAGTTTTTGCTTTGAATAAATCAGCAGTTGAAAAAGGTTTGATTGCTTGAATATCAGCCATAATTTAAAATTCCTTTTAGGCTTGCAAAATGCTGATTGCAGCATTTGCTATGGTTTTTGAACTTTCGAATGCTGCTACGTTGGCTTGGTAGGATCGCGTTGCTTCCACTAAATCGGCCATTTCGATAACAGGATTAATATTTGGATACGCAACGTATCCTTTGGCATCGGCATCGGGATGTGATGGATCATATTTCATATTGGGTGCTTTATCATCACGAGTGATCTTATCAACAACAACACTCATAATCGCAGGATTGGGCTTTAACCCTGCCAATCCCTCTTTGAGTGGATCGGAGTACCCCAATTGATTGGTACTACGTTCTAATGCTTGGTTGTAGATACTATTAAAATCAATTGCTTTAAAAATAACTTCTTGGCGACGATAAGGTCCCCCCTCGGCAGTTCGGGTGGTTTGGGCATTGGCGATATTTGAACTGACGGTATTAACACGAACACGCTGTGCTGATAACCCATAACCGCTAATATCAAAACTGTCTAAAAATGCCATAATAAATCCTTACGAGGTTTTAGCCGAAGCGTCAATAACGCTTTTGAAAATATTGCCATTTTTTTTCATAGCAGCGACGAGAGCTGTATACATCAGGGAATTCTTAGCCATTTCGCTACTTTCAACATCCAAATCGACACTATTTCCATCATTGCGCGCCATATGCCCATCTCGAAAAAAGGTGGTTCCTTTGGTTTGGTTACTGGTATCAAAACCGCCTAAATGGGTACTACTTGTTTTCGTCATTTGGAGTGTTGCGTCTTTGGCTCCATAAAGTTCAGCACTTTTTTGTGCCAACGCCTCTTCAAAACGGATATCACGAGGACGATAATTGGGGGTATCGACATTGGCAATGTTACTGGCTATCATATCTTGACGGGCGGTGCGATAATTCAGTGCCGCTTCAGCTATCCCATCAGAGAGAGATTTAATAACGCTCACAATCCAACCCCCTTTTCTCGTATCTTTAGGTAGAAAGCAAAAACTATTCCGCTTTTGTTTTATCGACTCTTTAATGGTCACTTGCTATACTGTTGTAAAATTATACACTATAAGTAAAATCTAATGCCTGATAAAAAATTATTTCTTTTAACAACTGCCTTGATTACGATAGGGATTATTTGCTCCTATACTCTTTCGGCGTATACCGTTATCCATTTTGAGTATGACAATTTACATTTCGTGTGGCGTGAACTGCTTATTGCCTTTATTTCGATTATGTTTATGTGGATCATTTCACGACTTAATCCTGATATATGGCTTCATCGTTTGGGATTAGCTCTCTTTTGGGGCAGTATTGTTTTGATGCTTATTATGCCTTTTTTACCATCCTTCTTAGTGAATGAAGTAGGTGGAGCGAAGCGATGGATCAAAATTGTTGGTTTTTCTCTTGCCCCTGTAGAATTTTTTAAAATTGGATTTGTTTATTTTCTTGCATGGAGTTTTTCTCGAAAACTGGGACACCATGGTGGAATGGGGCTATTTCAAGAGTTCAAACGGTTTGCCCCATATGCTAGTTTGTTTATTATGGTGATGTTTTTGATTGCAATTGTCCAAAATGATTTGGGGCAGGTGGTTGTTCTCTCCCTTACGCTGGCAATTATGCTTTTTTTTGCAGGGAGCAGCTTACGCTTTTTCTTCAGTCTTATTATGGGGGCAGTGGGATTTTTTCTTCTTTTTATTGCCATGGCACCCCACCGAATGGATCGTATTCTTTCATGGTGGGCATCGGCACAAAGTACTATTCTCGCTTTTTTCCCTGAATCGATAGCGCAACATTTACGCATTGCCAATGGAGAGGAGGCGTATCAAATCGGTCACTCGATGAATGCCATTCACAATGGGGGTATTTGGGGGACAGGTTTGGGAAATGGAACTTTTAAGCTTGGATTCTTAAGTGAAGTACATACCGACTTTGTCCTTGCAGGAATTGCGGAGGAGTTTGGATTTATTGGGGTTTTGTTTGTAACATTTTTGTTTATTGCCCTTTTGCATCGTCTTTTTAAAGTTGCTAATCGTTCTATAGAGGATATTGATTATCTTTTTAGTTTGGGTATTGGGCTTCTTATTACTTTTGCATTTATGATTAATGCGTACGGAATTAGTGGACTTACCCCCATCAAAGGGATCTCGGTTCCCTTCTTGAGCTATGGAGGTTCATCGATGTTGGCATCGAGTATAGGAATTGGGATGGTGCTAATGTTATCCAAGAAAATAAAATATGAACCGGGGGATAAGAGATGAATATAATTTTTACCGGCGGTGGCACTGGAGGTCATCTTGTTATTGCATTGTCTCTTGCTGAGGCAGCGGTTGCTCGTGGTCATAAGGTTGTTTTTATTGGCTCTACTTCGGGACAAGATCGTCAATGGTTCGGTAATAGTACCCTTTTCCAACAGAGTTATTTTTTAGAGACGACAGGGGTTGTTAATAAAAAAGGGTTTGGAAAAGGTGTTGCACTGTGGAAAATTTTTAAAGCAGTTTTGGCTTCACGTTCTATTATCAAAGAGTTTCATGCAGATGCCGTTGTGAGTGTTGGGGGCTTTTCAGCTGCTCCTGCTGCCATTGCTTCACTTATCGCCCGTATTCCTCTCATTATCCATGAACAAAATGCAGTGACAGGGAAGTTGAATTCTCTTTTACGCCCGTATTGTGCAGGATTTTACAGTTCGTATGAAGAGGGGAAGAACCATTGTGACTATCCTGTGAATGAAGTCTATTTTCAAAATGGACGACCTCGTTATAATATCCAGACGGTAATCTTTTTGGGCGGGTCTCAGGGGGCAAAGTTTATCAATGATTTGGCATTAGAAATTGCTCCGTGGCTGGAGGAGAGAGGTATTCGTATCATTCATCAATGCGGTGCGGTGGAGGAAGAGAGGGTTCGCCATGCGTATCATTTGTTGAATATTGATGCTGAAGTTGTTGGATTTACAACGAAAATTGCAACCTTGATCGAAAAAAGTGACTTTGCCATTAGTCGTTCAGGGGCAAGTACCTTGTGGGAACTATGTGCCGCAGGTGTTCCTGCCTTTTTTATCCCCTATCCCAGTGCAGCAGGGGATCATCAGTATCATAATGCCCGCTATGTAATCGACCATAATGCAGGGTGGTGTGAGCGTCAAGGGGAGGGACTAGTTCAAAAGCTCAAAGAGGCGATAATGAGTGATGTTATGGCTAAGAGTGAAGCGCTAAGCACCCTTATTGCTCCTAATGGAGCAGTGAAGATTATTCAAAAGATCGAAAACCGCTAAATATCCGTAATCTTGTGAATAATCCAAAATCCAAATGCCAGTACAATAGTACTGATAATGGCGATAGTAATTGTTCCTGTTTCTAATTCCATTCGTTATCCTGCAACGTCGACCATCGACCACATCGGCAAGAATATTCCCAGCGCCAATACAAGTACAAATCCTGCTATTGCGGTAATGAGAAGTGGTTCTATGAGTGAGGCAACATTGTCAACAATATAATCATAACGACTATTGTACACTTTATTGACTTTTCCTAACATAACACCCAGTGATCCACTATTTTCTCCCGCTTTGATCATTTGCATTATCATACCTTCGAATTGTCCACTTTCACTAAATCCTTGTGCCAAAGAGCGTCCATCTTCGATAGCGGTGGGGATTTTAGCCAGTTGTTGTTTGATGTAATTATTTTCGACTACACCCATCGCGATTTTAAGGGCATCAATCATCGGAATTCCTGATTCGGTTAGAATGTTAAAGAGGTAAATGAACCGTCCGATCATTGCGTAATAAGTCACTTTCCCAACGATATAAATACGGAGAAAATATTGGTCAGTTTTGAGGCGTAGTACAGCACTTCGACGATAGGCAAAACTAAAGGCGGTGGAGAGGAGGATGGCAGAACTTATAACATATATTCCATACATTCGAATAGCGTGTTCTGTCCACAATAGAACCTTGGTAGGGAAAGGGAGCTCCATCCCTGATTGTTCAAAAAAGGACTGAAATTGGGGGACAACAAAGGTGATAACGACAGTAAATGCTATTCCCATAGCGATCAAAATAAACATAGGATAGCGAGTTGCTTTTTTGAGTTTCTGACGATTATCAAAAATTTGCTGTAAAATAGCAGAGAGTTTCGCGATGGCGGTGCTTAGGGTTCCTGTTTGTTCCCCTAGTTCAAACATAGAAAGCGATAACGTCCCCAGTTGGCGTTGATAATTGACTACGGAGCGGCTAAGACTTAAACCACTCTCAATATCCCGTAATACCGCAGTAAAAATAGCCCGTAACATTGGATCTGGAGTGTCATCTAAACTATCCTCTAAGCAGCTATTGACAGGTATGCCGGCATCAAGCATTGTGGAGAGCTGATCAAGAAAAGCGATATAAGGTTCATCTTTGACACGCTTATTTTTGATAGGGCTTTTATAGTGCTCTTTTAAACGATTAATTTTCATACTAAAGGGTTCGGAAACTTCCGTAATTTTGACGGGAACCCCTAGTGCTTTGTCTCTAAACTTTTTGAGTGCTTCTGCTTTGTGAATGGCTTCAAGAACGAGGGTGAATTGGTGTTTCCCCTGTTTGTAGCGTATTCGAAAAAACTTCACCTATATTTCCTTGGTGACACGTAGCACCTCTTCTAGGGTTGTAATACCACGCACTACTTTACTTAAGCCATCAATAACCATGGGTTCATAGCCCTCGTTCTCCTGTGCATAGCGGGAAATATCATATTTGGAGGATTCATTTGAAACCATTTTGGCAATTGCCTCCGTAACCACTAAAATTTCAGAGATGAGTAGTCGTCCTGAATAGCCCGTATTGTTACATTTTGGGCACCCTTTACCTGTATAAAATGTAGTCTCCTCGGTTATCCAGCGATCTACTTTACGGAGTAGATTTTTATGAGGTCTAATTTCCATTTTGCACTCGGAACAGATTTTACGTACCAATCGTTGAGCAACAATCCCGACAAGAGAATCGGCGATAAGATAGCTTTGCAGTCCCATCTGAACCATTCGCCCGATAGCACTTGCGGCATCATTTGTATGAAGAGTTGAGAAAACGAGGTGTCCTGTAAGGGAGGCTTGCGCTGCTGCATTAAGGGTCTCGAAATCACGAATCTCCCCGACAAGGATAATGTCAGGATCTTGACGCAAAAATGATTTAAGGGCATCTAAGAATCCAAATCCTACCCGCTCATTGACTTGTACTTGTTGGACAAGGGGGAGCTGATATTCGATGGGGTCTTCGATGGTCAAAACTTTATTCTCAATGCTTTTAACTTCATTAAGTGCAGCATAAAGGGTGGTCGTTTTACCGCTTCCTGTAGGCCCAGTAATAAGGACGATTCCAAATGGGGCGTGGATGATTTCGTTGAATTTTTCCAAATTTTTGTCTTCAAAACCGAGCTCATGGAGTTTGAGGAGAATTTTTTGTTGATCAAGGATACGCATAACGATTGATTCACCAAAGAGGGTCGGTGTGGTAGAGAGACGAAAATCATATTTTCCCCCCACAACATCAAGGCTGAATCGACCATCTTGGGCTTTTCGCCGCTCAGAAATATCGAGATTTCCTAATAGTTTTATTCGTGAATTTAATGCGGTATAAATATCTAAATCAAAAACGAATGTCTCTTGTAAAATACCATCGACACGGGTACGCACTGACATGGCACGTAAATCAGGTTCAATGTGAAGGTCACTGGCACGACGTAATACAGCATCTTTAATGATGAGATTAATGAGTTGCATAACCGCACTCGCTTCTCCATCTCCCCCTTTGGCTCCCTCATTATTAATTTCTCGTTTGACTTCGGCAGCAATGGTTTGAGTTTTTTTGATAATTTCAAGACGTTGAAAAATATGATTAATATCTTCCCCGAGAGAAAGATATATTTTGAGTGGTTTGGTAGCGATGTTACGTTCCAATACATCAAGGGCATCAAAATTTAGAGGGTCAGAGGTGGCGATATAGAGATAGTCTTCATCTTCTTTGAAAGGGATTGCTTTGGCGGCGGTGAGGAGAGATAGAGAAAATTTTGCTAATGCATGAAAATCGATTTTTTCACCATAAAGGTCAACGAAATCTATTTTGAGTTGCTTGGAAAGAAGTAGCGCCATTTCCTTGTGGGAGACCAACCCTTCCTCTACAAGTATCTCTCCCACTTTTTTACTAAATCCAGAGTCCCTTTGTTTTTGAAGGGAAAAATCAAGTTGTTCTTGGGTGATTACCCCCTCTGCTATGAGTAAATCTCCTAATCGAATTTGTGGGCGAATCATCCTTTTCTCCTTAGTTGGTACTGCTTGATTTCCAAGTGCGGTAAAGTTCTGTTGCCGCTTTGGAATCTTTGTAGTTCATATAGAGTTCTAACACTCCAACTGCCTCTTTTTTACGCCCTTGCGCCCAATACGATTGAGCATACAACAGCCATGCTTCTTCTTGTTCACGGTTTATTTGATTCGCTTTTTTTGCCCAAGTGGCAGCATCGACAAAGTTGTTCTTCCCATAGAAATCTCGTGCTATTGTTATTGCTGTTTCGTAGGTTGGATTTTGCTTAAAGGTTCCAATAGGATCAACACTAGGGACTTTGGGTGAGCTTGTGACACTGAAAATACTATTAGTATTATTGTGAGGAGCAACTGGCACGGGATTATCTTGCGTAGGAATCTCTACCGAAGGCTGCTTGGGGGTGTTTGGTGTGAGCGCCGTTAATGCCGCCATTTTATCTGTCAAAGGGATACGATCTGGGTTGTATTTGAAGAGGATAGGACTCTGGAAACCCAATTCTTTAAATTCATTGATAAGTGGGACAATACGACTGGCATCATAAATATCACTATAGCGGAGTGTATAGTAATTATTGACGAGATAAATCCCCATTCCAGATTGATACTGTTTTGGTATTTTTGATAAATATACACGGACACTTTCATACGATTTATTGGACGTTAATTGGAGGACATATAGGGGATTTTTAGACTCATTCTTGGGAGAAAGTTCGGCATTTTTATCTGAATCTTTCTCTTTTAGTGTAACCGTTGGCAGGATAGTAATCGGATGTTGATCGATGGGAGGAGTTACTGCTTTTGGAGTTTTACCAGAAGAAACAACTAGTACTTTGGGTGTTGTAACCGTGACATCGTGTGTAGAAAACATCTCTAAATACCCTGCAATCAATGCCACAACGAAGAGAATTGCACTCGTGATAAAGAGAGAACGGCGAATCATTACTCGGCGACGTTTAGCGACGCAACGCGCTACGAGGTGGTCGAAATTATCAATCATGAATCAACTCCGCACTCATGGCTGCCATGGTAATGGTACATGAGGATGGGCGCAAATAGTTTGTTTTATTATGGGCATTGGTGTAGTGAAGGAGATGAAAAAGATGGTAAAAAATCTTTTTGAAATTACGAAAATTTCCTTGGCTTATTTGGTGCGCTTGGAGAATGAATTTAGGTTTTATTTCATCCGCAACTTCTGAAAATCCGATACGCATCAGCTCACGATAAAGATAGTTTTTACACTCTATGGGATTAAGAGCAGAGAGGTCAATTATTTTGTGAGGTCGGCTTTTGAAATGGGGAGCACGTAAAATAATTTCCCCTTCACTTCGGTGCATTGCCAAAATAAACCAAAACGCTTTGGAATCACTGAGGATACGGATAAATTCTCTCATTTCAGTGCTGAGTAACTGCGCTTCGTCAATCATAATGAGGTGGTCAGTTGTAGCATATATCTCGGTTGCTTGAAGGCGAAATTTCTCAATATCTTCCCCATCAAATGCAACCCCTTTATGTTTTAGCAGTTTTTTTAATAGATCAATAGGGGTGAGAAATGGGGTTTCGATAAGGAGAATATCCCGATCATTTTTCCAAATCTCTTTGAGATGGTGGAGAAGAAAACTTTTTCCGCTTCCCGGTTCTCCCAAAAGAAAGATAAGCTGTCGAAATGTTCCATTAAGAGAGGTTTTGATTTTTTCAATCGCCCCTAATGAAGCCTGCACCTCAAAATAATCGCGACTCTCTTGACGTTCTTCAAATTTTTCTGCTGCGGTTAGCCATTGGGACATCTTAGTTCAACTTTTTCATGTAGGCATCATCAATGGTAGGGAAAATATCTTTTTTGATGAGAGTAGGGGTGATGAGAATAAAGAGTTCACTTTTTTTGATAATATTTTCCGTATTGTGGAAGAGTCTCCCAATGAAAGGTATATCTCCAATAAGTGGAACCTTCGTATCATTTTTAGTGGTTGCTTTTTCGATAAGTCCCCCTATAAGCACTTTTTGTTTGTCTTTGACTTTGACGATGGAGGTCATTTGTTTGACGCGAGTATCGGGAGGCATAGTCCGATTCGTTGTTGCCGTTGTCTGTGTTGTCGAGGTTCCTATATCCGAGGCATTAAGAAGTTCACTGGTTACAGGATTGATCCGCATAACGATATAGCCATCATCGGTTACTTCAGGGATAATATTAAGCGTCAACCCAACGAATATTGATCCTAGTGTCGTGATGGTTGACGAAGAGGGCGCGCCTGTTGTGGTGGTAGTCAAAGCACCGCTTGCATAAAGATAGTTGAGCTGTTGACCGACATTGATGACAGCTGGTTGATTGCTTAGTGTCAATACTTTTGGGTTTGAGAGGACTTCCACATCCCCATACGTTTTTAGAAAATTGATAAGCCCCGTCGGGTCAAAATTAACGCCAAATGAATAGACAGGTCCCCCTGAACCTAAAGGAGTCAAGTTGTTGGCACTGTTAGAATAGTTGCTATAGTTACCTTTGAGGGCGAGATCAAACTTACTCCAGTTGACCCCCATAGAGCTGTAATCATTGTAGGTGAGTTCGATGAGGTAAGCATCGATCATCACTTGGGAGTGCATCCGTGATTCGAGTTTATCGAGGTACGTTTTGACGGCATTGAGTTGGCGGGCTGTTCCTGTGACGCTTACGACGGCAGCATCACGATTTACGAGGGTTTTATTAAGGGTACTATTGTTCTCATCCCCTTCTTGGAGAATTTGCTGAACATGATCATGAAGCTGATCCCAAAAGGTGAAAGTTGAAACAGCCCGTACGCTTGTGAAGTCACTATTCGAGCCTCCTCCACTTGATCCACCTGTTGATCCTGACGTAGTTCCCCCCGTACTTCCTCCGACCGCACCGCCAGTAGTTCCTCCCGTTGACCCCGTGCTTGAGCCTCCTGCTCCAACGGTGATTGATTTGGATGAGCTTGTTGAGAGAAGATTCATATTGATATAATCAACATTGAAATTGACTGTTTTTGTGTAGGAAGCCCGTACAATTTTTTTTTCCTTATCGTAGGTATAAAAGAGGTTGTGGTCATCAAAGATAAAGGCAAAAAGTTCATCTACTCCATAGTCTTCAATATTGACCATATCAAGCGGTTTTGTGAGCTGATCTTTCGCTTGATTATCGTCAAATACGACACTTATATGACATGTTTGGGTGACATCGCGTAAGAGATCCAATAGGGTTAATCCCGAATTTTGACTCTGATGCGCATTGAGGCTAAAGCGTTTGGTATCGCACTCATTTGCGTGTGCCAACGATAGAGCTAGTAGTAAAAAGAGTATAATTTTTTTCATGGGACTTCCTTCGTGCTAAGTACGTGACGTGGTTCTCCTACCGCAATCATAGTGAGGCGACTGTTTTGTTTGAGACCGACAAAATTATTCTGAATATAAGTTATTTCATGGTTATTAAAGCGATCACCAACACGGTACCACGCGCCATTAATAAATGCTTTCTCGTTCATAATAGCAGTAACGAGAGTGGGTGGAGGAGGAGGTGGCGGTAGAGGAATCATCGCAGGAGGAGGTACAGTCATCGCCATCAACGGCGGAGGGGGTAATAGCGTTGCACTTGGAATGAGAGAGACTACTTTGTGTTTAGCGGTTTTACGAAACGGATCATACATTTCTCCATAAAGCAGTTGGGACAAAGACAGTGATACAAAAATAAAAATCACCAGTTTTCTCATAATGCAACTCCCATATAGAGGATAACAGCTTCAAAGTGAGGCTTCTCTTCATCCGTTTCGACACGGAGGGTATCCATTTGAACGAGGGCATTTTGTGATTCGATAAAGGTCACAAATTCAGCGATAGCAGGAAACTTCCCAATTCCTTTTATCGTCAGCTTTTTATATTTATTAACTTTTCCGAAGTAGGGTTCATCGGTGTCCACTGACTCCATGAGTTCAATTTTAAGTCCCAAGTTTACCGATTTTTCTAGCAATAGATCAAGCATTCTAGCATAGTGTTTGTTGTCAAAAATGAGCCCTTTGGAAGCAGACATTTGATCAATTATGGCTTGTTTATCTGCGTCGAGTTCTGCGGTATGGATTTTTTCTTTATCAAGAGATTTTATGGCTATTTTTATTTTGGTGTGATAAGCATCGGGAGAATTTTCTGAAATTTGTTGCATCAATACATTGTTTTGTTCTTCGAGCACGTTTAGTTCATCAATTGCATCGGTGAGATAGAGCATCCACCCTAGGATTAAAATTGCCAAAGCACTTCCGATAGAGATTAATAAGCGTTGTTGAGGAGTATAAGCTGCGAGCTGTTCGTCAAGATTGTCGAGTTGCGCTTCTATCATGCTCATCGCGTCACCTTTATGAGACTGTTGTATCGCGTGGTATTATCATCAAGCTTGATTTCATGCGTTTCAACATTTTGATAACCACGCGAATAGAGACCACTCATAAGTTTGGCAATATCATACCGTTTGCGATAATCGGAAACGACAATAATATTCATCTCTTTGGAGCTATTTTGTTCCAGTGAGAGTGCTCCAAGTCGATACTTGCCGAGTTCACTTGCCGTATCACTCAGAAAATGTTGCCGTTGAAAATGAATATCATCGATCACCGCGGCAGTTTCCTCAGCTGCTTGGTAGGATGCAATATCCTCTTGAATACCTCTATTTTTTTCTTGTTGCTCTTTGAGAAGAGCCGTATTTTTTTTCAATATTACTGAGAGTTCTGCTGTCTCTTTTTGCAAGGTAGCCAGTTGAGCCGTTAGCTCTTCATTACGAGTTTGTTCATTCATATCCATCCATGCGACCACCAAGATGGCTAATAGCATGACAAGTAATGCCCCTCCGACAATGATGAGAAATTTTCCGCTTTCTCGAACATACCATTTGGGTTTACGAGGGCAGGGGGAAAGATTAAAAAGATTTTCCGTTGTCGTGAAATAATCAGCACATACGGTACGGTGAATTTCTTGAGGAGCTATTCCTTCACGCACCAGCGGTATGGGGATGAGATCACTGATTCCATACGCGCTAAAAACGTTTTCGAGCCCCACAATGGGTTTTCCCTCAAAATCAAGATAGCAGTTGTCAATACCACTGAGACCGAAAACACCTCTTTTGTGATTGATAGTGTGGACAATTCGTTCGATATTTTTGGCAATTCGGGTTTGGAGTAGGATAAACTTATTGAGCTCTTCGGGGAGATAATTTTCTTCAATCATCCCTTTGGTTTGGAGTATTTGTTTGAGTGTTGGGAGATCAAGCCCTGTTTCAACAGCGATGGAAGCCAGCGTCTCGATACTGCGGTGGGCGATATAGTGCCCATCTTGATAGATCACCGCATACGCCTCTTCGTCTCCCCAGTAGATAAAAAGATCATTTTTTGGGGTGAGGAGAGGGTAAAGAGATGAATAGACTAAAAATCCAGGAACGAGTCGATCAATGGACGGTGTTTTGGTAAGTACCTCTTGAAAATACTCTTTTGCTTTGGTATGAGAGAGGGCAAATGCTTCAACAAGCGCATCGCTATCATTACTGATATTGTGACGGATATAGTCGATTGTGTACTCGTCGTCGCTGTTGAGATTCCCCTCTTCGAACATCCGAATCTCAACTTGAATCGCCATCTCGTCGTCGCTTAAGCGATTAGAAAGTTTCATTGTATGAACATCTAACAAGCTTAAGGGGATAAGGGCACCCGATAAGAGTTTTTTCAATTCAGTCGAGGAACTTTCTGTAAATACACCATTATTATAGGTTTGAATTCGGTCATGTTCAAGTAAAAGAAGATGTGAAGATTCCATTGACCTACTTAGCGTATCAATTTTTATTATAATAGAAAATTTTAAAGAAAGTAATTATTTGCACGGGATTATAGCATAGCCCGTTTGCGGAAAAAGGCGAATAGTTGTATTTTTATCACTTTTTGTGAAATTAATATCCAATGGATTCCGTATTAGTGACACTAATGAGGTTGTATTGCCGTCATGCGGACGACCGAGGGAGTCGAAACAGACTGTTTCAGGCTTGTGAGGTGTAGTATTTGCTAATGTTGTAATTGTAGGTAGCTTAATTTCTGATTTTATCGTATGTGTGGGTGATTCATTACTGGATAGATTTCCCTCATTTAAAACAATCCATCCTGCTTCCGAACAGCTACCATCACCTGTTTCATACCCGATAGCTCTATACCGTGCCTCTTTGAGCTTGAGTAGAGTGTATTGAGCATCTTGTTTCGTAGCGTCAGGTTGAGCCATATAGAATCCAACCCCTGTGAGAACCCCCATCAGGATAATGACGAAAATAAGTTCGATAAGGGTAAAGCCGTATTTTTTCATGGGCGTTGCAGGCTCCTTCGTTGAAGTCGGATTTTATTGCCAAGTTTTAGTGATGGATTTAATTTTGGATCTTTAGAGGTGACAACGACGGTCATATCGATCATGCCGTGGGAGTCGTCGGTTTGTATCGTAGTATAATTAACATTATTGCATATTTCATTAACAAGATAATATCTATTGACAGTTATATTAGCATCAAATCGCCCATCCGAAGAAGAAATATTGATAAATTGTAGACAGGTATTAGCACTTCTATCATACCCACTTATCCGAAACAATGCTGCCTCCGTCGCACTTTGCATAAACAGTTCCGCTTGCTCTCGTGTATAGCTGTCGGCATAATGTTTTGCCCCTAGACTAGCATAGCGCATCGTAACAGTGACAATTCCCCCGATAAAGAGGATGATGAGCAATACTTGGGGAAGTCCGAAACCGCGACGCATTAGAAGACTATCTTTTGTTTGGATAGACGGACAGTAGAACCTGTTTTTCCTACGGTTTGGTTCATATCGAGTCCTAATCTGATGGTGCCGTTGACTTGGTGAGCGACGAAGGCATTGACGTTTGTTGCGAGGATACTTACATTGCCATCAGTACAAAAATTTTGACCTTTCCACGGACGATAATTGTAAAAAAGAAGTAAGGCATTATCGTCGATGCTAGCTAAAACATTAGTACATCCCAATGCGGTAATGTCAGCTTTTCGTGTCACAGAATAGGCACTATCAACGAGGTTGTATTTTTCATAGATTCTCATAGGTGTTCTTGGATTAGAAAGCTTGATATTTGTCCCTGTACTGGAGGCATCTATAGAGTAATTGTAATCATCTTCTCCATTATCAAAAGAGCCTGAAAAGATTAATACTATTTTTGATAGATCAAATAAAGAATCATTCCATTTTAGTTTTTCAGTAGCAATCATAGCGGAGAGATTTGTATCGGGTGAATAAAGAGTATGTGTAGGATTATTGGATGCAGTCATATCCACAAATCCACTGTAATCTTTTAATTGATAACTTTCGCTGGCCGTTCCATACCATTGAAGAATTTTTGCACTTGTAGCTGTTTCTAATGACACGCAAGTTCCAGTAATGTCACACCCTTTCACTGACATCGGTGCACGAGCATATAGCAACAAACTCAACTGATCCAATGCGCTTTGGCTGTCGATAGAGAGGCTGCTAAGAATTTTTGCTTTTTCGCTTCGGAGGGTAATGGCTTCAAATGCTTTGAACATCCCCACTGCGAGAATCCCAGTGATGGCAATGGTAATAATAATCTCAATAAGAGTATAGCCACGTCTCATTGCCAATCCTGATATTTAATTTTAGTATTACCGAGATTGAACGAGTGGTATTCAAGTGAGGTAATACATTTGTTTGGATTGGCAGGGTCATACAGTTTATGGTCAATCCCATATCCGACACGAATCCAGATTCGTTTGGTATTTGAAGATTGATTAGCCACTTTGATACTGAGATTAAGATCGGTGATGCCAGTGGAGGAAGGATCATCCATATAGGTTACTGTTGCTCCGATTTTAAAAAGTCCTTTTTGTACTCCAGAGCAGTTTTTATCAGCACTTATATTCGTGTCGTGAAAATCATCAATATCATTATATTCAGCGTCTTCTTTTCCAATAAATGAAGCATTAAAATCAAACGTCCCATTGGTAAGGACACTACAATCCCGCCCTCCTACAAATCCACCTTTGCGGTATCCAAGTGCTCCGCCTTTAGTATTAGAAATATTGCAATCGTAATCGGGATTACCATTCGTAACATTTATAATTTGGTTATTAACCGTGTTGTTATTATCCCACGGCAGATTGATGATTGCTCCCATCATCGCCACCGCATTAAACATTGCTTCTTCTTTGATCGTCACTTGTGCACTTTGGTTCATTGATATAATGAGTTTGGGGATGACGGTGAAGACAATCCCGATGATCACCATTGAGAAGATAAGTTCAATTAATGTAAGAGCTTTTCTCATCGGAAAACTTTGATCCCTTTTTTGGTGGTGTTGCTTGAGGCTTTTATCCCAAAATCACTGCCTGTGAATGTACCACTATTGACTCCTGTTGAAGTGGTGGTCAATGTATCTATTGTTGTTGATGGAATAACATATTGGTATTGAAACGTATTGTTTGCAGTAGTCGTTGAGAGCCAACTTGGGATTGTTAAATTAATTGTTTGTTTAGTAGTGTTACTATCGGTATTAGTAATATAAATAGTTTGAATCCCATTATTGAGAGGATTTGTTGAGGTATTATCAATTGTAATTTTTGTATCTTTGGTACTCTGACCTGAAAGCACTGAACCAGATAAATTATTGTCATGATCCGTATTTCGATACCACTTAAGAACATTTTGAGATTTGCCTATGATAAACGGATTTGTTGAGTCATTGCTGTATACTTCAATCTCGACTGGATTGGGTACACTTGTGTTTTGATCGGTTTGAATATCGGATGCGTGGATGCGACCGTAGACGAAGGTGGTGTTTTTATCGGTTATAGTGGCATTATTATCATTGAACCCACTGCTTGTTTTAATATCCGTAAGTTTGAGATTAAAGGGGCTAATGGGGATAGTAGGGCGGATAAAATTAAATTTTAATGAGAGATTTGCATCACCGCTTTTGAATGAAGTGCTGGGAACATTGAACGACGGTTGATTGAATACGGTGTTATAGGTATAATCCAAACTTGTATGCGTTAATGAAATATCGAGATCCGTTGTTGGAACCGTTCCTGTTGGAGTGAAGTAAAATCCAATAGGGATGGTAAAAACTGAACACCCGTCACTAAAATTTTTAGTTTTAGTTCCATCTTTTCCGTAAGCACTTACAGTGGTATTGATTTCTACATTTTGTGTTCTGCTTGAATCGAGATAGAGCCAGGATGAGGTTGGTAAAAAATTTGTGAGGGTAGTGTTAAGTTCGTAAGGACTGACTTTGATAGAAATGTTTCCTTCTACATTGCACCCATACAGACCATTAATTAGAGTGTTAGAGCCACTTCCGCTAATACAATCGCCATCATTCCATGATGAATCAAAAAGAGTGGTATTGAAATCTCCAACATCTTTGAATTTTGCATTTACGAGTGCACTTTTACCATTTTGAAAAGTAATCGACATATTATCTATAAGTTTAGCAGTAGTATTTGATTCACACCCACTAGCAATAGAAATATCTCGATAGGTTGATACCGTAGTATTGTAATCCAATGTATTTGTATTTATGGTGTCATTTGCATCAATAGTTGTTATAGACGAAGAATTTTGTTCACCCGCTTTAAAATCACTAATATTGCCACTAAAATAAGATGGTCGAATCGAAAAATTATCATCAGAACAGTTAAGTTCAAGGGTAGTTGCATTCGTTTCAAGCATCAATTTGATATTTGAATAGGCTTTTGTGATATTCAAATCATTAATTGTGATGGTTCTAATGGTATCGTTGATATCTGTCGATACTTTATTCCAAATAGGGGTTAATCCTGCTGTTGTTGCTGGACAAACACCACTTATGGCATATATATTCTTGATTTTTCGTGCAGGTATTGATTTGGTTGGATCACTACACGCTACAGTGACATTAATATCAAAAGGCGCATTTGCAAGACGTGTGTGTAATCGATATTGGGGAGTAAGCATTGAATCGATACGATGATACGGCTGATAGGAGAAATTGGTACATTCTGGAGAGGTACAGGATACTGTAGTTCTAGGATTTCCGTCGTAGTTATTGGCATAAAATTCATTATTGTATACAGTGCTCACATCGGCAGCACTTAACTCACCATTCCAAATTTTTAATTCATCTATTGGGCTTTTAAACGGACTGTTAGCAAATGAACTTCCAATTATAGCCATACTTGACACGTAATCTCTAGTGCTATTTATTGCACCACCTGTTGCTGTGAGCGTCATTATCTGACCATCAATATAAAGTTTATTTTTCGTATAATCACCATAATTAAAGACGGCAACCACATGATGCCAACTACCCGCCAAACTTGTGCCATCTATTCCCAATATATCATTATTGGCAAATGTAGAAAAACCAAAGTTGGTATTAACAAATGCCAAACCAAGTCTCTCCCATGCGAATGGTGCGATAGGATTTGAATGATCACCATTCCAATTCATCCAAAAAGCCACCGTAGTTTTCGCGTCAGAAACGGTAGAAACTTTGAGATTATTGATATTTATCGAACCCCCGGTAAATGAGCCTCCACCGTTTATTTTGCCAGAAGTTGTGGTTGATACTGAGCCGTTGATATCTCCGCTATTATCGATGCCATCGGTACTATAATCCTTGACTTGACCAGCTGCCGTACTCCACGAACATTCATCCATACGGTAGTCGGCGATTAAGCACCCAATAGGGTCACGAGGGATTCCATCATAGTTATTCTTACCATTCTCATTACTATAGATCAATGCAATTTGAGGTGCAGTTAGTGCATCAGAAAAAACTTTTACTTCATCAATGGAACCATTGAAAAAGTACCCGTTCCCATTTTCACTTCCTATCGAATAAAAGGAGTTTGAAGTTCCTATTGCTCCGCTATAGGGGGCGCTATTATCTAATGCACCATCGATATATACACTCATCTTAGAGCCGTCATAGGTTCCTGCAATATGATGCCAGTTGGTATCGGAAATCGTTTGGATAGAATAAAGAGTTCGAGGTGTACTCCCCAGTTGCAATGAAAAAAGTGCCTTATTATCAGTTTGAAGTCGAAGAGCATTGTTCCATTGACCATGATTATAGATATTTTGAAGACGGTTGTCGATACTGTCTCGTTTTATCCATGAAGAGAATGTAATCACGTTGGTAATTTTAAGGGAATTATTGGTTGGAATACTAACATATTGGCTATTCGCAGCTATAAAATGGCCACTATTGTTTAGCTGACCTGCATCGGTGGTAGCTCCATTTTGAGCCGTTCCAACGATATCATTACCGCTACTGTCTTGTACTTCCCCTATCGTACCATTCCACGAACACTCATCCATTCGGTATTCAGCGATGGGGGGAGGTGGTGGCACGACGACAGAGTAACAGCTGGTTGCTGGACAGATAGCAAGTGGAGAGTTATCAATAATATTATTCTTGTTATAAGAACCAGTTACCCCATTCCAGAAGTTACCGGTAAAGTTGTTTCCAGTCAATTGTGCTGCAGCCAACTGAGTGGAGGGAGAACCATAAAAACAGTTATTATTGACAGTAGAGCTACTTCTATTGTTGTACAAATAAAATGCAAATGAATTTCCGCTTGTAGAATTTTCTGTAAAACAAGAACTTTGAGCATTTACTTTTTGAACATTTCCACTCTCGAATGTAACAGCCCTACCATTGTTTGTTATAAAAGTTGACCCACTGATATTGATATCGGTTCCAGTTGCTACTTTTAAAGCATCGCTAAAGGTTTCTATTTTCGAGTTTTTGATCGTTATTATTCCACTAACATTCGCTGCAGTTTCAAAACCTCGCGCATTTGCACCGCTTTGAACCGTGATGCTAGAATTTTCTAATGAAACATTAGTTGCTACATTGACGAGAATACCCGTTGCATCGGTGGAAGATATATTGATATTTTTGAACGTGTGAGACCCATTCACATTGCTTTCAAGATAAATAGCATTATTTGTCGTCACACCACTGATTGTGACACCATCCATAACGACATCATGTCCTGTTTTTATATCTATACCGCTATTACTATTTGCTTGAATCGTTACATTTTTTAAAGTAGGAATTCCAGAAACATTGCTATTTTCGATAAGGGCATAATTTGTTGAACCCTTAATGCTGACGGTGTCAAAAGTCGTATTATTTGCCGTCGTTACCTCTATTCCTTTTCCCTTATTTATGTCGATAGCTATATTTTTAAAGCTAATATTTGCGGTTGGATCAACATTGGATGCTGTATAAATGGCTTGAGAATTATCTCCATATCCTATTGCTATAATGTCAATATCTGTAAAATCCATATCTTTTGCAACGGTTACATAAATCGCGGGGGCTGCTTTCGTTGCTATCGATAAAGTCTTAAAGATATGTGCGACACGGGTAATATTGGAGCCTAAAAATATACCGTACTCACTGGCGCTTGTACCTGTAAGGGTCATACTAACGGTGTCAAATGTCTGAAGCGTTCCTACTGGTATATAAAACCCACCGCCCGCACTGTTGATGAGCATATTGGTATATGTTCCTGTACCACCAAAATTTGACTCACCATAGACGGCGTAGCCTCCGCTGTTTTGAATAAAAATATTATCAAGAGTGATGTTGGTTCCATTGACTAGATCAATGGCTTTTGCATTGCCGCTTGTGGAGGTTTGTTTGATAGTAATGTCTTTAATTACTAAGTTATTATTGGCAAGATTACTTGTTCCAGAAGAAAAAACAGTACCTGATGATGTCGTTACAATTACATCATCTCTATTACCACTTTGTCCTACTATCGTTAAATCGTTTGTTTTAACCGTTACCGCTTCGCTATAAGTACCTTTACATATCTCAATCGTATCGCCAGCAGTGGCTGCTGCTAATGCTGAAGTAATTGTTGTAAATTGAGCATTAGGACATTCTCCTTTATCATCATCGACGAGAATTTTGTAATTAGGGTCATCATGGATGGTGATGGTAGCGGTTTTATCGGTACCTAAAACAACTTTGCTATTCGTTGGAGTAGGTGTTCCCAGTGTGACCGTAATATTTTGATCTGAAGTTGTTTTATAAATGGGAGTAATACTATAAGTTAATGTAGCAGAGGGATTTGTAGGATCACAGCCGTTTGCTTGTGATTTTATAACAAAATTCCCACTCGCTAATGTATGAGGAATAACTGTCGCAGAGGGATTGTTAACGATAGTATAGGGAATGGTGACATCGGCTCTGGGGCATTGAGATAAGCTAACAACAAGGTCAGATGTTCCATCCGTCTCAAATGGATTCAGATCGGTAAGGACTAAATCAATATTAGCAAAGATATCGGGGACAACAGTTGCTGAATTGGTAGCGGTGTTGTTAAGAGTATTAATATCATTGATAATACTTCCCACTGCAGTATTGGTGTAAACCGTTCCGTTGGTGGCAGATGAGGGGACGGTTCCTTTGATAGTCATAGTTGCTACTTGTTGGGCAGGTATTGCAGGTAATGTCCAGAGTCCTGTAGCTGAACTGCATGTTCCTGAGCTGCACGTATAAGAGAAATTTGTTAAATTGGTAGAGGATGTCAGGGTATCTGTGATATTGACATTGGTTAAGCTAAGACATCCCGGATTGGTAGCGGTAACGGTATAGGTGATCGTATCAAGCGTCATCGGTTGTGTTATATCAAGAGTTTGTTCAACAATAAGGTTGCTTCCCGAGGTACAGCCGTTAGTTCGACCGACAGTACCTGCTGCATTGGCAAAATTCCATGACCCGCTTCCATCTGGTGACCATCGATAGAGGTTTAAATTTTTGGAATTGGTATTGGTGAGTTTATAGGCAGGAGGCGTTGTTGGCGTACACCCGTTGAGATTGCTATTAATGTATCCGTTGAGTGCGACATAGTCGATCAAATTACCGCCAGTTGGCGCATCCCATAGAGCAATATCGTAGGAAGAAGAGGTACTTCTGAGATATATAGCCACATTGGAATTGGTAATAAATCCGCTAGCATCGACGAAATTAGTGAGAGGATAGTTGTACGTCCTAAGTGAACCGTTACTTATTCGTGTGATAGTGATTCTCCAATTTCTCCAAATAGTTGGCGAAATATTACCAATGTTGTAAAGTTCAATTTTATTTCTCGTACTAGTGTTTGAACTTGAACCAACATAGACCTCATTGATAGCCATTTTACCAGCAGAGACAGAACATCCCCCTCCTGATGCAGACGGACAGCTTTCTCCAAGAAGTGTTCCAGAACTATTTTTTATAGTGTAATTGGTTGGACAGGTCGATTTTGGTGTACCAGTTAAGCGATTTTTTACTATTATATTCCCTGTCAGAATTGTGTCAGTTCCTAAGATGAGATTGTAAAAAGAGAGATTGCCAGAGAGGGTTTGACCGGTGCCTGTTAATTTCACGGTACTTTTTGATTGTGCTGTGAACGTCCCATTGTTAGTCAAGTTACCACTAAAGCTTAAGGTTTTATCGCTTTGCACTGCGAGTGTTCCGCCAGAGTTTATGGTTATGCCAGCAGGAATTTGAGTATTGGAGGAATCCACTAAAATGCTTGTTCCTTTAGCAATGATTACTGTAGCACCGGTTGGAGGTCCTTTGGTAGTAGTACATCCTGCTCCTGTCCAAGCAGAATTGCTATTCCAATCTTTTTGACTGGTACCAGTGCTAGTGCACGTAACTCCCCATCCCTGAAGAGCAAAGAGCAAAAAAATACTAAAAAGTAGAATTGTTTTTTTCATATTGATTTGCCTTGACTGGATTACGAACAATTATAATACAGATGAACTATGAATTTTATATGAAAGGATAGTAAAAATTACGGTATATCATGAAGATTAAATGTTCCAGCTGTCACATTATATTCCCACCATTCATCTTTGTTGGGTTTGTTAGTAACTTTATGATTAGCGTTGCCCTTGAGACTCGCAGGGCCCCGATAACAGATAAGCCCAGATGGACAACCTGTTGTCATTATGCTCCAATCCGTTGTCTTAGTTTTAAAAAGATAGCCAAATGTATCGTTAGTATCGCCGAGTCCTTTTGGATACCCTACAGTAGTATCAAAAAGAGCAGTATCATTAGAATCTTTATCATTTCCCCATTTAAAAGTACACGTATTGGTAATCCATTCTCCATGAATGGCATCAAGTGCGCTTTGGACTGAGGAGGCGGTGGCAAGTTCGGAGGAGATTTTAGCATTGTCAGTGAGGTTTTTGAATTTTGGAACCGCCACCGCAGTGAGAACTCCGATGATGACGATGACGAAGATCAGCTCAACGAGGGTAAAGCCTAGATGAGCTGATGGTTTCATATTTAGAATGTAAGATTTACATCAACACCAGTGGAGTTGTTAAGGTCTGATTTACACTTTTCTTGGCTCACTGAATCGACGAAACTAGCACAAGTGATTTTATAATGTACTATTCTCGCAGTTGCATTAAAATCGACGGATGCAATGGTGGCAGTATTTTTAGTGTTATTAAAATCATATTTCCCACCAGTAGCTGCATCTTTGTAGCTCCACCCTTTTCCTTTAAGGTCAACAAGCATAGAAAGATTCATATCAGAAGCATTAACCTCTTCTAAATCCATATGATTTACAGCTGCTGCTGAAGCAGTCGTAGCTGCATCCGTTGTCGCTTTGATCACCGCTTTTACTTCAGCGTTCTGCTTAAGGCTTTTAAACTTTGGAACTGCAACTGCAGATAAAACACCGATAATAACGATCACGAAGATCAACTCGACAAGGGTAAACGCACTACGTTTCATAGGGACTCCTAGGGGTTTTTTTGTGAAAAACACAATTTGTTTGGAACATTATCGTTCAATTTAACTTAAACTACAATCTTAATCCCCCTTTTGGTTATAATTACATTACTTAATTACACACAGCAAGAGTAAATAAGAAGAGAAATTTCAAGGAATATACTATGAAAAATATGTCTACGGGCAAATATCGCCCTTATCCTCAAGTTGATTTACCAAATCGTATTTGGCCATCTCAAACCATTACTCACGCCCCTATTTGGTGCAGCGTTGATCTTCGCGACGGAAACCAAGCGTTGATTACTCCGATGAATTTGGATCAAAAACTTAGCCTCTTCTCTCTCTTGCTGAAACTCGGATTTAAAACTATAGAGGTGGGCTTCCCTTCCGCATCGAAGGTCGAATTTGACTTTTTACGCACCCTTGTGGAGCAAAAACTGATTCCCGATGATGTGACGGTTCAAGTCCTCGTCCAAGCGCGTGAACATTTGATCGACAAAACATTCGAGGCATTAGAGGGGGTGAAAAAAGCGATTGTTCACCTCTACAACTCTACCTCTACCGCACAACGTAAAATCGTTTTTGGAAAAGAGCAAGATGAGATTATCGCATTAGCACTTGAGGGTGTGGATATGGTCAAAGAACGCGCACTTAAACACGATGGTGAGATAGGATTGGAATATTCACCTGAAAGTTTTACAGGGACAGAGTTAGAATATGCCGCTCGTATTTGTAATGCGGTCACCGATCGTTGGGGTATCAGCGCAGAGCGTAAAGTGGTCATCAATCTTCCAGCAACCGTAGAAATGGCAACCCCCAACATCTACGCCGATCAAATCGAGTGGATGAGCCGACATTTGACCAATCGTGAGCACGTATTGATTTCGACTCATACTCACAATGACCGTGGAACCTCTGTCGCGGCGACCGAGTTGGCATTGTTAGCAGGGGCGGATCGTGTTGAGGGGACATTGCTTTCTAATGGTGAGCGTACTGGGAACGTCGATATTATTACTCTAGCTCTTAATATGTACACACAAGGCATTGATCCGGAGCTTGATTTCAGTGATTTGGAAACAGTAGTAGGTATCGTCGAAGAGTGTACGGCTATGAAAACTCATGAGCGTCATCCGTATGTAGGGGAACTTGTCTATACGGCGTTTTCAGGTTCGCATCAAGATGCGATTAATAAAGGATTAGCCTATCGACGTGAGAGTGAAGAGGAGTTTTGGGAAGTTCCGTATCTTCCTATTGATCCTCAAGATGTTGGGCGTAGTTATGAGGGGATTATTCGTATCAACTCCCAATCGGGAAAAGGTGGCGTTGCATACGTTTTGGAAGATAAATTCGGATATTCATTACCGAAAAAGATGCACCCAGAAATCGGAAAGATTGTCCAAAAAGTGACCGATGAAGCAGGGAGAGAACTTTCTAGCGAAGAGATTTTAGAGATTTTTGAGAAAACCTATTTCGGTGAGCCTCATGATATTGAATTTGTCGATTATTCGGTAATCTCTGAGAGCGCAAAAGAGCATTCGGCTAAATGTGTTCTCGAATACACCCATAATGGACAAACCATTCGATCAGAAGGGCAGGGCAATGGACCGATTGATGCGTGCAAAAATGCGTTGATGGTGGAGTATTCTCATTCGTTTAAGATTCTCTCCTACAGTGAACATTCACGTGGTGAGCTTTCCAGTGCGGAAGCCGTGGCATATATCGAGATTGAGACCGAAAGTTTGGAGAAGTGTTTTGGTGTCGGGTGTGATAATGATATTACAGTTGCGTCGATCAAAGCGATGTTTAGTGCATTAAATCGAGCGTTTTCGTAAGTTTTTCGTCATTCCCGCGAAGGCGGGAATCCATCCCCGTTCGTGGTGAGCTTGTCGAACCATGAACTCACCCTTCGACAGGCTCAGGGCGAACGGGAAAAACTTCTCTTTTTCTTCTAATTTCTTTCTTTAAACCCATCTTCGCTATAATCGCGCAATTTTATCCCTTAAGTGAGAATACCCATGATGGATGTCCGCGAAGCTTTTTTAGCTTTTTTTGAATCAAAAAACCACACCCGAGTTGCCAGTTCTCCTCTTGTCCCTGATGATGCAACACTGCTATTTACCAATGCTGGTATGGTTCCGTTCAAGTCTATTTTTACGGGTGATATTCCTATCCCAAGCAATCCGAGAGCGACCAGTTCACAAACGTGTTTACGTGCGGGTGGGAAACATAATGATTTGGAAAATGTTGGTCATACGGCGCGTCACCATACGTTTTTTGAGATGTTGGGGAACTTTAGTTTCGGTGATTATTTCAAAGAAGAGGCGATTGCCAACGCGTGGGAGTTTATTACGCAAGTAATGAAACTTCCTGTCGATAAACTTTGGGTCACTGTCCATGAGAGCGACGATGAGGCGGAAGAGATATGGAAAAAACATATTTCGGCAGATCGTATCATGCGTCTTGGTGACAAAGATAACTTTTGGCAAATGGGAGACACAGGTCCTTGTGGCCCTTGTTCAGAGATTTTTGTTGATCAGGGTGCAGAACATTTCCACAGCGCGGAAGATTATATGGGAGGCGATGGGGATCGTTTCTTGGAAATCTGGAATCTCGTCTTTATGCAGTATGAGCGTAATGCTAAGGGTGAATTGAAGCCGTTACCAAAACCTTCTATCGATACGGGTATGGGACTGGAGCGTGCTGTTGCTGTTCTCGAGGGTGTTCGAAGTAACTACGATTCTACCTTGTTTATGCCAATTATTCGCAAAGTTGAAGTTCTTATCGGTAAGCCGTATGATTATGCAAGCGGTGCGTCGTACCGTGTTATCGCCGATCATATCCGTACGGTTACTTTCTTGCTTGCGCAAGGGACAAACTTTAGCAATGAGGGGCGCGGATACGTTCTTCGCCGTATTTTACGCCGTGCAGTACGTCACGGGTATCTCCTTGGATTTACGAAACCGTTTATGTACGAGATTGCCGATACAGTTGCCGAGCTTATGGGGAGCCAATATCCGTATATCGTGGAAAAACTCTCGGTTCTAAAAGAGCAAATTATGCTAGAAGAGGAGCGTTTCTTCAAAACTATTGCTTCGGGTATTGAACTTTTCAATGAAGAACTCAAAAACACGAAAGAGACGTTTAGTGGTGAAGTGGCATTTAAACTCTACGATACATTCGGATTCCCACTTGACCTCACCGAAGATATGCTCAAAGAGAAACATCTTGCATTGGATACGGATACGTTTGAAACCTTGATGAAAGAGCAACGAGTCCGTGCAAAAGCGGCATGGAAAGGGTCAGGTGATTTAGCGGTTGAAGGTGATTTTAAAACCCTTTTGGAGACGTTTGGTGTTAACACCTTCATCGGATACACAGCTACGAAAGCGCCTGTCAAAATTCAAGCCCTTTTGGGTGAAAATTTTGAACGAGTCGATCAGCTTCATGCGCATCAAAAAGGGTGGATACTTCTCGAAGAGACCCCTTTTTATGCAGAAAGTGGCGGACAATGTGGTGATATTGGGGTACTGGGTGATAAAGCAACTATCACGCAAACCAAGAAATTTCACGGCTTAAATCTCTCACACATTGAGACAAAAGCAACAATCAACGTCGGTGAAATCATTGAGGCAATGGTTGATGTATCACGCAACGAAATTGCAAAACACCACTCGGCAACCCATTTACTCCACGCAGCATTGTATGAAATATTAGGAGAACATATTTCTCAAGCAGGTTCATTGGTCGAGCATAACCGTCTACGTTTTGACTTCTCACATCCAAAAGCGATGACCTCAGAGGAAGTTGCATTGGTAGAAGAGCGGGTTAATCATCATATCCTTCATGCATTGAGTGGTATTACCCAAGAATTGAGCATTGAGGAAGCGAAAAAAAGCGGTGCTAAAGCGCAGTTCGGTGAAAAATACGGCGATATTGTTCGGGTGGTTAATTTTGGAACGGCATCGGTGGAATTTTGCGGTGGTATTCATGTCGATAATACCGCTTCCATCGGGACATTTGTTATCGTAAAAGAAAGCGGTGTGAGTGCAGGGGTACGACGAATTGAAGCTGTCTGTGGCAATGCCGCCTACAATCTTTTCAAAGCCAATCGCCATCTTCTCGAAGAGTTAGAAGGTTCGGTCAAGAATCGTGATATATTAGCAGGAATAGAGCGTCTTAAAGAGCAGGTGAAAACGCTCAAAATCGAAATAACAGCCCTTTCATCGGCTTCAAAAGAAGAGATTGCTATCACTATGATGGGTACCACCGCGGTAGTAGTTGCAGAGTTAGCGGTTGGGGATATTAAAGAGCGTATTGATGAGCTTAAGAATAGTTATGACTCTGTTTGTGTAATGTTGTTCCAAGTCAAAGACGATAAGATTCTCCTTGCCAGTGGGGTCAAGAATTCAACCGTAAAAGCAGGAGACTGGGTCAAAGCAATCGCACCAATCGTCGGCGGTGGCGGTGGTGGACGACCAGATTTTGCTCAAGCGGGAGGAAAAGATCCTTCTAAAATCAATGAAGCGTTAGAGCAGGCTTTAGCGTATATCACTAAGGAATTAATTTGAAAGATCTTATGGTTCAACTGTTTGCCGATTATCGCACGCCGATAGTTTTTTTACACGTACTGAGTGCTGTTGTTTGGGTCGGGGGGATGATTGCCATCCGTTTTGCCGTGCACCAATCGTGCGCAATGATTGCCGATCCGAAAATGCGAATGGAGCGTGTGGTTCATACGCTGAAACGTTTATTTACGATTGTATTGCCTTTTGTGATTGTATTGATTATCACAGCCGTTATTATGGCAGTAGGTCTTGGATTTCGCGCCGCAGCACTGGATGAAATGGGAAATGTAATTGATGCGAATGCGATGAACGTGTACAAAATCGTTCATCTCAAAGAGGCGATTTGGTTGGTGATGGCGATCAATCTTGGTGCGATGATGTTTCGACGCAATCAAGCTCAAAAAGCACTTGCCAACAATGATCTAGGACGTGCTAAAGCGATGTTAGAAATGATTGGCAAGTATATGGTTCCTTTGAATATTGGGTTGGGTGTTATCGCTATTTTCATCGGTGTGTTTTTACGTAATTCGTATTAATGTTACGCCTCTGTTCCTCCTCCGTCACCCGCGCCGAACTTCTTCGTTCCGCGGGTATTCCATTTTTCCAAGAGTCCATCGATTTTGATGAAGATTCTATTATCGCCTCAACACCTAAAAATTTTGTTTACCAAGCAACATTGGGAAAATATCGTGTCAATTTTGAAAAATTCGGATGCACAGATTTTCCTTTACTTGTAGCAGATACGGTTGTGACCGCTCAAGGTAAAATCTTGCGAAAAGCCAAAGATGAAGCCGATGCTCGCGCTATTTTAGCCACACAAAGCGGCTCAGAAGTAGCTATTTTCACCTGTATGATTTACAAAACACCTCGATTGGAACTCCTCGATATTTCCTCTACCCACTATTTCTTCGATCCCTTTGATCCCGATGAT
>Ga0172379_10001264_pt1 | contig 52301 bp, 42 predicted proteins | sample GrowelOW334metaG_FD_119756 | JGI IMG/M metagenome (GOLD analysis project Ga0172379, IMG submission 119756) | Groundwater microbial communities from an aquifer near a municipal landfill in Southern Ontario, Canada - Groundwater well OW334 metaG | ecosystem: Environmental > Aquatic > Deep... | reverse complement strand
TGCAGTCATCCATTTGAAGCCACCGATTAGGATCATGATTACCGCGATTAGACCTAAAAATCCGAGTACCCACTGGATCAGTCCGATAACGGTTTGCTGAAGGTCAGCGCTACCAAGTCCTAAGGTTAGTGAAGGGTCATAGAAGCTGACGGCATAAGCGGTCTTTGTTACCACCAACGCTCCAACTCCTGAGAGTAGACCTACGATTTTTTTCATATTTTTCACCCCCTTTCCCTTTAGTAGGATATATAAATTGAGGATATATAATATTTTTATTATAGTCTAATATACCTAATTATGTCAAATAAATACATCACTAAAAATGCTTTCACATATTATTATGGAAAGCAATTTAGTATATTTTATCCGCTAATCTTAGCTAATCAAGTGTCATTTACTGATTAACCGGCGACGTATGAAAACAGAACAAATTTAGTGCTCAAAATTTGGTAGGATTTTTTTGTACGCCGCTAAAATTTAAAGTTATCAAAAAGATATCGCACCACTGTGCCGCTAACGAATATGGTGGCGAGGCCGAGGACTGCCCAAACCAAGGTATCTTTAGCCTTTTTTACTTTATCCGGGTTACCGGCCGAGGTGAGCATAATAAATCCGCCATAAATAAACATCATTACTCCGAACAAACCTACTCCGCCAAGCATTAATTGTAGAATTCTGACCCAAAGATCAATTAAAGACATTTCTGTACTACCAAGCGGATTACAAAGACCACCACAAACTCCATTTGAACACTGATTTCCTTCGGTGCATGGGGAGCCGGTATCGCAGCAAACAGATTCTGCAGTAACAATTCTGGGTGCAATGGAAAACAGTGTTATTACGATGAAAAGCAATATTAGAGAGTACTTAATTTGATTTGATTTCATATTAATAGTAATAATAATTATTTATTCACCGGTAATATATTTTTTTACATCATCACTGCTCGGACAACTGGTGGCCTTACCCTGATCGCAACAAAGCATTTCTGACCCTCCCTCGCAAACACCTAGCTTACGGCAATTACCACTTGCTTTCATCGCGTCATCATAGGAACTCGTATTGGTACAGGTCTGCGGATTCAGATAAAAATTATACGGCGTGCAAGTTACATTTGCTGGCGGCGCAAAAGTGCGGACCGGGCAAAAACTGCCAGGTTCGTAAGGCAGGTACATTTCATATAGTTGAGTTTCTTTGAATTCCCACCATTTTTTTCCTCTGCCGAAGACAAGACCATCAGTTTTACCAGTTGCAAAAAATATAATTGTACTTACCAGTATCCATGTCAGCATGACCATGGCAACTCCCTTAAAAGTTCCGCTCAATTGCTTTTTCCCCGAATCAATCTTTTCCGAATTGCCCATTGCCATCAGTAAGGTAAATCCACCGTTAATAATAAAACCTATTGCAACAGCGGCCACTGCGCCGACTGCGTATTTCATGATATTTGCTCCTAATGCTAGGAAGTCTGTCAATTTACATTGTCCGCTACAGGTGCAAGGCGGAAGAAAATTCCCCGTGTCGCAGTCTGCTAATACGGGAGTAACTGGCAATAAAACAGATAGTACAATAAATGTGGCAACAGAAAATAAAATATAACGGTTCTTCATGCTAGTCAGTGTATGTTTGTAGGATCAATTTTTGAGCTAATTGTAATGCTTCTTTGGCCTCTAGCTGGTTATTTACTACACTGTCAATTGCATCAGTAATGTACTGCTCCATAATGTTCGGTTTTTTACCATGGTACCAGTTTTTTGCCACCAGCGATTGTTCTATAAACGGACGAAGTAAAAAGTCTTCTCTTTGTACATCAACAAGCGCTTTCAGTGCTGTTGGTCTGCCCGATGATTCCAGGTAGCCTGTTACGTTCTCAACTCTTGTTGCATATTGCAGAAAATCCCAAGCTTCATTGGCATATTTACTGCTTTGCGCAACTGTTTCCACCCAATAATTTGCATAATTCAGGTCTTGGTTAAGTTGTGGGACATTGGCAGTTCCATAACTGAGCTGGCCTGCACTGAGTTGATCAATGAGCGGTATATTGTAAGAATAGCCGAAAAAGAAGGCCAGTTTTCCCTGGGCGAACATTTCTAGGGCGTTTGGCAGGTCTTTATTCCAGGTATATACTTCTTTATTCGGGTCGGAAAATTGAGCATAAAAATCAAGTGCATTAACGGCCGGGATTGTCTGCGGATCGTCAGGAATTGATAACAGAAAATTAGGCGGATCAGTTAATGTTGAACGGCTTTGTAGCATTAGAAGGAAAAGAATATCCATAGACCGCGGTATATTTTCTGTCCCGCCCAAGGCGACGCCGGCTTGAATAATATTTCCTTCGCTGTCAATTTTTGTTAATTTTTTGACATCAGCCAGTAATTCCGAATAGGTAGTCGGAGGTAGCGGTATTTTCGCTTGGTTCAATAGCTCTTTATTATAAAACAGTCCTATATTATCCACGGAGTACGGCAAACCGTATATTTTATCCTCAATAACAACATCTTCATAAACTGAATCAACAAAGTTGTTTGCGAGCTGGGGGAGTTGGATGGAAGGGGTTTCTTTGTATTCTATTTTCTGTTCTTCTTTTATACCGAGTGATTTTACCGTACTGTAATATGCCAATCCGGTTGAAGCGGGCATGGGAGTTATAAAATCTTGATATTTATGTACCCAAGTATTCGGAATTGAATAGATATCCGGTCCTTCACCCTTGGCCCATGCTTCCAAAAGTGCCTGTTCATATTCTTCATAACGTAGTGTACGATATTGGATCGTAACATTCGGGTGCATAGCTCTCCAGGAAGTAATAATCGGATCAAAACTTGCCTGACTATCCTGTACGCGCCAATAAGTTAGTGTTTTGGGAGTGATTGCGCTGGCGGGTACTTTTGTTTTTCCTCCGCTGAGCATGGAAAATATAATGACAAAAATTGCGATTACGGCAAGCGGAGCTAAGATGAAAAGTAATTTTTTTGACATAGATCTTCTATATATAACCTTTTAATTCTTTTTTTAATTCCGGTCTTTTTCTTGCATAAGCAATATTGGCCTTGATCCATCCGGCTTTTGATCCGACATCATAAATCTTACCCTTAAATTCACAGGCAAATACGGATTGTGTCGGTAGTAGTTTTTTCACCGCATCAGCCAGCCAGATCTCGCCGCCTTTACCCGGTTTCATATTTTCTAAAATTTTAAATATTTCCGGTCCTAATACATATCCTTTCAAAGATGCTAAATTGGAGGGTGCTGATTTCAGTGATGGCTTTTCAACAATGTCCAGCATCTCATGTACGTTATCTTTAATATGTTTATTTTTGATAATGCCATATTTTTCAATGTCCGAGTCTGGCACTTGCAGAACACCAATAACCGGGGATGTATATTTCTGGTATACATCAATCATTTGTTTGATCGTATTTTTTGGCGAATCAATCAAATCATCCGGCCAGATAACAACAAATGGATCATTACCGATCACACTTTTTGCGCATAAGACAGCATGCCCATTACCGAGCGGTGATTTTTGGCGGATATAAATAAAATTAGCCAGTTTGGATATCGCTTGAATTTCTTTTAATTTTTCCGTCTTCTTTTTCCGTCGCAGATTATCTTCAAGTTCAAAATGGCTGTCAAAATGATCTTCAATCGCACGCTTGTTCTGTCCGGTGATCAGGATGATATCTTCAATACCCGCTGCCACCGCTTCCTCCACCGCATATTGTACCGACGGTTTGTCAACAATCGGCAGCATCTCCTTTGGTTGCGCTTTGGTGGCAGGCAAAAAACGCGTACCAAATCCGGCAACTGGGATTACCGCTTTTTTTATTTTTATCATGTTTTTTTGGTTAATTCTTTTGATATCATACCATAAAATGAACAAAATGTAAAAATATATTCTGAAAAGAAAACACCCTTATTATCAAGGGCGTTTCCTTTTTCTAGGATAGATATTATTTATTTTTTCTCTGGCTCTGCTGTTGTTTTTGCCTTTGCCACAATCCACTTGTTGTATCGTTTGATGAAGATAACGAGCAGGAGAATAATCAGTATGAGTACAAGCAATGAAATAAGCAGAATTCTCCACGGCCAGACCCAGAATGTAACTTCTGCGTTGTCCTGGACCAGATTTCCTGCGGTTAATGCGATACTGGCTTTGTATCTGCCTAAAGCAAAATTGTTCTTTTCGTTGGCAAACTCTGTCCAGAATTTGTTCCAAAAATTACCGGAAGCTTGCTTCACCTGCCCTTTTTCCCAGATTGTATCGTATTTTCTAATACTATCCGGCAGGGTCGCACCTTTTTTTGCATTAAAGTCTAGCTTAGCTGTTTCAGCACCCAGTAAGTTTTTGATCGTAATAGTTCCTTCCGGTCGGAGATGAATATTGCCGCTGTTTTGAAAGCGGGTGAATACTGTAGCCGGTAATCTGTTTAACGTAGTTTTGTTGCCATCCAGACCAAATTCCGCGATATTTCCTGCTTCAGTAACATCACCAAAAACTCTCAGTAGGAATAATGATCCAAGCTTGGTGGCAAGTGCCAGGCTGCCCGGATCTTCCAGATTAGGGGCGGAAGTACCAAAAAATACTGTTGCGTAGTGACCACCCGGTTCAGCATCAATCGGAGGAGTGATTGTGATCGGAACAATTTTTCTTTCACCGCCCTGCAACATAATTGGTCCTTCCGGCAAGTCAAACCAAGTTGCCACTCCTTCAAGCGGCGCATCAAAATCAAAAGTGGGCTGGCCTGTCTCACCATTTGCGGTGAATGAAACAACTTCCGGATACAATGAAAGTGTATCCTGTGTTTCGTTATAGAGCTTAATTTCTGTTTTACTCGCTACCCCTGGGTCAACATTTTGCTCAAATGTCGGGGCAATTAGTGTTAATGCATTGGCCGTTGAGGCAATAAAAAACCCCCCAAAAAATGTAAATATGGCAACCAATGCTGATGTTGCAAATTTCTTAGACATTGTTTTTTAGATTATTTATTTTTTGAAACAACTTAATTTTATCACTAAAAAGTCGCGGTAGCAATATAAGTGATGTCTGTGTTATAACTTCCTGCTTCGGTATCGGCGGCGATATTGGCAAGATAAAAGGCGCTGATTGTTTCAGATGCAGTTGGTACCAGCTCGGAGGCAATCGTAGTTGTAGTACTGGCAACAAATGCCCAATCCCTATTTCCTGCTGTTGCATTATGATCATAAGCCGCGGCAATTGTAGAATCGCCGTTGGTTGAGAATCCCATGCCAAATTGTTCCGCACCTTGTGTCCCGTCAGCGTCATTTGTAATTGAGGCGACAGTGATTGTATCACCGCTGCTGGTCAAAGTAGCGCCGTTATAAGTAACAATGTATCCGTCTGTTGCATTTGTGCCGATTGAAATAGTATGCGCGGCCGTGTCTGTTGCAGAACCGGCGGTATCGGCAGTCGCCCAACGGGCAGCCGAAGCGCTTAGTGTGCCAAAACCGATTGTTGTATCAGAAATTGCAAAAGTAATTGACGGATCAACAGTACTGGTGATATTTACACTGTCATCGGAAACAAAGTCAATTGCAAATTGACCGGTATCACCGAAAGTTCCGGCGATTTCCATGGTGTGTGAACTGGTATCATTGGGACTTTGCAGTTGAGCGTTGCCTCCTGAGGCATTTGTTCCAATTTGAACTTGTACACAAACTCCCGCGGTAATTTCACCAGCGGCGGCATCGGTCGGAGCATCCAAGGTAAGAACAGCTCCGGTGAATGTTGCTCCCCATACGCCGGCTCCGTTTGCGGCAGCGAGCGTCTTGTCCGTCCAGGCGCCATCACAGTTTGCGTCAGCATCAACAGCCAGATCAATGTCTGTATAATCAACAGTGCCCACCGTGAAATCGGTCAAATCAATTGTAATAGTGTCCGCGTCTGCCTGGACACCTGTTGGCGTAACAAACAAAATTGTGTGATCGGCTACAACATTCTGGGTCAGCGTGGAAAGCGTATCGGATATTTTGGTTAAACTAGCCGCGTATGTAGTATGATAAGGCGGAGTAAGCACAAAAACAAGCAAGAATATTACTATAATGCTTACTATGCGATTTAATACTTTAAAATAGTGTTTAGTCATATATTTTTGAATTATACGTATATTATATCATACTATTATAAAAGAGTCAATATCAGGTATGTTATCTTAGCATAATACTATTTTCAATGTAAAGTAATCTAACTATTTATTTACTAATTTTTCTCTTTTCTAATTTTATTTAATATTGCTTTTTTCCAACGGGATTGCTTTTTCTGCTCCTCATCCTCATCATCTTCCTTCCTCCGACAACAAACAAACAGAAATAAGCAAAGTAGGATCACCAGTGCGAGGATTATGATTAGCAGTATCAGTGCAAGCCAGGAAAAAAGGATAAAATGTGACCACAACCAAAACCCGCTTTCCGTAGAATACTTGATAACATTAAAATCTAATGAAGAAGATTGTATGTTGCCTGCCTTGTCGTATACTTGTACTTCTGTCGTGTGTTCACCATATGGGAGCTTGGAAAATGTAAAAGGTTCGGTTTCGCCGGTTTCAAGAACAGCATAGGGTTCTTTATCTAAGGATAGTTCATAACGGTCAACACCTGAAAGTTCATCAACCGTTGCAAAATGCATTTTCGGTTCCTGCAGCTTGGTCGGATTTTCACCTTCCATTCTAATATCAAATTCTAACGGAGGCGTAGTATCAATCTGAACCCGGTAATGGTACGTTTTGCTCCAACCACCTTTGTTTAGAACTTTTACATGCAGATACCAAACACCGTCTTTGGTTTTTTTGAAGTTAGCTTTGTTATCCGTACCTTCTGTCGTGTCATCCGGGATTGTATTCTTTTTATCATCAAAGGAATAACTGAATCCTTCCGCCCCTTCTAGTTTATCCCAGTAAAATGCCGGTGAATTGTCAGTATACCAACTGTCTTGTTTCGGATGAGTGTCAGAATAAATAACTGGCGCCGGCAAGGCTTCTATATCCGGCTCTGGTTCCTCAGGTTCTTCCGTATCCGGGACCGGCGTTGGTTTAATCGGGGTAATGGGAGTTGGTTCTGATATGGTAAAGGTTGCGCTGCCAGCACCGGTGAACAGATCGGTTCCATCACCGTCATTCTTTAATATCATTACGGAACCTAGAGTAATAGTGGCAGTTCCCGCTTTTTTACCCTTAAAGGTGATAGTGACGATTGATCCAGAAGTTCCAGTATAACCGGGGTCTCTAAGTCCGCCCGCAAAATTTACTGTCCCAGAACCATTGGAATAGATGGGCGTGACCGGCCAAAAATCAAATAACCCTGATTGGGTTACTGCAGTCGCTTCCAGAAGATCGGTAGGAAACGAAGCTGTTGCTTGTACTGCGTTAATAGGGTCTCCACCGGTATTAACAACAACAGTTGTGGAGATTGATCCGCCAACCGTCAGCGATCCACCGGATGGAGAAAGAAAAAGTGTGGCACCAGCATGTGCCACGTTAGTTCCGACAATAAATCCCCCCATGACAAGCAAAGAGGTTAATATGATCCTGCTATTCCAACTGAGGCTTATCTTCATCTTTAGATCGGAACCGTAAAACGATAAATAGGATAATAATCAACAGGATGATTATTACTATTAGTATTATAGCAAAATTTGAGAAATTATTCTCTTTTTCCGCCATAATCAGTTTCCCGGCTTCGGTCAGGTTGCCTGCTTTGTCATAGGCCCGAACTATGAAATTGGTTGGTTCATAAATTTGATATAAATACGGGCTGGATACATTGGTGAATAATTTTTCACCCTGGAGAATGTCATAGTGGTCTATCCCCGACATGGCATCAGTAGTTGAAAAAATGATTGCTTTTTTTTCTTTATATTCCTTTGTATTATCGGCAAGTTGGATTTCAAATGGCAGAGGGGACGTCTGGTCAATCATTACTCTTCTTTTTCCCGCATATTCCCAATTTTCTCCGGACGGTTTTTCATATAGAATAAAATAGTAGATGCCGTCTTTAAGATCATGAAATGTTACATTACCCACTTCCTCCTCCTGAATTTGATCCGGTTCAGCTTCGGGGTCGGCAGAAAGTATGTAACTATAGAAAGAATCAATTCTTGGTTCCCAGGTAACAATGAAATCATCAGCCGAATACCAACTATCCTGATCTGGGTGAGTAGGGGATGAAAGTGCGATAGATTGGGAGGAGGGAGTTAGAATTGTTACCTTGCTTCCAGTGGTATTAATCTTTGCAGGGGTTCCTGCGCTGTCATTAAGATAAACGCCGGTTTTGTCGTTCTGTAAGTTTATAAAAGCTGAACCGGTATGTTTGGCTTTGAAAGTGATTGTCAGCACCTTGGCATCAAAAACATAACTTCCTCCTGGTACGCCACCGGCAAAGCTGATTACTCCTGTTTGAGGGTTGTTTTTTGGCTGTTCGGGCCAGATTGTTAAAAAAGAATTGCCGTAAGCCAGGTCCACGACTTCCAGATAATTTGTTGGATAAGAAATCTGTGTTTGAACGGCGTTGATAATTTCTTTTTCGCTGTCCAAATAAACTTCCGCCAAAAATGTTTCATCTGCAAAAACCGTCTGCTCCGGCGGGTTCACGTAGATATTTGCCGCACTCGCGGCCTTACCAAATAAAACTGTACCGATAACAACGGTCAGGGAGAAAATAAGTTGTTTGTTAGATAGTTTCATATTAGCCGGTCCAATAAAACATCATAATGCTAAAATCTACAATATTTACCGCACCGTCTTTATTTATATCTGCCCTTGCATTTGCCGGGTTATTTTCCTGCCAATAGAACATTAAGATACTAAAATCAACTAAACTTACACGTCCATCGCAGTTTAAATCCGCTCGGGAGGCAAGTTCACATGGGTCCGGTTTAGTTTCCTCGGTAACAGTAAATGCAACAGTTTTACTATATTCTGAAATATCGCCCTGATCGGATGTAGATTTAGAACGTACTTCGTGATTTCCTTCGGTTAATAGATCTTCACCGGCAATCAGTGATTTTGACCATAGTCCATTACTATCGGAATTTACATCATAACTGGTTACTGTCTCCGGGCTGACAAACAGATTCACCTTACTGTCAGGGATTGTAACCCCTAAGAAAGTGATTGTATCTCCTATCTGAACTGACGATGTATCCGCTTCAATAGTCGGTCCTAAAAATATTCCGGTTATTGTTATTGTGACTCCCGAGGATAGCGTCACTGAGATATTAAAAACCGGCCCCTCACGTCCGTCCGCATCACTGCCATATATAGAAAAAGTATAAGTTCCTGGATCCATTTCAATCGCAACATCAAATTTTGCGGCCGGATCAGCGGGGACAGTAGCCATAAGAGTCCCATTACGTTCAAAGGTAAGTTCCGATCCCGGATAGGCTAAACCAGTAAATCGCACTATCGTATCAGGCTCTTCCGGTGGTGGCGGTGCCTGCACTATCGCTGAAACAGATACATTCAGTGATCCTGATACAGTGTCTGCTTTGCCAATTTCAGGGATAAATAAAAAAAGCATAACAAAAAAAACGCCAATAATGATTGAAGCGTTTTTAATATTGCGCATGATTCTTATTATTTCCTTTTCCGCGCTTTGTTGATGATCCACTGATTGTATTTCTTAATCAAAAATATCAGTAAGACAATTACGAAAGCGAGTATAATCAAAGCGACTGATATTACTCTCCAGGGCATAATCCAGAAAGTAATAGTTGCAGTATCTTGAACTAGATTACCCGCGTCCAATGAAATTGTCGCCTTATACCTGCCGATGGCAAAATTATTTTTTTCATTGGAAAACTCTGTCCAAAATTTATTCCAAAAATTGCCGGTAACTTCTCTGATCTGATCTTTTTCCCAAATCGTTTCATATTTTCTGATGGTGTCGGGGAGGGTGCAACTTTTCTTGGGGTTGAACTCCAAAGCAGCAGTATCACCGCCTAGCATATTGGTAATTTTAATAGTGCCGGTAGGTCTTAGATGAATGTTGCCATCATTTTGAAAGCGGGTAAAGAAAGTTGCCGGCAGTCTGGAAAGAGTATTATTTCCGTTTAAGCCAAATTCACTGATACTGCCCGACTCTTTAATATCGCCAAACACTCTGAGTAAAAACAGAGAACCGAGTTTTGTGGATAGCGCTAGACTGCCCGGGTCTTCCAGATTGGGTGATGACGTTCCGAAAAAAACAGTTGCATAGTGACCACCTGGCTCGGCATCAACGGGAGGGGTAATTTTGACATCAATTACTTTTCTTTCGCCGGCGGTGAGTGTAATCGGTCCCTCGGGCAAAGTAAACCATGAAGCGACTCCTTCAGCTGGGGCATTGAAGTCAAATGTCGGGTTGCCGGTTTCTCCTTCAGCCGTAAAGCTGACGACTTCCGGATAAAGGTTGAGTGTTTCCTGAGTTTCATTGTACAGCTTAACGGTGGTTTCCGTAGTCACGCCCGGATCAACTGATGTTTCAAATGAGGGGGGGATAAGAGTAAGTGCTTGCGCTTTTGGTATAACAAAAAAGCCCCCTACAATCAGTAGCGCACCAAATATCAGCTTTGTAATGTTTTTTGACATCACCCTTTTGTTTTTATAAATATGGTATTAATAACCTTTCAACTATTGATATCAGTATACCAAATTATTGGAATTACTAAAAGGTTGCAGTTGCGATATATGTAATATCGGTTGAATAACTTCCCGCTTCGGTATCAGCCGCGATATTCGCCAGATAAAATGCACTGATAGTTTCAGTTGCGGTCGGGATAGTTTCTGAAGCAATGGTTGTAAGTGTACTGGCAACAAATGTCCAATCACGACTACCCGCAGTTGCATTGTGGTCATATCCGGCCGGGATTGTGGTATTACCATCGGTTGAAAATCCCATGGCAAACTGTTCGGTGCCCGGAGTTCCGTTTGCGTCATCGGTTATCGCGGCTACTGTGATTGTATCTCCACTGCTGGTTAAAGTAGCACCGCTATAGGTAACAATATATCCGTCAGTTGCATTGGTGCCAACTGATATTGTGTGAGCTGCAGCAGAATCTGCATCAGCGCCGGCAGCGTCACCGGTTGCATATCGCGCATTAGCGGATGTCAGGTCGCCAAAACCGATTGCGGTATCTGAAATTGCGAATGTAATGGAAGGATCAACAGTGGCAGTTACATTGACGCTGTCATCCGCGACAAAATCCAGTGCAAACTGTCCGGCATCACCGAAAACTCCAGCGATTTCTACGACATGATTATTTGTATCATTTGGGTTTGTCAATTGGGCGTTACCACCAGCTGCATTCAAACCGATTTCTACTTGTACGCAGAATCCCGCATCAATTTCTCCGGATGCCGCATTGGTTGGTGGAGTAAGTGTTAATGTTGAGCCTGTAAACGCTGCGCCCCACGCACCTACGCCGGCTGTGGCCGCAACTGTTTTATCTGTCCATGCGCCATCGCAGTTACCGTCGTTATCTTCTGCAATATCAATATCGCCGAATTCAACCGTACCAACGGTAAAATCTGTAAAATCAATCGTAATTGTGTCTGTAGTCGCCTGCACACCTGTTGGTGTGACAAAGGTGATAGTGTGATTTGCAACCACATTCTGAGTTAATGTGGAGAGTGTATCTGTAACTTTGGTCAGATTTGCAGCATAAGCCGGTCTGGCCGGGAAATACATAAAAGTCAAAGCAAAAATAAGCAGTGAAATACTAGTTTTTTTCACAATATTTGACTTCATTTTTTTATCGGTTACTAATATTTAAAAGGTTGCTGTTGCGATGTAGGTGATATCGGTGGAATAACTTCCCGCTTCGGTATCAGCCGCGATATTCGCCAGATAAAATGCGCTAATTGTCTCGGTAGCGGTCGGTGCTGTTTCTGAAGCGATGGTAGTTAGAGTACTGGCGACAAAAGTCCAGTCGCGACTACCCGCTGTTGCATTGTGATCATATCCTGCCGGAATTGTTGTGTTACCGTTTGTTGAAAATCCCATGGCAAACTGTTCACTGCCCGGCGTTCCGTTTTCATCATTAGATATTGCCGCTACTGAAATAGTGTCACCACCACTTGTAAGTGTTGCTCCATTGTAGGTGATAATATATCCGTCAGTTGCATTCGTTCCTATTGATAAGGTGTGAGCGGCGGTAGAATCCGTATCGGATCCGGTAGCATCTGATGTGGCAAAGCGGGCATTGGCAGAAACAAGATCACCAAATCCGATAGCAGTATCTGAAATTGCGAATGTAATGGAAGGATCAACAGTGGCAGTTACATTGACGCTGTCATCCGCGACAAAATCTAATGCGAATTGCCCGGTATCACCAAATACTCCTGCGATTTCAAAAACATGCGTGTTTGCATCGTTTGGGTTTGTTAATTGTGCATTTCCTGCAACACCGGATGTGGCATTAAGGCCAATTTCTACCTGCACACAAACTCCGGCAGTAATTTCGCCGGCTGCAGCATCAGTTGGTGCGTCAAGCGTGAGTACTGATGAAGTGATAGTTGCTCCCCATACTCCAGTGTTGTTTGCCGCTGCGAGTGTTTTATCCGTCCAGGCGCCGTTACAGTTGGCATCACCATCTACCGCGAGATCAATATCTGTATAATCAACAGAACCGATGGTGAAATCGGTTAAATCAATTGTAATCGTATCAGCGTTTGCTTCAACCCCTGTAGGTGTTACAAATGTAATAGTATGGTTGGCGACCGCGTTTGAGGTTAAGGTAGAAAGCGTATCAGTAATTTTAGTTAAATTAGCAGCATTCGCCGGTTTAATCGGGTAGTATAAAAAAACTAAAGCAAATATTAGCAGGTAAACACCTATTTTTTTAAACATGTTGTTCAAAGGGTTAATATTCAATATTTTTGCACCTTTGTGCTTATATTATATCAGACCAAGCACAAAAAGTCAATATCAAGTTAGTTTGATATCTTAGCATATTGAAATTTGTCATGCAATAGGATAAATTAATTTACAACCTTACGCCACTGAAGTGGCTGTGAAAAAGGTAAATATTTTCTTACCGACTTTAGTCGGGTATGCTTTTTAGCAAATTCTATTTCTTTACCAAATTTACAATATCATTGTCATTTAAAGAAATGACTGTCCTAATATACTCATTAACATTATCTTTGCCTAATTTTCTAATTAAGGTGCAATAACTTGAAAAAGGATATTTTTCTAAATCTTTTAATGCTTCAATCTCGTTATGTTTCAAGGGATTACCAACTATGTAGCCTCTAATTTTGTTCAGTATTATTTCATCTTCTATTAAATACATATAATATTCATCCCAAATGGATTTTTTATTTCCAGTTAATTTGTTTAAATTACGTGCACTTCCTCCGTTTATAAATTGCAAAAGTTTAGGAATTATTTGACTGTTACTAAAATATGAAACAAAGTGATAATGATTTGAAATAATACAAAAGTCAAAGTTTTTTAACTTGAAAACTACCTTTGCTTTATTCAATCTGTCTAGTACAAATAATTTATGTTTAGGAGTACTAAAAAATGGATATAGTTGGTTTGTTGGAACTGTAATAAAGTAATATGAATTATCAACAAAAAATCTGGACATGGATTATGTATTGATTAAATGCTTGCGCCACGAAAATGACTATGAAGAAGGCAAATAATTTCTTACCGACTTTCTTTCGACTCGGCTCAAGACAGGTAGTCTGGTGGTTTTTAACAGATCACATTTCTAAATCAGATTCTTACGCCACTGAAGTGGCTGTGAAAAATAAATGTCACTCTAACTTCAGTCGCTCAAGCTTTTTTAGAACGTAGCGGTCATAATATAAGTTATATTCGTAGAATAATTACCCGCTTCGGTCTCACTGCTGATGTTGGCGATATAATAGGCACTGATTACTTCGGAAGCTGTAGGCACAGTTTCGGAACAAAGGGTTGTTGTTGTGCTTGCTGCAAGTTTATACTCCGCGGGACTGCTAGCATTATAATCGCTATTAATTGTGCAGTCACCGGCTGTGGTGATACCTAATCCGAATTGTTCTGTTCCTGCCGTGCCGTCATCATCATTGGTAATTGCGGCGGCAGTAATTGTATCCGAACCGCTGGTTAATAGTGGACCGTTATAGGTCAGTAGATATCCGTTATCAGCGGCGGTATAGGCGGTTATTGTATGAGCAACTACCTTACTGTCGGATCCGGCGACATCGCCGGTTGCCCAGCGGGCGTTAGCAGAGGTCAGATCACCAAAACCGATAGTAGTATCAGAGATACTAAGGGTAATGGAATCAAATTCCCAATTGGTTGTGTTACTGCAGTCAACATTAGAAATATGCCGAGCGTCAATTGTATCACCACTTGATGCGTCTGAACGACCGACATCAACATATTTTACGGCAGTTTGTGTCCCGGAAACATCTAATGTCCAAGTACCTGAAACAAGATCTGAATTACGGAAAATTATTTCGTCTCCATATGCTCCACCGTTCCAATTAATATTATTTGCCGTATAAGCTGATCCGGAATTATATTCTACTTTGGCATCGCCGGTGGTTATTGTGTATGTTCCGCCGATTGTGGCAGCCGCGGCAAAATCAATTCCCGGCGTGAAAGAAGTCGCGCATCCGGAGTAACTGCCAGAACTGTTGCTGACAGTCAGATTATAAAACTGGGATGTGGTTGTCATGGTACCTGATAGAATTTGTGTAGAGGAACCGTTCAATAGTACTGTTCCATTTTGTGCTGTGAAAGTACCGTTGTTGGTCCAGTCACCGCCTAAACTGATTTGGTTGTTTTCACCGGATACGACATCCAAGATCCCGCTGGTTATTGTTAAATCATTATTTACAATGATCGGGTCTTCCACTTCAACTGTTAAACTGGCGCCGTTGATTACCAAGTTATTTATATTTTGAACGCCCGGATTAAATATATTGTCAGTACCGGAAGCCGCATCAAACGTGATTGTTGACTGATCCTCGGTTACGGAAGATGCGGCACCGAATGTTACATCACCGTCCGTAGTTACAAAGGTCTCGTCTGTTTCTACATCATCAGTCATATCCAAAGTTCCGATCACGTTCAGACCATAAACGCCGATCGTCATTTCATAACCATGGGTATTTAACACATCACCGGAATTTATTGTAATACCTTTGGTAGCAATATCACTGGCAAGATCCGTGGTATCCGGAGAGGTGCCGATATATACATTCCCCAAGTCTTGCTTGGATGTGGTATTGTCAGTAAGCGTCAAATCACCGTCCAGATATAGCTTTCCCGTACCGGAAGCGGCTGTGAATGTTGTGCCTAATGCCAATGTGAAGTCCTCGGCAACATTCAAATCAGCATCAGCGGCCTGTACAAATGCTCCACTGGATACAGTGAATGTGCCATTAACGTCTAGCGCTCCGACTGAAGTAGTATCATTTCCGTATACTTCAAAATTCTGCAAGGTGTTGCCAGTCGTAGTGATGGTTTTTAAAAGCCCATTCATTCTTAATGTATTTCCGGTTGAAGCTGTATAAGTGCCCCCGGTAAAATCCACATTGCCTGAAACAGACCAACTGCTTGTACCGGATAATACAACCTCTGATCCATCACCTGTGCCAGTAAAGTCAAATGCTTTTGCAACAATGATTGTTGGATTATAACTAGTACCACTGAGAGTAATATTCTGCGTTCCGTCAGCAACCACATACATATAGCCGGAAAGTGTAATAACCTGTGATGAGGCGGTGCCAAGTACAATAGTTCTGGCTGACACATCTGAACTGTTATATGGTTCTATTGTATAATATGTTCTTTCCGGGATTACACTAGTGTTACCATTGGTTGCGTCAAATCTTACAATACAAGATAGAGTCCCGGTAGTTGGGATGATGGTAGTGGAATCAATTACTAATGTTCCTAATCCGTTAATTGTTCCACCGAGAATAAAAGATGAACCGGTCCAGGTAACGTTTATTCCGGTATTGATTGAAACTATATCGCTAGTGTTTACGTCAAGTGTATGAGTAATTGTGGCATTATCATTTTGAAAGTACCAAGTTCCTGATCCATCACCCCCTTCAAAGATAATATCAAAGAATGAACCGGTACCCGCATCAATAGTATTATTAGTATCACTAGCATTGAAAGTTACTATTCCGCTGTCCGCGGTGAAGGTACCGTTATTGTTCCAATTTCCCCCGATATAGACCGGCTCGCTATTAGTATCAAAAGTGGCATTAGGATTGATTAAAATGTTATCAGTTACTTCAAAGATATCGGTTGATGCCGCATCTATATCAACTGTTTTTGTATTTGAACTATCACCGATAGTCAAGTCATAGAAATTGAAATCGGCAGTATCCAATTCATCAATTTGAATCGTGGAATTGTCATTACCGATTAGTTTAAATGTTCCGCCGGTGGGTGTAAACGCCGAACCGTTGGCAAAATAAGCTGCTTCATTGGTGGTATGACCGGCGCCGTCAACTTCAATCGTACCGGCGGAGATTGCTTCAGTCCACCCGCTACCAACATAAAAGTTAGCATAGGAAGATGGAGCAAGATTGTCACTGCCGACACTAAGCGTTCCGTTACTCATTGTCAGTACTCCGCCTAGTCCGACATATTGTCCGTCAGCATTAATAACATAGTTACCGGCAACGGTTAAACCACCGGTGTTTTGAACCAGATTCCACATAGCTAGATCAGATCCCGCGTTTACAACTGTTCCTCCAGCTTTATCAATATCAAATTCGCCGGTTGCCCCTGTCGTGCCAAAATAATTGCCAGTGCCAGAAACGGTAATGGTTTTGCTGACAGCACCATCCATAGAGAAAACAGGATAGCCGGTATTGTTGCCCATCTGGAAAACATTATTATTGGAAATTGCAACATCGCCAGCCACAACAATTGATCCGTCTTGAAGAGCAGATGATCCGCCGTCACCGGACACGGTAAAGTTACCGTCTACGTTGATATGATCACCGGACTGATCCATGTTTATGTTGCCGCCGGTCTTGGTAAAACTGTTTGTGATCAATGTCTGCAAATTATTCAAATCAAACGTCCCGTCGGTTAAGGTGAAATCATTATCTACTTGTAAGTTAGATCCGGTTAACTGAACGGTACCGGTACCAGCACCATCGTTGATTGTGAGGTTATAGAAATCATCTTCAGACGCTCCGGTGGAATCAATTGTCTTTGTCCCAGTAGCGGGGTCAAAAACTACTGTACCTTTATTATGATAAAAGATATCATTGTTGTCCCAATTACCACCGACATTGATTTGCGGGGAAAAGGCGGGGGTAGTAATTTGTTGTTTTGTGCCACCTTCGTTAACTGTAAGTGTCATAGATGTTGGCCCGCCTGAACCCAAGTCCATAGCGTCGCCACGGAAATAGGCGGCAAACTCAACATAAAGCACCTCATTTGTGAGTGTTGTTTGTGATACACCACTAAACGTAATCGTTACGTCGCTGGTTATATTTGCTGTGACATCTGCATACCCCCAGTCGGTAATGGCAGTTGCACTACCGAGTGCGGTTGAAGCCTTCCAGAGCCGTGCTTCTAACCTATAGGTAGGGTAGGAAAACTGACCAGTTACTTCTGTTGCTGTTGCCTTTACCGTCCAATCACCCGTGGCATATGTACCGGTAATACCCTGATTGTCGCTAAGCATGTAACCTTTTTGTTGGATTGTTGAAGGTAGCGCCCCCCATGTAATATTTGCAGACCCAGGATTTAAAATACATACAAGGTTTGACTGATTAGTTTCATTATCATTGCAGGAAGAAGTGCTGTTTGCAGTACCGGCTGGGTCAGTGGTTTTAATACGCATGTTGTTTGCAACCGCATCAGTGGTGGAAGAGGTGAGAAAATATGTTTGTGCTTCTTCCATATCCAGCGTGCCGCCGGTTATAGTAAAATTATTGTTCGTGTCTAATGGGTAATAAGATTTTACAATGGCGCTTCCAGCGGAATCGTCAATTTCCAAATTATATAAATTAGACGCTTCTGCCGAAGTTGCTTCAGTATTATTAATATATTGAGTTCCTGAAGTGCCATCCATTTTTAGGGTACCGGTGGATTCGGTTACTGTATCATTGTTGGTAAAATCACCGGCCACTGTGAGAGTGTTGCTGCCGTTATAATCAAAAGTTCCGCCGGTGATTGTAAAATCATTATTAACATCCATTAACGTAGTCAGTTGCCAAGTGGCGGAACCACCCCCGTCATTAAATATTGTGTTATAGAAGGAATCAGTTCCGGTTCCGTCCGCGTCTATCGGTAGTGTGCCGGAAGCTGCGTCAAAGGTTACAGTTTCAGTACCGCAAGTATAGGTATCGTCGTTATCCCACCCGCCACCAAGGGTAACAGCATAATTGCCTCCGGAGTTATCAACTGTACCGCCAGTGATTGCGAGATTGTGATTTACATCTAAAATTCCGGTTAAGTCCCACTCTGCCGATCCGCCGCCGTCATTGAAAGTCAGATTATAGAAAGAGTCAGTGCTGGTACCGTCAGGATCAATGCTCAGAGTGCCGGATCCCGCATTGAAAGTTACATTGCCGGACTGAGCTTGAAAGACTCCAGCATCAATATCCCATGATCCGGCTACTGAAAGGGCGTAATTATTGCCACTGCTTACATCCAGAGTGCCACCATTGATAGTCAGATTACCACCGACAGAAGTTGTGCCTCCCAGGGTAATGGTTCCGGCAGTTACTGTTAAGTGATGGTTAAGAGTAGCGCCGGCATCAAACGTCCATCCGCCTCCAGAACCGTTAAAGGTTACACTATCAAAAGCATCTTCCGCTTCAATTCCAAATCCGGTAGTGGTCCCAGTGAAAGTGGTAGCTTGTCCGGAATCCATAGTGATTGTGACTGTCCCGGCGGTCGTAAAATCACCGCCTACAGAAAGAGCGTTAGTTGCCATATTCAAAGTTGCTCCGGTTGCCAGATAAATATCGCCGTCCATGGCGGATTGTGTAGAAGCGGGGGATGTGGTAACTGACGCTCCCGGTGTAAAATTCTCATTGGTTTTAATTACTATTCGGTGACCGTCTTCAACAATAAGACTGCCGGAATCAACCGTGTAATTGATGTCATTATCTTCACGACTATCATAGGTGTCCAGGTCGGTATTGGAGACTGCGACAGCTGAATCGTTATTTATTGTCAGGGCATTTGCCTCCACAATTATCCCGGTAACGTTTCCAGAACCGGAATATTTATTTACCGCTGCGCCGTCCGGAGTCTGGCCTTCAATCCAGATGATCATAGATTCGTTTGTAGTCGGTCCGGTTATCCCAGAAAAAGAATAAGCACCAGTGGTATCATCGCAGGAAGTCTGGTAGGTGGTACCCTGAACTCTAAGATTGACCATGTTTGTAGAACTGTCACATTCAGTAAGGGCAATTGTAGTATTTTCATTATAAATACTGCCGGAGACTGAAAAAGAAGAAAACAACCAGTCAATATTATTACTACAATCTGTGTTGGTGCCATCTGACGCAATAATCTGATCACCGCTTGATGCGTCAGAACGGCCAACACTTACATATGAAACAGCGGACTGAATTCCTGATACGTTCAATAACCAAGTACCTGAGGTAAGATTGGAATTTCTGAATACTATTTCGTTACCCAGTGTTCCTGCCCAGTTGATATTGTTGAAGGTATAAGTTGATCCAGAGTTATATTCAACTTTTACATTGCCGGTATTAATCGTATAGTTGTTTGTTGATGTTGCCGATGCGGCGAAATCAACGCCCGGCGTGAAAGCAGTGTCGCATCCGGTGTAGCTGCCGGAAGTATTGGTAATTGTTAAATCATAAAAAGCGGAACTGCCGGTTAATGTGCCGGATATGGTTTGAGTAGCCGCACCGTCCAGTGTTACTGTACCGCTATCGGCTGTGAATGTTCCGTTGTTTGTCCAATTACCCGCCACCTTAACCGCCTCACTATTTGTATCAAAAGTACCATTGGCATTAATAGTCAGATTGCCGTTCATGTCTATCGGGATGGTTGCGGCTGTATTGACGTTCAATGTTTTAGCATTGGTACCATCACCAATTTCCAGATTGTAAAAGTTAAAATCCGCCGTGTTTACTTCGGTAATGTAGAGGGTGTTTGTGGCATCAGTCCCTAAAAACTTTACTGTTCCGCCGGTGGGGGTAAAGTTTGAACCATCCATTATAAATAGCGAGCCATAAGTTGCATTGGCCGTACCGTATATTTCAATTGTTCCTCCCGTGATATCTTCTGATGAGCTGATAAAAAATGAAAGAGGAGCACGGTTGTCACCGTCCGATCCGTTGCGACCAACTGTAAAAGTGCCGGTAGCCATTTTCAACACGCCGTCCGTATTGATTTGTACTTTGTCAGAAAAATTAGCGGTCTGTCCATTTACATCCCATATACCATTTTCAAAATAAAAGGTCGTGCCGGTGATATTTGTGAGTTGTTGAAGAGTGTAATTCGTTGTTTTTTGTAATGTAAATGCACAAAATTCTGTACCTGTCCCAAAATCGTTATTTGCTCCTGAGACCGAAATGGTGGAGTTTGTTGTACCCTGCATTCTAAATGTCGGCCAACCACCGGCTACACAACCAAAAGTGTCATCATTGGATATGGTAGTATTCCCATCAATACTAATCGTACCGTCAGAGAAAATGGCAGATCCATCATTACCGGATACGGTAAAATTACCGGTAATTGCTAACAAATCACTTGCTTGGTTCACCTCAAGATTTCCACCAGTTTTAGAAACGTTACCCACCACATACATGTCATAATTATTCAGATCAAGAATTCCGTCTGTAATAGTTAAATTGCCGTCAATCTGTGCCGGTTGTGAAGTTAGATCTAAATGAAGAGAACCGGCACTGTCATTAATAACAACATTGTAGAAATCATCTTCTAATGGGCTGTCGGTATCAATACTGTATGTACCGGAAGCTCCGTCAAAAGTGGTTGTTTCTGTGCCGCGTACATAACTGTCGTCATTGTCCCAACCTCCCCCGATGTTAATATTATAATTGCCAGAAGAATTATCTACCGTTCCGCCGGTGATCGCAATATTACGGTTCACATCAAGTGCGCCTGCCAAATCCCATTCTGCCGATCCGCCACCGTCGTTGAAAGTCAGATCATAAAATGCATCCGTGCCGGTGCCGTCGGCGTCAATACTGTAGGTTCCAGAAGTAGCGTCAAATGTAACGGTTCCGCTACGCGCTTCAAAGGTTGCATCGTTATCCCACGCGCCGGCTACAGTGATTACATTATTCTCGCCTGACACAACATCCAATGTGCCGCTGGTAATTGTCAGATTACCGTTAACATCAATGGCATCCTCCACTTCCACTATTACTGTTCCATTGATTACCAAATTATAAAGATCCTGAATTCCGGCGTTAAAAATATTATCAGTGCCGGATGTGGCATCAAAAGTAAAGGTAGACTGGTCAATTGTTACCGCAGAACCAGAAGCAAATGTTACATCTCCATCGGTGGTAATAAAGGTTTCATCTGTTTCCACATCGTCCGTCAAATCAAGTGTTCCGGTAACTGATATCCCGTAAACTCCCAGAGTCATATCATAGCCATGACTGTTGAAAATATCTCCGGTTGGCACAATTACTCCTTTGGTAGCAATATCACTGGCAAGATCAGTGGTATCGGGAGATGCGCCGATTTGTAATAATGATAATTCCTCGGGGGTGGCGTTACTGTCAGTAAGTGTCAGGTCACCGTCTAAGATTATTTTATATGTATCAGAGGGCAGCCAGTTTCCGCCACTTGTTATAGTAAAGTTACTAAAAATATTAATATCCGCTCCGCCATGTTGATGGTCAAATGTACCAGCTGTGATAGCAAATGTACCATTCACATCCATTGCATCTACATTATTGACCGAACCGGCACTGATTTCAAAATTTAGCAAAGGATTACTGGCAGAAGTAATCTGCTTGGTTGTGCCGGTCATGGCCAGAGTATTTCCCGCTTCTGTTGTAAAAGTTCCCGCCGTTAAATCTACGTTACCGGCAACAGTCCATTTGTTAGCGCCGGTGGTTATGGTTTGGACACCTCCTCCTGAAGTACCAAAGTCAAGATCGCCCGTGATATTCATAGTGGGGTCATTTGTTGCTCCGGCAAAAGTTACATTCTGCGTGTTAGCTGCCTGTACGATTAAACTGCCAGAAACTGTATGTGTCCCGATATCCGGTGTAACAATCCGAGCTGCAACCGCGGAGTTATTATAAATCTCTACATTGCCTCCATAGGTGCGGGTCGGCATTACCGCAGTATTACCGGCTGTACTATCAAAACGCACAATGCTAGAAAGCGTACCGGTTGTAGGTATGGTAGTAGAAGAATCAATCGTAAGTTTTCCTGCTCCGCTGATTGTCCCGTCCAATGTGAAAGCGGATCCGGTCCAAGTAATCGTTCGTGCGGTGGCAATCACTACTTCATCGCTCGTATCTATATCAATCGTTCTGGTAACAGTTGCATCATTGGTCTGGAAAGTCCACAAACCGGCACCGTCTAGCCCTTGAAAAATGACATCATAGAATGCAGAGCTGCCGGCTTCAATCGTGTTGTCTGTATCGCTTCCGTCAAAGGTAACCGCATTACTGTCATGCGTGTAAGTTCCGTTATTATCCCAATTACCGGCAACCTCAAACGGTTCTCCGTTGGAATCTAGTGTTGCACCGGCAGTGATGGTAAGATCACCATCAACGTCAATTGCTGATACTGATCCGGTATTGATTTCTACCGTTTTTGTACTGCCATTGCCTATAGTAAGATCCCAAAAGTTGAAGTCAGCAGCATCAACTTCCGCTACATAAATGGAAGCGGTAGCAGTACCCATAAATTGAAATGTTCCGCCGGTGGGAGTGAAATTAGATCCATCAGCAAAATAGGCTGTGCCGTAAGTAGCCTGCTCTGATCCATAAACCTGGATAGTTCCCCCGGATATATTCTCTGTAGCGCCAGCCTCATACCAAAAGGGGCTATATGATCCTCCTGCATAGGACTCTCTGCCGATAATCAAGGACCCGCTCGCCATGTCAATACCGCTGCCGGCATATGCGTAAAAGACTCCATCACACCTCAGATTTTGCCCGTTGATTACAAATTTACCTTCTTGTGGTCGGCAATGTCCGGCATTCACGGCCGTCAGGAAGGTCAGTGTGTTGGTTGAATTTGTAAATGCAATATCAAAATACGCACTATAAGTGCTAGATCCAATAACATTGTTAGCGCCGGATATTGATATTGTCGGATCCTTTGTACCGGTGAAGACAACCCGCGGACTGCCGGCTCCGCCGAATACAAAAGTATTATCTCCTGAAATAGTGAAATCATCCTGCACCTGGATAGTCCCGTACGTAAAGACATCAGCACCCTCTGCCCCGGAAATAGTAAAAGTACCCTGAAAAACTAAATTGTCCGATGCCTGATTCATCTGCAATGAACCCCCGGTCTTGTTGAAGTTACCGTAGGAGTACCAATAATAATTATTCAAATCAAACACCCCGTCAGTCAAGGTGGTAGTTCCGTATATCCAGTCAAAATTAGTGGTTAATTGCCATGTAGCTGTTCCGCCACCGTCATTGAACGTGACATTATAAAGGTCCTGGTTACCTGTCCCGTCTCCATCAATTAGGTTTGTGCCGGAAGTCGCGTCAAAAGTTATTGTTTCTGTTCCTCTTGTATAACCGTCATCATTATCGTATCCGCCGCCGATGTTGATATTGTAATTGCCGGCGGAATTATCAACAGTTCCTCCGGCGATAGAAAGATTTCTATTAACATCTAAAAGTCCTGTCAGTTGCCAGGTAGCTGTCCCGCCACCGTCATTAAATGTCAGGTCATAAAAAGCATCGGCACCCGTTCCGTCTGCGTCAATTGATAAAGTGCCGGAAGTGGCGTCAAACGTTACAGTCCCAGTACCACAGATGTATTCATCGTCATTATCCCAACTGCCTCCAACATTGATATTATAATTGCCGGATGAATTATCAACTGTGCCACCGGTAATTGTTAGATTTCTATTTACGTCTAAAATTCCAGCAAGATCCCAATGTCCGCTCACATCATTGAATGTGAGATCATAAAAAGAATCAGTACCGGTTCCGTCGGAGTCAATAGTCTCTGACCCAAAGTACGAATTAAAAGTTACATTGCCTGACCGAGCTTCAAAATTACCACCATCAATATCCCAGGAGCCCATGACGCTAAGCGAATAATTATTTCCACTGCTTACATCCAGTGTTCCGCCATTGATTATGACATCATCCGCGACATAACTTGCCGCCCCCAAAATGATTGTACCGGCGGTTACGGTCAGGTCATTAGTCATCGTAGCATCACCATCAAATGTCCATCCGCCGCCGGTACCGTTGAATACCAAGCTGTCAAAATTTAACGGTGTATCAATTGAAAATCCGGTAGTAGTTCCGGTAAAAGTAGTTATTTGTCCGGTAGTAAATATTATTCCCGCGGAACTTTCTACTGTGTAGTCACCGCCGATTGAAAGCGCATAGGCACCAATAGAGATTGCCGCGCCGGATTCCAGATAAATATCACCATCCATGGCACTTTGTGTAGCAGCGGGAGAGGTCGTAATTATACCACCGGCATCCAGGTATTCGTTGGTCTTGATCAATAGCCGGTGCCCGTCCTCAATCATCAGGTCGCTTGTTGAAACCGTATAGTTGATGTCATCATCATCACCATTATCAAATGTATTCAAATCAGAATTACTGACATATGATGCGCCGGAGTCATTGTGGACGGTTACGGAGTTTTCCTGGACAGTCATGCCTGTAACGTCACCGGTTCCTGAGTATTGATTCACGGTTGAACCGTCCGGGGTCTGACCGTCAATCCAGATAATCATCGCTTCAGAACTGGATGGTGTCGCTACGCCGGTGAAAGTAAAAGCCCCGGTTGTATCATTGCAGGAAGTTTGATAAGTGGTGCTTTGCACCCGTAGATTAATCATGTTAGTAGAACCGTCGCACTCGGTGAGGGCAGCTGTGGAGTTTTCATTATATGCGTTACCGGAGACGTTAATGCCGGCCGTATAGGTGACATCTAAATACGGGTCTGAAGTAGTATCTGCGTATTCCGTTTGGCGCATAACTACCCGCTTATATTCACCGGTTGAAACAGTAAAATCTTCAACTAGTTTAAAATCGGTATCGCCGGTTAGATTGACGGCGCTGGCCGGAGAAGTGAGTGATTGTGATTTCCAACCGACACTGTTGGACCAGTTCAAAGTACCATGGCTAGTAGTACAGCTGTTCCAGTCGGCAGAACTTGAATCAAGTGTGGCGCCAATGCCATTCTGTCCGCTGTAGTATTGAATAGAGTAAGTAGTATTTAGAGTCTTTGATTTGGCAAAAGACTCGGCGTACGTATTGACATCTGACGCGCTAACTGTCGCAGTATCACTAATTGATGATGTATCAAATGAAAGAAAACTTCTTGTTTCAGAAGATGGTACTATTAATTGATTGTCTTCAATCAATGATGTGGTACCATTTGTAGTCGCAGTATATATTGAGTTACCATAGGTTATCTGACCATCCGCTCCGGTTGAAGAGTAGAAAGTATCAGTCGGATCCAGTGTGTTCCAGCCGTCTTTCAGATTGGTAACTCGTATTTTGCTTGGAGTAACCGAAACGGTAAATCCGGAGGCAACAAGATCAGAAAAATTCAATAGGAGTTGGTCGTCAACAAGCAATGATGTTGGATTTGCATTAGTTATAGTGTGATCGTCCGGTTCCACTAAAAATTCAATCGCTTCAATCTCGGGTAACCGGAAAAAGATGTGTGACCATTTATTTCCCTGATCAATTTTCTGAACCTCCAGACGCATTTGTAATTGAGCACGATAATCTGCTGACAAAGTATCTATGGGTTGGGTTACTCCACCAATGACAACTGCCGGTGTCAAAATAAGTGGTTTGCCGTTCACGTTGAATGAAACGCGGCTGTCACCCATGCTGATAATATCCAGTTGCGTTTCTACAATATGCCAACTATTGTCAGGTCCTTGGAAGAAATTATTATTTGGGAAAAACCGATCTTTAATTTCACTGTTTTCTGCTCGGTAACGAAGTTGTTTTTCATTGATGATTTCAACTCGGTTTGTATCCCCGTCTATATAGGAGTTATGTTCTTTGTCGGCCATACTATCTGATTCTATCAGCCAAGGCCTTGTCTCCTGCCAGCTGGTTGTTTCAGCAAGCGGGTCAGCTTTTTTGTCCGGGTTATTGTAGTTGACAAATGAAGCCGGTCCCAGTTTAAAATGGTAGTCAACCAGCGTCGGTGATTCAAACTTGTATGACAATGTATAAGCTTTCCCTTTTTTCCAGTCAACCTGCCAATTAATATAATTATTATTTTCATCGGTAGTACTAAGCAGACCATTTTCATTGATGTCTGAAACTTGAATTAAGTCGGGAACTAATTCAGTGACTGTTCCGAAATAATCATCTTTTGGTATGACCTCTAAGAACATTTCATATTCCGCAATCGGGTATATTCTACTTGGACCGATGCGTGTAATGTCAAACGGAATGTCTTTTTCAACAGAAAAACTTTCCGCAGCCTGATAAGTTGTTCCATCAATAACTCCAGTGATATTCAATTGATATTGGCCGACGGACAAATCTTCAATGCTTGTAATGTAATCAGCGGTATTTGTTACAATATTTGGTCCGCATTGCGGCGATTTAAGAATACTGCCTTCCGCGGTGGATAATGTCGCAACTTTTCCTTTTGGGTTTGTAACTTGTATGGAAAGATCCGCATCACACACAAAATCACCGTTACCATTATAGGCGCTAATACTTAAATTGGCGGTTTCCCCCGGGTTATATACGGATTTCGTGCTGTTTAAAGATAAGACACCCCAAGCGAATTCCTCAGTTTTTTCTTCAACCACCCCATTCTCTTCAATTGCGAAAGTAGCTTTATAAACACCCGGCTTATCAAAATTTACCGGCTGGATTGAATATTCTTTTTGTTTTGTCGTGCCATTTTCTTTTTCTTCAATTTTTGTTTCCGGTTCAGCGACAGATCCGTCCGGGTGTATTAACTGTACAGATTTAACCTCCCTTTTTTTAGTAGGAACGCCCAATAATCCGAAAGTTGAATTCTTTTCAACCTCAATCGTTGCGACCGCGGTGGTTTGGGAGTTAATCCCTTCTTTGTTAGTAACTTGTATCTCTCCAAAGTTTCCACTGTCTCTTTTTTCTTCAAAATATTGTATATCAAGTGCGATTCCGTCTACGTAAGCAGTCGCCGGTTGTTTGTTCGGTTCAGAAACATATTGGACTCTTACCAAAAAATCTTCACTCTTTTTTAGTTCATTCAAATCAGGAATAATATAGGACCAATATCCTTCCCTGGTTTGATTATTCATTTGTTCCAGCAGGGCGAAGGAGTCAACTGCCTTCCAGTTCTTACCGCCGTCCATTGAATAGGAAAAAACAACAATATCTTCGTTGTTATCAAATGTTTCTGTGGCAAAAGACAAACTGATAGTTCCAACAATATCTACCGCTTCGGGTGGGATATTCTCCGCCAACTGGAAACCTCCGCAGACCAATTTTGCATTGGCTAATTCAAACTCCGCAACATCGCCTAAGTTTTCGTAAGGAGTGTTGGTGTATGATGCTGAATTATTGGTATTAAATTCCTTTGTTGATGAAGAGCCAAGCAGGTCAATGTTCTTTGCTAAATCGGGGTTTAACCAGCCGGTACAATCCGACGGGCTGGTACGAATAATAACATCACCGGCCACGGTGGTTTTATAGACAAGACCCGCTGATTCCGAGTGATGATTTTGAATAGCAATATTGGCGAAGATAAGAATTGTCAATGACGCAAAAAGCATGATCAATACGAATGCCAATAGAGAGGGGACACCCCTTCTTTTGGAGCCACGCACTATTTGGTGTACCAATTCCAGTTTGTTCTTTCGGTTAAACATGGCCTTCCGTTTTTTTACTGAATATAAAACGATTAAGATCTTCTTGGCTGAAACGCCACTGCCCGATCTTAATCGCTTTTAACTCACCCGAATCAATGTAACGATAAACTGTCCTTTCGCTAACGCGCAGGATCTCCGTTACTTCCTTGAGGGTTAGTAATTGCTCCATTTTTTGATGGTATTTTTTTGTTTTTGTTGTGATTTACTGTAACTATTTTAGCATAATGCAGTAAAAAAGTCAAGAGATGATTTGTACTTATATGTCTTATAATGACATATTATGTCATGAAATGACAAGATGTATATTATACCATTTTGCTAATATTAGCAAAATATTGCAAAAATTTTATTTGCAATAAATTGTAGTTGAAGTCCGGATTAATGTGTTTTACAATAAAAGTTAAATATTTGGATAAAAAAATGGATGCAGTATTTTGATCCACATCCTTTGTCTCGTGAGAGACCTAGATGATCAGTTGGATTGCCGGAGGAAGACCGGCAGGTCAATGACGCCGAGGGCGACGTCCGACGGCCTGATCGTGTCATCCGCGTCGCAGCCGATGGCCTCGTGTTCATCCCCACTGATGATGACGAGACGTTGCTCGGTTGACGCATAAGGGGTCCCTCCTTGTTCCAAAACGGCTCCCGCCGTCATTCCTTCGTGATCCTTCGTAAGGGGCAACCATGCATCCATCAGCTTGACTCCTAGCTATTTGAGAGTATGTATAACATGCTGGACCATCCAGCAATCAGGTAGCGGCACAGTAGCACAGTCGGAGGATTTGTCAAGGGTAGTAGAGCGATGAGTAAATAGTTCTCCGTGTAAATCGGAAAACAAAAAATGCCCCTGTAGGGGCATTAATTATATTTTTGGCCTAGTCTTTAAACTTAAAAACTTTCCAGGCAATCAAGAAAGACAAAATTATCCAGCCAGCCATAAAGGCCAGTTGAGTCCAGATATCCTTAAGCACTTCACCGTTGACTGAAACAGCGCGTAACGCTTCAATCATCGGAGTGAGCGGAAGAAATTTTACTATTTTACCTACAATTGCCGGTAGCGCTTCGGGTGAAAAGAAGACTCCGGAGAAAAACATCATCGGCATAGTGATTACTTGCGATAACGATTCCGCAGTCTTGGTATTTTTGGCATACCCAGCGACTGCAAACCCCAGGTTCAAAAATATCAGACTGCCCACAATGCAAATACCGTAGATTAAGAAAATATTTCCATAAACATTTACGTCAAAAACCTGTTGCGCAACAAGAATTATTAAAGTGATTTGTATTAGATTCAAAAAAAGGTAAGAAGAAACTTCGGCGATTAAAAAATTACGAACTTTAAGCGGTGTAGCGGAAAGGCGTTTCAATAATTTTCTTTCCCGGTATTGACTGATTCCGGTGGAGATGCCGATTACCGCTGACATCATGATCGCCATAGCTAAAATGCCGGGCATAATAATGTCTATGTATTTAATTTCTTTGGATTGTATGCTTTCAGTGGTGTAGCTGAAAACTTTTGGGGTATTGGCAATGCCCATATTCATTTGATCAACAAATTTATCCACGACTCCCAATGCTAATTGGTTTACCGTTACATTGGATTCGTCATAAATCACTTCTATCGGTGAGGGATTGAAGGGGAGTGGATTGCCCTGTATTTGTTGGGCAGAAACAGGTAGGTTACTGGCAAAACTGTCCGGAATGACAATAATGATATCAACATCACCGGCTTGCAGCTGCTCTTTGGCAAGATCCAGATTTTCCGGGGAATCAATTTTTTTCAAGAATTCAATATCACTCAAACCTTGCTGAAACTGCAGAGAGAGATCTGAATTTGCGTTATCAAAAATTATGTAGTTGGCACTGCCCATTTTGGTGAAATCAAACAGGCCGAAAATGATAATAAACATCAAAGGAAAAGCCAAGGACCAGAAAACCGCCTGCTTATCGCGGAAGGTCATTTTAATATTTGCCCAAATCAGTTTTAGCATGTTAATCCCTTAATTTTTTCCCGGTTAATTCTATGAATACATCTTCCAGTCCGGCGGTTACTACTTCCAACTCCTGCATGAAGACGTTATTCTGTTCCGCCCATTTATAAAGCTTCGGCAGTACTTCATTACTCTGTGTTACTTTCAAATGATATTTGTGATTGACGTCATTTTTTACTTCCAAAATCCCATTCACGGATTTTAATAAATCAATATCAAACTGTTCATCTGCATAAAAATTTATCCGGGCGGAAGAATGCAGGTTTCTTATCAAATTTTTTGGTGTATCAAGAGAAATAATTTTGCCCTGATCCATTATACCCACACGATTGCACAAGTATTCCGCCTCTTCCATATAGTGCGTTGTGATAACAATCGTTTTGCCCTGCTCATTGATTTTTTTGATGAATTCCCACATGGAGCGGCGTGCCTGCGGATCCAGACCAGTGGTCGGTTCATCCAGAAATACGACTTCCGGGTCGTTGACCAAAGCAGCGCAGATGGAAAAACGCTGTTGTTGCCCGCCGGAGAGCTGTTTGATCAGGGCTTTCTTTTTATCTCTCAGTTGAACTATGTCTAGTAATTTGTCCGGCTCAATCGCCTTGTGGTAAAAAGTTCCGAACAGTTCCAGAATTTCCCCAAGCTTCAGAAACTCATAATAGGCGGAAGACTGCAGTTGAATGCCGATCAGGTTTTTTACTTTACTTAGTTCTTTGTGCGTATTTATTCCTTTAATCAGTGTTTCTCCGCTGGTCGGGTCCTGCAAACCTTCAATAATTTCCAGAGTTGTCGTTTTGCCCGCGCCGTTCGGCCCGAGCAAGCCAAAAATCTCGCCTTTTTCCACGGAAAAAGATATCCCGTTAACCGCAATAAGATCCCCCTTTTTGTCAGGAGTCTTAAATTTTTTTACCAGCCCTTTTACTTCAATAATAGACATATATTTTGTTTTTGCATTCTATCAGAAAATACTGAATGCATCAACAGAGCAGATAAATCTAATTTTACAGGTGTCAATTATTAATTATCGGTGATTAAAACTTTTAGTTCTTCAATGTTGTGGATAATATAATCGGGCTTGGCACTTAATAGTTTTTCTTCCGTATCAATTCCCCACGTGACTGCGCCGGTCTGAACAGAAGCAGATTTTCCGCTTTCAACTTCGTGCATTGTATCTCCGATAAATATCGTTTCGCTTGCGTTAAAACTGTATTTGTCCATGATTTCTTTGATTACAAGCGACTTGTCATGCACAAGAGTATATTTGTCAGTAAAAACACCCTCTAATTTGTATCTAATAATTTCTTTTTCAACATGCTCAGTAGGATCGCCACTGAGGATTACAATATTCTTACTCTGTTCTTTTGCTTTTATTAATGTATCTACAATGCCTGGGTAAGCGCTGGGTTCCGGCTGACTGGCGATTGCTTCAGTATATTCTTTCTGCTCCTGGTCATGCGTGAGCTCCGGCATATACCGATTATAGAAAAGCATATAGGGCTGTTGCCACTGCTGTCTGAATTTCTCATACGAAATCGGATCAATGCCGTGATTTTTAAAAATTATTAAAACTGCCTGATAAACATTTTTTGTATTATCATTAATTACCCCAGACCAATCAATTATTATATTTTTAATCATTTTTTAGCTGATTTTTATTAGTGTATGTTTTAGTATTGATTCTAAGAAAGAAAGATACTCTTTAGTTCTTTTATGATTCTCATTTAAACCGATTGACCAGTGTCTTAAATGTTTGGTGTTATTAGCGACATCAAAATACATACCGATAATTCTTTCCAAAATCATTAACCAAAAATATTTCTTAACATCTATTTTACTGTATTCTTTTGGCGCGGTTTCAGCAACCCGGTGACTGAAATCATTAAGATATCGCAAGTATTCATCTGTTTTCCTGTAATATCCCGTCTTCATGGTTACCCATAATGGCCAAATTAACCAGCCCAAATCATAGCCGAAATACCTTAATCCAATTTTAGCATTGTCAATCAGGCCTACTTTATTATTTTCAGTGATAATTAAGTTGTCCAAAGCAAATTTCCATTTGGATGGATATCCCTTATTCCAGAAGTCCCGGTGTTGATAGATTATTTTTTCAACTTCAGCATAATTTTTTGATAAACCTTCTGCTTTATGCAGATGTTCAACGATTTTATCAATGGAGAAACGCTGTTCCAGGAACGCTTGCTTTCCGATCGTCTGGAATTCCCAGAATGCAGATAATAATTTTTCCAGCAGTTCCGGTTCTATCTCCCCCTCGCCACTATTTGCGGCTATTTCACTTGCTAAACTGCCGGTCAAATATTCTTCAAACTCATAGGGCACCCCCATCAATTCTTGCTTCAGGATTTCAGGGATAATTAAAGATCCTCCTTTGTATCCTTTGAAAAAGAATTGTTTAGTTCTAACCTCCCCGATGCGTAGAATAAACTTTTCTCCCCTAGAATTTTTACACAACGAAACATCTTTCTTTCCAGATTCATGTTCAAAAGTGTCGTAAGTACGGACAACAGCAAGGGCTTTGGATTGAACAAGCTCTTGCTTTCTTTTTAGAATATCTTTTGATTGAAATTCTCGGTTATTCAACTCTTCTTCCAATGTAACGGATCATATTATGAACTCCGACAGCATTGTCTTTGTAGGACTCTCCCAGGTTATCAACTAAAATTGTTTTGAATTCTTTGGTAAATTCTTTTACCGTATCAATATTGAAAAAACGCATCTTAATCTTTTTTTTCATGGCAAAAAAGTCTTTTTCAATTTTGATTCCAGTGTTGTATTCAGGGTCACTTGTTGAATTTACCATAAAAGCAATTGTACCACCGATTTTAAGCACTCTTTTTATTTCTCTGAAAATTTCTTCTGTGGTTTTCGTATCAAAATAGTGCAGGGCTAAGTGAGAATAGACAACATCAAATTCCTGATTAAAAAAAGGCAGCTTTTCGGAGATATCAACTTCTTCCACCTTAATTCTTTTTTCCAAATGAGAGGGGATATTTGTTTCGTTCAAACCCAACGCAAAATCTTCAAAATCAGTTGATACCACCTCAAATCCTTTTTCAGCAAAATAACGGCTGTCCTGCCCTTGTCCGGCGCCTAAATCCAGTACTCTCCCTGTATTAGGGAAATACTGAACGGCAAACTCAGCAAAAATGGATGGTTTATTGATCCAGTCTTGTCTTGAATAATGCGCATGAGCTTTTGTCCAATACAGGTTGCTCATATTTGTCATGGTTTATTATCTGATTCTATTCTATCCCTTTTCAGAAAAAATATAAACAGCCAGATAACCCCGGTAAAAAAGATGATCCTTTGCAAAATACCCATCGGCGCATCAAGATAGCCATCCCGGATCAGTATTACAAACAGTGAGCTGATAAAAATAGTAATTAAAAATGCCCCGTGGAAAAGTCTTTCGCCAACACTTCTTGACGTTAAAATGGAAGCAAGAACACTAAGGTTTAAAAACATACCGGTTGAAACCGCGAATGCATAATGCAGTCCGGATTCCACCTCTGAATAGGGGACGTCTTCGGCAAATGGTCTGGAAGAAAATATCCCGCAGAGTAAAACAGAAAGGCCATAAAAAAGTACAAGCATGTCTACGATTCGCACCTTCCTGCTATTTTTGATTTTCAATATTACACCCGCTGTAAATAATATGCCAAAAATAAAAAATCCCAGTTGCATGATCCAGCCGAGGGAATAGTTCTGCGCAGCCAGTTGGCTGAGTGAATGATTTTGCCAGTTATACTGTGCGGATGAAAAAATGTGCGCGAAAACGGTGCAAAAAAAGAAAATAATGATAGCTGAATATATTAGCCGGGTATCTAGTTTTAAGGTATTGATTTTCATTAAGCATTATTATTCAGCATTTCTCACTAAAAAATCCACAATTGGCTGTATTGCTTCCTTATTAACATTCTCCGGCTGGTTTTTGTGTTTTTTTACTAATGATTTTTGCAGAAGGTTTAGTTTTCTTGGATCGGTCATCCCGGGCAGTTTTGCATATCCCGCCAAGGAATTGCGGATGTCTTCCGGTATCATTTCAAACGACTGTTTACTTTCTTTTTTATCCGGATGAATCAAGCCGACTGAAAATAGATATACATTTTTATCTTTTAGTACGTTCCAATTTCCGACCAGAAACTTGCCGATTTGGATCCTGCCGATATAAGTCCTGCCGCCGATTACGATTGTTTCGTAGTTATCCAGTTTTTTGGAATCAAAATCATCAATACTAAAAATATCTGATTCCGGATATGCAGAATGAATCCATTCAGCATACTGTTTGGTGGTGCCCCATTTTGATTTGTATAGGATTAGGGTATTCATATTTTTATCTTTACGCAGGTGTTATTATACACCTTGTCAGGGATGTTGTGTAATAATGCAAATTGAAATATTGATGTTAAGACTTAGTCGGTAATAGTGACTTCAATATATGATCCAATATCCGGTTTCCCATTGGCGTCTAAGATGACATTGATTGGCTCTCCGAGAATCTGCCTCCGGTTGCTGTCGGTATAACCGCGTACGCCGACCTGTACTGCCCCGGCGTTTTTTAATTCTTCATAACTGAAGCCGGTGCGGTAATCACAGCCTGAACGGGCCAGACGCATTGTAGATCCGATTGCACTGTAATAGAAACCCGCTTCGTACGAAGTGTCTTTAACTACGCCGTCGGCAAAATTTATTTTGATGATAATGTCTGACTCATCAATCCAATCGCAAAGTTTGTTTTCAGTTTTTGCGGTGTTGGTATTTATGTTTTGGTTCTGCGTGGATACAGTATTGGTATTGATATCTTGATTTTGCGTTTGTTCCGTTTTTTTTGTACACCCGAGCGCAAAAAATGCCATTAGTATGATGCTGATGATGGAAAAATATTTTTTTATCATATATTTATTTAGTTAATATTTTTTTATTTAAGCGTTGTTTCCTGCGATCCAGCCGGTTGTCCAACATAGTTGCAATGAAAATCCGCCCGATGGCCGTGAGATATGTAAAAGATCCCCTGTAATATACAGATTGCTGTGCTTTCTAGATCTCATTGTTCTGGCATCAACTTCTTCAATGGACAGGCCGCCGTCAACTACGACTGCGCGTTCATATCCCATTAAACCGGTAATAGTAACCGAAAGACTTTTCAGTAGATTCACCAATTGTTTTCGTTCCTGTTTACTGATGCTGTGTATTTTCTTCTCCGGATTGATTTGCGGTAATAATGATAATATGGCCGAATTCGTTCCTGACGGAGTAAAAAGTTTAGTTACACTTTTGAAACTCCTGTTTTTATTACTGTCAAAAATTTTTGTAATATATTTATCTAATTTGCCGAGGTCCATTTGAGGGAATAAATCAATATTGGCGGTAACTTTGCCTTTGTGCAACAGATCAGCAACTTTTGCCGATGAATTGAGAATAATTGGTCCGGAAATACCGAAGTGGGTGCAGAGAATCCTGCCTTTTATTGCAAAGCTTTTTCTTCCTGCCGCAAAAAATGTAATTTTCACGTCATCCAATGATGTACCGGCTAGTTTTTTAATCCATTGATCCTGTGTGGCTAGCGGAACAATGGTCGGGGTAGGCTCGGCAACTTGATGCCCCAGTTCAGTAAGCCAATGAAACCCGTCGCCGGTTGATCCGGTTTCGGGGTGTGATTTACCACCGGTTGCTAGTATATACGATTCAGCAAAAACTGTTTTGCCGTTAATCATCACGCCGGTGATTTGCTTCTCTTTTACTGTAAAACCCCGTACCTCGGTGTTTATTTGTACGGTTACGTTATTTTGCCGCATATAGCGTTCTAAAACGCGGATGACATCCGTGGCTTTTTCTGTTTTAGGAAAAGCACGTTGATTTGTTTCAATTATTAAAGGTAAACTGTGCGATGCGAAAAAATTGAATGTATCATCTACACCGAACTGTGAAAAAGGGGAATAGAGGAATTTTTCCGCTTTGCCGTAATTTTTCAAGAGTAGTTTTTTATTCTCTTCAGCATTACATATATTACATCGGCCGCCGCCGGTCAGCGCCAGTTTGTTGCCCAGATGATTATTTTTTTCCAATAACAAAACCCAGCGCCCCCGTTCAGCCGCCCGCCCGGCGGCCATCATTCCAGATGCGCCTCCCCCGATAACAATAACATCGTATTTTGAGTTCATACCAAGTTGGGTAATCGGGGTAAGATGTTTTAGATAATTGAAACCCTGGTTCCGCCGTCATCCACGCCCAATACTTCTGGTGAAGTGATGATCGCATCGCGACCGGTATGTTTCACAAAATGTATAGCTGCGCGGATTTTGGGTGCCATGGAACCTTCGGCAAAATGACCTTCTTCAAGGTACTGTTTGGCCTGTTTCACGCTCATCCGGTCAATGGCCTTCTCTTTTGGAGTATTATAATTGATGCAGACTTTTGGTACATCCGTGAGAATAAATAACTTATCGGCATTAATGTTTCCTGCCAAAAGAGCGGATGCCAGGTCTTTATCAATTACCGCATCAATTCCCTCTAACTTGTCTTCTGCCACATAATGCGTCGGTATTCCTCCTCCGCCGACAGCGATCACAATCTGCCCGTCCCGCGCGAGATTGGCTATGGAACGCTGGTTACTGATGACGAGCGGCTTGGGAGATGCCACTACTTTACGGAAACCGCGTCCGCGCGGATCCTCTTTATATATTGCGCCGGTTTCAGCGGCCAATTTGTCGGCATCTGTTTTGGAATAATACGGCCCGACCGGCTTGGTGGGGTTTTGGAATGCCTGGTCGTCTTTATCAACCAGCACCTGAGTAATAATAGTAATGATGTCACGATCCAATTCATGAGCACGAAGCACATTACGCAGTTGCTGTTCCAGAACATAGCCGATAAATCCTTGTGAATAGGCAACACAAATATCCAGGGGCATTTCAGGTAAATTGTGAATTTGCTTTCCCGCTGAATTTGCCAGTAGAATATTACCGACCTGCGGGCCGTTACCATGTGTGAGTACTACATTGTATCCGTGATTGATTAATAATAACAAACGTTCGCAGGTATCCAGCGCGTTTTTTTCCTGCTCTTCAATGGTCCCCGCCTGGTCACTCCTTAAAAGGGCATTGCCGCCAAATGCCACCACCGCTAACTTTTTCATACGTGATAGTAGTTAATTATTGATTATCTTTTGGTACTATTTGAAGTCTTTTATTTTTTGTCCTAGTTTTTGTGCAAGTAACAATACATCAGCTTCACTTAATGCATTAGCAGAACTGCGATTTATGCTGATAAATTTATTGGGATTAAGCACTAGATATATCTCATTAATCAGACCATTTTCCTGTTTTATTACGTAATTGTCAACAGGAATAGACGGGTCAGAATTAGCAGTGCGGTCCATCAATTCATGCCCTTTGACCTGATTGTCAATTGAAAGATACGAAAGACTCAGAAGTATGTTTGTTGTCACGCCGTGTGAATCCGGAGCACTTAGATCATATTGGCAGTTCGTAGTTTCTGAATTAGTTGGCGCGGCTTTAATAATATCTTTTCCAAGTAAGCTTTCCATAAAACTTTTTGTGAACTGTTCGCATATTTCACCAGTAATATAATATGCATCATCGCCACGACTGGGTTCGCCCGGCATTCGGACAAAACCATCAGCATCCTTCCCGTTAGAGGTATTATCAACCTGTGTCACTGTTTGATTGTTGGTTTGAGTATTTGTGTTTGCTTTTTGGTTTGTATTCTGGTTGGACGTATTCCCACAGCCAGATAAAAACAGGGCAATAAATAGTACGCCAGCTATATTAATCACATGTTTCTTCATATTTTTTTAGCTGTTAATAATAACTAAGCTTATTATCTATCCAATTAATTGCAATTACTTTCGCATTCAAACAACCCTATATTATCATCAGCAAAAGTATCAATGCAGTTTTGAACGCATGACGCGCACTGTGTAAATTGAGAATTTTGAATCGGTTGGCATTCACCGTTTTGGATGCCACATTCGGCATATTGTAAACATTTATCACCGATTGCGTACATCATTGTACAGGCCTCTGGGGGGTTAGCACCGCACTTTATATTTAATCCGTGGCATGTTTCCAGCGCACAGTTACTATTCACATTTCCATCATCAGTATTTGTGATTAACATGCATTCCTTTGCGGAAAATTTTCCGGTGACTGTGTTGTTTTGCGGAACATAGTTTATGCGCGAAAAAGTTTTATCATTTTTAATTAAAAAACACTGCGCGTCAATAACCGGTACGCCGGATCCTTCCTGAACAAAGGCTATATACCAACCGTCGTCGGCTTTTTCCGTCGCGACGGATTTTGACGGCAGGTTGTCGCTTGGGTATGACTTTAATTCCGGGAAGCGGGTTTTTAGCGTATCAACGGCTTCGGTTTCAGAGATCGCTCCTGTGGCAGGTGCTCCCGATTTGCTGAAATACCAATTCCCGACCACTAAACAAAAAAGAGCAATTACAATTGCACCCAAGATTAGCGCGAGTTTTTTCATAGAATTACACTCATTAATATAATGTTCGTCTATATTAATTGTATTATTTGATCAACGTAACGTCAACTACTTATTGGAGTTACAAATGACGATCATACATCCGGTAGGTTTTATACACCTTTGCTCCCAACCATTCCAGCACACGGCGCATGGGAATATTGGATTCATTAATCATGGACATTTCCGCCCAGCGATATCCTTTTTTCTTCGCCTGTTCCCAAGTTTTCTTGTAGAATACGGCGTCAAAACCGTGGTGGCGGTGTTCTTTTAAAACGCCCATTACCAAAACACGAAAAGTTTTTATTTTACGCTTCTTCCAGAGAATCTTCAGAAGGCCCAGCGGGAACAGCCGCCCGTTAGCGCTACGCAGCGCTTCGTTAGCGTTCGGGATGGACAGGGAAAATCCGATTGGCTGCCCATGGTACTCCATAATGAATGCAATATCCGGGTCAAGGATATGTTTAAGGTCATCGGCCAGCTTCAGTATTTCTCCCTCGCTCATCGGTGCTGCGCCCCAGTTCTCATCCCAAGCTTGGGCATATATCTGGTGTACAATCTTGATTTCATTTTCCAGATCTGACAGATCGGCTTTTCTGATAACCAAGTCGGGATATTTCTGCTCAACCTCGTTTGCCATAGTCAGGACGTTTTCGGGGAGCGGATCCGTACAACTTTTGCTGAAGGCATACATACTTTGAGCTGAGGTAAAGCCGTATTGTTCCAATAGTTTTAAATAATACGGCGGATTGTAGGTCATCATAACCATCGGCGGTTGACTGAACCCATCAACCAATAATGCATATTCCCCATTGATCGTAAAATTAGCGGGGCCGCGCATTATGGAGTAATTTTTTTCTTTCAGCCATTTTTTGGCGTAGTCAAACATTGCTTTGGCTACCGCATAATCATTTATGCATTCAAAAAACCCAAAAAATCCTACAGGCTCCCCATGCCTTTTTACGTGGAGCGTGTTTTCGTGCACACTAAGCCTTCCGACCGGTTTTCCGTTTTCATAGGCCATAATCAGTTGTACCCGTGAATGGTGATAGAACGGATTTTTTTTCGGATTGAAAAAATTCATCTGGTCCTGGATCAAGGGCGCAACCCAGTTAGCATCGTCTTGATAAATACTCCAGGGGAATTTTACAAATTTCTTGATCTCGGAGACACTACTTATTTCTTTTATCAAAATCATTTCTGGGCCTTCAATTTATTAAGCTAGATCCGCAGCCGGCTATCTTGAAATTCGGATGGAATACCCGCGATATCCAGGCAATTCAGGACTTTTTGTTAAAAATTTTCAGTATTATTTTGCAATTTTTATCAGCTTCTTCTACACAGTCAATCAGAGTTATCAGGCTCTTTTTTTGTTCCATTTTGATTATTACTTTACCGACCGCTTCTTCATAAGATACTTGTCGTCGCCCTAATTCATGCAACAAAATTAAAGCTCCTTCGGTAGTTACAAATTTAAAACATTCCGCATTTTTTACAACTTCTGCAATTTTTGATTGAGTGGGGACTTTATTATGGTGAGCTTTAATAGAGTTCAGTATGATTTTTTGATCATCGTCATTAATACCCCATTTGTCTAAATATTTTTTGGCAAATTTAGCACTTAGTTCCGGATGCTTTTTTTGGATAGCACCATTCCAAACGGGGCTGAAAATTGTGTGGGCAAGATATAACGAGGTCAACACAAGTTTTCCATCAACATGATATTTTTTTGAAAGTACCTCGCCTTTTTTAATTGCAATTTCAGTCAAAAGCCAAGCAGGCGCCTGATTTTTCTCAGTCTGCTTATACATTAATTCTTTTGATAGTTTTACTATATCTACAGCCATTATGTTATTTAATAACCTGTAAACTGTTTTTTAATTTGGAAATCTGTTCAATCAGCAGGGTATTGGCGGTTAGAATTATTATAAAGATTAAAATCAGTGAATTACTGCCCAGAAAGATACCACCCATGATCGCCACAATCGCCGCGCCTAAGGTCGTGACAATATTATCCATAGCCACACCGACGATGGCATCGCCGATACGGCCTTTCGGATTGACGGAAAAATTATGGACCACTAACATCTCGCCAAAACAGCCGATTAATCCGGCCATAATGCCGGTGACGACGAAGGGGATGTGAGTTAATTGCGAAAAAATTTCCATCGCCTTAATCATGCTCTCTGCTGCAAATAAAATAGCAATGCCGGACAGTATTAGATCAAATATAATTCTTGCCGTACGCTGATGATCATAGTATCTTTTTTCTTCAATGATAATTTTATCGGGAGAATCAGGAAGTTCACTTTTGCGGAAGTAATAAAGAATTCCGGCACAAAAGATAAATAAAGCTATACCGACAGGTAAGATAAGCTGGTATAAGTCTCCGGGGATTTGTTCTGTTTTATTCTCAACCTGTCCGAATAAGACCATGCTAACAGCGACAAATGCGGTCAACATAGTCAAAGCTGTCAGAACGCGGATTGCGCCGTCCATCTCATTTATTGATGGCTTCACATTATGTTCACTAAGCGGTCTGACAAGCCCCCCTGCTTTTATTTTTGGAAACATTAATACAGCCTTACTTTTCAAATTTGCCAAATTCTGCCGGTAAACGCACCAGGTTGCGTGCACAATATTATAAATATTAGAACCAAAGGTGGTGGAGGCGGCAATAATCGCCAAATTGATCGCCCGCACATAATCCGTATCTCTAACTTGCAGGGAAATAAATGCGGCAACCACGCCGATTACCATGTCCGGAAAAGCGGTTCCGAATGCCTGCAGAAACCCGCCGGCCAATTTTGTCCGGTCTTTTAATACTTCAGTAGTTTCTTCAATCACTTTTGCCGTACCGCGGAAAACATAACCGATTCCAATTCCAAAGATGATTATTATCGAAACAGCTTGTATCCACCATGTCTCAGTGGCTTCCAAAACTTGGTTCACGATTATAAAACGTAACACTAAAGCCGCGGCGATGTAGAAAATAATTCGTAAAAATTTTTTTTTGCTTGGCATTAAATGTTTACTATCATAACAATTAAAGATATGAAGAAAATACTATTTCCTCTTGAGAGTTAATTATAACAAATCTAAATAATTAAAAATACTACCAAATGATAAGTTGATTGTTAGAAAGGAGACAATAATCTGGAAATCAGACTGTTAAATTCAATACTTAATCAAATTTGCTGTTAATAAGGCTAATTTATCAAAATCTTTGCTAAATATTGGTTAGGAGAGTACGCTTAATACATAAGCTCCAAATTTAATGGGGCGCACTGCTAGATCGGTGCCAATCTAACCCAAAAAAATATGGACCCAAATTTAAGCACATCGCGCAGTGAGGAGGAATTGACAAAGGTTTCAGATGCCAATTCTGAACAAACAATAAGAAAGTCTACTTCTGTTGGTCCGACTCAAACTGCCCAAACAGTATCGACTTCAACATCAACACCAACAAGTGAGTCAACAAAGACAGAGCAAACTGTTGGCGTTACACCTAGCGCAGCAAAAGATTACCAACAAAAGAAGACACTATTTCATGCTTATCAAGTCGTTTGGTACCTGTTAGGATTTATAGAGATAGTTCTTGCATTCCGTTTTGTAATGAGAATCCTTGGTGCAAATCCTGATGCAGGGTTTACTAAGTTGATTTACGGTGTAAGTATGCCTTTTGCCGGGCCATTTCTAAATGTCTTTGGCGCTTCTACTGCTGAAGGGGTTGAAACAACTTCTTATTTTGAATGGTCAACCTTGGTGGCAGCCTTTGTTTATCTGCTGATCAGTTGGGGTATAATTAAAATCTTCAAAATAGGTAAGCCAATTGATTCAACAGAAGTTAATGATTCTGTTGATAGTCAATAATTTGAGAATATAATATTTCTCACAAAGATATAAAAAATACTTGCTTTCTTGCAGGTATTTTTTCATTATTAAATTACTGGGTTGTTCAGGTCAACATCCAGAGATATTTGGAAATTAGTTGAATTATTTACAGGTACAGATTTTATATGGACCGCCGGCTGTTATATTATCCATCTGGGCAAAATCAGTGTCACTCGGACAGCTGCATGAGGCAGGTACAATTACTCCCATTACAGCTATGCCGTTTTCCGATGAACCACAAGGTGGGTTTGATGTTGTGGGGCAGGTAGTATTATTGGAAGTATTAGCAGGATTTACTCTTAAAGAGTATGTTCTGCATGTAGAATTTCCACCAACATCTTTGACACAAACTTGAAACTTGCTGAGGCCCTCTGCTGTGGGCGTGCCTTTTAATACACCATCAATACCAAGGATAAGCCCCATTGGAGGAAACCCAACGCCTGAACCGAGATAAAATGTATATATATCTGTGTTGCCATTATTCCTTGTATCTAAAAAAGAAATTAATTCGGAAAATTCATAACTACACGGAACTCCGACTGTTGCATCAGGTGTAATTTCGTAGACATCTGAAAGAAAATTTATTTTAGGTAATGTAATATATCCTTTGCCAGCTAATATAGCGACAATAAAAAGCCCCAAGGTGATTATTAAAGGAATGAATTTTAATTTTGGTTTTTGTTTCGGTATCTGTTGCTGAGGTATTATTTTTTCTTGTTGACTTATCATATTATTGTACTTTAATAATGATCAAGAATGTCTTTAAAATGCGATTTTCAATTTTGGCGGAGAGGGAGGTCCCGCACCACTAAAGGGTGCGGGGTAAAGATACGAACTTATTAATAACTATTTTTGCAATTTATTTTGTGGTGATTTAGAAAAACTCTGAAAAGTAGGTAGATCAACAAGTTCACCAAATTCTTCTTCCCAATATATAAGCTCATCTTCACCAGTCAGACCACTATCAACTCCTTTAAATCTTGGAGCTTTGAATACAAAATCATAAAGGTCTGCTTTAAGGTAGTCTGCCGCTAATTCAGGTGTATTGATATCTGAGGGTAATTGCCCATTATCAATAAGCTCTTGTATATAATTATAAGCTGTATCTTGGCTTTGTCCCATGGCGCGGTCCAAATGTAATGCCATATGGAAGCTATCTATACCAATCCATCCCACAGCGTCTCTGTCTGCAAATTCCATTACTTGGCCTCTGGAAGTTTCTTGTGCTAATAACCGTAAAGCTTTGGCGAGTATTTTAGGATTGACCCAGTAATCCCCCTCATCGTAAATACGATCTTTCTTTTCAAATTCAGTAACACGTAAAATTCTGCGAATTGTATCTAAGATACATTGTTGTGTTGCTATTATATTATGTCTGTCTCCGACGTACACTTCATTTATCGTAAAATCACGTGTGTCAAAATAATCAGAATCCAAACTTTCAACTCCGTAACCATTCTCATAATCTTCAGGCATATATTCACGAGCGAGCATGTCTGTCACTTCTTTGTTTTCTGTTTTACCTAAAAATACTATATCCAAATCTCTAACAGATGATTGCTTGATACCTAAAGTAGACTCTAAATGAGCCCTAGCAGCACCCCCCTTGTAACCATATCCTTCCGGCAATTCCGGAATTTGGTTTGGTGAATTTTCAAAAGATATTTCAAATATGCCTTTGCTCACTTCTCTAATAGCTACTTCCTTGCCAGTATATCTTTTTAAGTATCTAAACAAAACTTCTGCATTTCTGGTTCGCTCTTTTAATTTAGAATCATTTTGCGAAAAATTATCACGTTGTTTTCTAGCTTCCGGTCCTTGTAAATATTCTACATTAGAAAAAACTTTCTCTACTTCGTTTTCCCATTGCTGGGATTCTGTCTCTTGCGGGGTTAAATTATCGTCTACTTTTCCAATCATTATTTATTACCAGATTATAGATTTTTTATTCCTGCTTTTTATAATATTCACAACACTAATAATTACTGTTATGAGTCCAAGCCCCTGCAATCCAGGACTATCGTCAAATTCGCCAAAAACTATCATAAATGCGCCAAATAATATTGCGAAAATGGAGAGCATTATTTTGATATTTAATTTCTTCATTTTTGTTTCCAATTTTGAATTTTGGCGGAGAGGGAGGGACTTTTGCCTCCCCTTCGATTCGCTCCGCTCACTCAGGGTCGTTGTCCGGGGTGCCAATCAATCCTGCGTATACTCGGATTGATTGTCGCTCGGCTGCGTGCCTCGCTCGCACCCGTTTGAATACTTTTAATTGTATGCCTCTCGATTTCTCTCGAGGCATCCGACTCAGCTGTTAGTTATTAGGTTACTATAATTGATTGGCCGATAGGCCATGAGCGACTCCGTGCGATAGCATGGGGGAGTCGAATGGCGGAGAGGGAGGGATTCGAACCCCCGGTACCCGTAAGGGTACTTCAGTTTTCGAAACTGACCCATTCGACCACTCTGGCACCTCTCCGTATGTAAATAGAAATATTTTTAAAATGCTTTCTTATGTAGAACAACCCATTCGTCCGGGGCTGTCTGGCGCTGATAGCGCATCAGCCAGCCCGCCTCAGCTCCTCTCAGAGCAAAGCAGTTTGCTCTGCTCGTGGCTTCGGCCCACTCTGACCCGCTTCGCTTCGCTTCAGCGAGGCGAGTACCTCTCCGTAATAATTTATGCTTCTATTCAAAAAAGAAAGCAACTAGTCCATTCGTCTAGGATATGTCATTCACCTATCCGAATTGACCAAGTTACTATATTATAACACATTCGTCAAATATTTTAGGGTGTAATTGCCCTTACTGATGCTCTTCTGCCGCCGTTTGTGGTTACGGTATAAATTAGGTCATTATCAATTGCAATATTGTAACCCCCTCGCCACCAACGTTCATAAGCGGTGAGATACGAACGCAAATTTCCGTGCATGTCAAAAATCCGAAAGTCAGGTCCGCCACGACTAGCTGGTGCAGTAACTATTTCCGGTCCAGATAATCCAGAAGTATATTCATTCGCATCAACGCGTATGCCCCCACGGAATTGTTTATCATAAACAAAGAACTGACCCAGAACATCTCCCCATGGTTTAAAAATACGCACCTGCGGTCCGCCGCCAGGGCCAGGGCCGGTAATAATCATTGATCTGTTTTCAGATGTGGCAGCTACGGCTGCAACGTCCACGCCCCCGCGGAAATTTTCGGCATAAGCAAAAAACTGATACAGCAGGGAGCCATCCGGTCTGAAAACTCTTACCTGCGGTCCGCCTCCTGCCAATGTTCCGGTTACAATTTCCGCCCTTCCGTCACTATTCAGATCAGCTGCGCTGACATTGCCTCCCATTTTCGCAAATTCAGGATAGGCCATAAATTCATTTAATAATTCTCCGCTTGGTGTATATATACGGACATTTGCCGACATGCCCGGGCCTGGAATTGTAATAATCTCATCATTACCATCACCATCAATATCACCGGTAGTGACATCTAGACCGCCTTTAAAATCTTCGGCATACGCAAAAAACTGATTTAGTACATCCCCGTTTTCTGAAAAGACGCGCAGATGTGGACCGCCACCCGGTCCGGCACCGGTTACTAATTCAATTCCTTCATAAGAATTATCCAAATTGCCCGTGGTAATAGATGCGCCGCCTTTGAACTGAGCATAGGGTAATAATTCATTATGAAGTGTCGGTCCGTCAACTGCTGAAAATATTTTTGGTGCAGCTAATAATGTTTCGTAGGGATTAATAACATTGCCATCTGGCCGGTGGATTTCAAAATGCAGATGGTCAACTGTGTATTCGGCGTTACCACTGTCGCCCATATAGCCGATCAGTTGACCCTGCTTAACCGGAAGCCGCGGTGCAATATCAGGGGCGTAAATATCCGGTCCGCTGGCTCGGCCGTCATCCGTGCCCGGGTTGTCATTATTCATGTGGAGATACCAGTACTCGTAACCGTCTGTTCCTTCTAAAATAACAGCATAGCCCCAGTAGGGTTCGGGATAATTAACAAGCCTGATCGTGCCATCCATGACAGCCACTAATGCCTGGTGTTTTCTGCCGATAATATCATTTCCAGCATGTGTTCTTCCGCCACTGCGTGGTGCACCGAAATCATTTGAGTAGTGTGTTGGTCCCAATACAGGAAAAATAATCGTGCGAATATCTGCTGCATTTGCCGTTGCAATAAAAAAAGCGCTAATTCCAAGGGTAATAATAGCGCCAATAAAATTTATCTTTATTTTATTAATAGGCATATAGCAAGCGATTGATTTGTTATTGTACTGAAAAGGTATAATATCATTTTTTTCACTAATTGTCAATTCCAAGTAGAATAAAAAAACGCCACAATTAGAGTGACGTAGAAAAAGAACCACTGGTGCCAAACTCAATGCCGCCACGCGTGGCTTCAACGAGTTTCTCAACTTCATCCCAGGCCGGTACACTAGATCCACCAATTCTGGTGCATGCCATGCGGGCATGAGCCGCACCGAACAGCGCGGCAGCGCGGACGGATTTGCATCCTCTGAGGAACGAGATCAACATCCCGGAGATCAGCGCATCACCGGCACCGGTTGTGTCAATGCACCGTACGGCGAAGGGGACTTCGGGAATGTGGAAGGCGTCTTCCGGCGTGGCGATCCAGAGACCATGTTTGCCGTTTGAAACACTGACCAGCTCCAGCTCATGCTTCCGGGCAAATTCCTGCAGTTGCTGCAGGGACATTTTATTGCCCAGCAGCGCTTTGCTTTCAATGGCTGAAAGGTACAAGTAGTCCGCCTCCGGCAGGACTTCTAGCATCTTGCCGGAATTGATCAGTGAGACATGGGGAGCGAAAACTACTTTCCCGTCTTTGTGTTCGGTGAAGGTCCTGGCCAGCGGAAGTTCGTCTTCCATGATTCCGGTCAAGACCAGATACTCCGGTGCTTGGTTGCGCAGATGTCCGCGGATTTTCTCCACGGCATCAGGAACACGATCCGCGAGAATTGGCGGCTTGTAGGCGAGGATTCTTCCGCCCGGACCTTTGCTCGGGCACAGAATAGTCGCCCGCGATGAATGCCGATCCCGCAACGGGAGCCGTACAGCACTCATGCCCGCGAGCATTTCATCCATCTGTCCCCGATTGAAGTCCAGTTTACCGTCCGGACTGTAACCGACCGGCACGAAAAGCATGGAAGCGATACCGGCGCCGGCAACCGCTTTGTGGATGTTGAAGGAACTCCCGCCCCCGTGGACTGCGTAGTAATCGTGGTTGACTCTGGCCGTTACTCCTTCCGGCAGACCTCCTTCAAAAACCAGGTGTTCTTCCGGGTTCACCGAGAACCCCACTGCAATCCCTGCCATGATCTTCCTCCCTGGCGCTGAGCGCAGAAATTGGCCAAGTTTTCTGGCCTGTTAACGAGCGTGATTGGTTTAATGACTTTAACGGCTTATTTTACTGCTGTCAACTTGAAAAATATTGAAAAAAATTCTATGATATATTCGCAATGTTTAGCAAAAAAAAGACCATAATTACTTTTACGGGCGGTGGATTAGCCGCCGCTTTAAATGCCACATTATATGGCGTTATTTCCGCTGGTCAAAAAAAGGGATATAAAGTACTTGGCGGGATTGAGGGATGGAAGAGTCTGCTGGTCGGCGGCAAGACAATTGATTTAACTGATATTGATTTATCAGTATTACAGACACACGGGGGAACTTTTCTCCGGTCTTCCAGGACTAATCCGCTAAAAGAGGATAATGGTATTGATCAGCTGAAAAGCAGAATAAAAGAATTGGGGATTGACGCGATTGTCGCTATCGGTGGGGATGATACAATGAGCGCGGCATACGAAGTTTCTAAACAATTGGCGATACCGGTAATCGGTTTGCCGAAAACGGTTGATAATGATCTGCCGGGGACTTATTGGTCTCCCGGTTTTCCGACCGCTGCCAGCAAAATAATTAATATTACCAAACAAGTAAAAGAGGACGCTGCCTATGCCCTGAAACGCGTTTTTTTAGTTGAGACAATAGGTATGAAGGCCGGATGGATTCCTGCCGCTTCTTGTCTCGCTGACCCGGATTTAATTGTTGTTCCGGAAAGGGAGGTATCACTGGATTCGCTGATGCAGGCGATTGAAAAGAAATACAAATCAAACGGGGAATATGCAACCGTAGTAATTGCTGAGGAAGTGCGTTTTGACCGGTCTGTTTCCGGCATATCGGATAACCAAAAAGACAAATTCAGAAAAGAATCCCGGCAGAATTTTATTTCCATCGGCTTGAGGGAAAAAATTAAAGAAGAGCTTGGTATATATGCTCAATGCATAATTCCTAGGAACTATCTGCAGACCGGTAAACCAATTGATATTGACCGGGAATATGCGATTAAGCTTGGTGAGTATGCAGTTGAATTATTGGAAAAGGGGGAGTCGGGTAAAATGTGCTGTATCGTCAGGCCGGATAATTCAAACAAAGAATTTTATCTAGACTCAATCTCACTGCAAGATGTCGTAGGTGGTGTTCACCAGCATAAACTGGATGACTCATTATTTGATTTTGCATCATTTCAAGTGAAGGAAAAAATGAGAGAATATGTTAGTTCATTCACCGAAACAGATGATTTGAGCGAAGAATACAAAAATTTGCAGGATAAAATTTTAAAGGTATAAATTTTGTTTGGTAATAAAAAAAGGACGGAGACACACGTGTGTTTCACGTCCTGGTTAGGGTGAAGTGCGGATGGAGTGCTTGGCCAGAAATTCCTGGACCTCGAACAGCTTGGGAGTATTGGAACCCCCGACCCTGCCGACCGTGATGGCCGCTGCGGCCGAAGCCGTCTCAAGCGCCAGATGAACGGGCGCGTTCTGCACCAGCATGGCGATGAAGTAGCCGAGGAAACAGTCCCCGGCACCGACGGGATCAACCACTTCTACGTGGTTGAAAGCGTCCACCGGAATTTCTTCCGGATCGCCGTTGTACAGGATCGCCCCGTCGCTGGATCTGGTTACCAGGACCTTCATGGAACCTTCGGCTCCGAGACTCTGCAGTTGCCGGATGCTCCCCAGATTCATGTTGGCAAGCAGGGCTTGCAACTCTCTCTGGTTCACAACCAGGATGTTGGTCCGCAGCAGAAGGTTACGCAGCGATTCCAGCCGACGGAAGTCGGTTTCCGGATCGCTGTGCGCTTCCAGCAGGGAAATCCCCGGGTTCAGCACGTTGGTGCTGCTGATGAGGCTACCCTCATCATCCCGGATCGCTCCGAACATGGTGTGAATCACCGGTGCGTCCGCAATCTGGACCCCAGTTCCTACCCGGAACCTGGGTCGGATCTGACGGACCTGACCTTCAATCACATCATGCTCTTCAAGCTTGCCGGGGAGGTATTCACCCTTGAAGCAGAGCAGTTGGGACTTACCATCCCGGTTCAGCGAGTAGCTGACGTTGGTGGTCTTCCTCCAGGGGAGGAGGAATGTGTCCAGCTCGCGACGAGCCATTTCGCTGCTGATTCTGCCGCGATTCTCATCGTCACCGGCGGTGACAAGGAGCTTCACCGACGAAATGCCGGCGTTCTGGAGGGTAATCGCGACGTTGCAGGAGGACCCCGCGACGCAACAAGTTCTTCCGCTGGGCGGAAGGTTGAGCTTGTCGGCATCGCAAGCCGGATAGCAGAGCGTGTACTCCACGTTCGCGGAAACACCCACGAGCACTGTCATGATAATCACCCCCTTAAGGGCGGTTGATGTGAAAAGAGCGTGAAGGGCGAACCCTTCTACTTCAGAAACACACCTTCCAGGATTGAAAGATGTGCCTCTAAATAGAAAGTCTAATTTTTAGGCCATTCTTTAATTACGTTTTCGTAAATTTCAGGAGTAGCAACATCAAACCAGAGGCCCGAGAACGGATAGCCGAATAATTTTTCCCTTTTTGCCAGGTCGGGGAACACGTCTTGTTCCAAACTGACATATCCTTTTGGCGGAATATATTTAAAGATATTGGATTCCAGAATGTACATGCCGGCATTGATCAAATGAGACAGCCCGGCTTTCTTTTCGGGCTTTTCTTCAAACTTCACAATCTTTGATCCTTGTAAATTTACAACCCCGTATTCAGTCGGATGATCCTGAGAGGTGAGTGCCATACTGGCAATCTGATTATGTGATTTATGAAAGTCAATAAAATCCAGATAATTTATTTCTGACAATACATCGCCGTAAATCAGCAGGAAGGCATCGTTTAATTTATTTTTTAATTCGCGTAATGATCCGCCGGTTCCGTACTGGTGTTTTTCTTTTACATAATCAATACTTACCCCAAACTTAGACCCGTCTTTGAAATAATCCTGAATCATTTCACCCAAGTGACCGATCAAGACAGTAATATCCTTGATTCTCTGGTCGCGCAGCGATTCAATAATATGCTGCAGGATCGGTTTACCATGTACCGGGATCATCGTTTTAGGCATCTCATAAGTCAAAGGACGCATCTGGATTCCTTTACCACCTGCCAAAATTACAGCTTTGCCGATTTTTGGTCCCTGCAAATATTTACCTAAAATATATTCAATCGCGTGTGACCGGTTTCTAATCTTTGTTCCGTCAATTGTTTGATCAAGAAAGGGGAGTAAATCCTGCCTTAATGTAATTGTAAGTCTGCTTCGTCCTTTATTAGCCATTTTATAGTTATATATTAGCAATTATCATACATTATCATACAAAGATTATAAATGATGGGATGCTAATTCGTCAAGCTAATTTGAGGGGTATTTTAGTATAATAATGCTAACTTTAGCTTAAATTTTATTCACAATATTTCTATTTTGGCTGATATTAGCCAAAAAAAATAGGACATTGATTTATTGTCCTATAGTGAATGATCCCGGTTGAATATGTCTGCCGGGACATGTAATCCGAAAGTCGGAGGAATCTCCAACCGTACGATGATCAGATCGGAATTGTCACGATCCGGATAGACGGAAACCATGTCGGGGTACCGCATAGAAAGCAGGATTAATGCTTCATTTTTCCGGCTGAGCGGATCAAAGGCGATATTTACGGCGTGCCCGGCCACTTTCTCAATCCGGTGTCCGACCAGATTGCAGGCGTCTGCGAACTGATAGAGCTCCACAGACCCTTCAATATTACCGGGCGATATCCTGCCCAGAATTTCCGCCATCTGACATAGGTCGTCAAGCGTAAATCTATGGAGAGCATGCCGGATAAGGTAGATGAGTTTGTGCAGTAGCTCGGGATGGTGCGGAGTAGTTGGGTTGCGATCTTGAAATCGTTCAGCAAGGCGCAGAAAGTCACCGCGATGGAGTTGGTTGGTTTGTTTGCCAAAGAGCTTGGGGGCGGGATCGGGGATGTTTTTCCCTTTCCACTTTGTCTTTGCCATGTGGGCCCTCCTTCGGTGTATGAGTACATATGGCGTGAGCGAAGCTTAACACATTATTCTGTCCGGTCAAGTATTTCCAAAATATTCACCAAAATAAAAAATCGCTCCCATATTGGATCGATTTTCGTGTAATTATCCAGGAAATTACGTGCGTAATTATAATATTTTACACAAATAGAAAACCCCTGTCCCGCACTTGTCGCTTCGCTCCAATGCGGGATTTCGCACTGTTTTATTGAGCTCAATTTTCCCAAAATGAAAAACACCCCATGGTTAGAGGTGTTTATTCATAAAACTGGCAATGTTTGATCCCTCACTATAGAAGTTCGGGATAGGTCATACACTGATTTTTATATTTTAGCAAATAGAAAACCTCTGTTTTAGACAGAGGTTCTTCTATATAACTGGCAATGACCTACTTTCCCCAATAAAGAGTATCATCGGCGCTAGAGAGCTTAACTACTGTGTTCGAGATGGGAACAGGTGTTGCCTCTCCGCTAGAATCACCAGAGGAAGTTAATAAGC
>Ga0172379_10001263_pt1 | contig 52338 bp, 46 predicted proteins | sample GrowelOW334metaG_FD_119756 | JGI IMG/M metagenome (GOLD analysis project Ga0172379, IMG submission 119756) | Groundwater microbial communities from an aquifer near a municipal landfill in Southern Ontario, Canada - Groundwater well OW334 metaG | ecosystem: Environmental > Aquatic > Deep... | reverse complement strand
GGAGTTGGTAGTGCCCGAAGGCTCACTTTTGTGGGACGAAGGTAAGACTGATGACAGGGACGAAGTCGTAACAAGGCATCCGTAGCGGAAGCTGTGGATGGATCACCTCCTTTCTAGGGAGAACAATTCTTCTTTTCCACGTGGAAAGAAGAGTTAGTCGCCTCTAACTTCAGTGTTAGAGTGGCTATATTCTTCGGAATATGGCAAAAAACCGAATTGGTGCCAATTAGACTCACAATTCATTGCATGATTGTCAAAAGACCACCCGTAAAAGGTGGTTTTTTGTTGTGATAATAGCCATAATTAGTGATTTAAGGCCTAATAATCATTGACATTATTAAGAAAATGTGATATAATTTCTGGTTAAGCCTGGACTTTAACAAACAAGGAAATTTAATATTAACCTTCATAATAAAATCAATCATGAAAAAACAGTATGTAGTTTTGTTTTTTGTTGCCATTATGGCGCTTATGTTCTCAACACCAACTCTGGCTAAAGATAGTCAGGATAGTATTTCTACAAAAAAAGCTAAGGCGATTAACGAAATCGGCACTTATGCCTGTTCCGGATACTTCGCAGATCAAGGCGGTGACGGATATTTCACTTATAGCGAACTAAGTTTGCGATCAGTGAAAAAAAATCACCTGTTTGGTGGCTTCACCGGAGTTAGCAACGTTGGTTGCAACTTCAATGATTATTTGTATCGCGGACTGGAATTATTCTTAGGAGTAACGTACTCTAGCTGGGGTAAAATTAATGAAAATTATTCTTACGCCCTCTGTGCAAGTCCGTCCTTCAAGCGTTTTGCCGATTATGGTCGCGATGATGCTAACACCGGAGATAAGGTGTGGCAAAAGGATATTGGAAATCAATTCAATTTTTGGATAAACATTTCCGATAAACTAAATCGCCCATTTCACAACGGCAAATTAACCGCCCAATTTCAGACCGCCTTCTGGTCAAAAAGAGAGGGAACCAATATTTCCGAAGGCTATGTTGCCGACCGAGTGAATTTTAAAGCCGTAAACCGGACTTATTTTAAGACTCAATTTGAGTCGGCAATTCACAAAATTTCCATTGGAAAAATTGGAAAAATTGAGCCTAAACTCGTCTTCAGTTTTTTACGCGACTGGGGAAGTAAGAAAAGTATGTTTGAAACTGGCACCGGAATCGGTATCTCCTTCAACAAAGGGCAAAGATATTATGAAATATTAAATATTCAATATCGCGCTCGTTATGGAAAAGAATTCAGCAACAAAAAAAGATTAGATCTTATTGAGCTAGGAACTGATCCTAAAAATTTGTATAAATTTTTGTTCCAAAAAAATTAGTAATCACTGCCGCAAAAACGGCGCAAAAAACAAATTTATCATGAAAAAAACAGCCAGTTTATTCTTCTTGCCGGTGCCTTCTTTCTTTAGAGCACCGCTCCTTCTTACGGCAATAATTGCTTGCGCTTACCTCTCGTACTTCTTGATTGGTAACTTTACAGAAAGTAGCAGAATACTACTTTATGAATATGATGAGTACGGCAGAACGTCTTTTTGGAATTTACCAGCAGAAATTAATCTCCCGTGGAAAATAAATCCTTTCTTTCATCTCCCAATTATCTTCATTTTAATATGCCTGTTAATAATTTCTATTAGATTTTATTTGCAGATAAGACAGGAGTGGCACAAAATAAAGCTTGGGGATTTATTTTACTTTCTCTATTTCTTTACAATGGCCCTTACCTCAGGGTTTATCGTAATCCAAATTAACTATTCTCCTTATTACTACGAGGTGATATATAGTACCGTTGTATGGGGAAGCATATTGGGCTTTTGCTGGAGCTTATTAACGGGGATATCTTTGGCCTTATTTTCAGGGCTTGAAGAACAGTTATGGTTAAGAACCCGAGAAATTTGCTATCTTAAATTATTCGTATCGATTATGCTTTTTTCGATGTTCGGGATACTGCTTGTTATTATGGCGAATTTTGGCATTGAAAATCTTGTGTCTTCACTATTAATCAACTGTTTCGCTATTACTTTAGCAATTAATTTTGGAATGGCTTTTGGTATTATTCTTAAGCTTATTTTCCAATACACGGCGTCTTTGCCGATAACGGCGATGTTATGGCATTGGGTGAATGACAAACCGTTAAACGAAAGGGTTAAGTAAAGAAAAAACAAAAACAAAAAAACACAAATCGTAAAATGAAACACTATTCAGTTGAAAATGATGCTCCGGTTGACCTGGAAAAAATGAAACAAACCGAGTTTATGCAGGAAAAGGAATACCGCGCAGCTAACGCCAATTTAATAATGGCTTGTCACGATGTCTTCATCAAGTATGCCGACGGCATACTGCTCGTAAGGCGTCGAACAAAACCGGCAATAAACATTCTGTGGCCCCTTGGCGGTCGTATTCTTAAAGGATTTTCTAACGAAGAATCTCTAAGCAAAAGAACTAAGTCCGAATGCGGGCTTGAACTAAGCAACATCCAGGAAATCGGATGTGCTCGAGTAATCCTCGGAACCGATCCCTACGGACACGGAAAAGGAGTCGACGCTATCGCCGTCGTCTTCTACGCTGAAAGTATTGGCAATTTAAATTTGGATCAGTCTCATTTTGATCCGCAAATAATTACCACTAAAACTTACACGGAAGAATTCCGTGAAACTCTTCACCCGTATGTACGGGACTATATGGATATCGCGATTGCTAAATTATAAAGCAAAAACGATAAACAAAATAAAAAGAGCGACCAATCAAACGGCCGCTCTTCTTTTTTTTTATTTTACTAATTTCGTAACTAAACCGCTTTTAGCGTCAACCTGGACAACATCGCCATCTTTCAAAATTCTGGTTACATTTTTAACACCAATAATACAGGGCTTTTTCATTTCCCGAGCGACGATGGCCGCATGACAAGAAATACCTCCTTCCTCGGTTATAAATGCCCCCGCCTTACTCATGAGCGGCAAAAACTCAGGGCGAGTCATTGAGGTAACCAAGATATCTCCTGATTTAAAATTATTTATTCCCGCTTGAGCGTTTAAAATAATCTTTACCCTGCCAGTATAAATCCCCGGGCTAGCTGATACGCCACGGAGAACGTTCGCGCCATCGCTATTATTTAATGATAATACGGCATCAAAAGTTTTTTTACTGACATCAATATAACCCGGACTAAACATCAACCCAAAACGCCTGTGATTTTTTTCATATTCAGCCGCAGCGTTTAAATATGATAATTGCTTATTAACTACTAAGTTTTTTACTTCATCAACTGTCAGCCAGCGCAAACATTTATAGTTATATTTATTCTGGCGACAGACGTCTTTAAGCCAGGCGTCCATCAAATCAATAGCCACCAAAAGCAGCTCTTTCTTTCTGTCTCTAACAATAGCTGCGGTTCTAGCCAGTTTTATTAAATTACGATAGTCTCGCGCTGGCGTAATTTTTGTTTTTTTAACCAAACTAGGACTAGTTTCTGTTTTTAAATCACGCAAATATTTTTTTAACCAAGCAGACGTCAATAGGGAGGGTCCGCAATATGTATTTTGCAACCAAGAAAACTTTTTAATAAACTTATTAAAAACCAAATCAAACTTTGTATTTTTTTTATTTAGCTGGTGCAAATAAATACCCGCTTCAGTCATAAAAGACGGCAGATTATCATTTATTTTATGAATCAAAAAATGAAAATCATCTGGCCGCTTCCTACTCAGCTCCATTAAGAAGTTATCGAAGGGATAATCAAAAGAAAATAACAGGTTGGTGGTATGAAAAAGGGCCGACTCCGTGTCGTCCCACCATTTACCCAAAGTATTTGTATTCTTTCTACGCGCAACATGACAAACCTTTATTGCTTGTTCTAATTCGTTCTGCAACTTTATCAAATCGCGTAAATATTCAGTGTTGCCAGTCAAAGTTTCTCTAATAATACGCCGTCCAATTTTTAAAATTGTTCCACTTTTCTTAAAAAGCGTTAAATTACCATTATTAAAATCATTTATGGCATCATCAAAAAATATGCTATACCGACTGTCTATTTTTTTAATTGAGGCGGCAATATAAACAGATGTAAAAAACGGATAAGCTTGAAATTGCCATTTATAAGCGTTCTGCCAATCATCTCCTATAATGGCCTGCTTTTTATTCATATTATCTTACCCCAATCACTTGTCTAACCTTTTCCATTTTAGCGCTGGCCAATTTTTCAACTTTTTTACGACCCGCTTCTAAAATTTTTATAACTTTGTCGTCACTAATCTTGTTATATTTCTTCTGAAAATCTGTTAAAAATTTAACTACCACATCAGCTAAATCTTTTTTAAAGTCGCCATAGCCCTTACCCCGATAATCCTTAACCAGACGCGGAATCTCGCGCGTTCCTAGTTGGGCATAAATAGTTAATAAGTTAGAAAGAGCTGGCTTATCTTCTAAATCATATTCGATTTCGCTTCCAGAATCAGTCACCGCGCGCATAATTTTTTTACGAGCTGTTTCCGTATCATCTAAAAGACTGATGTAATTATTTTGATTACTATCACTCTTGCTCATTTTCTTTTTTGGGTCTAAAAGCGACATCACTCGCGCGCCTTCTTGCTTAATTACGGCTTGTGGGATTAAAAATGTTTCGCCAAATTCATTGTTGAAGCGCTTAGCAATATCACGTGCGAGCTCTACATGCTGTTTCTGATCTTCGCCGACCGGTACAATTTCAGTATCATACAATAAAATATCGGCAGCCATTAAAACCGGATAATCATACAAACCAACCGAAACCGATTCCTGATTAGCACCCGCCTTATCCTTAAATTGGGTCATTTTGTTCATATCGGCAATCCGCGCGCCATAACAATTTAAAATCCAAGCTAATTCGGTATGAGCAGTTACCGCTGATTGCTGAAAAATAATTGATTTACTAGGATCAACCCCGGCCGCCAAATAAACTTTGGTAATTTCAATTATCCGCCGGCGTAATTCTTCAGGGTTTTGTTTGACGGTAATCGCGTGATAATCAACAATCGAAAATATACAATTATATTTTTCTTGCATTTTCACCCACTGAGAAATCGCGCCAATATATTGGCCGATATGAATATCGCCGCTAGGCTTAATACCAGAAAAGATTGTTTTCTTAGTTTCTATTTTTTTTTCCATAAAATTATCATTTATACTAATATTCTAATGTAAAATCGGCTTAAAAGCAATCACTAATAAAAAAGCTCTGTATGATAAACAGAGCTTGAGCGGGAAATCAGATTTGAACTAACGACCTATACCTTACCAAGGTATCGCTCTACCGGGCTGAGCTATTCCCGCAAAATTTTTAAAAAAGAACGAGAAAAAGAGAAAAGTGAGAATAGAGGCTATTTCGCAACAAATGTCACTACGGAATTCGAGTCCGCATGCTACAAACAAATATTAGTTTTATAACATAGCCATACCTTTGGCTATCCAATCAACTAAGTTGGGTGATATCGCACGAATATCTTCTCGTAGCCACTGGTGATCTTTAAGCATATTCTCACTTTTTCATGCCACTAAACGTGCGTAGTGTCGTCTCGATAGGAGACTCTTGCTTATATCTTAATCTATAAAAAAATTTTGTCAAACTTTAACTTATTTCTCTAAAAAAACAAGTCCAAAACTCTGCTTGAAATATCCATATTTTATGTTAAGATAGGAGCAGGTTTAGACATAGGCCTATTTTTATGTTTGCGGGCTGTAGTATAATGGTAGTACGCGTGCATGGGGTGCATGTAGCCCCGGTCCGATTCCGGGCAGCCCGACCATTTTCCTGAGCTAAAATTAGGGCTTGTAGCTCATCTGGTAGAGCGCTGCATTCGCATTGCAGAGGTAAGGGGTTCGAGTCCCCTCAAGTCCACCAGCGTTTTTGCAAAATGCTAAATAGCGGGCTGTGGTATAAAGGCTATTATACACGCTTCGGGTGCGTGTGATCCCGGTTCAATTCCGGGCAGCCCGACCAAATTTATTTATGATTGATTTTAAGAAAAAAATGGAAGAGTTAGAAAAACAAGAGGCTAGAGAATCCGGCCAAGAGGAGTTTGTAGCTCCGGTTAATAAAAAAAGAAAGAAAATTACTGCTTATGTGATTGCTGTTGTGGTAATCGGTTTAGTTTTTTCCAGTCGCGTTATTATGTCTAGTCAAAATGCTTCTGGCTGGCTAGCAGAAAGCGGATTGTTTAATAAAATAAAACACCTGGTTCCGAGCACAGATAAACAATTAAAGGGCGAGGAAAATGACCGCATCAACATTTTGCTTTTAGGTATGGGCGGCGAAGGCCATGATGGTGCTTATCTTTCCGACACGATTATGTTGGCTAGCTTAAAACCTTCAACCAAACAAGTGGCCTTAGTTTCTGTCCCGCGCGATTTACAAGTTCCTTTAGAAGAAGCCGGGTATCGAAAAATAAATAATATTAACGCTTTTGCGGAAGCCAAGGAGGCGGGAAGCGGCGGACAAGCAACAATTAGCTCTCTTAGCAAACTATTTAATCTTAATATTGATTATTATGTCCGGGTTGATTTTGCCGGCTTTGAAAATGTAATTGACGAACTTGGAGGAGTGACAGTTAATGTCGAAAATACTCTTGATGATTATGCTTATCCGATTTTAGGACAAGAAGACAATCCTGATTACTACGCCCGCTACGAGCATTTGCATATTGAAAAAGGAGTCCAAACTATGGACGGGGAGCTAGCGCTTAAATATGCTCGCAGCCGTCATGGTGTTGCCGGCGAAGGCTCTGATTTTGCCCGCGCTAAAAGACAACAACTTATTTTGGAGGCTGTGAAGGAAAAATTACTATCCAAACAAACTTTATTGAATCCAGTAACTATCGGTAAATTAATTAGTCAATTTAGCCAGCATGTCAGCACCAACTTCAGCGTCTGGGAAATTTTACGTGCTTGGGATTTGTTTAAAAATGTTGATAAAAACCAAATAATCAACCAGGTTTTAAGCGATGCCCCGGACGGCTTATTAATTTCTACTATCAGCAGCGAAGGTGCTTATATTTTAGTGCCAATAGCTGGAAATTTTTCTAAAATTAATGCTTTGATTAGAGATATATTTAATAATCAAGAACCGATTGAAATAGAAGAAATAAAAAAAATTAGCGAAGAGGCTAGTGTTACTGTTAAAAATGGGACCTGGATTAGTGGCTTAGCTGGCTCCACGGCGGCTAATCTGCAAGAATTAGGACTAACAGTCAAAGAAACTGGCAATGCCCCAGAAAGAGGCTATGCGAAAACTTTAGTTTTTGATTTTACTTATGGCAAAAAAAATGAGGCTTTAGAAGCAATTAAAAAAGCGACTGGAGCAGAACAAGGATTTGATGCTTCAACTCCTTGGATTAAAGAATATCAAGAACAGGCGAACGTCGCCGACTTCCTGTTAATTCTCGGAACTGACGCTAATACAACAAACTAATATGGAAGTAAAAAAAACATTACCGCTAGTAGCTATTTGCGGACGCACCAACGTCGGCAAATCGACACTTTTTAATTGTCTGACGGAAAGGAATCAGGCATTAGTTTCTGATATCGCGGGCACTACCCGTGATAGTAATTTAGGAACAGTCGAATGGTCAAACAGCGCTTTTGATTTAGTAGATACTGCAGGTTTATTAGATTGGAAATATTTAGCCACCAAAAAATTAAACGGCACTAGTATTGATGAGCAAACACAAAAACAAGCTAAAAGATATTTAGACCAGGCGGATTTAATTTTATTTGTCGTCGATTCTAAGGTTGGCATCTTGCCGGAAGATAAGGAGCTGGCAACTATCCTTAAAAAAACCGATAAATATCGATTGAAGCTAATGTTAATTGCCAACAAGGTTGATAACTTTAAAAATGCTTCCGAAGCCGCCCAATTTAACAAACTAAATCTGGGTGAACCTTTTGCTATTTCTGCGGCCAGTGGGATGGGAACTGGCGACTTGCTAGATAAGATTATTGAAAGGATTGATAATAAACGTAAATTTAAAAAAGCTGCCGAATTGGAAGGAGAAAATAAAATAAGTGTCTGCATTATCGGTAAACCTAATGTTGGCAAATCATCTTTATTAAATTCAATCTTAGGATATGAACGTGTCATCGTTAGTCCTCTCGCCCACACAACCAGAGAACCGCAGCACACCCATATCGCTTACGGGGGGCATGAAATAAAATTAGTAGACACCGCCGGCATTTCCAAACAAGGAACTAAAACCAAGGGGCTGGAAAAGCCGGGGATTTTAAAATCCTTAAAATCTCTGGAAAAAGCAGAAATTGCCATGCTAGTACTTGATATCAGCGAACCACTTACTCATCAAGATTCCAAATTAATTCAAGAAATTGTCGACCGAAATAAAAGTTTAATTTTTATCGCCAATAAATGGGATTTAATTCCTGATCGAAATACCAAAAAATGGACGGAAATTTTATATGACAAAATGCCTTTTGCAACTTGGGCGCCAGTCCAATTTATTTCCGCTAAAACCGGAGAGAAGGTTAACAAAATTTTAGATTTAATTATTAGTATTGATAAGCAACGAAAACTGGAGCTCAGCGATTCTCAAACTGATAAATTTTTAAAGCACGTGGTTAAAATTCATAAACCGGCTAAGGGCAAGGGCTTAAAGGCGCCTCATATCTATGAATTTCGCCAGAAAAAAAATAATCCCCCGGCCTTTATTTTGCGAATCGGCCCTAATGACGATCTTCATTTCTCTTATGTCCGTTTTGTAGAAAATCGTCTGCGAGAAAAATATGGGCTTATCGGCACCCCCATCCATATTAGCGTTACTAAAAATAGAAAGTCTCATACTACTTATCAAGAACCGAAGCATAAACAAAAACCGGATATCGATGAAGATAACGACGAAGATAGCGAAGACTAATTTTATGAAAATAATTGTCGGTTTAGGCAATCCAGGAAATCAATATGAACGTACACGTCATAATGCGGGTTGGATTTTTTTGGATAATTTAATCGGGGCTGATAATTGGCAAACAAATAAAAAATTTAACGCTCTGATTAAAGAAGTTGATGGTTTAATTTTTATAAAACCATTAACCTTCATGAATGAGTCCGGACAGAGCGTTCAAAAAATATTAAATTATTACGGCTTGCTAAGTAAAAATCTGGGAATCTTTTCCAAAAAAGATGAAGATTTAAATGATTGCCTGACTGTTATTCAAGATGATTTGGATTTAGATATGGGAATTTGCAAAATAGCTACTGACTCCGGCAGCGCCGGCCACCGCGGGATTGCCTCCATAATCAAGCACCTAAAGACACAGAAATTTAAACGACTGCGTCTGGGCATTAAAAATGAATTACTGCGAACTCATATCCCGGCAGAAAAATTTGTTCTTCAGCCCTTTGGCAAAGAAGAGCTGGAATCCATTAAGACTACGGCTAACAAATATTCAAGTACTGATTTATAACCTTTAAATATTGTGGTTATTATTTAATCTCGCTATTTTAGCGAGATTTTATATTGTTTATCGTATAATAAAAGCTAATTTCTTTTTTATATGATAAACAATAGATTGGCACTTTTAGGTTTAGCAGCTTGTCCTTATCTGGGGCCTAAAAAAATTGCGCACTTAGAAAAATTTTTTCCTGACTTAGGAAAAATATTTGAAGTTAGTGGAGAAAAGCTACTCCAACTAGGATTATCTTCAGAGTGGACTGATAAATTTATAAATTGGCGCCAAAATTTTTCTTTAGCTAAGCTGTTAGAAATTATACAAGCCGAAAAAATTTCCTTTCTATCTTGGCACGACGCTTCATATCCTAAACTTTTGAAAGAGATTTCTTCGCCGCCACCAATCCTCTTTTATCAAGGCAATATTTCATTAATCAATCAAAGGCCGCAATTAGCAATCGTCGGTTCGCGTAAAAATACTCTTTATGCCGAAAGGGTTCTTAAAGAATTTATGCCTGAACTGACAAACTCAAAAATAATTATTGTTAGTGGCTTAGCGTTAGGAGTGGATAGCCTGGCTCACCGGCAAACTTTAATAAATGCAGGGCTAACAATCGCCATCTTGGGCTCCGGTCTAAAAAAATCCAGTATTTATCCCGCCGTTAATCGTCAATTAGCTCAAGAAATTATTGCTAAACAAGGATTATTGCTTTCTGAATTCCCGCCGGACTATCCGGCCAAAAAAGAAAATTTTCCGCGCCGCAATCGTTTGATTTCCGGTCTCAGTGAGGCGGTATTATTAATAGAAGCGGCTGAAAAATCAGGCTCTTTAATCACGGCGCAACTGGCCTTGGAACAAAATCGCGACGTTCTAGCTATCCCGGGAAGTATTTTTTCAAATTCCTCCAGCGGTACTAACAAATTAATCAGGGAAGGAGCTGTCCCTATTCTAAAAAGTGCTGACATTTTAGAAGTCTTAAAAATTGAAACTAACTTAAAAAATAAATCCGACCAAGCAACAAAAACCTTAAATTACCAAAGCGCTGATAAGGTCGAGATGCTCATTTATAAAATAATTTTAGAAGCGGAGAAAAACGGCGACTTAGTTAGCGTGGACGAAATTGTCAAAAAAACCAAACTTGACACCGCCACGATAAATAGTAAACTAAGTATATTGGAGATTAAAAAAGTAATTGAGAATCGTCACGGCTATTTTAATCTAAGCTTCTAATTTTACTAAACTTATTGTCAATATGGATTTAATAATTGTAGAATCACCAACCAAGGCCAAGACTATCAGCAAATTCTTAAATGGTAAATACCGAGTAGAATCTTCTTTCGGCCATATTCGTGATTTGCCGAGTCGGGAATTAGGCGTTGATTTAGAAAATGAATTTGTTCCTAAATACGTCATCCCAACCAAAGCCAAGAAAACTGTCACCGCCCTTAAAGCTGCTGCTAATAAAGCCAGCGAGGTTATTTTAGCTTCTGATGAAGACCGCGAAGGAGAGGCTATTGCTTGGCACTTAGCGCAAGCTTTAAAGCTGGACGACCATAAAGCCAAGCGCATTGTTTTTCATGAAATAACTAAAGCGGCGATTGAAGAGGCCTTAAAGCATCCGCGAAATATTGATTTGAACATGGTTGATGCCCAACAAGCTCGTCGCGTCCTTGACCGCTTAGTCGGCTATAAGCTTTCGCCTTTCTTATGGAAAAAAGTGGCTAAAGGATTATCGGCCGGGCGTGTTCAAAGTGTCGCCACCAGAATAATTATTGAAAGAGAAAAAGAAATAAAGGCTTTTCAAAAAGAAGATTACTGGACAATTAGCGCCGATTTAAATAAAGACGGAAAAGATAATTTTCAGGCCGACCTATTAAAAATAAACGGCAAATCTTTTGATAAACTTTCAATTAAAGAAGCTGATGCGGAAAAAATAAAAACAATATTAGAAGTTTGTTCTTATACTATAAGCAAGACCGAGAAAAAAAATCTTAGTAAATCTCCAGCCGCCCCCTTTACCACCTCAACCTTGCAGCAAGCGGCTAATCGTCATTTAGGCTATAGCGCTAAACAAACAATGACCGTCGCTCAAAAATTATACGAAAAAGGGCATATCACTTACATGCGCACCGACTCGCTTAATTTGTCACCGAAATTTATTAGTGAGGCTAAGGATTGGATTATTGATAATCTAGGGAAAGAATATTATTCTGGCGGACGTGTCTTTAAAAACAAAAGTAAAAATGCGCAAGAAGCGCATGAAGCGATTAGACCGACAGAGGCTTTAGCTGCCCCCGAAAATTTAAAATCCCAACTAGAGGGAAGCGAAGAAAAATTATACCGCTTGATCTGGCAGCGTTCCGTTGCTAGTCAAATGTCTGCCGCCAGTTTAGAGGCGACAATAATCGACGCCGAAGCAAAATCTGCTCAAGAAAATTATATTTTAAGAGCTAATGGGCAGACCATTGTTTTCCCTGGGTATTTAAAAGTTTGGCCAGAAAAAACTAAAGAACAATTATTGCCTATTTTAAAAGCTGGCGATGCGCTTAATTTGGATAAAATAATTTCCGAGGCCCATAGCACTAATCCGCCAGCACGCTACTCCGATGCCGGCTTGGTAAAAGAAATGGAAAAATATGGCGTCGGCCGACCTTCAACCTACGCCCCGACAATCGCCACCATTATTGCCAGAAATTATGTGGAACGCGATGAAAATAAACGTTTAAAACCAACGGAAATTGCCTTTGTGGTAACCGACCTATTAATCGCTCATTTTCCTAAGATTGTTGATTATCAATTTACAGCGCAAATGGAAAATAATTTAGATGAAATCGCCGAGGGGCAAAAAAAATGGCAACCAGTTATCGGCGAATTCTATGAAGACTTCAGTAAAAATTTAGAAAATAAATATCAAGAAATTAATAAAAGCGATATTATGCCAGAAGAACAATCAGAGGAAATTTGTGATAAGTGTGGCGCGAAAATGTTGATTAAAACTGGACGTTACGGAAAATTTTTAGCTTGCAGTGCCTTTCCGGACTGCCGCAATATTAAAAAAATGGGGGGTGGCGCAGCTAGCGATAAACCAGCTGATCCTAAAATATTAGAACTAGAAAAAAAATACGCCGGTGAGGTTTGCGATAAATGCGGCGCGGCCATGAAAGTTCGAACTGGTAAATATGGGCCATTTCTGGCGTGCTCGGCTTATCCTAAATGCAAAAATATTAAAAATATCGGTTCTGATTCCGGAAAAGAAGTTGAATGCCCGATTTGCCATGAAGGTAAAATAGTCAAAAAATTCAGCCGTCGCGGTGCCTTCTACGCTTGCAGTAACTATCCAAAATGTAAAAACGCCTATCAGGGAGAGCCGAGCGGCAAAGACTGTCCAAAATGCGGTGCTTTAATGATTTTAAATAAAGACGACAAAGCAAAATGTAGTAATAAGGATTGCAAAAAGAAAGAAAAAGAACCGGTTTCCGAATAAATAAACAACAAAAAAGACCGCTAAATTCAGCGGTCTTTTTTTATTTCAAAAATATTATTTTCTTTTACTTGACCTAGAACTGGTTTTTTCTTGAGAGCCAGCGCTTCTTTTCTTGGCATATTCCATCGCCTGTTTAGCAATTTCCGTTAGCACCATCAAATAAGCAGAGCCGCTTTTCACTTTTTCATTAACCAGTGAAATTACTTCTTCAACTTTAGTGACGCCGCTTTCTACCCGCTTAATCAGCTTGTGAACTTTCTGGGCGCTGGAAATAAAATAATAAAGGGACCAGCAAAGAAAAAAAGTTAAGGCTAAAATGCAAATTGTGAGCACTAAATGCAAAATATCTAATGAGCTGCTAAACATATAATTATTTTAATAATTAAAAATCTCTTAACTTTGCCTCGAACTTGGAAATTAAATGATTTACTAGCTCAGCTTGCAGCTGGTCAACTTCTGCGGACTTTAAAGTTTTGTCAGGTGCTTGATAATTAATATGGAAGGCTAAACTTTTTTCATGGGCCGCCAATTTATCACCAACATAAACATCAAATAATTCAACTGATTTAATAAGCGGATTAAAATCAGAAATTTCTTTCTTAATATCATTATACAATATTTCCTCGGAAACAACAAAGGCTAAGTCACGTATTACCGCCGGATATTTAGCCGTTTCTTGAAAACGAAAAGAAGCGGAATCGGAAATAACTTTGTTAAGCGCATCTAAACTTATTTCTACAAACCCTGCTTTCATTTTTAAGTTCAAGTTTTTTTCTACACTGGAGTTTAAAATGGCAATCAGTCCTAGTTCTTGGCCGGCAATAGAAATTTTAGCGGCCAAGCGACTTTCTGCCCAACCAGGGAAATTTTCTAATTGCGAAAAAATAACTTCATTATTTTGAGGAAGAAGCTCATGAAAAAATCCGGTTACCAAGCTTTTTAATTCAGAAAAGACATCTCGTGAATTTTCTGCTAGCACTAAACCAATATGTTTTTCCTGATAAGGGATTTTGGCTTCGCTATCATTATCTTTTTTAAAATCTCCAGGAGCATTAAAAAATACGCTGCCAAATTCAAAAAACCTTAAAGAGTCGTAGCGAAACTGATTATTCTTGATATTGTTAGCCAACCCTGGAACTAAAGATTGTCTAAGCATGCTATGAATTTCTGAAAGTGGATTAGCTAATTTAAGGTGATTAAAAAAATCAATATTTAATTTTTTAAGTTGCTCTTCGCCCACGAAAGAATAATTATAAACTTCGCTAAGCGCAAATTTTAAATAAAGAATGTCTTTAATTTTTCTTTCCAAAACGCGCTCCTGATTAATTATCGGGGCAGTCATTTTCTCTACCGGCAAACTGGAGTTAACATTATCATAACCGTAAATGCGCAATATTTCTTCAACCAAATCCTCGCGTCCACGGATATCTTTAGTCGCGCGCCAAGAGGGAACAACCACGCTCAGTGTCTCTTTGTGTTTGGTTGTTTGGAAACCAAGTTTATTTAAAATATTAAGAACCTGTTCTTTTGGTAATTCTTGTCCAATTTTAGAAAACAACCAGGAAAACTCTAAGTCTAATTTATTTTCAGTCTTAACTCTCCCGCCCAAATCAAATAAATTGCCGGTAATTTTCATATTCGGACAAATATCTTTAAGCAGCGCGAGAAAACGCTTTAAAGCATCTTCGGTTAAATTAGGGTCTAATGATTTTTCAAAACGAACAGAAGCCTCTGTTCTTAATCCTAAACGCTGAGCAGTTTTTCTGATTGTCGCCGCTCTAAAATTAGCCGCTTCTAAAATAATCGCCGTTGTTTCTTCGCTAACCTCGCTGTTTTTTCCTCCCATAACACCGGCAATCGCTAAAGTTTGAGCGCCATCGGAAATAACCAAATCATCAGAGCTTAATAAGCGTTCTTTACCGTCTAAAGTTTCAAAAGGTTCTTGCTTGCTGAGCTTAACAACAATTTTTTTAATGTTAAGCGCGTCAAAAGCGTGCAAGGGCTGGCCAGTCTCGAACATGACATAATTGGTCAAATCAACAATATTATTAATTGGCCGCTGATTAATGGCAATTAATCTTTCTTTTAACCAGCTTGGAGATTCGGCAATTTTAATATTTTCCACTCTAATCGCCAAATAACGCGGACAAAGTTCCGAATTTTCGACAGCCACATTTAACTTGCTGTCTTTAGTCTCAGGAAATAATATTTCTTGGCCAATAACTTTATCATATGGCTTTAAGCGGGAATCAAAAATAACTGCTAACTCGCGGGCTAAGCCGTAATGGCTTAAAAGATCGGGGCGATTAGATAATGATTTATTATCAACTTCAAAAATAATATCATCGGATTTAAGATATTTAGCAAATGGTTCGCCAATTTTGGCGTTTTTTCCTAAAACCATTATCCCTTCGTGATTTTTACCTAAACCTAATTCATCTTCCGCACAAATCATACCTTCCGACTTTTCTCCTCGGATTTCGCTGGTTTTTATTTCTAAGCCATTTGGCAGAAGCGCGCCACTAAGAGCCACCGGCACCATTTGTCCAGCAGCGACGTTTGGGGCACCACAGACAATATTAAGTTTTTGGTCACCAACATTAACTACTGTTAGCCGCAATCTATCGGCATTGGGATGTTTTTTAACTTCCAAAACCTTAGCGACCACCACTTTATCAAATTTATTAGCTTGGCTAACCAAACCTTCAACTTCAACCGTATGCGCCGTTAACGCTTCGGCAATTTCTGCCGGAGAGACCTTTGATGGCAGTTTAACAAAATCTTTTAACCAATTATAAGAAATATACATATGTTTAGAATTGTTCAAGAAACTTTAAATCGCCACTATTAAATAGGCGGACGTCAGTAACGCCGTATTTTAACATGGCCAGTCTAGTGAGTCCGAAACCAAAAGCGAGTCCGGAATATTTTTCAGAGTCCAAACCGCCAGCGCGTAAAACATCGGGGTGAACTAAGCCGCCGCCAACAATCTCCAGCCAACCAGTATTTTTACAAACGCGGCAACCCTGGCCATTACATAAGAAGCAAGTATATTCACCATTATTTCCTGGTTCAACAAAAGGATAAAACTTTGGTCTCATCCGTAACTTGGTGCTTGGTCCAAATAATTTTTTACCGACCAATTCCAGCAGGCTCTTAAGATTGGCAAAATTAATATTTTCACCGACAATCAGGCCTTCAAATTGATAAAAAGTATGTTCATGACGTGCATCTGTAGCCTCATTACGAAAACATCTTCCCGGAACCACTACTTTTAAGGGCGCACCTAATTTTCTCATGGCCCTAATCTGCACTGGAGAAGTGTGGGTTCTCATGACTAAATCTAAATCCCCGTCTTGATTTTTGGAATCAACATAAAAAGTATCTTGCATGTCGCGCGCCGGGTGAAAAGGTGGGATATTTAAAGCGGTAAAATTAAAATAATCGCTTTCTAATTCCGGACCATCAAAAATAGTAAAACCTAAAGAAGAAAAAATATCTTCCATTTCTCTTTGGATAACAGTGATGGGGTTTAAATGTCCATGAACCGGTTCAACTCCAGGAACGGTAATATCAACTAAAGCATTTTTAACACTAAGCTGATCGAATTGAACCTTAACCTCGTTAAAGGTCGTTTCTAATTCATTTTTAATATTATTAGCTAAGGCGCCTAATTCTTTTTTCATATCAACACTAAGGTCTTTAAGCTCATGCATTAAAGAACTGAGCTCGCCTTTGCGAGAAAGGTATTGCAATTCTAACTCACGCAAACCGCTCGCATCACTGACGGTTTTCAGTTTTTCTAAAAATTCTGCCCGAATTTTTTGAAATTTGTTTTTCATATTATTGGCGATTGTGATTATAGCTAATTAAGAAAAGCTCCAAAATCGAAAACCCTAGAATCAACAACAACAGATTAAGCCCGTTAAATAAATGGTTAGCCTTTAAAAACAAAGCGGCTGTTAAAAATAAGGCAAACAGAAATGACTGGCGGAAAGCGACTTTTACTAAATTAAACGCTAATTCTTTTTTTAAAGCGACAAATCTGACGAGAAACCCCGATAAGGCGGCGATACCGCTAAGCGCAATAAATAAAGAGAAATAAAAAAGCATGAATCCTAACCAATTAGTGGCCGTTGGATCTATCAAGTTAGCAACAAATAAAAATATACCCCAACAAACAGCTGTTAAAACCGACATTACCAATAAATAATTTTTTAAAGTCATAGTTGTGTAAGCGCTTTAATTATTTTTTCTAAATCTTGCTGATAAGAAACAATCTTTTCTTTTTCCAGCGCCACAATTTTTTCCGGAGCGCGAGCAATAAACTCTTGATTAGCCAACTTATTAGTTTGTATTTCCAGTAATTTTTCTAAATTGGCTTTTTCTTTAAGAAGTCGGGCCCCCTCCTTCTCTTTATCAATCGCTCCTAAAAGATAGATTTCAGTTTTTCCAGAAATAGCCAAGACGGCGCCGTTAATTTTTTCTCCTTGTTCTTTAATTTCTAAAGATTCCAGACCGGTTTTTAAATTTTTGATAAGTTCAACATTGTTTTTAATAAGTGTCTCCAACCCGTGGCCATAAATTAACGCCGGTAATTTTCGTGCCGGTTCAATTTTATTCTCACTACGGACATTGCGAATGGCGATGATGATTTCCTGAAGAGCATTGAAATCGCGAGTAAGCTGATTACTTTCTTCTTCACCGATGCTAACGGCGGCTGGCCACTTTTCTACCATCAACAAGCTATCATTAAAACTGGACCAAATTTTTTCAGTTACAAAGGGGATGAAGGGGTGCCAGAGAATTAAAATATTTTTTAAAATATAAAGTAAAATTTCTGATTTTCCTTTTTCAATTTTAGCAATCTCCAAATACCAATCGGCTAATTTATTCCAAGTAAAATCATTTAGTTCATCCGCGGCCAAGGAAAAATTCATATCCTCAATCTGCTTATCAACGGCGCTGATAGTTTTTTGTAAAGAATCCAAAATCCAACTATCAGCCAAGCTTTTAGGCGTTGGCTTAATATTTACATTTTGAGCCTTAACATTATCAACTTCTACTGAGGATAAAATAAAACGAGAAATATTCCACAGCTTATTAACAAAGTTGCGCTTAGTTTCAATTCTATCTTCGCTGAATTTATTGTCATTGCCGGGAGTAAAGCCCATAAGCAAAGAGAGACGGACGGCATCGGCGCCAAATTTTTCAATCATCTCAATCGGGTCAATTCCATTCCCCTTAGATTTAGACATTTTTTTGCCGTTCTTATCCAAAACCATGCCATGCAGATAAACTTTAGAGAAGGGGATTTCATTAAGCGCGAATAAAGACATCATAATCATGCGCGACACCCAAAGAGTAATAATTTCATAACCAGTTTCTAAGACTTGAGTGGGATGAAACTTGGCTAAGTCGCCGGTCTTCTGGCCGTCTTTAAAATTATTAGGCCAACCTAAAGTTGAAAAAGTCCACATTCCCGAAGAAAACCAAGTATCAAGCGTGTCGGTGTCTTGTTGCCAGTCGTTGCCTTCAGGCGCCTCTAAGCCGCAATAAACTTCTGAACCGCGATACCAAACCGGAATTTGATGACCAAACCAAATTTGACGAGAAATACACCAATCGTGAAGATTGCTCATCCAATCTAAATAACGTTTTTTGAATCTATCGGGAACAAAAGTAATTTCTTCAGTTTGAGCAACCTCTAGGGCGCGTTCTTTTAAAGACTTATTTCCTAATCGCGCCAACTTTTTATCAACTCCGATAAACCATTGTTCTGATGGTAGTGGTTCAATAATAGAATCGCAACGATAACAGCGGGCAGAGTTATGAATATAATTTTCATCAATATGATCAATCAAGCCCATGGCTTCCATATCGACCACAATTGCCTCGCGCGCCTCAGCGGTTGTCAGGCCAGCATATTTACCACAGTTAGCCATCATTCGCCCATCCTCGTTAATAATTTTTTTACTGGGAATGTTATGGCGAGCAGCAATTTCGCTATCAATAAAGCTATGTGCTGGGGTAACTTTAATAACTCCGGAGCCAAATTCCATTTCCACTGCTTTATCGGCAACAACTTTAACGGTAAAATTTCCTAAAACACCGGGAATTTCTAAATTTTGACCAATATATTTTTGATATCGAGCATCATCAGGATGCACCGCGACAGCCGTATCTCCCAATTTAGTTTCCGGACGAGAGGTAGCTAAAACAAAGGGGCCATATTTTATCCAATAAAGTTTAGCGTGCTCTTCTTTATATTCCACTTCGTCGTCAGCTAAGGTGGAGTGGCAACGCGGGCACCAATTAACCATTCTTTCTCCTCGGTAAATCGCCCCCGCTTCGTACATCTCCTTAAACATCACCTTAACCGCTTGTTGGCGTTCATCATCAAGAGTAAAGGCTAAGCGTGACCAATCTAAAGAGGCTCCCATGCTTCTGGTTTGTAATAAAATTTCTCCCTGAGTTTTTTTTAAAAAAGACCAAACTTCTTCTAAAAGCCGGTCTCGACCTAAATCGTGTCTAGTTTTTCCAGTTTCTTTTAAAATTTTTTTCTCAACGGCATTTTGGGTGGCAATAGCCGCATGATCAGTTCCGGGTAACCATAAAGTCCTAAAACCTTTTAAGCGTTTATAGCGGATAAGCAAATCTTCGATTGCCAACATCGCAGAATGACCTAAGTGTAATTTAGCGGTAATATTAGGCGGCGGCAAGATTATTGTATAGCTTGGAGCTTCACTTGACAATTCTAAATTATCCGGGTTGAAATACCCGGATTTTTCCCACTTTTCATAGATTTTACCCTCATTTTCCGTGGGGTTATAGGCCTTGTCTAGTTCGTCTTTCATAATTTAAAATTAACAAAAAAATAGGCTTAAGTCAATCAAAAATAAGCTTGACTGTCGCCTATATTAATTATATATTAATTAGTCGGGCCTGATAAGGGCTCAGTTTGAATTACATGCTGAATTTAGAACAACAAATCTTCAAACAAGTAGAAAAGGCCAATAATATTTTGGTAGTTTTTGCGGCTGATTGGGACGGGGACGCAGTAGCGGCCGCCACGTCTTTTTTTGTATATTTAAAAAAAATAGGGAAGACTGTAGAAATCGCCGGCGCTAAACCGTTTCGGGAAATAAAACAATTATCTTTCTTGCCCGGATTTTCCGACATTAAAAATAATCTTGATCATCTAAGACGCTTTATTGTTTCTCTTGATATTAGTAAAACGAAAGTCAGCCAAATTAAATATCTAGTAGACAATAATCAATTAAATTTTATTGTTTCTCCGGAAAATGGTTGGTTCGAGGCTGATGACGTCAGCACTAAAGCGGGGGAGTTTAAATACGACTTGATTTTTGTAATCGGCGCCAACGATTTAGAATCTCTAGGAACGCTTTACGATCAAAATGTAGAATTTTTTTATAAGACGCCGATAATCAACATTTCTCAACAAGCAGCCAATGAAGAGTTCGGCCAAATAAATTTAATTGATATTAATTGTGTAGCCGTTTCGGAGTTGGTATTTAACCTAATTCAACAAGAGGCCGAAAAGTTAATCGATGAAGACTTGGCTACCGGATTATTGGCTGGCATTATTATTAAAACTCGTAATTTTAAAACCGGAAACTTAACCCCTCAAACTTTAATGGCCACCTCGGAACTAATCAGTGCTGGCGCCAGAAGAGAAGAAATTATTAATCGCTTATATCGTTCTCATAAAATTTCCGATTTAAAACTCTGGGGAAAGGTTCTTAATAACCTTAAATTAGAAACCCCTGGTGATTTGGCTTGGTCTTGGCTATCTAAAGAAGATGCTGATAATTTACGCGGCGGCGGCGAAGCTTTACGGGATATGGTTGACGAATTAATGTCTAATTTGCCGGATACTAAAATATTTATGATTCTCATTGAAAAAGACTTAAACCTAAGCGAGGTTTTTGTTTTTTCTCTAAAAAATATTAACGTTTTGGATGTCTTCAAGGAATATTCGCCAATTGGAACCATAAAAAACGCCTTCTTTAATGTGGCACAAAACATAAAAACCGTGATTTCCGAAAAAATTGTCGAAACCAATAAAAAGCTTGATAAATTAAAATGATAATGATATAAATTAAACGAACTCTTTTCCGGATCGTCGACTGCGCCTATAGCTCAGTTGGTTAGAGCACCGCTCTTATAAAGCGGGGGTCGATGGTTCAAGTCCATCTAGGCGCACCAAAAAGAGGGCTTGTAGCTCAGTTGGTTAGAGCGCTACGTTGACATCGTAGAGGTCTGCAGTTCGAGTCTGCACAGGCCCACAAGAAAACCGCCAAATTTATGGCGGTTTTTTAATTCCTTTTTTGTTTACATTTTCTTAAAAAATTGGTAAATTATAATATAGAATAAATAAAAATATGCTTTTCAATAAAAATAAAACACCGCAGCTAATTCACAAAGAAGAACCGTCTATTGATGAATGGCTAAAAAGTGAGGACGAAGAGTCGGAGGGCCAATTAGCGGTTGATGTTTTTCACGACGATAAACGCATTATCATTAAATCAACAATTGCTGGAGCCAAACCGGAAGATTTAAAGATATCTTTACATAACGATTTATTGATGATTAAGGGGCGACGGGATGTCGGCGAAGAAATTGCTGAAGAAAATTTTTTATTTAGAGAGTGTTATTGGGGGCCGTTTTCCCGATCAATTATTCTGCCGGCCGCCGTTGATAGCAAGCGCGTAGAAGCAGAAATAGAAAATGGGGTTTTAACAATTACCCTATATAAATCTGACGTTAATAAAATTGAGGTAAAAATGAAAGACTAGCTTACTTATATGGTAAAGCCAAAAAAAACCGTTTTAATTGCCTCGGCACTAGCCATTTTTTTATTATTGGCTATTTTTTTTATTGCTTATCTTGATTGGAATAGCTCCAATAAAGATCGTCTACCAAAAAATACCACCATTGGTGCAATTAATTTAGGCAATCAAAACAAAGACGAGGTCTCTAAAGTCCTGGAAACACAAGAAGAACTAATTAGGTCGCAGGGAATAAATTTTCAACATGACAATAAAATTGTTAATCTGCCTTTAAAATTAGACTCGGAATCAGCTTCCGCTGATATTCCGGATGTTGCTACTATTTATGCCGATGCGGTTATTTATAACCGCGAAGAAACAATTAATAACCTTTTTGACAACAAAAATAATAATTTTGCTAAGTATTTAGAAGATTGGCTGCCATTTTTAAGTTCTAAAAATAATCAGGAAGCAGTCACTAATTACTCGTCAGCCATCATTGACCAGTGGCTTAAAGAAAATTTTAGCGAACTTAGCATTGAACCGGAGCCGGCTTTCTTCTCTTTAACGGTTAACAATGGGGTGGCGGAATTAATAAATAACCAAGAAAAAATTGGTAAAGAAATAAACAAAGACGAATTGTTTAAAGATTTAATGAGCAATCTCAACGTCTTTAATAATAATACTATTGTTATTAAAACGCGCTCCAAATACCCCGATGTCAAGCAGGCTGATTTAGAACTAATTAGAAACCAAGTTCAGCTTATTATTGACGCCGGTGATTTAAATGTCTTTTATAACGACGCTAAAAAAGGAAAGCTTTCTTGGAAGATTGATACTAAGGAGATTGTAACTTGGATAAGTATTAAAAAAGGCGGTGATATTTTTCAAATTGATTTTAATGTAGATAAAATCAAAAATTATTTACTTAAAAATATTGCCGATAAAATCAACGAAGGTGCGGTTTTGCCAAGAATGGAGGTTAAGGATGGTAAGGTTGCTAGCTGGCAGCAAGGGGCTAATGGCCGCGAGGTTGATATTGAAGCTAGCGCTGATTTATTAGCAAAAAAACTATTTGGCTCTGAGAGAGGGGCAGAATTAATCGTTAAAGATATTAACATTGATGAACTTGTATCCGAAAATAGCTTTCAAATAAAGGAGATAATCGGTACCGGGCATTCTAATTTTGCTGGTTCTCCCGCCAATAGACGCCATAACATTAAAGTCGGGGCGGCCGCTGTTCAGGGATTACTAATCGGTCCGGGTGAAGAGTTTTCCTTGGTAGAAAATTTGGGTGAGATTGATGCCTCTACCGGCTATTTACCAGAGTTGGTAATTAAAAATAATAAAACTATTCCTGAATATGGCGGCGGGCTCTGCCAAATCGCGACCACAATTTTCCGCTCAGCCCTCGCTTCTGGTTTACCGATAAGCGCTCGCAGAAACCACTCTTATCGAGTTAGTTATTATGAACCAGCGGGCACTGACGCGGCCGTCTATGATCCTTGGCCAGATATTAAATTTATAAATGATACGAATAATTATGTTTTAATTCAATCACGAATTGAAGGTAATGATATTTATTTTGATTTTTGGGGAACTAGTGATGGGCGCGTAGCTACGACCACTAAGCCAGTGGTTTATAACATTGTTACCCCTAAACCAACCAAGTTTGTGGAAACTGACTCTCTGGCTCCCGGTGAAAAAAAATGTACGGAGCATGCTCATAATGGCGCCGATGCTTACTTTGATTATACTGTTGTTTACCCGGCAGGAGCGACCACTACCCCCGAACAAACAACTAGATTTAATTCGCATTATGTACCATGGCAAGAGGTTTGTTTAATTGGTAAAACCGCTACTAGCACGCCAGCCCCAAGTTCTAACGCTTCTAGCACCCCCGCCACCAACTCCACCACTCCAATTCAATAACTTAGTTAAACAATAAAAAAACAACCAATTGCTGGTTGTTTTTTTGTATCAAATTAATTATTTTTTATTTAACAATCTCGCCTTCAATTGGGCCAATGGCCTTAGTTTTAGTTTTGAAGGTAACTGCTTGCTGAACGGCAGTGAGTAATGTAAGCACAAACCAATAAAGAGTTAGTCCTCCTGGAAGAGAAAAACCAATAAAAACAGTGACCGCTGGCATTATATATAGCATTTGCTTGTTCATAATAGCCATCATGTTTTCATCCTTAGCACCCTCGGTTTTAATGGCTGGTTTTTTGGTGATCATCATTTTTGCTTGCCAAAACTGAGCAGCTCCAGCCAGTAAAGCTAAATAGGTATTAGGTTTTGATAAGTCTAAAAATCCAAAAGAAAAAGTGTTAATTATCTCCGGTCTCTGAATAAAAGAATAAACTAAATCAAGGTTATTAGCTAAGCCATCACTGAAAACTCGATAAACGGCCCATAAAAATGGCAACTGAATTAATAATGGCAAACAAGAAGAAAAGGGATTAACTTTATTATTTTTATAAAGAGCCATCATTGCCTGGCTGGAACCAGCTTTATCATCAGCATACTGACGCTTTATTTCTTCAATTTGTGGTTGCAGGTCTTGAAGCGCTTTCTGGGATTTGATGGCTTTGCGTCCTAATGGCCAAAACACCAACTTAATTACCACGGTTAAGGCAATAATTGCGGCCCCAAAATCGTTAAAGGGCATGATATTATACAGCCAAACTAAAAGATTAAGAATTGGTTGATAAAAGACAATTGTAAAAATGTGGGCCATAATATTTAATTTAATTATTTAACGGGGTCATAACCACCCTTGTTCCAGGGATTGCAACGAGCGACTCGCCAGGCAGTCATGGTTCCACCCTTAGCAATGCCGTATTTTTCAATTGCCTCTTTCCCATATTGGGAACAGGTGGGCGTAAAACGACAAAAACCATGGGGATAAAACATTTTTAAGGGGCTATGATCAAAAGATAGGGTTTTTTGGTAAATTGTTATCAAAAAAACAACTATTTTTTTGCTAATATAAGAAAAAGAATTCATATTACAGACGATTCATTTAATAACTCTCAACCTTTTAAAGGCATAATCAATTTCAGCGGCTATTTCTTGAATATTTTTGTCTAATATAAGAGGAAAAACTATAACAACAAAGTCATTGCCGGGCTTTAAAGAATCTAGTCTACTTTTAATGATTTCTCTAATTTCCCGTCTAATTTTATTTCTGACAACTGCTTTTTTGCTAACTTTAGTATTAATTAGGATGCCAAAACGATTATTAGACTTACTATTAGGAACACACTTAATCCCTAGTATTTTACCATAAAAAGACTGGCCGGCCTTAAACGCTCGGTCAAATTCTTTATTTAATCCTATTCTGTTTTCCTTCTTGAGCATGGATACGCTTAAAGGTTTTATTTAGAGAGGGTAACTCGTCCTTTGTCGCGGCGTCTCTTCAAAACAGCTCGACCATCCTTAGTCTCCATTCTGCTAATAAATCCGTGTTTTTTCTTCGCGCGCTTCTTATTTGGTTGGTAGGTTCTCTTCGGCATAATATTATTTTATCTTTATTGTTTTAATAACATAACACCTTTATTTGTAAGAGTCAACCATGGCTGGAGCTGGTAAAATTATCTTATGCACCTTTTATTAACATATTTTTAACAAGTGCTCTGCTTGTGGGAAAGGGGTTTATCTAATATAATTAAATAAACAATATTTTTATAAACTTCCCCTATTACTAAGCAGGGTTTAATTTCACTTACTATGAATAATGAACAAGTCTGGCAGGCCGTCTTAGGAGAAATTGAAATCAGTCTTTCGCGCGCTAATTTTGTAACCTGGTTTAAAGATACTTTTATTTCATCTTTTGAAAACAACCGCGTCGTGGTTTGTGTCCCGAATGCTTTTGTTAAAAAGTGGCTAGAGGAAAAGTATCATAAAAATATTATTAGCGCTTTACAGAACGTTGTCCGACAGGATGTGGTTGAAGTTATTTATAAAATAGAGCTTAAAAAAAATAATACTTCTTTTCAAATTGACTTAAACAATGGAGCTATTGAAAGCAACCAGCTAGCCGCTCCAATAAAACCGGTGTCCACGCCGACAATCAACAACAACCAAAACCAAACGACTTCCAGTCTTAACCGCTTTGGTTTGAACCCTAAATATGTCTTTGAAAATTTTGTGGTTGGTCGCGGCAATGAACTAGCGCACGCCGCTTGCTTGGCAGTTGTTAATAATTTGGGCAAATCTTATAATCCCTTATTTATCTATGGTGGCGTTGGTTTAGGAAAAACCCATCTTCTACAAGCAATCGGAAATGAACTAGCCAAAAAAACCGATAAAATTCTGTACACCACCAGCGAAAAATTTACCAACAACTATATCCAAGCAGTAACTGGCGGCAAGGCCAAAGAATTTAAAAATTTATATCGCAACGTTGATTTGCTCTTAATCGATGACATTCAGTTTATGGGTGGAAAAGACGGCACTCAAGAAGAATTTTTTCACACCTTCAACGAACTACAACAAAACGACAAACAAATAGTCATGACCTCTGATCGTCCGCCAAAATCCATCCCTGCCATTGAAAAACGTCTTATCTCTCGATTTGAGTCCGGCATGGTGGCCGACGTGGGTAAACCAGATATTGAGACTAAAGTGGTTATTTTAGAAAATAAAGCTAATGAAAAAGGTTTTCCTTTAGATAAGGAGGTTCTAATTTATATTGCTGAACACGTCCAAAATAATATTAGAGAATTAGAAGGCGCTCTTAATAAAATAATTGCGTTTCACCAGTTAAAAGGCTTGGAGCCAAACATTAAAACCGTTAAAGAAGTTTTAGGCGACTTTATTTCTAATATTCAATCACGATCAATGTCTCCTAAAGATATTATTGAGGCGGTGAGTAAGTTTTATGGAATCAGTAGTAAAGATATTATTGGTAACAGCCGTAAAAAAGAGGTTGTTTGGCCAAGACAAATTGCTATTTACTTGATTAGGGAGGAACTAAACACTTCTTACCCGACCATTGGCAACGAGCTTGGTGGCCGTGACCACACTACCGCCATGCACGCTTATAATAAAATTTATCATGAAGTTAAAGACAAGGGAAACGAAAAAATAAAACAAGAATTGGAATCGGTCAAACAACTTTTCCACCAAAATTATTAATTTCTGGGGAATACTCTGTTAATAACCTGCTAACTTAGTCTTAATTACTTTTAACAACTTGTTAATAAAAATCTGAATTCCGGTGTTACTCACAAGTTACAAAAAATAAACCACTATTAGCTAGTCTGGTTATAAACAGCTAAATGACCAAAAACCCTAAATAATAAATAATATTTTTCAAAAATCGCCAGTTATCCCCTCCCTTATTATTATTATTAATTAAATATATATATTTAATAATATAATAAGAGAAAACAAATAATATGAAATTTATCAGCCTCCAAGAAAATTTAAAAAAGGGTTTAAGTATTGTTGGACATGCAACTACCAAAAATATTAACCTCCCAATTCTTAATAATATTTTAATAAGAGTTGAGGGTGGTAATATTGAACTAACAGGAACCAATTTAGAAATTGGAATTAAACATCAGTTAAGGGGAAAGGTTGAGACAGATGGTGAATTTACGGTTGAGGCTAAATTAATATCAGAATATGTCGGATTATTGAATTCTGGCGAAAAGGTGAAGCTGGAAGAAAAGGACGGGGAGTTAAAGGTAGAATCAGGAAATTACAAAACAAAAATAAAAGGGGAGTCAGCTAAAGAATTTCCTTTAATACCAACAATTCCTGATAACGATTACTATTCATTTGATATTAATGAGTTTAAGAAAGCATTAGCCGTTGTCGTGTTTGCAGTTTCTACTAGTGAAAACCGAGTGGAACTTACCGGCGTAATGTTTAACTTTAACGGTAAAATCCTAAGTTTGGCCGCTACCGATAGCTATCGCTTAGCCGAAAAGGAAGTAAAAATAAAAAATAGTAGAGAAAATCAGGAACAAAAAGTAATTGTGCCGGCAAAAACCGTTCAGGAATTACTTAGAATTTTAAATACTTTTGATTCTGAAGATTTAGGCGATAACGAAATTAGAGTTTGCATTTCCGATAATCAAATTTTATTTATTTTTGATTCGGTCAGCTTGATCTCCAGAGTGATAAATGGTCGCTACCCCGACTACAAGCAAATAATCCCCAGCAAGAGCCAAACTGAGGTCGTGGTGGGACGCCAGGAGTTGGTCAGAGCAGTTAAAGCGGCGGCCTTATTTTCCAAAACCGGAATTAACGATACCACTCTCTTATTTTCTAAAAATAAAATAATTGTTTCCGCATTTTCCGGAGCTAGCGGCGAAAGCCAAGCCGAAGTAGAAGCGGACCTTAAAGGGATTGATAATGAAATAACTATTAATTATCGTTATTTACTCGATGGTTTAAATAATATTTCCAGTGATCGCGTGGAGTTAAGACTAATGAATAATACCACCCCTTGCTTAATTAAGCCTGAAAAAGAAGACGATTATCTGTATATTGTAATGCCGATTAGACAATAGATTAAACAAAAAAAATAAGCCTCAAAATTGGGGCTTATTTTTTTATCCAAAATATTATTAGTTGGTAACGGAAATCTTTACCTCATTACTGGTTTTAGAATCGCCGCCCCAAGACTTTAACTCGCCATAAATAGTATAGGAGCCTGAAGCAGGCACTTTGTCCCAAGAAAGATTGGTAGTGCTTTCAGATATGGAGCCTAGGTTAGCAATTAATTCTAATTTTTGATTATCATTATTTTTAGCAAAAACTAGGACGCGGGAAATATCATTGCCACCAACGATATTTAAATTTATTTTTAAGGGGAAGTCTATCGCGTTAGCACTCGTGCCATTAGTCGGGGAGCTAATAAATATTGAGTGTTCGGTGGCGGCATTGTTATTGCCACTTATTTTTAAATTAAAATTTAAACTTTGTTCAGCACAATTATCAACATCGTCGCAGGCTTTAACGGTTAATGATTGATAACCGTTAGCTAGCGGCGGTAAAGATCCGCTAATTGAGCCGTTATTTCCAGAACTGGTTTTCCAAAGATTGCCATTTATATAGTATTCAAAACGACTGACACCTCTGGGGGCAATTGCGGAGGCAACAACTGACAAATTATAATCAGTAATTGTGGCACCCTCCTTGGGCTCGGTAACGGTTAGGCTGGGATTATTTTCTGGTTTATGGAGCGCGTTATAATCTTTTAATAATAAAGACGAGCTGGCATTTTTTTCCGCCCAAGTAGTAACTGCTGACTCCCAAAGGTTAAATTGGGGGTCATTTTCTGGATGTTCCGGTTGCGGCCCTAAAGGATTATCTTTATCAATGAAGAATAAAATAGAATGAGCTTCTGGAACAACTAACTCAGAAGTTAATTCTGGTGGCGTTTGACTGGTTGCCAGTTGTCCTGTAGACACATCTATTTTTACTGTTTGTGAGGGTAGTTGGCCGTCAACAATTCCTTTTCCGGATTTATATTCATCGGGCGCTTTAAAAGTTTCAAAGGGAGTATTTCCTAAAACTCGGGACATATAGGTATTCCAAATTGGCGCAGCAACGACGCTGCCATCAGCCACACCCTTCATTTTATCGTTGTTAGTGTTACCAACCCAAACTCCAGTTACAATAGATGGAGTATAACCAATCGTCCAAGCATCATGGTAATCGTTAGTGGTTCCGGTTTTGGCGGCCACTGGTCGGCCACCCAAAACTAAATTATTTTTTTCTCCGAAAATAAAGGCCCGAGCCGAGTTATCAGAGAGAACACTGTTTATCATTCTGGCTATTTGGGGTTCAAGTACTTTTTTTTCTTCAACTTTATATTCTTCAATTACTTTGCCGTTCTTATCTTCAATTTTTAAAATACTAACTATCGGACTCATTTGACCGTCACGAGCAAAGGCGCTGAAAGCGTTAACATGCTCAACTAGTTTTACCTCGGCTCCGCCCAACACAAAGGCTAAACCAAAGCGGTCGCGAGGATAAAAAGTAGAATATCCCAGACTGTCCGCTAAATCTAAAACATTATTTATTCCCGCTAAGTATAAAGCTTTAACCGCTGGTGTATTTAAGGAACCAGCTAAGGCTTTTCTAATACTAATCGGTCCTCGTTCTTTAAGATCATAATCCCTAGGCTGATAAGGATTAGCGGGATCGCTGGAGAAATTAGTATTAACATCGTAAAGAATTGTATCTGGGCTATATCCTCTTTTGAATAAAGCGGCATAGACGATTGGTTTGATTGAGGAGCCTGGTTGGCGGCTGCTTAAAGCAACGTTTACTTGGCCATCAATATCATCGTTGAAATAATCACGCGAACCAACCATTGCGAGAATTTGCCCAGTTTTTGGATCAATAGAGACTAAGGCGGCATTATTGGCGTTATATTTTTCTTGGTATTTTTCAGTTTTTTCTTTAATAACTTCCTCGGCAATTTGTTGTTTATATAAATCTAAAGTTGTATATATTTTTAAGCCATCTTGCTCAATCATTTTTTCGCCATATTTTTCCGCCAAGATATCTTTAATATACATTACAAAATGTGGAGCAGTGATGCTTACTTCTGGAGGCATGAATTTTATTTCCTCAGCTTTAGCGCTAAGTTCTTGTTCCTCGGTGATATGACCTTGCTCGCGCATTAAAGTTAAAACATAATCCTTTCGGCCTAAGAGGAAATCCTTGTTAGAGCCGTATGGTGAATAGCGGCTAGGAGCTTGTGTAAGCGCCGCTAAGAGCGCCGCTTCCGCTAAGCTGATATCTTTTGCGTGTTTGCCAAAATATTTTTCGCTAGCGGCTTCTATGCCGTAAGCGTTAGAGCCATAAGGAATTTCATTAAGATACATTTGTAAAATTTCATCTTTAGAAAATCTTTGTTCCAAGCGATAAGCTAAAACCAACTCTTTTATTTTGCGAGTTATTTTTTTTTCCGGAGTTAAGACGGCATTTTTAATAAATTGTTGAGTAAGAGTTGAGCCGCCGGCCGTTTGTCCGTATAAAACATCAGTGATGGCTGTTCTAAACATCGCCCAAACACTGAAGCCGCCGTGATTATAAAAGCTTTTATCTTCAATGGCGATTGGCGCCCATTTTACATATTCCGGTAAATCACTAAGAGAAATTAAAGTTCTTTTTTGGTCGCCGTGAATTTCATATAGAATATTTTCTCCGGTGCGGTCATATATTTTTGTGCTCTGAGCAACTTCGCGGTTGATTAATTGGTTTGGATTTGGGAGGTCACGTGAAATCCAGGCTACGGCGATAAAAGCAATAACTAGAAAAGCGGCTGCCAAAATTACTAGGAATTTAATTATTTTCCACTTATTTATTTTTTTTGTTTTTTTAGACCGGTTAGGGTTAGACGGAGCTGAAGCTCCAACTACTTGATTTTTCCAACCGTCTATTTGGCGTCTTCTCATTTGTGGTATCGGCATATATAGTATATTTGTATTATTATAGTCTCATTATAGCATTATTATTCTTTTTATATTATGACTTTGTCAACTTTTAGTTTATAATATAATTATTATGACAAATATTAATAGTTTAGAAAACAAAAAAATAAAAGAGTTAATCAAGTTGCAAAAGGCGGGTTTTAGAAAAAAGACCGGTCAACTTTTAATAGATGGTCTTAGAGAAATAGAGCTGGCAATTTCGGCTGGTGTTAGTCTTATAGAGATTTTTTATTGTCCAGAGCTAGCCAAGAAAAGTCTAGCGGCAAAATTAAAATCATTCAAGATTATTGAAGTTTCCGAGGCAGTTTTTAGGAAGGTGATTTATAAAGAAAACCCTGATGGATTTTTAGCGCTGGCGGCTAGAAAAACGAAAACCATTTCCGAGCTCAAATTTAGTAAAAACCCCCTGCTTATTGTCTTAGAATCAGTGGAAAAACCCGGTAATCTAGGCGCAATTTTACGCAGCGCTTATGCTGCCGGTGTTGATGCGATAATTTTAAATGACCCGCAAACTGATATTTTTAACCCTAACGTTATTCGGTCTAGCGAAGGACATCTTTTTACCAACCAAATTGCTATTGCTTCGGTCTCGGAAACTGTTAAATTGTTTAACAAATTGGGCATAAATAGCTTGGCCGCCGCGACTGTTAAGAGCACTAATTATACAGAGGCTGATTTTTCTGGACCAAGTGCGGTTATTTTGGGTTCAGAGGCCCAAGGTCTTAGCAAGGAATGGCTAAAATTAGCCGATAAAAAAATAAAAATTCCGATGAAAACCGGCATCGATTCCTTGAATGTTTCGGTTTCGGCCGCGATAATTGTTTTTGAGGCCATAAGACAGCGAAATATTAGTAAAAAAAGATAGTTTGACAAGAGTCTATAATTCTATTAATATAGGACAAGATTATAGTCGTTTGCGCCCATAGTTCAATGGATAGAACACCAGCCTTCTAAGCTGGTTATGAGGGTTCGATTCCCCCTGGGCGTACGTTTTGTAAAAAACAAGTATGGTGCCTATGGTTTAATGGTAGAACGGTGGGTTGTGGTCCCGCTAGCCTGGGTTCGATTCCCAGTAGGCACCCAAATAAAAAAACATCCCAAAATTTGGGATGTTTTTTTGTTAGTCAAAAAATAAGATAAATGTTAAAATTAAAAAGAAATTAGTAACTCAACGGATAAAGATTATGGCCATAAGTAAAGATAAATTTAAAATCGCCTATTTTAGCATGGAACTAGAACTGGAAAATTTTATAAAAAATTATTCCGGCGGGCTAGGTATTTTAGCGGGCGACATTTTACGTTCAGCTGCCGATTTAAGATTGCCAATGGTTGGAATCACTCTTTTAAATAGCCAAGGTTATTTTAATCAAAAAATAAATGCCGCCGGCGAACAAGAAGAAACAATTGTTGATGATTATGATTTTTCAAATTTAAAAAAAATAAAAGATAGCGCCATCATTAAAATCGGCCAAGATAATGTTAAGATTGGCGCTTGGAAATATTTAATAAAGGGAGCTGACGGTTTTGAAGTTCCGGTTTATCTTTTGGACACTAATTTCCCCGAGAATAAACCAATTTATCAAAGTTTGACCGGAAAACTGTATGGCAATGATAAAGAATATCGCTTGCTTCAAGAAATAGTTTTGGGTTGTGGCGGCTTTGCTTTACTAAAATCTTTGGGGTGCGATATTAAAAAACTTCACATTAATGAAGGGCACGGCAGCTTCGTAGTCATTAGCCAGTTTTTAACTTCTCGCCGCAAAAGTCTATCGGACAAAATTGCTGATACTAAAAATAAATGTGTCTTTACTACGCACACGCCGGTTAAAATGGCTAACGATATTTTTCCTTTGGATTTAGTTTTAAAGCATCAACCAGACTTTCCTTTAGACATTCCAGAAATTATTAAAGACAAGCAAGTTAACATGACTAAGCTGGCTTTGTATTTTAGTGGCTATATTAATGGCGTGGCGATCAGTCACGCGCTCGTGTCTCATAAAATGTTTCCCGATTACCAAATTCACGCCATTACTAACGGTGTTCATTCTTTAACCTGGACAGCCCCTGAATTTGCCGCTTTATATGATAAACATTTATTAAATTGGCGTCATTCCAGTCTGTCATTGCGCAATGCTTTTACTATTCCGACCGCAGAAATTTGGGAAGCACATCAAGGAGCAAAAAAACGTTTATTAAAATTTGTAAAAGAAAAAAGCGGCGTTGAGCTTGAACAAAATACTTTTACCATTGGATTAGCGCGACGCTTTACTGCCTATAAAAGACCATTATTACTGGTAAGCGATATTAAAAAGTTAATTAAAATTAGTGATACTGTTGGTAAAATTCAAATTGTTTATGCTGGCAAAGCGCATCCGGCGGATATGGGCGGGAAAAAATTAATTGCCGATTTGCAAACGATTATTAAAAAATATCAAGCGAACATAAAGATTGTTTTTCTTGAGGGTTATGATACCGATATTTCTAAATTAATGACTGCCGGCGTTGATTTGTGGGTTAATACTCCCTTGCCGCCGAATGAGGCATCGGGAACTAGCGGCATGAAAGCTGCTCATAATGGCGTGCCTCAGCTCAGCACTTTTGATGGTTGGTGGCGCGAAGGCTATATTCGCGGCAAAACTGGCTGGACTATTAGAGGCAATAAATTTACTGGGGCCGGGGATATTGATTATAAAGACGCACTTAGTCTTTATAGTTTGTTGGAAAAAGAAATTATTCCCCTTTATTATAATAACCCGCCAAAGTGGCAGGAAATTATGCGCTTTGTGATTGGGATTAATGCTTCTTTCTTTAATACCGAAAGAGTTTTGCAAGAGTATATTCAAAATGCTTATTTATAAAATAAATAATTATTAATTTAAATTTTATGGCTACTAAAACTAAGGGAAAACAGCAAGAAAAAAACACTCGCGAACAATTTAAAGTCGCCGGTGAAGAAGTCTTGGCTAAAGTTAAAAAGCTGATTAAAGAGGGAAATGTCCGTCGTATTATTATTAAAAACGACAAAGGAAAAATATTAATGGAAATCCCGGTTACCTTTGCGGTTGTTGGTGTGGTCGTAGCGCCATTATTGGCCGCTATTGGCGCGCTCGCCGCTTTGCTTTCCAGTGTGACTATTGAGGTTGAAAGAAAATAAGCTTAACCAATAAAAAAAGACCCTAAATTATTTAGGGTCTTTTTTATTAAGCTATTTTTAAATCATTAGTTTTAGAATCTCTTCCGTTTTTACCTTCATTATTTCCGGGTTAATCGCTTCTAAGTTTAATCTAACAATATCCTCAGTGTTAGAGGCGCGTACATTAAACCAAAAGTCAGGGTAGCTAACGCTAATACCATCCAACTTATTAATGTCGCCGTCAGAAAAATTGTCTTCTATTTTTTTTAACACCTCATCCTTATTGTTCACGGTTCGGTTTATTTCGCCGGAAGCAAAATATTTCTGATAATTAGAAATATAATTAGCTACCGGACGGTTGGCCTCGGAAAAATCGGTTAATAATTTTAGAATTATGGTACTGGGATATTCAAAGCAGCCGAGCTCGGTGTTTAAATAAAAATGCCCCGATGATTCACCGGCAAAATAGATATCTTCTTTGAGCATTTGCTCTTTAATAAGTGAATGTCCAACTCTGGTTATTATTGCCTGGCCACCATTTTCCGTGATTAAGTCGGCAGTAATTTTTCCCGGGCGGACATCATAACCAATTTTAGCGCCCGGTTTTTCTTTTAAGAATAGTCTGGCGAGCAAGCCCCGGATAATTGCTGGGCTAATGGTTGCCCCTTGATTATCAACAAAGAAGATTCGGTCACCGTCACCATCGGTCGCGATTCCTAAATCCGCCTGATGACTCAAAACCATTTTTTTCAACTGTTCTAAATTTTCTTCTTTTAGCGGATCGGCTTCATGTGCCGGGAAGGAACCATCTAGGTCAAAATTTAACGGAATTAAAGTTGTTGGTAAATATTCAAATAGTTTTTTTAAATAAGTCGCCCCCATACCGTTAGCAGCATCGGCTACTATTTTCAGAGATTTAATTTTATTGATATCTGTTCTTTTTAGCGTGTAGGCCATTTCCTCCTCTAAGGAGTTTTCTTTCAGGGTTACTTGGCCGCGAATTTTGGCGGGGATAAATTTGTTTTCTAAAATTTTGTCTTTTAAAATATTAATTCCAGTTTCGCCGCTAATTGGCACACCTTTGCTTCTAACTAATTTAAAGCCGTTCCATTGTTTAGGATTATGAGAAGCAGAAATCATAATGCCGCCTTGGCAGTTATTTTTGCCAACCGCAAAATAAAAAGTTGGCGTAGCCACTAAGCCTAAATCTAAAACATTAGCCCCGCCATCCTGTAATCCGCGGATTAAGTTTTCTTTTAGTAAGGGAGAAGAGATTCGCATGTCACGCCCGACCGCGATACTAAAAGCTTGACCGTCAATATAATCAGGGTCGGATTTTCGCAACTCGATAAAAGCCAAACCTAAACGATAAGCTAATTCATTGTCAAAATCTTCACCGTAGATTCCGCGAATGTCGTAAGCTTTAAATATTTTTTGGTTGATTGGTAACATAAAATAAAAATCCTCCTAAGCCTAGCCAGATGGTAAGCAAGCTTATAATCCAACCGACAACGGGGAGTGAAAATAATACCGACATAATAAGTGTTCCAAAGATTAACGACCAAAATAGAGGTGTTTGGGGTTTTTTAATTAAATCCTTAATTAATAAATTGCCGACAAAAATGGCGACCATGGTTTTTGCTAAGAACATTCCTGCTAACCAAAGAGATAATAAGATAGCCGCTAACGGCAAGCCAATAATCGTGATTGCGAGAACGATTGCCAACGGCGGAACTATCAGAAAAATAATGGCGCCGATTAAGAATGATTTTGCCGGTTTAGTTTTAATAATTTTTAAAATATTATTGCTATGTTTAGTGGTGATGAACAAGAAAATTAAACCGATTAAAATCATGGAGAGAATAGAGAAAACTCTAGACCAAATCCAAGCAGAAACATTGTTCTTTTTTTGAACTGTTGGTGCTTGGTAATTAATTTGTCCAGAGATATTAGCGCCTGATTCAACCTCCGCTCTAGTTGTTGAAGTATAATTAAGGTCACCGTTGATAATACTTTCTTTGGTGATAATTATTTTTTGTGTTTGTTCTTTATCGTAAGTTTTAAGATCGGCATTTTTACCAATTTTTCCGGAGATGATAATATTTTGGACATAAGCATTTAGACCGCCAGTGATGATGCCTTTTATTTGCACGCTGGAGGCAAATAACATGGCGTCCCAACCGATACGCGCCTCTTTGCCAATTACGATATCGGCGCCAAAAGCGTTTAAGTTTCTGGCTAGCTGGCTGTTGATGGTTATTGAATTGCCAAGCACTCTAATGTTGCCGCCAACCTCACCATTAATTACAATATTTTGCGCTACTACTAAAACATCGCCATCAACTCGGCCGTTAATCGTTATTGATTGTGCGGCCGCAATCACGTCGCCGCTGACGGTTCCGTCAACCGTAATGTTTTTACTAGCCGCTAGCAGATTGCCGGAGACGACGTCATTTTCGGAGATTAGAATTTGTTCATTATTATTACTGGCTCCAAATACTCCCAGAGGAACAATAATTAAAGCCGCAATAATCAAGATTTTAAGGTTTTTAATATTCATAATAATCCTTGTTAAATTTGGTAAAATGTTATATTGTTAATTAGATTATAGACTAATTATACTCTAAAATAATGGCTGAAGCAATAAAAAAATTAATCATCGAAAACTTCAATATTCTCGAAAATCGAGACCAATTGGAGGATGTTAAACGTGCTTATTGCCGCCAATTTAAATTAGATACTATTCTTAATTCCGACATTTTTAAGACATATCGCCTGCTTTTAGCCGCGAAAACCATCAAACGATCAGAAAGATTTGAAAACCTATTGCGGAAAAGAAGTGTTCGAACGCTGTCAGGCATTGCCCCGGTAGCGGTTTTGACTAAATCTTATCCTTGTCCAGGGACTTGTGCCTATTGTCCGCGACAGGAAGATGTTCCTGTTAGCTACCTGTCCAATGAGCCGGCGGTTATGAGAGCTATTCGTTGCCAATATGATCCCTATAAACAAGTCGTTTTAAGATTAAAAGCCTTAGAAAACAATGGTCATGAGCCGGAGAAGATTGAAATTATTGTGATTGGTGGCACTTGGAGTTATTTACCGCAAAAATATAAATATTGGTATATTGCTAATTGTTTTCGCGCTGCTAACGATTATCCGCGCCTACGTCTTAAAAAGTTATCTAATGCTAAGGAGGGCGACAGCTTTAAAATTAACATTAACTCTTTTTATAAGCAAAATTTAAGTCTCGCCAATTTAAAAACTGCGCTTTTACGGGAACAACAAAAAAATGAGAACGCTAAATATCGGATTATTGGCCTAACCTTAGAAACTAGACCAGATTATATAAACGAACCGGAGCTAAGAGAAATGAGGACCTTTGGCTGCACCCGCGTGGAAATGGGCGTACAAGCGCTTGATAATCGAATTTTAACCTTAAATAAACGAGGGCATGGGATTGAAGAAGTGGCGGAAGCAACTAAATTGCTTAAAGAATATGGTTTTAAAATTACTTACCATATTATGCCTGCTCTTCCTGGGTCAACACCGGCTAAAGATTTGAAAATGTTTAAAATGTTATTTAGTGACGAACGTTTTCAACCAGACCAAATAAAATTTTATCCTACTGTGGTTACCAAGGGCAGCTTATTGTATGAATGGTATCGCCAAGGGAAATATAAACCATACTCTGATAAAGCGTTGCAAGAGTTAATTGTTAAATGTAAGGCCGCTGTTCCAGAATATGTCCGTATTATTCGTTTAATTCGTGATATCCCAGGAGAGTCAATTGTCGCTGGTAATAAAATTACTAATTTGCGGCAAGTTATGCAACAACGCGGCGTAAAATGTAATTGTATTCGCTGTCGTGAAGTTAAAGATGGGCATATTATCTCTCCTAAAATAAATATTATTGAATATCCAGCTTCTTCCGGTCGAGAATTTTTCTTAAGCGCCGATAGTGCTGATCATAAAACGTTATACGGTTTTTGTCGTTTGCGTCTGGACGTTAATAGTCCAATTGCGCCGGCGATTATTCGCGAGCTTCATGTTTACGGCAAATTAGTTTCTGTGGGCGGTGATAAAAAAGTTCAACATAGCGGACTCGGGAAGCAACTTTTAGCGGCCGCCGAAGAGATTGTTAAAACTAATAATTTAGCTAAAATTGCGGTAATTTCTGGGGTTGGCGTCCGAGGCTATTATAAGAAATTTGGCTATAAATTAAAGAATACCTATCTCTTCAAGAGTTTTGACAAAAGACCCCTACTGGATTAAGATTAAAGTACAAAATAACTATAAAAATATGAAGTACGACCATTTATCAAAACAAGACCCGGCGGTTTTTGAAATCGTGGAGCGTGAAGAAAAGCGTCAAAATGAAGAGATTGAATTGATTGCTTCCGAAAATTACGTCACCCCGGCCGTGTTAGAGGCGATGGCCACCGTACTGACCAATAAATATAGTGAAGGTTATCCCGGTCATCGTTATTATGGCGGTAATTATATTATTGATGATATTGAAAATTTAGCGATTGAAAGAGTTAAAAAATTATTTGATGCTGAACATGTTAACGTCCAGCCCTTGTCTGGTTCTCCGGCTAATGCCGCGGTTTACATGGCCTTCTTAAATCCGGGTGATAAAGTTTTAGGCTTAAAACTTGATCACGGCGGTCACTTGTCTCATGGTCATAGCGTTAATTTTTCCGGACGCTTATATAATTTTGTTCAATATGGTGTTAATTCTGAAACCGGAATTATTGATATGGATGAAGTGCGCGAAATTGCTTTAAGAGAAAAACCAAAAATGATTGTTGCTGGTTTTAGCGCTTATTCCCGTGAAATTGATTGGCAAAAATTTAAAGATATTGCCGATGAGATTGGCGCTTATACTTTTGCGGACATTGCGCATATCGCCGGGCTGATTGCCGGTAAGCAATTGAAAAATCCAGTGCCGATTTTTGATGTCGTCTCCACAACTACCCACAAAACTTTAAGAGGTCCGCGTGGCGCCATTATTATGTGCCAGGAAAAATATGCCAAGCAAATAGATAAAGCAGTTTTTCCAGGGATGCAGGGTGGTCCGCATGATCATATAACCGCGGCTAAAGCAGTGGCTTTTGGTGAAGCCTTGAAACCGGAATTTATTGAATATGCGGCGCAGATAATTAAAAATGCTAAAACGATGGCGGCCGAATTTTTGAATCTCGGCTACAGAATAGTTTCCGGCGGCACCGATAATCATTTAATGGTTGTTGATTTAAGCAGCAAAGGTTTAGCAGGTAAAGAAGCAGAAATTGCTTGGGAAAAAATTGGCATCTCGGTTTCTCGCTCCACTATTCCTAACGACCCTAACCCACCGATGAATCCTTCGGGCGTTAGATTGGGTACACCGGCGATTACGACCAGAGGCATGAAGGAGGCAGAGATGAAATTAATTGTTTCGTTAATGGATAAAGCATTAATCAATAAAGATGATGATAATAAGTTAGCGGAATTTAAAGAAGAGATTAAAAAATTGTGCGCTCAATTTCCGATTCCGACCAAATAATATTCTCAAAAGATAAATAAGCTATGGTAAAATTGATTGATGGCAAATTAATTGCGGAAAGAATAAAAGATGAAATCACGCAAATAATATTTGAGCTTAATGGACCAAGACCAAACTTGGCCATTATTTTAGTGGGCGAACGCGAGGACTCTAAAATTTATGTCGCGCTTAAACAGAAAGAAGGCGTAAAAGTCGGCGTAGATACCCATCTTTATGAATTTGATGCCGATTCCAGTGAAGACGATATTTTAGCGGCCATAAAATTTCTTAATCAAGATGAAAATGTAGATGGAATTTTGGTGCAATTACCGCTGCCAAAAAAGTTTAACACTGACAAAATAATTGAAGCGATTGATCCCGAGAAAGACGTTGACGGTTTCCATCCCCAACACCCCGCTTATATTGTTTCTCCGGTTTTAGCTTCGGTCGCTGCTTGTTTAGATGAAATAAAAATGACCGGCGCCTCTAAAATTGCTTGTGCTTTGTATAACTCGGATGTTTTTGGGCGGGGAATTGAGGAGCTTTTAATTGAACGCGGTTTTAAAATTTGTGGACGGGAAGATTTGGTGCTGGCTGATTTAATTGTAAGCGCCTTGGGAGAGCCGCATAAAATTAAAAAAGAAATGGTTAAAGACGGTGTCGTAATTATTGATATTGGGATAACTAAAGTTGACGAAGATGTTTTAGGTGATGCCGATTTTATCGATTTACAAAATAAAGCTTCTTATATTACTCCGGTCCCTGGAGGGATTGGCCCGATGACCGTCGCCTTCTTGTTTAAAAATGTTTTGGAAATTTTTCGGCGTAATTCGGATATGCGAGAATAAAAAAAATCACCTTTTGGGAAAGATGATTATTTTTTGTTGTTTTGATGATTCCTATTTTTTAGGATCATCGGAATGATTTGGTCGTAACCACGCTTCAAAAGCGGGAGGGTTCATCATCGCTATTCCAGCGGTGATAATAATAATCCCCATGGATAACGGTCCGATAGCGCCTAGCCATCCAATTTTTGGATCATTTACCATGGATATGAGCCCCGCAGTTAGCAGTGCTAAAAAGATGATAAGTCCGAAGAGACTGGCTAATAATTGGCCTTTTGTACGCGGCGATGTTCTGAAGAAATCAGTTAATGCTTTCATAATCTGATATTATTGGTTTTAAATTTAAAATGAACTATTAATTACTATTTGACTATTATACAACCTTTAACGATTTTTGTCAATGCTTAAGAAAAAAGAACAATTATTGGAACTTTTAAAGATTCATTACGGTTATGAGTCTTTTCGGCCTGGCCAGGAGCAGGCGATTGATAATATTCTCCATGGCCGCGATACTTTAGTGGTTTTGCCGACCGGCGGCGGCAAGTCTTTAATTTTTCAATTGCCGGCTTTAGTGCTTGAAGGTGCCACGATTGTAATCTCGCCTTTGATCGCGCTGATGAAGGACCAAGTTGATTCCTTGGAAAAGGTTGGCATCCCGGCAACTTTTATCAATTCCTCAATTTCACCAGACGAAGCCAGTGCGCGCTTGGAAAAAGTAAAAGCCGGTTATTACAAAATAATTTATATCGCGCCGGAACGTTTTTATAATCAAAGTTTTTTAGAAGGTTTGAAGGGTATTAAGATTTCTTTATTTGCGGTTGATGAAGCGCATTGTGTCAGCCAATGGGGGCATGATTTTCGTCCCAGTTATTTGCGCCTCAGAGACGCCCTTCGTTTCGTTGGTCGCCCACCGGTAGTTGCTTTAACGGCGACTGCCACGCCAGAAGTGCGCGATGATATTATTAAACAGTTGGCCATGAAAGAGGCGGAGACGGTTATTAGTGGTTTTGCGCGTCCTAATTTACAACTGGCAGTTATCCCTTCACAGAACGGTCAGAAGCTAGAACATATTTTAAATTTTTTAATTACCAATCCTGACTTGGGCGCCGGAATTATTTATGCCGGTACGCGTTCCAAGACGGATGAAATCATGGAGCTCTTAATGGATAATGATATTAAGGCGGTGGCCTATCATGCCGGTATGGATGCTTCCAGCCGCGATTGGGTACAAGAACAATTCATGAGCGGCGCGGCGCGGGTAGTAGTAGCGACCAATGCTTTTGGTTTGGGAATTAATAAAAAAGATATCCGCTTTGTAATCCATCATGACTTGCCGGGAACAGTTGAAGCCTATTATCAAGAAGCGGGTCGGGCTGGGCGTGATGGCATTGATAGTTTTTGTTTATTATTTTATCACCAACAAGATAGATATTTGCGAGAATTTTTTATTAAAGGTGATAATCCAGAACCGCGCTTAATTGTGGAGATTTATGATTTTTTGTTGCGCCGCGCGGAACTAGAAGTTGATCCAGACGCTTCAATTTTAGTTACTTACGCCGAAATCGGTCAAAATTTATCGGAAAGCGTGCCGGAAATGGCTATTGGTACGGCTCTTAAAATTTTAGAGAAAGAAGGTTATATTTCGCGTCCGAACGAAAAGAATTCCAGCTCATTTTTAAAAGCTAAACGACCGTTGGCGGAAATCGGCGCCGCTATTGGCAAGCGTTCTAAAATGCAGGTGGAGATTTGGGAAAAGTTGTCGCTTAAATATGCTGCCGAATTAGAAAGTGGTTGGGATTTTTCGCCGGAAGAAGTGGCTGTGGTCTTAAAGGTTAAAAAAGATTCATTACTCCGCGCAGTTAAAAAATTAGCCGAGAAAGATTTGGTAGAATATAAACCGCCTTTTAGGGGGACGGAAATTAAAATTTTAAAAATCGTTGAACCGGAAGATTTAAATTTAGATTTCAAGGCTTTAAAAGAAAAAGCGGCACGCGCTTATGAAAAATTAGATGAAATGGAGAACTATGTTTATCACACTGGCTGCCGCCAAGAATATATTTTAAATTATTTTGGCGATTTGAGCGCTAAGCCCTGCGGGAAATGCGATTCTTGTTCGCGCCTTAAAAAACATCCCGAATCCGGCAAGAAACACGAGTATTTAATCAGTGAATAATTAACTGGCAGTCATGAAATAATTATGAAGTCAGAAATAATCAAACAACTAAGTGCGCTTTCTAAACAAAGCTATAATAAAATTGCGGCCGATTTTGATGCGACACGGAAAAAATATTTATGGCCGGAGATTAGCAAGCTTAGCGCCGATATTAAGGCCGGAGCCAGAATTTTAGATGCTGGTTGCGGCAATGGCCATTTGTTGGAAGCTTTTTCTAATAAACAAATTGAATATTTAGGAATTGATAATAGTCGCGCTTTATTAGATTTAGCCAAGGCTAATTATCCCGCCTATAATTTTCAAGAACTAGATTTAAGTTCACCGGATTTTGCGAACACCGATTTTTTAGCTGGCCAGAAATTTGATTTTATTTTTTGTATTGCCGTTTTACAGCATATCCCCAGTCGAGACCTTAGGGTTCAGCTACTTAAGAATTTTAAGACCTTGTTATACCCTGGCGGACAGTTAATTATTAGTAATTGGAATTTATGGGCCAGCCCGAAGCGATCGCTATTATTTAAACAGGCTCTGAAGAAAATTATCGGTTTAAATAAATTAGATTTTGGCGATGTAATTTTCCCCTGGAAGAACAGTGCCGGAGAAGAAGTCAGTGAGCGCTATTACCATGCTTTTTGTAAGCGCGAGTTAAAACGTTTAGCTTTGCGGGCAGGTTTTAAAAAGATTGTTGTTAAAAAAGATGCGCGTAATTACTGGTTAATTTTATCTTAGAATATTAAATTTTAGAAAAAAAGTTAATTGTTTTATATGAAATTAATAGAATCAACAAATAAAGATTTAAACTGGGAGCAAATAAATAAGCTCAGATTTTCTGTTGGTTGGTGCACCAAAAGAGGAGAGGAAAAATGGCGTGAAATTTTAGACAAGTCAGCTTTTGTTTATAGTGTATACGATAAGGATAAAATGGTAGGCATGGGTAGAATTGTAGAAGACGGTATATTTTGCATGTTTTATGATATTGTTGTTCATAAAGATTATCAAAGTCAGGGAATAGGAAAAATGATAATGAATAACTTATTAGCTTTTATAAAAGATAAGAAGTTTAGTTCAGTTAGTTTATTTGCCGATCCAAATAACAGAGATTTTTTAATACCTTTTTATAACAAATTTGGCTTTGAACTGTTTGAAACTGGCATGAGACTCAAGAAATAACCATTCCAGCCACGCCCCCTTCCACATAAATAAAAATAAGCTAGCAATAGCTTATTTTTTGTTGAATAGAGCATGAAAACATTATAAAATAGTAGTATGTTTTAGCTAATATTTATACAAAAAATGACAGATTCAAAGCACGAAACTTTATCTATTGATTGACATATTTATTAAAATATGCTATTATTTAGTCATTAAAAATAGGACATTTACAAAAAAGATTAGGTTTGATTAATTACCAAGTTCGTCTTTCGCAGTCGGCGGATTTAGGTGAATTTAGTAATTAATCAAATTAATAGTAATCTTAAAAAATCGTAAAATGGAAACAACAATTAGTGCTATGGTTATTGGGTTTGTCGTTTTGACAATTATTTATGTAGAAATGTTTATGCATCGGAAACCTCTAACAGAAAAAGAAATTTCCGATTATCAAAAGACGCTGGACAAAATAAACGCAAGTTTAAAGACAAGCCATGGTCTTGAATTAAAGTATGAAGCCAAAGCTCAACTTCTTGAGGAAAGGAGACAGACAAAGGCATCCGTCCTAATTTTTGCCGGGATGTTTATTGTCTTAGCTCTCGTGTTATCGATTTTTATAAAGGCTCCGTCCTTTACTAATATCGGAATAATGTGCGTAAGCGCTATAATGCTTATCTGCTACGGGATTATTAAAATGTCAGAATCTAAAAAATTGGCTATTGCTCTTTTATCGTTTATTTTTATCTTTGGAACATTGGCAAAATTTGCCTTTGATAAATTAATGGCGATGTCTCCAAGTGTTTATTTTTATCTATGCCTACTTATAGTAATAGTAAGCATTGGCGGCGTTGCGCTTAATACCAGTTGTACAGAACTAAAAGCTAAAAAACTTTAAACGGATTCAGTTTACTCAGGGGAGGTCTAAAACATCAGACCTCCTTTTTTTATCATCTTGACACCCCCAGGGGGTGTATGATATTATTAGAATATGAAAACCAGCGAACAAAGAATTAATAATATTATTGGCCAATTAGAGGGTGTTAAAAAAATGCTGGCCGGTGGTCCGCAAGATTGCGTCTCTTTAATTGTGCAATTAAAAGCGGTTAAGTCGGCCATGGCTTCGCTCATGGAAAAAATTATTGCCGATGAATTTAATTATTGTCTTTTGGACGAAAAACTTTCTTCGCAACAAAAAATGGAAAAAATATTTAAAGAATTAATTAATAAATAAAATAATAAATAATTAACACATACATTTATGTCAAAAGCAATGGAACTCAGTAAGAGTAACTTTGAAGCGGAAGTTCTAAAAAGCGACTTGCCGGTTTTAGTAGATTTTTGGGCACCATGGTGCGTGCCTTGTCAGATGATGGCTCCAATTTTAGATGAGCTTTCAGCAGAGATGGCTGGGAAGATTAAAGTCGCTAAAGTTGATACTGAAGACGGCGATAATCAAGATTTAGCCATGGAATATCGTATTCAAAGTATTCCAAACATGAAACTTTTTAAAGATGGAAAAATTATCGGTGAATTTATCGGTATGCGCAATAAAGAAACTTTAAAAACCGAAATTGAGGGCTTAATTTAAAATATTAAACCCAAACATATGAGCATTTTTGCGGATAATCTGAAACGCTTGCAAGAAGTTCAAGCAATTTCCGGAATTAAAGACGAGGAGATGAAAGTTTTATTAGAGCCAGTTCAGAATAAATATGTTGAATTGGAAATTGAGGGTGAAAAATATCCCGCCTGGCGCATTTTGTATAATCGCGCGCTCGGTCCTGGTAAAGGAGGAATTCGCTTCCATCCCGAAGTAAGCGAGGACGAGGTTAAATCTTTGGCTTTCTGGATGACTCTTAAAAATTCTTTAGCCGACATTCCTTATGGCGGTGCTAAAGGCGGAGTTAAATTTAATCCTAAGGGTTTAAGCGAGCAAAAATTGGAAGCGATTAGCCGCGCTTATGCGCGCGCCTTTGCTCCATATCTAGGGCAGGATAAAGATATTCCGGCACCGGATGTTTATACTAACGGCAAGATAATGTCTTGGATGTTGGATGAGTTTGAAACCGTTGTTGGTCACCATGAACCTGGAATGATTACCGGCAAGCCAGTAGAGCTCGGGGGAATTAAAATGCGCGGTGACGCCACTGCTCAAGGTGGCTATATTGTTATTAAAGAAATGGTGAATAAATTTTTGGCCGGTAAGCAGAATTTAAGTTTTGCGGTTCAGGGATTTGGTAACGCTGGTTCGTTTATCGCTGAAAAATTAGCAGCTGACGGTTTTGTGATGGTGGCTGCTTCTGATAGCTCTGGTGGCGTTTATCAAGCTAGCGGTCTGGATGTTAATAAGCTGGCGCAGTTTAAACAAGCTGCCGGCTCGCTTAACAACTATGAAGAAGGCGCGAAGATTTCTAACGCCGAACTTTTAGAAAGCGATGCTGACATTTTAATTTTAGCGGCTCTGGAAAATCAAATTACCGAACTTAACGCTGATAAAATAAAAGCCAAATATATTGTGGAACTAGCTAACGGTCCGGTTGATTTTGCGGCGGATAAGATTTTAGCCACCAAAGGAACAATTATTGTGCCTGATATTCTGGCTAATTCCGGCGGTGTCATTACTAGCTACTTTGAATGGGCTCAGAACCGAACCGGACAGATTTTGGATGAAGAATATTTGCGCGAACTGCTTGATAAAAAAATGAAAACTAATTGGACGGCAGTTTATGAAAAATATTTAGTCGCTGAGAATAAAATTACTTTGCGCCAAGCCGCTTATTGGTTGGCGATTAACAGAATTATTATTGCTGAAAAATATCGCGGACGCATTTAATTTTTAGTCCATAAAATAATTACTAAAAAACAGGCCGTAATTTAACGGTCTGTTTTTTTATTTGCGAGAGCTTAGTTACTAACTAGTTGCAAGCGGCAGCTGAGCCTCCACCAGCGGCAGTTCCGGTACCGAAACCGGCAGACGGAGTGTCACTGGATAAAGTAGTTTTACATTCATCCGGCTGATTGTTGAAAGCAGCACAGATAGTTGTTAATAGAGTTTGAGGATCGCGACCAGCTTGAACGGTCTTGCCGTTGATAACTAAAGTTGGGGAACCGCCAACGCCATATTTGGTATTGTCAGCTTTATGAATATCGAATCCAGGGTAGCTTCCTTGGTAACCAACTTTGTTCTTAAAGTTTTCAGTAATCTTATATTTAGTATCAGTGGTCTTTACACAGCTATCAACTTTAGATTGATTGATGCCAGTAGATTTTAGACAGCTAGCGGTATCGCCGGCAACCAAGAAACACTTTAAGTAAGGATAGAACTTATCCGGTTGAGTTTCGTTGATACAGTATTGGCTCATTTGTTCTTTTAATTCTACTTCACCGTGCATCGCGTAGTCCACGAATTTTAATTGGAAGTCCATCTTCTTGCCTAGCAATTCTACAACCGGCAAAATTCCTTTTTCAATTTGGGTTCCGTATGGGCATTGGCTCATAACGAATAACTCGACGACTGGCTTATCAGTTTTTGGCAAATCGGCTGGAGCAACAGCGGCAGCAGCTTCTGGGGTGCTATTGGCTTGTTGACCGCTCATTTCAGCGATATTCAAGGCCTGAGGGAAGAATAATTTACCATCCTTAGTGATGTATGATTCTACGACATCGCTGACGATATCGATTTGTAATTTATACATTCCGTATTCTTCGGTAATTTCTTTGATAGTTGCTTTATTGCCGCCGGACATCAAAAATTCATTAATGAAAGTCTCGGCTGTAGTCTTAGCTTCCTCGGAACTGAGGTTTTTTACGCTTGGTTTTTTTAAAGTGGCAAAACCAATTATCGCCAAAATTATAACTAGGATGATCGGCAATACCACCTTAGTCATCGTTTTGGATTGCGCTAGGCGCTTGAGATGATTCTTCATAAGTTTATGCAATTATTTATTATTGCTTATTAATTATTTTTACTTATTGTATTTGCTATTATACTAAAAACCGTCACGATAGTCAAAAGGCACTTGATAAAGCTAACGATTTTAATTTTTTGGTAAAAAAGCCTTGAGTTCCGGCGCGAGCGTTAAGGAAAATTCACGCTTCTCGCCCTGCAAATCGGTGAATGATAATTGGCTGGCCATGAGGAATACCCGACCCAGTTTTAGTTTTTCATTTTTTAATTTGGTCTTTTTTGTACAATATAAATTGTCGCCGACTAGCGGATAGCCAAGCGCAAAAAAATGGACTCTTATTTGATGAGTACGTCCGGTTTTAATTTTTACTTCAAGTAAGGTGTAATTTACAAAGCGAGTTTTAACTTTAAATAAGGTAATTGCTTCCTTCGCTTTAAAAACGCCGCTGATATTTCCGGTGTCGCGCGATTTCGGATTACGTCTGGTTAATAAATCGACAGCGTTGAGCGGCATGGCTGCCATTTTGTAGCCTTCGCTTGATCTTTTGATAGGGAAATTAATTTCGCCTTCATCGTTAGCCAACTTGCCATAAACCAAAGCCAAATATTGTTTGTTGATATCGCGTTTTTTAAATTGTTCTTTCAGATTATCAAAACTGTCGTTATTTTTGGCAATGACCATTAAGCCGCTGACTTCTTTATCTAGACGATGAACAATTCCGGGGCGCGCTTCATCATCACCAACATTAGTTATTTGGGGATAGCGGGCAATTAATAAATCAGCGAGTGTCTCTTCTTTAATATTGCCGCCGCCGTGCACCGCTAAACCAGCCGGCTTATTAATAACCAAATAATCGTCATCTTCAAAAATGATATCAGGGAAAGTATTGTTCATATTTATAAATTACTTGGATTAAAGGGTTCAGCGCCGGTTGATTTTTTAGACATTGCCTTTAAATCGTTAAGCTTAATGCCGCCGATTAAAAATAAAGATAGTCCGTAAAAAGCAGACGCCGCTATAATTATTGTTATTAAACCCCAGACATTAGCTTGCCAGCTTTTGGGAAATAAAACAATGGCTAGCCCCATTAAAGCGGAAGCGGCAATTGCCTTGAATGTTATTTGGAACTTGGGAATGAAATGACTATATTTAAAGACACAATAAGCGGAGAAAATTGCAATCAACACCTCGCTATAAATAGTAACCGCTGCCGCTCCAAAATATGAGAAGCGGGGGATTAAAATAAAGTAAGCTGCCAGGGAACTGAGACTGGTAAAAGCGTAGAAACCAATTAATTTTTTTTGTTTATCCAGCGCGATGACGGCGTGCGAGAACATCGTTCCTAGAAAGATAGCGGCGACCGCGATAATTAATAATTTTAAAATCGCGCCTGATTGGCTGAATTCCTGGCCGGCGACAGCAGTCATTACTGGTCCGGCCAGTAGTTGCCCGCCGACAATTAAGGGAATTGCTAAAATAGCCATAAAATCAAAAGATTTTTGCAGGACAGTTTTAAAATAATCAGTTTTTTTAGTTAGCCAAGAAGCGGTTAAAATTGGCAGGATTAAACCGGCAAACATAAAAGGTAAAGTAGTGAGAACATCCACTACTTTATAAGCAGCCCCATAGAGACCGACCTCGGAAGCGCCTTTAAATAGAGAGAGAAAAATAATATCAGTTCTTAAATAGATTAAATTTAAGATAATAGTTATTGCTAACGGCCAAGAACGGTGGAAAATTTCTTTGAATAGCGAGGTGTCCCAACCGCATTTGATAGTCGCGAACTTGAGAGCAAATAAATAATGGAAAATAAAACTGGAAGCGCCGGAAATAACGGTAGCGATTAAAATGCCATTTAAACCAAGACGCCAAAACCAAACAATCAAAATCCCGACGATTAAGACGAGGCGGCTGAGAACTTCGGCGAGCGCGGCCCGGTCCATACTTAATCTTTTTTGTAGTAAGCCAATTACCACTTGGCTTAAGGCCGGGAAGATAAAATAAACAGCCGTAATTAAAACGCCGATTTTGATGGCGGCGTTGTAAGGCATAAAGAATAATACCAGGGGCGACAACGCCAGGAGAGCAATTACGGACAGCAGGCGGAAACTGAAAAGGTTATTTAGAATTTTAGCCTCTCTTATTTTATCGTCGACGCCGCTAATCATCTGGACGGTGACGAGGGTTAAGCCAAAATCCGCCATGACCGCAAAAATAGTTAAAAAAGTAATAATAGTGGTATATTCGCCAAAACCGGTTTGCCCTAAATATCTGGTAATGAGCGCTAACGAAAAAAGACCTAAGACGGTAGAAACTATTTTACCGACCATTTGGATGATAGTATTGTGGGCAATTTTACGCGATAAACTCATTTTCTTGTATTCTGACAGTTATTTTTATATAATATAAGCAGTCAATTTAATTATAACATTATTATGGAAATAACTAAAAAGCAAATCTTTTCCTTTATTTTTCTGTTATTCGTCTTTTCTCCAGTTTTTTTATCACCTTTAGCTAGTCCCGCTCGAGCCGATGAAGCCTTAACTAATAGCCAAATTGGTCTAAGCACCATTGGTACGGCTTTTGGCGGCAGCCGCGCTGAAGTTGACCCGCGTTTCTTGGTTGCTAACATTATTACCATTATTTTAGGCTTTTTAGCCGTTATCTTCTTGGGGCTAACAGTTTTTGCCGGTTTTAAGTATATGACTGCCGGCGGCAACTCTGATAAGACTGCCGAAGCGGTAAAATTACTACGTAATGCCGTTATTGGCTTATTGATTGTTTTGGCCGCCTGGATGATTACCCGTTATGTGATTGTAATCTTGAATCGGGCCGTTAAAAATGCCGACACCAGTACCTATCCCTTAGTTGGCATGTAATTTTGACAAAAATCTAAAATCTGTTATTATATTAAGGAAAGCTAGTTGTTACCGCAATTAGCTTTTTCTCTTAAAATACTAAATAAAACAATTATGTCTGATATCTCTAATGCCATCAAACAGCTTTGTGAGGAGAAAAATCTGGAGTATTCGGCGGTCATTTCGGCCATTGAATTAGCTCTAGCAGCCGCTTATCGCAAAGACTACGGCGAAAGAAATCAAAATATTAGAGTAACTTTTGATCCGACTACCGGTAAGTCGGAGATTTTTGATGTGAAAACTGTGGTGGAAAACTTACCGGCTGAAGAAGAGGCTGAAATGTTAAAAAATCTTTATAATCCGAATCCGAAAGAATTAAAGAAAGAAGAGTTCCGCCAAGAATATCGCCCTGATTTGCCAGCTGAGGAAGAAAACGAAGAAGAGGGCAAGAAAAAATTTAACCCTAAGACCGATATCCAAATTAAGGAAGCCGGTATTTTAAAACATGAGGCGCAAGTCGGCGATGAAATTGTCACTGATTTACCGATTCCGGAAAGTTATGGCCGCATGGCTGCTCAAACCGCCAAACAAGTTATCATCCAAAAATTAAGAGAAATGGAAAGAGATATGATTTTTGGGGAATTTAAAAATAAGGAACGCGAAGTAGTTTCCGGTGTTATTCAACGCCGTGAAGGTCGCTTTGTTTTTGTTGATTTAGGTAAAGCAATTGGCTTATTACCGGCTGAAGAACAAATTTATAATGAAAGCTATAATATCGGTGATCGCGTTAAAGTGTTTATTAAAGAAGTGCGTGAAGGTCATAAGGGTCCGGAAATAATTTTATCCCGCCGTAGTGAAGAAATTTTACGCAAAGTATTTTATTTGGAAATTCCGGAAATTGCTAATGGCACTGTGGAAATTAAGAGTGTCGCGCGTGAAGCCGGTTCTCGTTCCAAAGTTGCTATTTATACTGACTCTGAAAATGTTGACCCAGTTGGTTCTTGTGTTGGTCAACGCGGTTCTAGAATTCAAACAATCATCAGTGAATTAGGTGGCGAAAAAATTGATATTATTGAATATAATGAAGACCCAGCTAAGTTTATCGCCAATGCGCTCGCGCCTGCGAAAGTAGTTAGTATTGATCTTCAAGAAGAAGAACATAAAGCGGTTGTTAAAGTTGCTTCCGATAAATTATCGTTAGCGATTGGTAAGAATGGCCAAAACGTTCGTTTAGCTGCCCGCTTAAGCGGTTGGAAGATTGATATTATTGAATTCTCGGAAGAAGGCGAAAAAATGGTAGTAGCAACTGATGAAGAAGGCGCAGTTATTTCTGAACCGGAAAAAACTTTAGAAGAAGCTCAGGAAGTTGTCGATGCGGGCACAGCAGAAGTGATTGAAGAAGAGGCGACTGAAGAAGACAAGCCAGCCAAATCCAAACCTAAAAAAACTAAAAAATAAAATAATTTAGTAACACAAAATTATGATGACGACCTTATTTATTCTCGGAGGCGCTCTCGTCGCAATTATTTACGGCGCGGTAGTTATTGCTTCCATTCTTCGCTTACCGGC